>Ga0187852_1003983_pt1 | contig 10333 bp, 8 predicted proteins | sample June2016WEW_6_40_FD_134511 | JGI IMG/M metagenome (GOLD analysis project Ga0187852, IMG submission 134511) | Peatland microbial communities from SPRUCE experiment site at the Marcell Experimental Forest, Minnesota, USA - June2016WEW_6_40 | ecosystem: Environmental > Terrestrial > Soil > Wetlands...
AGCAAGGCTATGTTTTCGATATCGCTTTCACGTCGGTCTTGAAGCGTGCCATCAAAACGCTGTGGCTGGCGATGGAGGAGCTGGACCAGATGTGGATTCCGGTCTACAACTCCTGGCGGCTCAACGAGCGTCATTACGGCGCGCTGCAGGGGCTGAACAAAGCCCAGACCGCCGAGAAGTTTGGCGAAGCCCAAGTGAAAATCTGGCGGCGCAGCTACGACATTCGTCCGCCCGCACTGACCCCGGACGACGAGCGCTTTCCCGGCAAGGATCCGCGTTACGCAGATTTGAATCCGGAGGTACTTCCTCTGAGCGAGTGCCTGAAAGACACCGTGGAACGCACCTTGCCTTACTGGCACGAAACCATCGCCCCGACGGTAAGGTCCGGCAAGCGAGTGATCGTGGCCGCCCACGGCAACAGCCTGCGCGGCCTCGTGAAATACCTCGACAACGTTTCCGACCAGGAAATTGTGGGCCTGAATATCCCCACCGGAATCCCGTTGGTTTACGAGCTTGATGACCAACTGAAGCCGCTCCGGCACTATTACCTCGGGGACCCGGAAGCCATTGCCAAGGCCGCACAAGCAGTGGCCGATCAGGCGAAGCGGAAGGGGTAGCACGGCCACTCCAGGCTGTGCGTGTTGTTAAGTCCGGCGGCAATGTAGGGTTAAAGATTTTAGGCGCGAGTTGTTATCCGTGTGCGGCACAGGCCAGAGTGCCTGTGCTACTTCTTTACCACTTGACGTAAGTGTTATAATCTGTCTAACCCTCGGGAGAGGTTGTGCGCCGAGGTGGAAAAGACCTGGAGGGGATGAGTTCTCAAGGGCCGCAGCGGATGGCTCTGGAGTGATATGCCAAACTGGACCCAGTCGTGCCTGAAGGCTTCGGCGTGCGTGTTGTTGTGGGGTCTCGCGTTTTCCCTGCCGCTATGGGCGGACGAGATTGTTACGATCACGGATCAGAACGGCCGCCGGGTCTTTATTAACGCGGGTGAGACTCACGCCAAAGCCAGCTGGAAATCGAACACGCCCTCGGCTGCCAAGTCTGGCGCCACCACTCCTACCTTTGAAATCAGCAACCTGGTCGAGCAGACCGCCAACCGGCTCCAAGTTGACCCTCAGCTCGTTGACGCCATCATCAAGGTCGAATCGCAATACGATCCCATGGCCCTGTCGAACAAGGGCGCGATGGGGTTAATGCAACTCATCCCGGAGACGGCCCAGCGATTCGGCGTCGCGAACCCCTTTGACCCCAAGGACAACATTCAAGGCGGCGTCAGCTATTTAAGGCACCTCCTGGACTTGTTTGAGGGCGATCTTCCCAAGTCCTTGGCGGCCTACAACGCGGGCGAAGCCGCCGTCGAGCGTTCCGGCGGGATTCCTTCGTATGCCGAAACTAAAGATTACGTGCGCAAGGTCACCCGCATTTATCAGTCATCATCTCCGACGGGCGCCCATGCCGCGCCCATCGTTCGCTATGTTGATGAACGAGGTGTAGTACATTACTCCAATGTGGAATGATTCGGGTTAATCGAAGCTGGCTGTCCGTCTCACGGAGAAATGCATCTTACCCTGAGGGGGACGGCGACTTGAATGCCACGGAACGGTCTACATTGAGCGAATGGCCTAAACGAATCTGCTTCGCACTTCTTTTTGCCGGGCTTCTGGCCTTTCCCGAAGTTTTTTTCTCTGCGGTCCCTACTTCACACCCAGACAAAGCCGTTGCCGCGTACGAACACGCACTTCGTATGAAGACGACACTGGAATCCCTGCCCGAGAACAAGCGCACCAAGGCGGATTACCAACGGGTGATTGCAGCTTTCCAGGAAGTCGCGCGGCTGGACCCGGCGTATTCGAAGGCTCCCGCCTCGCTGGCTTACGTTGCGGAACTTGATGAAGAAATGGGGCGGCTTTTCGGCGCCGACCGCTATTACCTCGAGTCCGTCAAGAACTACAAGTACCTCGCGTCCCAGTATCCTGGCAGCCAAGCGGCCCGGGAAGCTCTGCTTACCATGGGTGAGGTATACCGAACTGACCTCGAGAACCCCGAGCAGGCCCGCCAGGTCTTCCAGCAATATGTCAGCGCATTTCCCAAATCCTCGAGGGCGGAGGAAGCTCAAGCCAAGATCAATGAGATCGATCAGTTGCTGGCAGAACGCTCCACCGCGTATTCACCTCCCCGTCGCGAAACCGGCGAAAGCCGCCGCAGCGCGAGACTGCCGGAGGTCAACGACGTACGTCGCTGGGTGGGACCAAACTACTCCCGCATCGTGATCGGAGTGGACGGCGACGTGAAATTCGACACTACACGACTTTCGAGGCCAGACCGCATTGTGCTTGACATCCAAGACGCTCGGCTGAGCCCCACCCTGGTGGGCAAGACGTTCCCCATCGAGGATGGATACCTGCATCAAATCCGCATGGGACAGTTCACTCCCTCCGTCACCCGGGTGGTGCTGGATGTGGAGAAGATCGAAGAATACTCAGTCGTGCCTCTGCCTAATCCCTTCCGCCTGGTGGTTGATATTCACGGCATCAGCCCATCCGAGCGGGCGACAGAGCGAATTGCGAAGCCGCCGGTTGGAGACCTGAGTGCGACGCACACGCCTCCGGCGGGCGAAAGCCGCGCCGTGTCCCAACCACCTGCCACCGGCGCCGGACTCGCTTCGCAACCTGCAAATGCCAGGCTCCGAACCAAGATCAGGCCCGCCGTCGAGACAACCGGCGACTCAAAGGTCTCGGAGGAAACTGAGGAAGTGGAGATGACCTCGGCGAAGTTCCCGGCAACGCCGCCGGCCTCCGACGAAACTGAGACCACATCGCTTGAAATGCCTCCGCCCAAGATCGTCCCGGGACCACCCAAAGTCGCTGCTCCCACTGAATCCGGATCACGAACCCTGACACGAGTACTCGGACTCAAAATCGGCCGCATCGTTATCGATCCTGGACACGGCGGCCACGATACGGGCACGATCGGACCAACTGGGCTGAGGGAAAAGGACGTGGTGCTGGATGTAGGATTGCGTTTGAGGAAGCTGCTCGAGCGCAAGGCCGGCTGCGAAGTGGTGATGACTCGAAGCGACGATACCTTCATTCCGCTCGAGGAGCGGACCGCCATCGCCAACGCCAAGGCGGCTGACTTATTTGTCTCAATTCACGCCAACGCCTCGAGCGATCGCAGCGCGCGGGGTATCGAGACCTACTATTTGAATTTCACCTCGAACCCCGAAGCTCTGCAAGTAGCCGCAAGAGAAAACGCGACTTCCCAGGAATCGGTGCATCAACTTCAGGACCTGATTAAGAAGATCGCGCTGACGGAGAAGATCGAGGAGTCCGAGGAGTTTGCACGCCAGGTGCAGAAGGAAGTACACCGTTCCACTTCGGAGTTAAGCGGCAATCAGCCCGACCGGGGAGTGAAAAAGGCCCCCTTTGTGGTGCTGATTGGCGCCAACATGCCGTCGGTTCTGGCGGAAATCTCCTTCCTGACCAACCCGCGGGACGAGAAGTCGCTCAAACGTGGCGACTACCGGGAGAAGATTGCCGAAGCTCTCTACGAAGGCATACTGGATTATGTGAACCATCTCGGCGGGGTCAAGGTTGTGCAGCGAGCCGACTCCGCAAGAACGGCATCGAAAACCAGGGCTGAATTCTGATATTCTAGGAAACGATGAGACGCCTCGCACTAGCCGTCGTGGTAACGACGCTCAGCGTGTTCTTGCCGCTGTTGTGCGCCCAGAATGTTTCCGTTATCCCTTTGGTTCCCGCTGCGAATTGGCAGCTCACCACTAAACAAGCCCTGAGCGTTGATGAAATCAAGACCTATGGCGGAGACCCTGCGGTGGAAAGCGAGTACGGCGTCAAGCCGTTCGAGTTGCGTACCTACCAGCTTGACGGGGCGAGCGTGCAGGTTGTCGTGGAACCTGCCTCTGATGTAAGCGCCGCATACGGCCTCCTCACTTACTATCAGAACGAGTCCATGCATCCCGACAAATCCATCGAGCTTACCATGACCGGTCCGGAGGGCAGCTTGATGGCGCGCGGCCGCAGCTTCATCCGCTTCCTTCGCCCCAAGGGCTCGCAGGTTTCGGACAACGATTTCCGCGCCTTGCTCGTGCTTGTCGGTGGAATTCGCCCGACGCGTGATTCTTTGGCGAACTTGCCTCCCTTACTTCCGGCATCGGGGCTGATCCCGGGCAGCACAAAGTACATTGTCGGTCCCGTAACCGCCGAGCGAGTTGTGCCCAACCTCCCTACAGATTTAATTGGGTTCGATCAGGGAGCGGAGATTCAGTTGGGCGAATATCATGTTGGGAACTCTCGAGCCACGATTGTGGAGTTGAGTTACCCCACTCCGCAGATCGCCCGCCTACGGTTCACAAAAATGAGCGACGCTCTCGGCCTGAATCAGGATCGTGGAGCGAATTCTCTCTACGCACGCAAGGATGGGTCGTTCATCTTCCTGGCTCTCAAAGCCAGTAACAAATCCGAAGCGTCGGAGTTGCTCGACCATTTCACCGTCAATCTACAATTGAGCTGGGACGAGAAATACCCCGGCGATAAGACGATCGGCCGCCAGTTGTTCGAGCTGATTATGGGGAATGTCTTCCTGACCCTGGTTCTGGCCGGAAGTGGCCTCGCTGGCGGTTTGCTAATCGTTGTTTCCAGAAGGCTTACGGCCAAAGTCTTCCCTGCTTGGGAGTGGGGGCACCCGGAAGGGGATCGGCTGATTCGATTGAACCTAGAATAGAACTAAGTCCTTTTTTTACAACCGCATACAACTAAGAAGGAACCACTAAGACCCTGCAGGCGGGTTTTTCTTTAACTCTCGCGCTCGCGAGCGCGTTGTCTCATCAAACCGTTTATAATCAATAACTTAAGAGGCAAAAAAAATCCTGAGAAATATCTTGACATCACTTCCAGGTTTTTCTTAGACTCGTTTGCGAGCTTAGATGGCGGGGCGCGTCCGCCATTCTATTCTCCTCAACGAATGCTCACCCGCAAGCTTGGCGGAAAGTGTCGCTGCGGCGGGTGAGCATTTTTCTATGTGCCGACGTAGCTCAGTTGGTAGAGCATCGGTTTCGTAAACCGAGGGTCACCAGTTCAAGTCTGGTCGTCGGCTCCAACCTCATCTGATCTTGCCGCGCGCCGCCACCCGCCACGATCCCACAACTTCCCCATCGCGCAATGTAAACACTTCGTCGTGCATGTTAACGCAAGTGCAAACGTGATTGGGAATCACGGTTAGGACTTCGCCGACATAGAACTTATGAGTTGATCGAGCGATGTCCAGGTGTCCGTGCTCCTCGTTTAACTTGATCAAGGGCGCATCGGGAGCTTCGACTATGTATCCGTAGCCCGTCTTCGCCCCTGAACCCAGGAGGTCCGAGGAAAGCGTCTTCGACCCCGAATCGATAATAGCGCGCCCCGGCACGGCCGTTGAGACCACCGTGGTTACCACGCGGGCGGCGCAGTCTTCGATGCGGCAGGCGCCTTGGTACAATGTGTTCAAGTCGTTGTAGACGTAAGTGCCAGGCCGGATTTCGGTGAGGCCCGGAACAAGATAAGAGAACTCTGCAGAGGGAGTTGAACCGCCGGAGAGTATTTCAACCTTCAGGCCGGAATCGCGAAAAGCCTCGAGCGTTCGTTCGACTTTCCCCGCTACCTGCTCCGCTTCGGCCCGACGTTCTTCTTTGCTTCCCCAGACGTTTCCGAAGTAAGTCATGAGACCGCGGAAGGCAAGCCCTGGCAGCTTGGCAATTCTGTGCGCCATCTCTACGGTGGCCGGTCCAGATTGCAAGCCGCAGCGGTGAAAGCCCGCATCAAATTCAACCAATACTCCCACGGTGCAACCTTGCTGCGAGGCGGCGCTGGAAAGCTCCTGCGCCGCATCCAGTGAATCGAGAGCCACGATCATGCGCCGCGTACGCGCCAGTTCAACCAACCGCCGGAGTTTTTCGGCGCCCAGGATGGGATAGGCAATGAGAATGTCGTCGAGACCCGCTGCCGCCATCACTTCGGCTTCTCCAACTTTGGCCACGGTCAATCCCACCGCGCCGTGGTCAAGCTGCCGGCGTGCGACTTCAGGCGTCTTGTGGGTTTTGGTGTGGGGCCTCAGACCCACTCCCTGTTGTCGGCAGGATGCGGCCATTTGTGCGAGATTCCGCTCCAGCACGTCCAGGTTGATCGTCAAAGCGGGAGTTGAAAGTTCGTTGTAACGCATTTGAACCTCGCAGCGCTGAGCTCTAAGTCAGCAGACTGAGTGCCGACCTGAAGGTCGGCGCTACCGAATAGTATTGTTGCCGGCCCAAAAGCCGGCGCCACCCGAAATATGTTGTCATTCTGAGCGAAGCGAAGAATTTCCGCAGTTGCTGACGGTCAGTTGAATCCAAGCTCTAACTGCGGAGATTCTTCGCCCTCTTAACAATCCCCTCGCCCCCTTGGGGGAGAGGGTGGCGAGCGTAGCGAGCCGGGTGAGGGGCCTGGCGGACACACCATGATTGTAAGGAATCGATCCGGCCACCGCACTAGCCCTTCACCGGCTTGCTCACGCGTGCGATGCAATCGATCTCCACCTTGATCCTGGGCAATTGCGCGCCTACCGTTGTGCGCGCCGGTGGGTCCACGGTGAAGAACTCGCGATAGACGGCATTCATGGCGTCAAAATCTTTGATATCCGCCAAGAACACCCCCACTCGCACAACGTCACGAAGTGAGCTGCCGGCCGCTTCAAGAATGGCCTGGATGTTCAGAAGCGTGCGCCGGGTTTCCGCTGCAATATCGCCCAGTTCCAACTGGTTTGTGCTCGGATCTGTGGGGCCCTGCCCGGCCACGAACACGAAACCATCGGCGATGATTGCCTGCGAGTATGGCCCGCGCGGCTGAGGGCCTTCAGATGATTTCACTACTTGACGCATCGTACCTCCTTCCGCAGCTCGTTTCATCGAGCCTGCTTTAAGGTCATGGGTGTCGCGGACCGGCGGCTTTCGAGGTCCGCAAATCTTCTCTCCGCGGATTTATCACGGACGGTTGGCCCGCCCCAGGCTAAGAAAATCAGCGCCGTCGCTCCGGCACAAGCGGGGACCCATTGTCAGTTCAAAGGATTCCCGCTTTCGCGGGAATGACGTACAGCGCGCGATTTTCAGGACAGCGGACCTGGATTGCAACAGCCGGATTCCGCCATCTGGAAAAAGATTCCTGTGTTTCAGAATAGTCCCTCAGTATAATGTTGGTTACACTTCGGGTAAAGCGAATACAGGACAGATTCGGAAGCGCTGTCATTCCGGGCGCATGTTCCCTGCTGCGTCGGCTGACCGCGATGGTTGAAGATGATTCCCCTCCTTGCTAAGGAGGGGCGAGGGGTGGTTGGTCGCGTTGCGATCCTCGCACCCACCACCCCTGCCCCTCCTCCCGTTGAGGAGGGGAATCATTGTTGTTCAAGCTGCCTGTGAGTTCAATGAACACGGCGACTAATCCTCCCGAACCCGCACACGAGCTTCCCCGCGCCCTTGGTTATACCGGCTCGACGGCAATTGTCATTGGCACAATCATCGGTTCCGGCATCTTCCTTGTGCCGCACGACATCGCTTTGCAGGTGGGGTCGGTCAGAGCACTGATGCTTGTCTGGCTGATCGGGGGTGTGCTGTCACTGGCCGGAGCTCTATCGCTGGCGGAGTTGGGGGCAGCCAATCCCTCGGCAGGCGGCATCTACGTTTACTTGCGCGACGCTTATGGCCGCCTGTTTGCGTTCCTCTATGGCTGGGCTTTGCTTCTCGTCATCAATTCCGGTTCGCTCGCCACGCTGGCCGTGGCTTTCGGAATCTACAGCACCAGCTTTCTTCCCCTGTCACCTCTCGAGCAGAAGCTCGTGGCCAGCGGGGTGATCGCGTTGCTGACGCTGGTCAATATCCTGGGAGTCCGCAAGGCATCCGCCGTTCAAACCCTCTTCACTGTGGCCAAATTGGCGGGCTTGGCAACCATCATGGGCGCCGCCTTTTTTTCCTCCCACGTCGCTCCCGCGCAAACTGATCGTGCTCTGCCCCTATCCCATGCTACTGCGAGTTCCTTCGGCGTCGCCATGATTGGGATTCTCTGGGCCTATGAAGGGTGGCATATGCTTTCTTTCGCGGCCGGGGAGGTCAAGAACCCCACACGAGTGCTTCCGCGCAGCTACCTTGTGGGGACCGTAGTCGTCGTGGCGGTTTATTTAGGTGCGAATCTCGCCTACCTCCGGGTGCTGCCCCTTCCCGAGATGGCCTTGCACCAGCGCGTTGCGGCGACGGCCATGGAACTCCTGGCGGGACCGCGCGGCGCGACTTTCGTTTCCGCTCTGATCCTCTGCTCGATTTTTGGCGCCATTAACGGCACGGTGCTCGGCGGTCCGCGCGCATACTTTGCCATGGCGCGCGACGGCGTCTTCTTTCCTTCCGTGGGGAAAGTCCACCCGCGCTACCGAACGCCCGCTGCCGCCTTATTGATCCAAGGCGTGTGGGCGATTCTGCTGGCCTCGAGCGGCACCTACAAGCAGCTTTACACTTACGTGATTTTCACCGGCTGGCTTTTCTACGCTTCGGCCACCTTTGCCGTGGTCGTCTTGCGGCGCAAGCGCCCCGATCTTTCGCGGCCTTACCGCGTTTGGGGGTTTCCCGTTGTACCGTTGGTTTTCAGCGCCGCGGCACTCGCCATCGTGGGGAACGCCCTAATTCGCAGCCCCCTCGAATCAGGAATCGGGTTAGCTTTGGTCCTCGCCGGAGTGCCGATTTTTCTGATCTGGCAACGAAGAGCAAAGCAGAAAGCAGTGATTCCCCTCCTTGATAAGGAGGGGTCAGGGGTGGTTGACCGAGGCGTCATCACCCCCACTGCCTCCTCCTGCGAAGGAGGGGAATCATCTGGGAACAAACGTGAAAGAGGAGATTAGCAGATGAGCTCGGAATCAGTTCACGCCTGGCTGGAAAGTTATCGCCAGGCTTGGGAGAACCGCGATCCCGAGGCTGTAATTAAGCTGTTCGCTGTCGACGCCACTTACCAGGAAACTCCGTTTAGCGATCCGATGCGTGGCCGTGACGCCATTCGACAGTATTGGACCAGGGCTGTAGTCTCTTACCAGGAGCAAATACGCTTCGGCTCTGAAATTCTAAGTGTCACCGAGGCCAGCGCCATCGTCCATTGGTACGCCGCATTTGTGCGTATCTCCTCAAAAGCACAGGTAAGCCTGGATGGGATTTTCCTTTTGAGGTTCGACGGGGCCGGGCTTTGTAGGGAACTTCGGGAATGGTGGGTCCGCAAAGATCAGTAGGCAGAAAGCAGTAGGCGGTAGGCCGAAGGCTGAAGGCTGGCGGCTAATCTGATTTCTAGTTTTGCCTGGCGCTTACTTCAGGTTTGCCGGGACCAGATACTCAACGACGACCACGTCGTGCCAGTGGCCGCCCACCTTGGTGTGTTTGACGTGCACCCCCACCTCGCGCCACCCGGTCATGCGGCAGAGCCTGCGGCCGGCATCGTTATGTGACAGAAACCGCCCCACGATCTTGAAGTGACCGGCAGACTCAGCGAGCGCCAGGACGGCGCGCATGAGTTCCCTTCCCACCCCATGCCGCCGGTAGTCACGGTCTATATAGATCAGGAGTTCGGCGATGCCGTCCATGGCGGGACGCACGCGGTAGGGGCTGAGCGACGCCCAGCCAAGAATCCAGTTATTCAACTCCGCCACCACGAGAGGGTATTTCCCAGAGTGTTCGTTCACCCAGTTCGCTCGCTCCTCCGGCGTAACCAGAAAGTTCTCAAAAGTGGCCAGGTTGTCTTGCGTCGCTTGGAGATAGATGCGAGCAATGTCGGATGCGTCCCGGAGCTCAGCCGGGCGCACGTTGAGCCGAAAATGCGGTCGGGTGGCGGTGGCTACGCTTGATGTGTCCATAGAAAAGTAGAAAGCAGAATGCAGAAAGTAGAAGGCAGAAAGCTAAGGTTAACAGTCAAAAGTCTAAAGTGTAAAGGCTAAAGTCTCAGTGATTTCACTTTCGGACTTCGCTTTCCAGTTTCCAGTTTCTAATTTCCATTTTCGAATATCCAGTTTCCGTCTTCTAAAATCGCTTACTATCCGCCCGAACCCGGTCTACATACTTGCCGGAGGCGACTTCAACGCGTATGGTTTCGCCGGGCTTGATGAAGTGAGGAACCATCAGTTCAAGGCCATTCTCCAGCGTGGCGGCTTTGAAAGTGTTGTCCTGCTGCTGGTGCACGGGCTGAGCGGTGGTCTGGACCTTCACCTCCACGATTTCCGGGAAAACGATGCTGACCGGTTGGCCTTCATAGAACTCCACCGGGACTTTCATTTCCGGCTG
>Ga0187852_1003991_pt1 | contig 10315 bp, 7 predicted proteins | sample June2016WEW_6_40_FD_134511 | JGI IMG/M metagenome (GOLD analysis project Ga0187852, IMG submission 134511) | Peatland microbial communities from SPRUCE experiment site at the Marcell Experimental Forest, Minnesota, USA - June2016WEW_6_40 | ecosystem: Environmental > Terrestrial > Soil > Wetlands...
GCACGGTGGTGAGGGCGGGAAAAACGATGCGGGCCGCGGCGACGTCGTCAAACCCCACAACGGAGAGGTCCTGCGGGATGCGCCATGCACGCTCTCGAAAGTGGTTGATTGCGCCGATGGCAGAACTGTCGTTGAAGGCCATCAAGGCAGTGAATTCACGGCCGCGGGCGATGAGCGTCTGGGCGCAAGCCGCGCCTTCTTCGATGCCGGAGATCTGCTGTGCGCCGAGCCGTTCCAGTTGCACTACCAGCCTCGGGTCGAGCTTTATCGAGAGGTCCCGAGCCGCCGCGACAACGCCGTTCCACCGGTCTTCAGTATCCGCGCTTTCTTTGTGGCCTTTGATAAAGGCGATTTTAGAGTGGCCCAAAGAGGCCAGATGCTGGAGCGCGCTCTGGATTCCCGCGTGGTTGTCAATGGCGATCGAGATGGCGCTTTTGACGCGGTTGCCTTTGCCGATCACGACCAGCGGAAGATCCACCAGCGAGGTGAGCGAGGTGTTGATGAGAATGAGGCCGTCCACGCCCCTTTCCTGGAACATTTGTATGGTGCGGTCGATGCGGTTCTTGGACCATTCGTGAGTAGCCAGAAAGTAGCGGTAGTCGCTGTGCAGAAGGTATTCCTCGATTCCCCCCAGGACGCTGGCGTCGTAGCCTTCAGCCAGATCGGGCGAAAGCACGCCAATCAGGTAGCTGCGCTGCTGGTTGAGATAGCGAGCGAAGTAGTTGGGCTTATAGCTGTATTGCTTGGCGGCTCGAATGATGCGCTCGCGAGTTTCAGGAGTGAAGCTCCGGGCCAAAGGAGCGTTGTTGAGAACACTCGAGACCGCTGACTTGGAGAGGCCTACACGATCCGCGAGAAACTTCAGCGTCACCTTCTTTGGCATGTCACTTCTACCTTTGCGCAATCAAACGCGCAGTATAACACGAGGTCCACGGCGGTAGCGCCAGCCGTCCGGATGCTACAGCAGCACGCATCCCCGGGGAGACGGTCGTACGTCTTATTCTGAGCAGTGATTTCGAGCCAAGGTTCCAAGGGGGCGAGGGGGAGAAACAACTCGAGCTTATGCCCTCGCCCCCTTGGGGGAGAGGGTGTCCGTCAGCCGACGGACAGGTGAGGGGGTTGGTCCGTCACGATATTATGCAGCCCTCGGTAGGCGAAGCGAGAATTCCCGTTTCGAGAAAGCCTGGCCTGCCCCGCCAGGTGTCGTCACTTTTTCTTTGCTTGTTTCGCAAGGTTGAGCAGTAAGAGGACGAACGGCCCAAGGATCAGCGCCTCCAGGGCGGCGCGCGCCATGGAGCGCCCCTTCCTGGCGGCTATAAGGATTGCGGCAACGACCCACCCAGCCGTCCAGCAGATTGCCAACAGCTTCATCGTAGCCTCCCTGCGTTACACTTAATAGGTAATACTATTTTTCTGCCCCACAACCCGCTAGAGCACGAAAGTACTGTTAATCGGCAAATCGGAGCGTTGACTTAAGTGTCACCAATCGCCGCCTAGCGTTGTGTCCCAGAAGTTCGTTGAATATGTCAGCTCGTCAGCCGACGGGCGTAAGCGAGTAGTCCGTCAACCGACGGATTGTGAGGGCGGTCCAACCCAGGGCTCACGCCCTGGGCTACTTTATGGCGCCCCTGACGGGGCTGTGCTGATGCTGGAATCCATGTAATCCAGAGCACGAATGGACCCCCCGCATTCGCCGGGTGGCAGTAAAACGTCTACGTGTAGATTTCGGGGTTGACAAGGTTAGGCGGGCGGCGGCCTTCGAGGGCCGCGAGGAGATTCTCCGCCGCCAATATGGCCATGGCGAGGCGTGTTTGTGCCGTACCGCTCCCCACATGAGGCGCCAGAACGACGTTTGGCATGCTCAGAAGCGCGGGATGGACTTGCGGTTCGTTCTCGAACACGTCTAATCCGGCTCCGGCCAGGCGTTTCGATTCGAGCGCCTCGACCAGCGCCGCTTCGTCCACACACTTGCCGCGCGCCGCGTTGATGAGGAAGGCTGTGGGCTTGAGCATAGCAAGCTCGCGAGCGCCGATAAGGTGATGGGTCTCGGGTGTGAGCGGAACGTGCAGGGTCAGGAAATCCGCTTCCCCGAGAAGTGTCTCGCGATCCACAAAGTGTGCGCCGAGTTCCTGCTCGAGGGCGGGTGCGGCGCTGACGATATCATGATAAAGGACGCGCATGGAAAAGCCGCGGGCGCGCCGCGCTACCGCCTTGCCGATCCGTCCCAGGCCGTACACGCCCAACGTCTTGCCATGGATATCGGCGCCCCATAACAATTCCCATTTTGGATGCTGCCACTGGCCCTCGCGCACGTATCGGTCGCATTCCACAAGGCGGCGCGGCGCGGCCATGAGAAGCGCGAACGCCAAGTCCGCCGTGGTTTCGGTGAGCACGTCGGGCGTGTTGGTGACCGGAATCCGGCGGCGCGTGCAGGCGGTTACATCGATGTTGTCGTAACCGACCCCGACGTTTGCGACCACGCGCAAGCGCGTCGCCTGAGCGATTACATCTTCACTTACGCGCACTCCGGTGGCCATCAAGCCTTCGATCTCGCGACATGACTCCGCCAGTTGCGCGGCATCGAGCGGTGCATCTTCAGGGCGCATCCTCACTTCGCACCGCGCCGCAAGACGCTCGACCACCGGCGACGGCAAGGGGCGGGTAATGTAGACCTTGGGAAGGCTCATGGGTAGACTCTCAGTGCCGAGTGCCTGGTGCTTGGTTGGTTTAATGAGCGCAATTTCAAGTGGCCCACGGAAGGGCGGGGCATCAGAGTCTGTGTGAAAACCCATTCCTGTGTCATTCCGAGGAGCCGCAGGCGACGAGGAATCTCGCTCTGCCCTTGAAAACATTCAGAGCGAGATTCCTCGCTTCGCTCGGAATGACAGCCTGAATAGGATTTTCACACAGACTCTGAAGCCCCGCCCTTCCACTTCCGACGAATAAGTGCGCTTACTAATTCAGATAACCACTAGCTACTATCCACTGCTTTTAATTAATCCAACGGCCGGCGTCATCCTTTCTTTCCTGCTTTCGCATGTACACTTCGAACTTTTTGCGCAAGCGTGCGCGCCGCCAATCCTGGAGTCGCATTGGGAATTTGAACGAGGGCAAATGCGGACCGCGGAGGTAAAGGTAGCCGAAGAGCATTCCGCCCAGGTGGGCCACGTGGCTAATGCCTGACCCGGGGGTTCCAAATGAACTCACCAGTTCAATGACTCCCATGATCACCACGAACCACTTCGCTTTGATCGGGATGAGCATGTACAGATAGATCGGCCGGTCAGGAAAAAGCAAACCATAGGCGAGCAATAGACCGTAAATCGCTCCCGAGGCTCCCACCGTGGCTGAGCCTGTGCTGCCGGGCAGGATTGCGTTCAGCGCCACATCAAAGATTCCGGCGCCGATGCCGGTTAGGAAATAATAGAAAAGGAACTTTTCCCGGCCCCATAAACTTTCCAGGTCTGATCCGAACATCCAGAGCGCAAACATATTGAAGAGGATGTGAAAAAAGCCCACGTGCAGAAACATGTAGCTGGCGAGTTCCCAGATATACAGGCGGTGAAGAACATCGTAGGGCTGAAGCGCGAACCAGGCGTAGGGAGCGCTCCAGCCGAAAATCTGCTGGGGAATGTAGGTGACCGCGAACGCCGCTGTCGTAACAATGATCAATTGCTTGACCACCCGCGTGAGCGGCGGCCCGAACGAGTATGCGACTTGTCGGTAGCGCGGCATATATAAAAGCCTACCACAGTTCAGGCGCCAGGTGTCAGGGGGCTGCGGAAGGGCCAGGGTGAGGATGTCAATGATGGGGAGCGGCTCTCGCTAGGTCCGCCATTCCGGTTGATCGGTTCGGAGAAGATTTGGGATCGTGGGCCGGCGCTGACTTCCCGGCTGCAATCCTTCGAGAGCGAGGTGCTGACAATGAGCCAGTTTCCGTTTTTCGTTTTCCGAACACGGGGGCGAATTGACGAAAGGCGGATGCCGGAGGTGATCGGCATGAAGAAAGTCCAAGAAAAACTGCCGCCGGAATAACCAGTGGGGTATAATGCCCCAATCCGAGGGGCAAAACGGAAACCCAGTTTTGAGTTGCGCAGGAGGAGGAGACCTCATGGCTCACAATCCCAAGCCCGGAGAAGAAAAAGTCGGCGACACTAAGGACGTTCAGCCTTACGGCACGAATTTCCTGGTGACGGACGATATGCCCGAAGACGCCGTTGGCGATATGCTCAAGAAAGCGTTTCCTTTGCTGAAAACAGATAACGAGTTCTTTGCTGACCTCTGCCGTATCGGTTCATTTATGACTCATAAGGATCGGGTGAAGGCGGCTCTGAAGCCCCTCAACGATTACCTGGCTGACCAGATCACAAACCAACAGCACGCGGCAAGGCAAGGGTTTAATCAGTTTGTGCAGAACCCGCAAATCCGTGCCACCAACGTGCACGGCGAGCCGGTCGTCTTCAAGACGCATAAGCTCTTGTCCGGCGCCTTAAATCATTTTGAGACGAAAGAAGGTTTCGGCGCGGGTGTCCTCCCTGCGGATTACAAGTTGATGGAAAAGTTCTGGATTTCCCAAGGCATGACGGGCTTCGCTCCCTCGCCAACATGGGAAGCGAAAGGCATGTCCGTGCCCAAGGGCGTACCGGTGATGGAGGGTACGGTGGGCGCGTCGTGGAACCAGGTGATTCTCGGTCAGGGGTACCAAGTCAAGGATCCCGGTGCGGGTGTGTTCCACGGCGAGTACACCCATCGCCTGCAATGGAATGCGATCATGCATGCAAATCTCCCCCTGGACCACAAGGCGGTGTTGATCTACAAGGCTCTTGGTTCGTCGTGGGTCGGGCATTTCATTGAGAAGGTATGGATGGAAAAAAACGGAAAGACGCAATGGTGGGCAAAACAGCCCTCAAAGTCTTACTACATCTGGCAAATGATCTTCGACGCAACGCAGGAAAAAGGAACTGACGGCAGCGCTTCTCAGGCCTCGAAGTCTAATCCGCATTTGCCGAAGTCGATGAATTACACTTGCCCTGAAGTTCTGAACCGTGACTTGGGCGGGAACATGAACTATTCCAAAACCATGAATCAAACTGACCCCCTTTTTACTCTTAAAGTGCTGAATTATGTCCGTTACGTGAAGAGGGGTTTGCTTGAAAACACTGGACAAGCACATAGTGTTCGTGATCGGTTCACGAAACCACATCCGGATCCGAACGTGAAGAAAACGATTACACACGTTTTGGCGGATGGCACGGGGAAAGACGAAGCGATGATCATCTGGTATGTTACCGAACGCACGTAACCTTCCGCAGATATGGCGGGCTGGTGCAGACAGCCGCCTTTTGGAGTCCGCGATGTCCCGCAGGGACAGGTCCGAGCCCGGGCTCAATCCACGCGGTCTTTACGGAAGACTACTCCATCTCGCAAGACGTCATTCCCCCGACTTGACCACACCAGCCGCCACGCCAAATCCCGTGATATTGGAATTCACTCTGCCCCTCTGTCTGGCCTGATCGTTACCCATATCCTCGGCTGGACACGGGGGGTGCAGACGTCACCAGGCGGATTATGAGCCCCGAAGGGGCGGCACTACCACAGCCCAGACCATTGGCCTGGGTCCGAAAATGCAGCCTTAATTTAGCCTGAAGCCCTGAAAGGGCGATATAGGGTTGTAGGACAGCCGCGAACGTCCGGCCGTCGAACATGTGCAGACTTCACCTCCCGTGGGTTTCACCCACGGCTAAGGACCTTCGGCCCCTTCGGGGCCGCACTGCCGACGCGCCATTGGCGGGAGGGCTAAAGGTTAAAGGATGAAGGATGAAGGACAAACCTAAAAGGGTAACAGCAGAGGCTGACACGTACCCTTTAGCCTTTACCCTTCAACCTTACTCTAACTTCTTCCGCCCTACCGCGAACAGCGCGCCGGCCATCGCCAGGAAAAGCACCAGGCCGAGAGCACTCGAGTTGGCGAGTCCCGGCCAATACTTGGTTCCGATGGCAACTTTCTGGTCGACCTCGAACCCGACGAGCGCGGCAAGAATCAACCCTCCGATGGAGCCGCCCGCGATGAGCCCGGCGGCAAAGAGGGCGCCGCTCGAGACCTCGCCTTCCTGCCGCTTGGTAATTTTCTGGAGCAGCCCGCTCACCACGCCGCCCATAAAAATGGGGGCAGTGGTGGCGATGGGCAAGTAGGAACCCACCGCGAAAGCCAGCGAGCGCACACCGCACAATTCCATGACCACGACGATGAATACTCCCAACAGCACCAGTCCCCAGGGCAGGCTGCGGCGCAGGATGCCATTGATGACTGTACTCATCAGCACCGCTTGGGGAGAGGGAAGGCGCTCGGAGCCGATGCCGACGCGTTCCTGGAAGTCAATCTGCTTTGTTGACGGATCGTAGTAGTAACGGCCGTCCGGAATGGTATGCGAGCCAATGACGTTGATCACCTGATAGCTCTTGCCATTTCGCGAAGCCTCACCCACCACGCGCATCTCCGCGCTTATCTCGACGTTCTGCAAAGAGAAAGGCTCGACCCGCGTGTAGGCCCGGTTGAGGAGCACCAAGGTGAAGCCGATCACGAGAACGGAGGTGAGCGCGCCGACGATCATGGCCGTTTCGGCGCTTTTGGGAGTAGCTCCGACCAGGAAGCCGGACTTGAGAGATTGCGAAGTGGCGCCCCCGACGGCGGCGGCGATGCAGACGATGCCGCCGATCGAGATCGCAACGGCAGGATACGAGCCGCCCGTCCAGCCCGCGGCGACGAAGAGCAGCGCCGTCAGCATCAGGGTCGCGATGGTCATACCGGAAATAGGATTGGCGGATGCTCCGATCAGTCCCACGATGCGCGCCGACACAGTTACGAAAAGAAAACTAAAAACCACGACCAGCACGGAGGCGATCAGGTTGCCGCTTACGCGCGGGTTGATCCGAAAATGCAACACGGCCCAGACGATCACGATCATCGCCGCCGATCCGCCGAAAATCAGGCTGCCGGGCAGCTCTCTCTCTGTGCGGATGGCTATGACGCGCCCGGTCTCCCCTTGGCCTTTTCGCAACTGCCCGAAGCTCGAACGCAAGGCGCGCACAATGGTCGGCAGCGTGCGGCCCAAAGTGAACAATCCTGCTGTTGCCACAGCCCCTGCTCCGATGGGGCGGATGTAGGCGCGCCAGATCGCGAACGAATCCATGTCGCGGATGAGGACTGTGCCGGGGAAAATGGTGTGCTCGAGCCCGGCGCCGAAGAACTTGATCATGGGGATGATGACTAACCAGGAGAGGACGCCGCCCGCGAAGATCATCCCCGCCGTGCGTGGACCAATGATGTAGCCCACGCCAAGGTACTCCGGCGTGATGTCGGCCGCCACGGTGGCGCCCGCAAACCATCCCGGCTGGTAGATCGGCCGCGGGCGCCAGAATAACAGTGCTTCGTTCAGGAGCTTGTAAACAAGGCCCAGCCCGAAGCCGGCGAAGACCTTACCGGCGAAACTGCCGCCCTTCTCGCCGGCGATGAGAACGTCCGCGCAGGCCGTGCCTTCGGGATAAGTCAGCGCGCCGTGTTCCACCACGTTCAACTGGTGCCGCAGGGGAATCATAAACAGGACGCCCAGCACGCTTCCCACAAGCGCCAGCAGCAGCACGCGAGGGATGTCCGCAACGCCGAGAGAGTAGCCGAGGAAAATCAGCGCCGGCAGGGTGAAGACTACACCGGCGGCGATGGATTCGCCCGCTGAACCCGCCGTTTGCACGATGTTGTTCTCGAGAATGGTCGATCGCCCCAGCCACTTGAAAATGCTGATGGAAAGCACCGCGACGGGAATCGAGGCGCTCACCGTCAGCCCGGCGCGCAATGCCAGGTAAACAGTGACCGCCCCGAAGACGATACCCAGCAGCGCCCCCAGGATGACGGCGCGCACAGTGAATTCGGGTGGCGCCTGCTCCGCGGGCACGTAGGGACGAAATTCAGCAGGTTGGCTTTCTCGTGTCGGTTGAGTGGCCATAAATCTCCTCGAATTGAAGTGGAGGTTGCACCGAGTATCAATTACGGAGGTCCGGGGCCGAAACCACGGCCACGTCGCTGCCCTGGAAACGGGCATACCGGTCTTTACGAAAACGACAACCCCGGCCCTACTGCTGAAAGCTGATGGCCGACTGCTGAAGACTGGACGCTGTCTTCACCCGCCGAGCCGGGCGCGAACTTTTTCGCTCACTTGCTTGCCGTCCGCGTTCTTTCCCGCCAGCTTGGCCATCGTGGCCTTCATCACTTTGCCCATATCTTTGGCGTTGGCGGCGCCAGTCTCCTGGATGGCGGAAGCTACTGCGGCGTCGATCTCTTCCGCGCTGGCGTCCGCCGGCAAGTAGAGTTCGATGATCTTGATCTCAGCCTCTTCCTTGTCAGCCAGATCGTCGCGCTTGCCTTTGCGGAATTGCTCTGTGGAATCGCGCCGCTGTTTGATGAGTGTGTGCAGAACCGCCAGCGCTTCCGGATCTCCCACCGGCTTGCCAAGTTCAACCTTCTTATTCATCAGCGCCGCTTTCGCCATTCGAAGCACCGAGAGCTTTAGCTCTTCCTTCGCCTTCATGGCCCCCACCAGGTCTTTTTCAATCTGCTCGACAATCGACATGGATGACATCCCCCTCCAGATTCCTGCCGACTATACCACAACCTTTACGCCTCCGTCCTCCGCCAATAGTGAGTGAACTTTTCTAAGGGTAAATGGGTGGCGCGCACGCCGTTCTTCACGCCCGCGCCGCCACTCGCGCCCATGGAGTATATAAAGAAGCCATGTGCGGCCAGCCACGAAAACCGAAAAAGGTTATGGATTCCGAGCGGAAGAGGTGGGAACGAAACAAAAGTCAGGTCTGGATTCTCTGGCTCACAGAGGCTGGCCCAGGCAGGCGTACGTCATCACGGCCCAGTTGGGGCGTGACTGGTCCAGTCTGCGCGAGTACGAAAATCGTCGCGAGCCGCCGCCAGCCTGCCGGAGAGCCGCTCAGTTGGGAAACGGAACCCGCGGAATGGAAGGCCACCACAGCCGCGGACGTCACGAAAACATCGGCGCGGCTTGCGGGAAGAGGGGTGGACCTGGCAGCCGCAGACGTCGAGGAAGCCGCTGCAATCGCCAGACCCGGCCACCTCGCGAAGCAAGTCTGACCCTCCCCTCTCGCTTTTAGACTGGACCTACCATGAGACGAGGTAGGTGCAGGACGCGCCGCCCTTGCGGCGGCACGGCTGCGTTTCGTCGTGGGTAACGGAGGGAGTGCGACCCACCGGCTGGAAGCGCCGCGCCATGCTTTGGATGAGACCCAGGTCGAACTCGCAAGGATAAGGGTTGGCGCATACCAACCTGGCCCGGTTGGGACCGAGCTTGGTGAAATCATAGCGGCCGATCTCGCCTCCCCGGTGGTTGATGTGATAGGCTACATTAATGGAGGCCAGAGCTTTGTCGATGGAATCGATCTCGGGCGGGAATTTGGCATTCTCCGGGATCTTTCGTCCGATCAGGTTCAAAGTCGACTTCCCAACCCGCTCGTAGATCTCCTTGAACGAGTCCAGCCAGAGTTGCTGCCTGTACCAACCTTCCGGGTTCGGGTTGTCCACTCCATGCCTCTTCAGGATCTCCAGCGCCAGGTTACGAAAGGCCCCCATGCCCTCAACCACGGCAAGCACGGTCTGGCCGAGCACCTCGACGTTTGGGGATAAAGCTACGAATTCCGGCATGATACTTCCCTCCACTTCGCAAGTTGTGAACTTCCAGCGGCTCTTCCCTCCCATATCGGACGGGATGGGGCGGTACTTGAATGGCAAGCACTCCTCGCGAATCGTGGATTGACAGACACGTGCTCTCGTTGCACAATGATCGGAGGTCAACTCGCACCGGCACTCGCCGTTGCCATGGCCGCATAGGCACAAGTTCCTGTGCTTCGCTCTGCGCCCGTAGCTCAGCTGGATAGAGCACTTGCCTACGAAGCAAGGGGTCGGGTGTTCGAATCACCCCGGGCGTACCACTTAACTTCTTTGGTTTCAATATCCCTTCCTCGCTCATATGCATCCCAAAAGCCGTTTCTGTAACAAAACTGTACCAAAACGGCTCAATTTGGCCTCGCTGTACCAGAACTCCTTTCGTGTTCGTTGGCTTTGGGGCGTGACGGTCTCGCCACTTCGCTTGAACAGGTAATGATAGACGCGGCAGCAGAACTGTCCGGTCATTGATTTCAGATTTCGTTGTAACTTGCTTTAGCTTATGTACTTATCCGTCAAACGGAGCGTTTTCGATTTGAATTCGCGTCGCACTTATGGCCATTCTTTCCCGAC
>Ga0187852_1003998_pt1 | contig 10300 bp, 9 predicted proteins | sample June2016WEW_6_40_FD_134511 | JGI IMG/M metagenome (GOLD analysis project Ga0187852, IMG submission 134511) | Peatland microbial communities from SPRUCE experiment site at the Marcell Experimental Forest, Minnesota, USA - June2016WEW_6_40 | ecosystem: Environmental > Terrestrial > Soil > Wetlands...
CAAACACTCACGACGCTCAACGACAAGGCCAACGCAGTGCTTCCAAAAAATGAATCCGCTTCCGTCAACCGCCAAAACCCAATTCATAAAGCGTGCCCAATTCCTTGCTAAGGATTCGGGAGTTAATCCACAGGTTGAAATTATCTTGTCAGGAATACAAGATTCTGTGCCTTGACGAGAAACCGTGGCCTTTGGGTGAAGCCAAGCCATCACAACCCACCCCCTGACTTATGGACACATGGAGCGATCCAACCCCGATTGCGACAGTTGAACAGTTCAAGGCCGCTCTGCTCACGGTGAGGAATGAAGTTGATAACATGGTTCCGTATGCCGCGCTTCTCCGGGCGCATTGCCGCGCTCCTAAACATACCATTTCCACTTTCCAGCTTGCCAAAGAACTTCATCTTCCAAATCTTGCCACCGCCAATATGCAGTATGGCACATTGGCGCATGAAGTCTGCGATGCACTCCATTACGTTCTTCCCAAAACGCCTAACGGTGAACCCCATTGGTGGCGCACTCTCGCCTATGGTGACAATGACATACCGCATACCGATGACGGCCATTACAAATGGATTATGCGCCCGGAACTCGTTCAAGCACTGCAAGAATTGAAATGGGCATGAGTGATTTGACTTTGGAACAAATTGAGTCTGACCTGATAAACGGTTCACTTGAATCGGCAGACATGACGACACTGAAGCGTTATCTAAATGCCGCTCACAAAATTTCAACAGAAGTAAATTCCGTTGAGGCAAATCAAAAAAGGGTTGAACGGGTATTGGAACAGTTGAGATTTCTCGTTCTCTTGAAGGAGGGCAGTGAGCATCATCAAAAAAACCTTGCGGTGACAACACAGTTAAGCATTGTAGCGGACAGGAATGAAGCGGAGCGGCACAAAAAAACCCAGCATGTCGCATGGTGTGCGGTTGGGGTTGCATTTTTGGGGATAATTGTGACGGTGATGCTGAGTTTGAGCCATCCGCATAAAACATCTCCTGCACAATCCTTATACCCATTAACAAACACGATGCGATCAATAACGCCACAGTCAGCTTTAACAAACGCTCCGTCGGCCAATTCCGTATCAGTAACCAACCCGTCACCGCCAATAACGCAGCCAATGAATATCCCGCCACTTCGGACGGGCTTGCCATCCCAAACAAACAAGCCAACTCAACCGTGAAAAATCCAGCACTACTTTTGTCATGTGCATAATCTCGAAACAAATGGAAATCGTTTGCCGCCATCGTGGTCGGTGAAATTCTTTTTCATATAGAAACCTGTCAAGGTCGCTAGATATACAATTTGCTAAGGTTCAATGCTACTGCGACATGGCGGCAGTGCCACGGCAGCGACAGCGCACGAAGAGAAGGATGACGCCGACGGTCATCAACCCCAAAGCCGATGGTTCAGGTGTAGTCAGAGATTCGTCTTGAAAGGCCAGTCCAATAGGACCATTCAACCCGGAGGCGAAGGTGGTTTCGAGTCCGCCCGGCGTGTATTCATAGATGTCGCCTTCCAATTCATCCGCCACAAACAGGTTGCCCGCTGTGTCAAAAGCCAGCCCTTCAGGATAACCGTATCTTGAGGCAAAGGTGCTTTGCGCTCCACCTGGAGTGAATTCCAAGATGTTGCCGCCCCGAACCGACACAAATAGATTGCCAGCGCTGTTAAAGGCCAGTCCAATAGGACCATTCAAACCAGATGCGAACGTGGTTTCCTGTCCGCCCGGCGTGAATTCCAAGATGTTGCCTTCCAATTCATCCGCCACAAACAAGTTGCCTGCGTTGTCAAAGGCCAGTCCTTCAGGATAAGCATTTTGAGGATAACCATAGCTAGAGGCAAAAGTGCTTTGCGACCCTCCTGGCGTGTATTCCAAGATGTTGCCGCCCCCAGCCGACACAAATAGATTGCCTGCGCTGCTAAAGGCCAGTCCAATAGGACCATTCAACCCAGAGGCAAAGGTGCTTTTCGTTCCGCCGGGTGTGAATTCAAAGATGTTGCCTTCCAATTCATCCGCCACAAACAAGTTGCCCGCGCTGTCAAAGGCCAGTCCTTCAGGATAAGCATTTTGAGGATAACCATAGCTAGAGGCAAAAGTGCTCTGCGACCCGCCTGGCGTGTATTCCAAGATGTTGCCGCCCCCAGCCGACACAAACAAATTCTGCGCCTGCGCGTTGGTGGCCGTTTGTAGAATCGTCCCACACAGCAACCAGATTTGAATCCGGTTTCGTTTGGTTTTCATGGTTTGTAAATTCAAACACTCTTTGCCCCGTTCGTCCACCCCAAACTGCCATTGGCCGCCCGGCTGGGACATTGCTGGGGAGCGCGCCCGTCCCGGTTGCCGTTTTCGCCGTCGCGCCCAAAACCGTTTCCCAATCCCAACGGGATTGAATCATTCAGCCCAGCGTTGACGCGCAGCGGCTACGCTGGGTCAACGTCCCAAAAAAATCACAACCCCAACGGGGTTGCATCCGCATCCGGCACGGTGGATTCAACCCCTTCAGGGTTGATTGCATTTTCGTTCCCTTACCCGGCGTAGCCCGATTGCATCGGGCAACGCCGGGCTGATTGATGAAATCCCTTTGGGATTTTCAGAGCCGTTGCCCCGTTCGTCCACCCCAAACTGCCATTGGCCGCCCGGCTGGGACTTGGCTGGGGAGCGCGCCCGTCCCGGTTGCCGTTTCCGGCGTCGCGCCAAAAACCGTTTCCCAAACTATCCCCAGCGCCGTCAGGTGCGGCATATTTGTAGAACCAAAACCAAAATGAAATTCAGCCCCGTCGGGGCGGCATATTCCGCACGCACACCCGATGATGTCGCTCCTGACGGAGCTTTGGCTCTTGGTGGATGATGATTCTACAAATATGTCAGCCCTGACGGGCTTGGAAAAATCTGTGTTCCATCCGTGTGTCATCGGTGGCTAAAAATTCCACCGCCTTGCCCCGTTCGTCCATTCCAAACTGCTTTTGTCATCGCCGGCTGGCCCCGCCCGGCGGTCTTTGCAGACGGCCACCCCGTTTTCCCCCGGAGCGCGGATGGTCCCCATGCCAAGCCGAGGTTCGGCCCGCCGCGCGTGGACCGGCCGAGGCACTTTGAAATCAAGCCCAGCCGTGCGGTCTGGCGCAGTGCTGCCAGTTGAGCCAACTCGCGCTCCGCTGGAAATAGCCCAGCCATTTATGGCTGGGATTCGTGGCCCGCAATTTTCAAAGTCCCGTCAGGGACGAAAGAACTTTTCTGCCGTCCCTCGCGGGACTTTTACGTTTGATTGACGCTTGACCCAGCCATGAATGGCTGGGCTATTGTCATCACGTCGCACCACGACGTCCAAACGCCCCTTGCCCCGTTCGTCCATCCCAAACTATTTTTGTCATCATCGGCTGGCCCCGCCCGGCGGTCTTTGCAGCCGGCCACCCCGTTTTCCCCCGGAGCGCGGATGGTCCCCATGCCAAGCCGAGGTTCGGCCCGCAGCGCGTGGACCGGCAGGTTGAAATCAAGCCCAGCCGTGCGGGCCGGCGCAGGGCCGCGAGTTGAGCCAGCTCGCGCTCCGCTGACAATAGCCCAGCCATTCATGGCTGGGACTCGTTGCCCGCAATTTTCAAAGTCCCGCCAGGGACGAAAGATCCTTGCAGATGGCCACCCAATTTTCTGCCGTCCCTCGCGGGACTTTTACGTTTGATTGCCGCTTCACCCAGCCATGAATGGCTGGGCTATTGTCATTGCGTCGCTCGCGACTTCGCCGCCATCGCGTTCTTTGCGCAACAAATTATTTTACAAAGCGCAGGCTTTGAGCAGCGCGGCTTTGACTTTTTTCAAATCCGTTTCCGGCACGGCGCCGAGCCGCTTTTCAAACCGCACGGACGGCAGCGAGCCGATGGCCTGCACGTTGGCGACGGATTCGGGATTGAGAAACGGCAGATGGCCGAGCGGCACCTCGAGTTCACTCCCGCGATTCTGCCGCGTGATGGGAATGTGGATGATGAGCGTGCGCGGAGCGTCGAGATGGTCAGCGATGAGAACGACGGCGGGACGGGTCTTGGCAACCATGCCCATGTCCACCAGCCAGACTTCGCCATGACGCGGGTTCATTGGCCGTCGAGGAGGTCCAGTTTTTCCTGCTCGACTTCGCGCGAAGGCAGCACGTCGTCCCAATTTTCCTGCGCCCGCTGGCGTTCGAGGAATTTTAAATAATGCAGAACTTCGCGCACCACCGGCTCGGGCTGGCGCCTGATTTCTTCAATCAAAATTTCCTGCGCACTCATGGTTTTATTATCCGGCAAAATTTGCTTTTGGCAAGCTGTATTGCCCCGGTCGTCCATCGCAAAATGATTTTGGCAGCGGAAGTTTTCTTCGCCCTGCCGCAATTTGGTAGGGCGCGTCAGTCCCCTGCGCGCCGTTCGTTCACACACCAAAACCGGCGCGCACGGAGTGACGCGCCCTACCATTGCCCGCCGCTTACGCTTTTAATTCGGAGGCGGTTCGGACAAAATGCCCGTGTGAACGAAGCCGGACCAACCAGCCAACGCACGCGCCTGAAACTCACCGTTCGCGGCGCGGTGCAGGGGGTCGGCTTCCGTCCGTTCGTCTTCCGCCTCGCCACCGGACTCGGATTGGCCGGCTGGGTCAACAATTCCCCGCAGGGCGTCTTCATTGAAGCCGAAGGCCCGCGCGCGGAACTGGAAAAATTCCTGCTCCGGCTCGAAATCGAAAAACCGCCGCGCAGCTTCATCCAAAGTCTCGAAGCCTCGTGGCTCGACCCCGCCGGCTACACGGCATTTGAAATCCGCCCCAGCGAAACCGGCGGCACCAAAACCGCGCTGGTGCTGCCGGACATCGCCACGTGCCCGGATTGCCTGCGCGAAATCTTCGACCCCAAAAACCGCCGCCACCGTTATCCGTTCACCAACTGCACCAACTGTGGCCCGCGCTTCAGCATCATCGAGTCCCTGCCCTACGACCGCGCGAACACTTCGATGAATGCGTTCACGATGTGCCAGCAATGCCAGGCCGAATACGACGACCCGGGCGACCGCCGCTTCCACGCCCAGCCGAATGCGTGCCCGGTTTGCGGGCCGCGGTTGGAATTGTGGGAAGGTAGCCGCGTTTGTGAAAACGCGGAAAGTCCACGCTCTCACGAGCGCGGCTACGACGCTCTGCTCGTCGCCGCTCACGCCATCCGTCGCGGCCAAATTGTCGCCGTCAAGGGACTCGGCGGATTTCATTTGATGGCGGATGCGCGCAACGACAAAACGGTTCAACTTTTGCGCGAACGAAAACAGCGCGAAGAAAAACCGTTCGCGCTCATGTTTCCATCGCTGGAGAGCGTAAAAGCTGAGTGTGAAGTTTCACCACTGGAAGAACGACTGCTGCGCTCGCCCGAATCGCCAATTGTTTTGTTGAGGAGGCTGGCCCGCCCTCACCCCGGCCCTCTCCCCCAGGAGAGGGAGAATCATTCGCCGAAGCTTGGCAAAAGTGTGACTGCCGACCACTCAACCGAAGCAAAACAAATTGGAATGTACGAATGCTGTTCCCTCTCCCCGGGGAAGAGGGCCAGGGTGAGGGCGAGCGTTGAACAAAATCGTTCGTTGGTCGCCCCATCTGTCGCACCCAATAACCCTTACCTCGGCGCGATGCTGCCTTACACACCATTGCATCACCTGTTGCTGGCCGAGCTCGGTTTTCCCATCGTCGCCACCAGCGGCAATTTAAGTGATGAACCGATTTGCACGGATGAGCGTGAAGCCTTGGAACGGCTCAGCGGCATCGCCGATGTTTTCCTCGTTCACAATCGTCCGATTGTGCGGCACGTGGATGATTCGATAGTGCGCGTGGTGCTGGACCGCGAATTGGTTTTGAGACGAGCGAGAGGTTTTGCCCCGTTGCCGGTCATAATCGGAGGGGCGAGCTCTGTGAGCCCCATAAATCTGCAAAAACATAATCAGGGCGTCGTGGAACTCCGCCCTCCGAAAATTATTCTGGCGGTCGGGGCGCATCTAAAAAACACCGTCGCCCTGTCGGTTGGCAACCAAGTTTTCATCAGTCAACATATCGGCGATTTGGAAACGGAGCAGGCATATTCCGCCTTCCGCCGCGTCATTGCCGATTTTGAAAAACTTTATGACGCCAACCCGCAAATCATCGCCGCTGATTTGCACCCGGATTATCTCTCAACCAAGTTTGCGATTGAATTGGAAGGTAGGGCGGGCAGTCCCCTGCCCGCCACCGACGGCGCGCAGAGGACTGCGCGCCCTACCAAAATCAGCGTCCAGCATCACATCGCCCACGTTCTGTCTTGCATGGCGGAAAATGAAATTGCGCCGCCCGCGCTCGGTGTTTCGTGGGATGGCACCGGCTACGGCCTGGACGGCACGGTTTGGGGCGGCGAATTTTTCCTCGTCACGGACGAAAGCGTCGAACGCATTGCCCATTTGCGTCCGTTCCGTTTGCCGGGCGGCGACAAGGCGGTCAAAGAACCCCGCCGCACCGCACTCGGATTGCTCCATGAAATTTCCGGCGACAAGGTTTTTGAACAAAAAAAACTGGCGGCGGTCGCCGCGTTTTTACCGGCGGAACTCGGGACATTAAGGACGATGTTGGCGAAAAAATTGAATTCCCCGGTGACGACGAGCATGGGCCGGCTGTTCGATACTGTCGCCTCGCTGATCAATCTGCGCCAGCAAATCCGCTTCGAGGGTCAGGCCGCGATGGAACTGGAATTTGCGCTCAACGGTATTGAAACCGACGAGGCTTATGAATTGCAGCTTGTCGAATCAGCGCCGCAAGGTAGCGCAGGCGTCCCGCCTGCCATATCCCTTCGCGACGCGGATCGCAATAAAATCCCCGCCTCCCCTGCAGGCGGGACGCCTGCGCTACCTTTATACGTTCTCGACTGGTCGCCGATGATTGAAGCCATTCTCGTGGATGTTCAGCGAGGCGTGAGTGTGGGTATTGTTTCTGCAAAATTTCACAACGCCTTGGCCGAGGCCATCGTTGCCGTTGCCAAACGTGCCGGTCAGAACCGCGTGGTGCTTTCCGGCGGCTGTTTTCAGAACCGTTATTTGACAGAACGAGCGGTGCGGCGTTTACAGGCTGAGGGTTTCCGACCGTACTGGCATCAGCGCGTGCCGCCGAACGATGGCGGGATTGCACTGGGACAAGTCGTTGCTGCCTTGCGGCAGAAGGAGTAGAGTGAAAGACCATGTGTCTGGCCATTCCAGGAAAAATTGAAAGCATCAGCGGCGACGACCCGTTGTCGCGGACGGGCAAAATCAATTTCGGCGGCATTCTCAAGGAAGCCTGCCTCGCCTACGTGCCGGAGGCGAAGGTCGGCGATTACGTCATCGTCCATGTCGGCTTCGCCCTCAGCCGGGTGGACGAAGACGAGGCACACAAGGTCTTCGAGTATTTGAAAGAGATGGAGGAACTCGGCGAGTTGGGGGAAGGTGGCGCAAGCGTCCCGCCGGCACAAACCGCAGACGGTAAAGGAACGGGCGGGACGCCTGCGCTACGTTGAAGCATGAAATACCTCGACGAATACCGCGACGGCGAACGCGCGCAGCAATTCGCGCGGGAGATTCATCGCCTCACGACCCGGCCGTGGAACATCATGGAAGTCTGCGGCGGCCAGACGCACGCCATCGTCAAGTTCGGCATTGATGAATTGCTGCCCAAATTCATCACGCTGATTCACGGGCCGGGTTGTCCGGTCTGCGTGACGCCGCTGGAAATGATAGACAAGGCGTTGGAAATCGCCGCCCGGCCCAACGTCATCTTCGCTTCGTTCGGCGACATGTTGCGCGTACCCGGCAGCACGACCGATCTGCTTTCCGTAAAAGCCAGGGGCGGCGACGTGCGCATTGTTTATTCACCGCTGGATGCCGTGAAGCTCGCGGAACAAAATCCGGCCCGGGAAGTCGTTTTCTTCGGCGTCGGTTTTGAAACCACCGCGCCGGCGACGGCCATGGCGGTTTATCAGGCTGCGCAAAAAGGCCTGAAGAATTTTTCCATGCTCATTTCGCACGTGCTCGTGCCACCGGCGATTGAGGCGCTGATGTCGTCGCCGAACTGCAAGGTGCAGGGTTTTCTCGCCGCCGGGCACGTCTGCACGGTGATGGGTTACTGGGAATACCCGCCCCTCGCGGCGAAATATCGCGTGCCGATTGTCGTCACCGGTTTCGAGCCGCTGGACATTTTGCAGGGCGTGCTGATGGTGGTGCAGCAACTGGAATCCGGCCGCGCCGAGGTTGAAAACCAATACACCCGCGCCGTGCGCCGCGAAGGCAACCAGTCCGCGCAGGAGCTGATTCGCAAGGTTTTCAAGGTTGTGCCGCGCAAATGGCGCGGCATTGGCGAAATTCCGCAGAGCGGCCTTGGTTTGAACGACGCCTACGCCGCGTTCGACGCCGAAAAGAAATTCGGTCTGGCCGACCATCACGTTGCCGAACCCGCCGAATGTCTCAGCGGCCTGGTTTTGCAGGGGCAAATTAAACCGCACGAATGCCCGGCCTTCGGCACGCGCTGCACGCCGGAACATCCGCTCGGCGCAACGATGGTGTCGAGTGAAGGTGCGTGTGCCGCTTACTACCGGTACCGGCGTTGATACTTTTTGTGAAAACATCGAACATCCAACATCGAACATTCAACATCCAATGGGAAACCGGCCCATCAATGGATGTTGGGCGTTGGAGGTTGGGTGTTGGATGTTCGCTTTCCCATCATGCAGCCCATTGATTTCACACCTGTCTGTCCCATTCCCATCCAGCAATATCCGCACGTCCTGATGGCGCACGGCGGCGGCGGCAAGCTGATGCACCAGCTCATCGGCAAAATGTTTCTGGCGGCGTTTACCAATCCGCTGCTTGAAATGCAGCATGATTCGACGGTGGTCGAATGGACGGGCAAAAAACTTGCGTTCACGACGGATTCCTACGTCGTGCGCCCGATTTTTTTCCCGGGCGGCGACATCGGTTCGATGGCCGTCCACGGCACGGTAAACGATCTGGCCATGAGCGGCGCCCGCCCGCTTTACCTCAGCAGCGCGTTCATCCTGGAGGAGGGTTTGCCGATGGAAACGCTCTGGCGGGTTGTCTGCTCCATGCGCGACGCGGCACAGCGTTGCGGCGTGCAAATCATCACCGGCGACACGAAGGTCGTCGACAAAGGCAAGGGCGACGGCCTGTTCATCAACACCGCCGGCATCGGCGTCATCGAACACGAACAGAAAATCGCGCCGCAAAATGTGCGGCCCGGCGACGGCGTTCTGGTCAGCGGCGATTTGGGCCGGCACGGCATGGCGATCATGGCCGTGCGCGAGGGCCTGGAATTTGAAAGCCAGATTGAAAGCGACTCCGCGCCGGTGGCCGGCCTGGTGATGCAGCTTTTGAAAGCCGGAATCGAAATCCACTGTCTGCGCGATTTGACGCGCGGCGGCCTGGCCAGCGCGCTCAACGAAATCGCCGAAGCCGCAGGAGTTAAAATCGCCGTCGAGGAAAAATCCGTGCCGGTGCGCGAAGACGTCCATGCCGCCTGCGAGATGCTCGGGCTCGACCCGCTGCACGTTGCGTGCGAGGGACGGTTTGTCGCATTCATCGCGGCGAAGGACGTGGAACGCGCCTTGCAAATCATGCGCGGCCACGCCGTCGGAGCGGCGTCGGCAATGATCGGGCAGGTCACCGAAAGTTCCACGCCCCTGGTCACGTTGAAAAGCACGATTGGCGCAAACCGGATCCTCGACATGCCGAGCGGCGAACAGTTGCCCCGGATTTGTTGAAAAAAAAGCATGGAACGCAGCGGTGTCGGCTTGGTGTCCCGCCATTAGGCGGCAAATGACAGGATCAAACACGCGGACCGCCTGAAGGCGGGACACCAAACGGGGTGGTGCCTGATTGCGGCCAAAATCATGTCGGACTCCAAACACTCTCCTTGTCGTCCAAATCCTTTTTGTTACGCTGCGCGGAATGCGAAAATTTCTTTTCAGTTTCTGGCTGGCCCTGGCTTTGCCGGCTGCCGGCGCGGAAATCAAAATTGATTTCGGCGACGTTGCGACCGGCCCGATGCCGGCCAATTTCCACGCCGCACTGGCGGGGGGCGGCCGGCCCGGCGAATGGAAAATCATCATGGACGAAGTGCCGCCGCTGCTCGCGCCGCTTTCGCCGCAGGCGCCGGTGGTCACGCGCCGCGCCGTGGTCGCGCAAACCAGCACCGACCCGACGGACGAGCGGTTTCCGATGCTGATTTACGACGGCGAGACGTTCAAGGACTTCAACCTCACGACCCGGTTCAAAATCGCCGGCGGCACCG
>Ga0187852_1004004_pt1 | contig 10286 bp, 8 predicted proteins | sample June2016WEW_6_40_FD_134511 | JGI IMG/M metagenome (GOLD analysis project Ga0187852, IMG submission 134511) | Peatland microbial communities from SPRUCE experiment site at the Marcell Experimental Forest, Minnesota, USA - June2016WEW_6_40 | ecosystem: Environmental > Terrestrial > Soil > Wetlands...
CCAGACGCCGAGGTCGACAAACGACGCCCATACCGTGAGCCCCGTGCCCAGCAGCAGCGCGAAGAGGATCACGACGTAGACCCTGGGGCCGACGATGTGGTGCGCAAGTTGGTTGTGTCCGCTCATGCCATCCTGTCCTTTAAGCGTGCCTGCTGATCAGATAGAGCAGCGCGAAGAGATAGATCCAGATAATGTCGACAAAGTGCCAGTAGAGCCCGAAGTTCAGCACAAAGGTCGTGTGGCCCGCGGTGTAAGCCCCGGCCCGCGCGCGCAGAATCATGAATCCCAGAATCCCGATGCCGATGATCATGTGCAGCGCGTGCATGCCGGTCATCAGGAAGTAGAGCGAAAAATAAACCTCGGTGTGGCGCGCCATGTCCAGGGGCAGCGGCCTGTCGCCCGCGGCCTTCGCGGCGGCGTCGGAATCCGGATCGAGAAAGGACTGCAAACTGTAGTGGAAACCGGGAACGTGGTGCTTCTCGATCTTCTCCGAGTACTCGATGGTCTTGATGCCCAAAAATCCCAGGCCCAGAATTAGCGTGAGAATCAGGCACAGAACCAGCCCGCTCCTGCGCCGCGTCTGGGCGCACCACACGCCCATGGCCATGGTGAAGCTGGAGCAGATCAGCACCACCGTGTTCAGCGTGCCCCAATACACATTCAGCTGGTGCGATCCGGCCACAAACGCCGGGTAATACCAGTTGCGGTAGATCAGGTAAGCGGTAAACAGCCCGCCGAAAAACATCACTTCGGTCAGCAGGAAGAGCCACATGGCGAAGTTGGCGGTGTCTGCCTGCTGCTCCACGGATGCGAAGTGATGGCGCAGGTAGGAGGGGTGCTCGTGGTTAGCGGTGTTAGCGGAGTTAGCGGGGTTAGCTGTCTCCAGGGCGCTCTGGCCAATCGCTGTGCTATCCGGCACTGGGCGCCTCCATTTCTTTCTGGCGCTCCGGATTCTGGCCAGCCCGATTTCGCTCAGCCTGTTGCTGGTTTTCCAGCCACTCGTAGTCGTAGGCTTCGTGGTCCATAACCGGAATTTCCTTAAAGTTCTCCGTCAACGGCGGCGACTGGGTCTGCCACTCCAGCCCTGTCGCCTGCCAGGGATTGTCGCCGGCGATCGCGCCGTACTTCAGCGACCACGTCAGGTAAAGAACCGGCAGCAGGTAGCCCACGCCCAGGATCGTGGCGCCGGCGGTTGAGAAAACGTTCAGCACCTGAAACTCCGGCGGATAAGCCGCGTACCGCCGCGGCATACCCAGCACGCCCAGGATGAACTGCGGGAAGAACGTGAAGTTGAACCCGATGAACGTGACCAACGCCGCCAGTTGCGATATCTTCTCCGGATACATGCGGCCGGTCATCTTCGGCCACCAGAAGTGGATGCCCGCCAAAAACGCCATCAGCATGCCGCCCACCATCACAAAGTGGAAGTGCGCCACGATGAAATACGTCTCCGTCAGATGGATGTCGGTGCCCGAGGTGCCCAGGAATACGCCGGTCAGCCCGCCGATGGTGAACAGGCCCATGAAGCCGAAGGTGTACAGCATGGGCGTCTCGAAGGTGATGGAACCCTTGTAGAGCGTGAACGTCCAGTTGAATATCTTGATGGCCGAGGGCACCGCGACCAGCATGGTCATGAGCGAGAAGACCAGCGTCGAGTAGTTGGAGATGCCCATGATGAACATGTGGTGCGCCCAAACGAAGAAGCTGAAGACCGCGATGGCCACCGAAGAAAACGCCACCGCCGTGTAACCGAAGACGCGCTTGCGACTGAAGGTCGAGATCGTCTCGGAGATTACCCCCATGCCGGGCAGAATCATGATGTAGACGGCGGGGTGCGAGTAGAACCAGAACAAATGTTGGAATAACAGCGGATCGCCGCCCTTGGCCGGGTCGAAAACGCCGATCCCTGTTGTTCTCTCCAGTAGCACCAGCACAATGGTTATGGCTAAGACCGGCGTGCCCAGTACCATCAGAATGCTGGCCGCATAGTTGGACCACACAAACAACGGCATGCGGAACCAGGTCATGCCCGGCGCGCGCATTTTGTGGATGGTCACGATGAAGTTCAGCCCGGTAAAGACGGAGCTGAAGCCGGCCACGAAGACCGCCAGGCCGGTGGTGACCACGTTGGTGTTCACATAATGCGTCGAGAGCGGCGTAGTAAAGGTCCAGCCCGTATCCACGCCGCCGTTCACCATGGTGTACACCACCAGGATTCCGCCGATCACATAGAGATACCAGCTCAGCAGGTTGATTCTGGGCAGCGCCAGGTCCTTGGCGCCGATCATCATCGGCATAAAGAAGTTGCCCAGCGTGGCCGGAACCGACGGCACCAGAAACAGGAAGATCATGATGATGCCGTGCATGGAGAACACCTTGTTATAGGTGTCGGTCGCCATCAGATCGGCCTGCGGCGTCAGCAGCTCCAGGCGGATCAGCCCCGCCAGCGCCCCCCCGATAAAGAAGAAGAACGTGATCGAAATCAGGTAAAGAATCGCAATCCGCTTGTGGTCGCCCGTCAGCAGCCAGCTCAAAAGACCATTCTCCCTGGTCAGGAAGTTGTCCTTCGGAATTCTGGCCGTCGATTGGTCGGGAAGACTGACGATTGTATCGCTCATGGCTTCACCTTCCCTTTTGCGTCAGGCGTTTGCGCTGCCGGCGTCTTGCCTTCGCTCCCCGGCGGCAGATCGGTCGTGTTCAGCGTCTGCTGGATGCGGTAATCGGAATCGAGATTCTTTATGAACTCAAGCAGCGCGATTACACCCTCCTCGCTGATCTGCCCCTGGTAGGTGGGCATGATCGGCGCATACCCCTGGGTCACGTGCTGCGACGGGTTCAGAATCGACTCGCGCAGATAAGCTTCGTCGGCGGTCACCGTCCCTCCGCTTGCAAGCGGCAACTTGGCCCCGTAAACGTTTGCCAGGCTCGGCCCTCTCGCATTCGGCCGCGCATTGTGGCAGGCCGCGCAGCTCAGGCTCGCAAACAGCCTTTCTCCGTTCTGCGCCAGCGACATGCCGCTGGTCGAGCTGGCCAGCCATTTCCTGTAATCCTCCGGCGTCAGCACCACCACGTCGCCGATCATCGCCGAGTGGTTCGTCCCGCAGTATTGCGTGCAGAACAGGTGATAGGTCCCCGGCGTCGTGGCCTCAAACCACACCGTCGTGTAGCGGCCCGGAATCGCCTCCCGCTTCACCCGGAACGCGGGGATGGAAAAGCTGTGAAACACATCCTGCGAAATCAGCGTCAACTGCACCGGCCGGCCCGTCGGCACGTGCAGCGAGTTGATCTCATGCTGCCCGCCCGGATGCTCCGCCTTCCACATCCACTGCTTGCCCACCACGTAGATGTTCATGGCGTTGGCCGGCGGCGTGTAAACGCGAAAATAGATCAGCGCGCCCCACACGAACATCACCAGGAACAGTCCCAGCGGAATGATGGTCCAGGTGGCCTCCAGCAGCGTCGATCCCTCCACCTGCACCGCCACCGGATGGCGCTTCTTGCTGTAGAGGATCGAGAAACTCACGATCAGCAGAACCACGATCGTCAGCCCGATCAGGCTCACCAGCGTGATGAAGAACAGCAGCGCGTCCATCTGAGGCGCAAGCCGCGACGCCTCCGGCGGAAACAGCGCGAAGTTCGTCAACCACTTGACGAGAAACTGCCAGAGTACTGGACTGATGTGGCTCATCCCCTTATCCGTTCACCTTCTTGCCTGTTCCTGTCTGGTCGTCCTTCCGCGCGTCTCTGCGGAACATCGCCAGCATGAATCCTCCCAGCGACAATACCGTCACCAGCCCGCCCATCTGCACCACCCGCGCCACGATCAGCGAGTGCTTGTTGGTCTGGGGATCGTAGTGGTAGCAGTAAGTCAGAATATTGTCCACCGGCGAGCCGATGCGGTTAGCCGAAGCCTCCGCCAGTCCCAGCCGCAGATCCTTGGGCGAATACTCCACGCCCATGTAGTACTGCGCCAGCTTGCCCTCCGGGGTCACGATCTGAATCGAACTGGCGTGCGCAAACTGCGTCAGTTTCCCATCCGGCCCGGGAATCTTCACGTACCCAAAGCCCACCGCCTTGGTCAACGCGTCGATGTTCGCCTGCGTCCCGGTCATGAAGTGCCAGCCCGAGGCCGTCTCCGGATGTCCGTACCGCTTCAGGTAGGTCCGTTTCTTGGCCGCCGCCAGATCCGTTCCCTCCGTGGGATCGATGCTCACCACGATCACGTTGAAGTCCCTGCCCGGAACTTCGTCCACCATCTGCAATGCGCCCGTCAGCCCGTTCAGCTCCTCTGAGCACAGCATGGGGCACTGGTAGTAAACCAGCGCCAGAATCGCCGGTCTCTTGCCGAAGTAGCTCGCAAGTTGCACCTGTTTGCCTTGGTCGTCGGTGAAGGTCAGCCCCAGCGGCAGTTGCTCGTTCAGCCGCTGCGCAATGCCCACTTTATTCAGGATCGCCGGAGGCTTGTCGCTGATCGGCGCCATCTGTTTCTCGTCGTAGCGCGAAACCTGCGCCAACATCGGCGGAGCTAGCATCAAAGACGCGAAAGTCGCAGAGCACAGCGCCAACACCGCCGCCGCGCCGCGCCAGCCTCTCCGAATTCTACTTGTGCCTCGCATACTGTCTTCTTTCTCTGTTCTCCCAACAAATGCTCCGTGCCCCATCCATTTCGCGCACTTTGCGAAATGGATGGGAAACCACAAATCTAATCCCCGCGCCCGTCAGCATTCTCTACTTGTGCGCTGCAGGCGCGGTTGGCCGCTCAGCCGCAGTTTGCTCCAACTCATAGCCGGTGCGCGCAAATCCATTGGTCAACGGATACGCCACCACCGGCTTGCTGTCCCCCGTCAGCAGCGGCTCATGGTTCACCTGCGGCGCCACCGGCAACCCGCTCTGCGCGATCAGCTCCATTGCCCGCTCGATCGGAATCCTCACCTTGCCCTGCTCTTGGTTCGCCCAGCTGTAGTTCTCCAGCAGCAGCTCCTCCCTCGTATGCAGATTGGCGATGTCCTCGCTGCCGTCATCGGTTTGCAGCCTCGGCGTGGGAAACTGCTGCGTCAGCTCGGCCACTTTGTTCTGCATCTCCGGATTGCTGGGCATGTTGCCGAGTTGGCGAATATCTACCGTCTTCGCCCATTTGCCCGGCGGCCCGTTTTCCCTGGCCAGATGCGCGTTAATGACCTTGCCGACGCCATAGGCCAGCACCGCCGTCACCACCGCAAAGATGCTCAGCGCGACCAGGAAGACCACCACGCCGGAGACGCGGACATCTGTCGCTTCGTAGCCGTGCGACGCGTCGATCTCCTCCGGCTCGTGCCCTGCCTCGTGCTTGTCCGGTTCGTGTGGATTATGCGTTTGCATGCTCAGGCTCCAGAATCTCCGCCACATGCGGATCGTTGGTCTGCACCAGCGCGCGCGCCTTCAACTGCGTGCAATAGAAGGCAACCCAGAAAGCTGCCATCGCCACCGGCACGGCCACATATTCGAGAATTCCCCAACTGAAGTGGAGGTTGCGTGCCGCGTCCTTGAAGTTCGGCTCGATCAGCCAGAACAAGTCGAAGGCCCTGGCGAAAACCATCCACTGGCACACCCGGACCAATCGTTTTTTGTTGCGCTTCAGGTCTCGCGACAGCAGCAGAGTGAACGGAATCAGCCAGTGGAAGATAAAGTCCAGCGTAATAATCACGCCCCAGTGCCCGCGAATGCGGTCCAGGTACCAGGGAATCTCTTCCGGCAGATTTCCCGACCAGATGATCAGGAACTGCCCGAAGGCCAGGTAAATGTTCAGCATCACAAAGGCGAAGGCGAACTTGCCCAGGTCGTGCTGCTCGGTCTGCCGCAGAATGGTTTTAAACGGCTCGCCCTTCGACAGAGAAACCGCGACGATGATCCCCAGCGCCAGCACCAGGTACCCCTGCCCCACCAGGAACAGCAGTCCGTACACCGACGAGTACCACGTGGGATCGAGCGACATCACCCAATAGATAGCGGCGGCGGACATGGTGATGGCATACACAACGATGCCGGGGCCGCTGATGTTTTCAAATTTCTTGATCCAGTAAGGTGTTGTCTCCGCCGATTCCGCGTCGCGCTTCAAGCCCAGATCGTTGAGCCGCCTGGTGTAGAAGGCCCAGATCGCGAAGCACAGCAGGCTCACCAGCCAAAACATCTCCGTATTCAGCATCGGCCGTTTGAATTCGATCGCATGCGCCTGAACTTCGTTGATCCATCCCGACTTGAGCGCCGCGCTCACATCGCCGACCGCTGCCCACAGATAAAGTTTCTTCAACGAGAACGCAACCACCAGCCAGTAGGCGAAGACCAGCGGCAGTGTCCGGCTCATGGCCTCCAGTGGCCGCCGCAGCAGCAGTCCCCACTTGCCGCCCGTGCAGTACTGCACCATCAGCAGAGCCAGCCCGCCTACCGAAAATCCGAACGTCAGCATCAGGCCCAGCAACCAGGCCCGCAGCACGTGGTCGATGGACCCATCGGCGACAGCCAGCACAACGGCGACGACCGAAAAGACCGACCCGATAGCCAGCGCACGCGTCTTCCAGCCGTCCACAAAGGCCGGTGCGCCGAGGTCGGCGGGAAGTGTCTTGGCGTGCGTCTCGTGAGCCATTCCGTCAGTCCTTAGTCCTTAGTCCTTAGTCTTTAGTCCTTAGTCTTTAGTCCTTAGTCTTTAGTCCTTAGTCCTAGTCCCTAGTCCCTAGTCCCTTAGTCCCTAGTCCCTTAGTCCCTACTTCGTGGCCGGTTTGCTTGCGGGAATCGAAATCTTCGGGGGCGCTGGATTGGCCGGAGCCAGCGCCGGTGTCCCCTCCTGAGTAGCCGGCAGATACCCCTGGACCGCCGTTGCGGGCAGCGTCCACGGTTCGGCAAAGCTCTCCGGCAAATTCTTCTCGCGGGCAATCTCCTTCAGATCTCTCACCTGTACGCCCGCCGGCACATCCTTCTCCGTCGCCGCCTGGCTCAACTGCAAGGCGCGTATGTAAGCCGCAACCGCCCAGCGATCCACCGGCGTCAGTTGCGCCGAGTAGTCCGGCATGGCCCCGTAGCCGTTCGTCATCACGTAGAAGTAGTGCGAGATGGGCTGCGACAGGCGCACCTGGTCGTGAAAATTCGCAGCCGGCTTGTAACCGCGTTGCACAATCTCGCCCAGCCCGTTGCCCACCCGCGAGTGGCACGGCGTGCAGTAAATGTTGAACCGCTCCTGCCCGCGCTTGAGCACTTCGAGCGTCACCGGAAAGGGCATCTCGTTCTTCTCTTCGCGATAGCCGTTGGCGGCCTGGACCACGCCGGTATAGAAGTAGCTGTCCTCGCGCAACTGGCCGCGGGCCACGGTGTTCGCCACTTGCGGACGCGCGCCGCGATGATCCGCAAACATCTCCGAGCCGCGCTGCGAGCGGATCTTGGGCTGGTCCTGCATGTCCTGGCGGCATCCGGCGGCGAAAAGCACCACGGATATGCCAGCCACCGCCGCGATGCGCATCAACCTGCGTTCTGAGAACTGAGAACTGACGACTGAGACCTGTCTTTTCATCAGTACTCCACCTCCACCACTGAAACCGGCTTGAAGCTCTCCAGATAAGCCCTTGATTTCACCAGATCGAACTTCGGGTCCAGCGCCTCCAGGCACAGGAAGAACTTGTCCGTGGTCGCCCCGTTGCGGAAGTTCGGCGCGTTGAACAGCGGATGATAAAGCGCCGGCAGCCCGTTCAGCGCCAGCATGCCGAAGGCCGCCGAAAGCCCCGCAAACAAAATCGTCCACTCGTACGCGGGCACAATAAACGCCGGCCAGGAGTACAGCGGCCGCCCGCCTATATTCAACGGATACGCCCACACCGAGATCCAGGTCTCCAGCAGAAACATGGCCGCCAATCCCATCAGCCCGCCCACCAGCGTAACCAACGGCACCTTGTTGCGATGGAAGCCGATGGCCTCGGCCGCCTCCTCCACCGGGTAGGGCGTGTAGCAATCCAGCCGCCGCCAGCCGTCCAGCCGCGCCTGGCGCGCTGCGCGGATCAGCTCGCCCGGCGTATCGAATTCGGCCAGCAGGCCGTAGGTTCCTTCGCGTGGAGGCATCAGTCACCAGCCTCCGCTGTCACTTTGGGCGTTATCTTCGCTCCCGGCAGCATCATGCGGATTTCAGACATGGGAATCATGGGCAGGAAGCGCACGAACAGCAGGAACAGGAACGTGAACAGTCCCAGCGTTCCCACATAGGTCATGTAATCCCACCGGGTCGCGCGGTAAGTTCCCCACGACGAGGGCAGGAAGTCGCGGTAGAGGCTGGTCACCACAATCACGAAGCGTTCAAACCACATGCCCGTGTTGATCACGATGGAGATGAAGAACATATACCCGATCGAGGTGCGCAGCTTTCGCGACCACAGTGTCGTGAGCGGAATCACCAGGTTGCAGGTAACCAGGACCCAGTAGGACCAGCCCATCGGCCCGAACATCCGGTTCCACATCATGAAGGCTTCCCAGTGCGAGGCCGAGTACCAGGCCATGAAGACTTCCATGCCATACCCGTAAGCCACGATGAAACCGGTCGCCAGCATCACCTTGCCCATGTTGTCGATATGCCGCTCGGTGACCAGCGCTTCCAGGTGGTAGAACTTGCGCAGCGGAATGGCCAGCGTCAGCACCATGGCAAAACCTGAATAAATCGCGCCGGCCACAAAGTACGGCGGAAAGATGGTCGTGTGCCAGCCCGGCAGCACGGCCACGGCGAAGTCGAAGCTGATGACCGTATGCACGGAGAGCACCAGCGGCGTGGCCAGCCCGGCCAGCAGCAGCGAGGCCGTCTCGTAGCGCATCCAGTGGCGCACCGATCCGCGCCAACCCAGCGAGCAGAGGCCGTAGAAGTACTGGGCGATCTTCGACTCCGCGCGGTCGCGCATGGTGCCGAAGTCCGGGACCATGCCGATGTACCAGAAGACTACCGAGATGGTCGCGTAGGTGGACACCGCGAACACGTCCCACATCAGCGGCGACCGGAACTGCGGCCACACCGTCATCGTGCTGGGATACGGAAACAGCCAGTAACCCAGCCACGGGCGGCCGAGATGAATCAGTGGGAACAGTCCGGCGCAGACCACGGCAAAGATGGTCATGGCCTCGGCAAAGCGGTTGATGGAGTTGCGCCAGCTCTGTTTGAACAGCAGCAGAATGGCCGAGATCAGCGTCCCCGCGTGGCCGATGCCGATCCACCACACGAAGTTGATGATGGCAAAGCCCCACGCCACCGGTTGGGTGACGCCCCAGATGCCGATGCCGATCAGGAACAGCCACGTCAGGGCCACCAGCAGCATGGTCGCCAGCGCCCCGCCAACACCGAACAACGCAAACCAGCCCAGCGGCGTCCGGGGCGTGAGCACAATGCGCGTAATCTTCTCGGTGACCGACCTGAAGGTCTGCCCCGGCGCGATCACCCGGTACTCGCCCGTCGCCGGATCGATCTGCTTATCGAGTTGGGGATCGTGCTTCAATTCGCTGCTTGCCCTCGTGCTCCGCTAACTCACTAACTCACTTCTTCACTGGTTTCACTCTTTCACCATTTCACTCTTTCACTACTTCACTTTTTCACTTCTTCACTACTTGACTGTCTTGTGTTCCACCGGCGCTGCTTCGAGTTCCTGGTTCGGATTCGTCACCGCGGCCACATACTTCGTCCGCGGACGCGTGTTCAGATCGGCGAGCACCTGGTAGCTGCGCTCGTCGGCTTGCAGCTTCGCCACCCGGCTCTGCTTGTCGTTGATGTTGCCGAAGGTGATTGCCTGAGCCGGGCAGGCCTGCTGGCACGCGGTCACGATCTCTCCGTCGCGGATGGCCCGGTTCTCCTTGTCGGCCGCGATCTTGGCCGCCGAAATGCGCTGCACGCAGTAACTGCACTTCTCCATCACTCCGCGCGAGCGCACCGAGACGTCCGGATTGCGCATCAGCTTCAGGCTTTCGGTCTCGTAGTCGGAATACAGCAGGAAGTTGAACCGCCGCACCTTGTACGGGCAGTTGTTCGAACAGTAGCGCGTGCCCACGCAGCGGTTGTAGACCATCGCGTTGAGCCCCTCCGGCGTGTGCACCGTCGCGCCCACCGGGCAAACCTGCTCGCAGGGCGCGTTCTCGCAGTGCTGGCAGGCCATGGGCTGAAAGTGTGCTCGCGGAGCCGCTAAATCCCCTTCAAAGTAAGTATCAATGCGCAGCCATTGCATATTGCGCCCGATCCTCACCTGCTGCTTTCCAACGACAGCGATGTTATTTTCCGCATAACAGCCGACGATGCACGC
>Ga0187852_1004005_pt1 | contig 10284 bp, 9 predicted proteins | sample June2016WEW_6_40_FD_134511 | JGI IMG/M metagenome (GOLD analysis project Ga0187852, IMG submission 134511) | Peatland microbial communities from SPRUCE experiment site at the Marcell Experimental Forest, Minnesota, USA - June2016WEW_6_40 | ecosystem: Environmental > Terrestrial > Soil > Wetlands...
GCTTGTCATCCTGAGCGAAGTCGAAGGACCTGCTTTTGCTTTTCGTGCTTTGTATCAGGGCACGGTTTCAACCGTGCCGCAAATCCACCCGCCCGTTTTTAGAAATCAACCCACGCGCCGAAGCCGCACTCACTTCTGCTCAATCACCAATCCGGCAATCACCCGCTTCATATTTCCTGATGGAGGAAGCTAATAATCCTCTCTTCTGTCCGTTCGGAGTTCTTGATTTCACACTCCCAGATAACTAGAGCCCTCCAACCGAGCTTACGAAGAGACGCCAAATGCTTGCGATCACGTTCTACGTTTTTGATAAGTTTTGGCTCCCAATAATCGCGCCTGGATTCAGGAATGCGGCCTTCGCTGCACGACTTGTGTAGATGCCAAAAGCAACCGTGTACAAAGATTACTTTTCGCAGCTTTGGGAAGACAAGGTCCGGCTTTCCCGGAAGGCCGGACACATGCAGCCGGTAACGGAACCCTTGAGCATGAACAAACCGTCGTACAAACATCTCCGGATTTGTTCCTTTGCTCGGGATACGCCGCATATTTTCGGAGCGTCGAGCAGGAGAAAGCCGGTCTGCCATAGTGAGCCTTATTAAACAGCAAGGTCGAGCGGCAGGTCGGATATATCGCGAAGTCGCTTTCCCTCAGTCATGGTGGACATAAGATCTTTCGCTTCATCGGAACCACATTCTGAAACTGTTTCGAGAAGCTCTTGAAGCGCAAAATGGTAAACACAATCGATGTCACCGGTACCAATCGCGATTGAGGCTAGTCGGCTAGGGCTTGGCTCTCCAGTCACAACAACTATATGTGGAAGCCGGCCCTTGCGATTACGAATAAGATTTAACGCCTCAGAGCGCGCATTTTGGGCGCGGTCACTTCGTAGCGTCCATTTACAGGAAATGCTTGCATGCAGTAACGGCTTTCCACCATTGGAAGCTCTAAGACTAGCACGCTGTACGACTGTCTTATCCACGAGTACCAAAGGATCGTTGAGTACCTCATCCGGCTCAGGATTGCGAACAATAACGATGTCGGGCGTAATCGTATAGTCGTTTCCAAGCGCAGCAGCTAATTCGATGCTCTTGGATGCAGCCTGTTTAAGTGCCCAAAGATGCGAATATTGCTCGAATTCGGCCAATGGGCTGCCACCGCGGCTCGAAACGCGATGAATGTCCCATTTTCCAGGGCGGATATGGCCCAGTTTCCGAAAGGTTTGCTCCAGATAGGCGCAAGTGACTACCTCGAATTCATTACCGGCCATCTGTCCGGCAAGGCGCGCTCCAGTTACCTCAGGGCCAAGGCGTTCTAGAATGCCTTGAGCATAACGGACACTAGATTTTTGGCTCCCGTCCGCGTTAGAGGGAACGCCTTCATCGTTCCGCCGAAGCACGTTTTCCAACAAAGCCGCATGGTAGCTTCGGCGGGCTTCCTTAAAGAAAACACTGGAGTGAGTCATTATGCCATCTTTCTAAGCAAGGGATATGCTTCGAGGCATCTGCGCACCTGAGTTGCCACGGCTCTTGCAACGGGCGGCGGAAATGCGTTGCCGACTTGTCGATAGGTGGAGGTTTTTGCACCTACGAACTGCCAATCGTCCGGAAAACCTTGTAGGCGCGCGACCATACGAACCGTTAGATGCGGCATACCGACGAAATTTGAATCCGGAGCCTCTTTCGCCAGCAGGTGGCCGTTTACGCCTAACTCTTCCCATGCCCTTTTTGCTCTAGTGGGGCCAAGATCAGGGCCGCCATGCTTTTTACTCCCCCCGACGATTGTCGGAGCAATCTCATTGGCGGCGGCTTTCCATGCTTTTGCGCCTTTCCAACCGTTCGACGCCGTCAGATCATAAAGGCATTCCCCGACGGTTGGAGCCTTAGAGTACGTTGGCTCAGGCCATATGAAGTCTTGTTCGGTTCCTTTTCGTAGAGCAACAAAAAGAACACGCGGCCGTAGTTGAGGAACACCGAAGTCCGAGGAATTGAAGAGTTTCCAGTCGCTCCAGTAACCCAACTTACCCATTTGTTTTGAGAAAGCTTTGCGGTAGTCGCTAAAAACCGCATCCAGTATTCCGCGAACATTTTCAATGACCACTGCGCGGGGCCGTATCTGGTTGATGATCCGCAGAGCGGCAGGAAACAAGTTTCGCTCATCCTGTGAACCAAGCTGCTTCCCGGCCTTAGAGAACGGTGGACAGGGCAGTCCTCCCGCAACAACATCAACATTGGAATAGGGCCTTGCGTCGAATTCGTTCAGGTCGCCCCGAATCACATTCCACCGTGGCCGATTGAAACGAAGCGTCTTACATGCCTCTTCGTCGATCTCGACTAAGGCAGAGTGGTCGAATCCGGCCTGTTCAAAACCCAGAGCCTGCCCACCAGCCCCCGCACACATCTCTAGAACTTTCATTGCAATCCAGTCTAGCGAAATCCCTATAAGCATAACAGAAATTTCGTTGTGTACCCTCAATCTCATCCTGCCGCTGGGTGTCCAAGAGTTTGCCCTGATATTGCCTAACGAGGTCTCGCCCTTGAAAATTAGGAAACACCTCCACCCCGGCCAGGGTCTTTCCGTTCCCTGATGCAGAAAATTACCCTCCGTCGGCGCACACTGACCGCCGCATTCCCCAGCCGCTCAAGCCGCAATATTAAACCGTTCAATCTTGGGCCGCTTCTTATGCGATGCCTGCCACAGATCGTAGCCCATCTGCATCTCATACCAAAGGCTGTCGTGGGTTCCCAGCGCATCAGACAGCCGCAGCGACATATCAGCCGAGATTCCCGCATTGCAATTGAGGATGCGCGAGAGCGTGGTGCGCTACAGCATTTTCGATTCTGCTCTTTACAAAGACTAAGCAGCCAAGTGGCTTTTTCCTCAAGAAAAAGCCACCTTCCATGCTCCCCTGATGTCAGGAAGTGAATCGAAAATGCTCTAAAATATGCAGCTTCTTTGCCGCGCTGGTAACATCCATCTCGCCAAGAAATTCGCGCAGCACCTTGCCCGGATGAGGCGGATTGAACATTCGTGTCATTGTTCCTCCTAGTGATAATCCAGATAATCGACGAGGATTGCATTCTCGCCCTCGAATGACCACTGACCATAATTACGCATAAATCGCCAGAACCCTACGCATATTTACGCATATATTCTCTGGATTTTACGCATAATGACGCATATATACCCCCAAAATCACGCCCATATGTACGCATAAGGCCGAGCATCGCCTTCTCTAACCCCTGGTCCCTAACCCCGAATCCCTATTTCCCGCTTCCCAAATAACCCAATTTTGCGCAAAAAACCTCTACTTCGAAGTGGAGGTTGTTGTAACGCGTAATCGCGCCTGATCTTTGCTCTCTGTTCCCTGTTCCCTGTTACCTGTTCTCTGATCACTGACCACTGAGAACTACGAACTGAGAACTGAGAACTGTCTTTCAAGCCATCTGCTTGCGCACAGCCGCAATCTCCGCGCGTGTCCCATCAGCGGCGGCACGGCGGTCGGGGTAGAGGCGCGGCTCGCCAAATCGCACAACGGCAGTGAACCCTGCAACTCCAAGTATCTTCAGTAGATGCGCCCCAAACGACTCATCGCCCCACCAGCACAATTCCTTCTCCGGCGTACCGTCCTCTAGAACGTAGTGCATGGTGGCCGTGGTAATCTGCGTGCCTGTCGAGGTGGCCGGGTCAATGAGCCGGGGGTGGAAGGGCAGCAACTGGAGGCCGTCGGTGCTTGTGCCCTCGGGGAATAACAGCACTGGAATCTGCAACTTGAACCGCTCCTTCATCTGATCGGCTACGCTCATCGCGCTCTCCAGACTGGAGCGATCCAGGAAGATGGTTCCGCTGGAGCGCGCCGCTTTTCCGAAGAAAGACAACCCGCCAACCTCAATTTTGGCCACAAAGAAGCAGGGCATGTCCGCTGAAAGGATGAGTACATCGATGATACTAAGGTGGTTAGCGACCACCAGCCCCTGTGTGGGCGGAGTACCCTCCACACGGCAGCGAATGCCTACACAGGCCAGGATTGCGCGGGCGGTTTGCTGGCCCCACAGCGCGCGGCGCTCCATGGTAATTGGACCACGCAAACGAAGCAGCCAGTAACGAATAATGCTGAGGACTAAAGCAAACACCAGCGCAACAGCGCGCCGTATCGCGCGAAAAATCATAAGGTTAGCAGCTTTCCAACGAATCTTTAGGAGTCAACGCTGTCAACCGATTATTGAACGTAGCTCCCATCCCGGAAGCATATAGTGCAACACCCCTCCATCACAAGGTCAGCCTCACCCCCCGGCGATAGACGGAATCACCAGCACCTCGTCGCCCTCCTGAAAGCGGTAGTTCTCATTGCCAAGGAAGCGAATATCCTCTTCGTTTACATAGAAGTTGATGAACCGCCGGATCTGCCCATCCTCGCCGCGCAGGTGCTTGCGCAGGGCCGGAAAAAGGCCCTCGATCTCGGTGATCAGCTCCGGCAGATTGGCCGCGGCGCTGGCTATCTCGCGCGTATTGTTGGTGTGCTTCTGAAAGGCATTGGGCAAAAGGACTCTAACGGCCATCGGTATCTCCCGCCAGGACTAAATCCTGACTCTGTGCTGGGCTGTATTCGTTGCGTTCTTCCACATAAGCTTCAAAGTCGCTGAGCCGTGGACGTATAGCCTGGCTCTGCTCATAAGCTCCGTTCAGACAATCGGTGGTCTTCAGGCCGTTGCCAGTAATACAAGTGACAGTCAGCTCGCCGGGCTTGATACGCCCATGAGCATAGAGCCGAGCCGTGACCGCGGTGGTCACGCCGCCGGCCGTCTCGGTAAAGACGCCCTCGGTCTCCGCCAGTTCCTGCATGGCTGATACGATCTCCACATCCGACACATCCTCAGCCCAGCCGCCGGTAGCTCGAATGGCGCGCGCGGCATACGTGCCGTCTGCCGGGTTGCCGATGGCCAGCGAACGCGCGATGGTGTGAGGCCGCTGCGGCTCAATCACATCAGTCCCGTTCTTGACCGCCTGGGCGATGGGCGAGCAGCCCGTAGCCTGCGCCCCGAAGAAGCGCACGGGCTTGTCTTCGACTAGGCCGAGGGCAATCAGTTCATTGAAAGCCTTGCGAATCTTCGTAATCAGCGAACCGCCGGCCATGGGGCAAACAATGTTGTCCGGCAGACGCCAGCCCAGTTGCTCGGCAATCTCAAAGCCCACAGTCTTCGATCCCTCGGCGTAGAAGGGTCGCAGGTTCACGTTCACAAAGCCCCAGTTGTAGCGGTCGGCAATCTGCGACGAGAGGCGGTTGACGTGGTCATAGTTGCCCGCAACACGCACCAGTGTGGCCCCATAGACCTGTGTGTTGAGTATCTTGGCCGGCTCCAGATCGTCGGGAACCAGGATGAAGCTCTTCAACCCCAGCCGTGCGGCTTGCGCGGCCACGGCGTTGGCCAGGTTGCCGGTGGACGAGCATCCCACCGTGTCGAAGCCGAAGGTCTGTGCGTTGGCCAGCGCCACGGCCACCACGCGATCCTTGAAGCTGAGCGTGGGCAGGCAGACGGCATCGTTCTTGATGAAGAGATTGCTCGCGCCGATGCGCGCGCCAAGCCGGAGAGCCTTCATCAGCGGCGTCAAACCCACTGGCGTCTGCGGCTGGTAGCTGTCGCTCACCGGCAGCAGGGCCCGATAGCGCCACATATTCAGCGGTCCCTGATGGATAGTCTCGCGGGTAAAGCGGGTGCGGGCATACTCCAAGTCAAAGACCACCTCGAGTGGAGAAAAACACTCGTCACAGATGGAAAGCGGCTGATTCCCGTAGGATTTGCCACATTCCCGGCAGCGCAATTCGTAAGCAGTTGTCATCATCCCTCGCATCGCGAGAGGCTGCAGAGATACGAGCGCGTGACCGGCTCAAAAAGAGCGAACGTGAAGTGACTCGAAGTATCTTGCGAGACGCCTCAGCTAAGAGTGCTGAAGCGACCCCCGAATCTCATGTTCCCCACTATGGGCGAGAGTTGACACCATACTCCTGGTTTGCCCAGGCAGGTTGTCGTGGCGTCACAGGGCTCGTCCCTCAGCCACTCTGCATGAAATCCAGGCTTGCCTTTGGGGGCAAACTGGAATGATTCAGTTATATCATAGAGTCAATTTAAGCGCAAACAACTTTGCAGCAAACGGCGCCGGGCAGCGTTTCAAAGGTCATTTGCGGGAATTAAATCGCAAACGAACCGTGGTTGGCTGTCTATGCACTGGAGCCTTACCGGCAGCTTTAGTTCGTATACACCCGCACGTAGTCCACCAGCATTTCAGAAGGGAATGGAGTGGTGGCGTTGGGGTTACCGGGCCAAGTGCCTCCTACAGCCAAATTAAGTAGGATGAAGTTACTTTGGCCAACATCAAAGGGCCACACCGCGCCTCTGAATCCGCTGATGCTCGAAGTCGTATAGGTGACGTAGGGATGGGCGGGGTCGTCCACGTAATAGGCCACACTTCCCGGTTTCCAGATCATGCCGTAGGTGTGCCAGCCTGACGCCGTTTGCCCAGATGGGAAGTGAAACACCGTGCCCAGATTGTCGCCTGTGATGCCGGTTCCGTGAATTGATCCTTCATTCCAGTCGGGCGTGGCTGCCGCGTTAGTCCGCTCCAGCACATCCATCTCGCCGCAGGCCGGCCATTTGACAGTGGCGATGTTGTTGCCCATCAGCCAGGCCGCTGGCCAGAAGCCCTGAGCCTCCGGTACCTGGGCGCGCACCTCAAACCGGCCGTACTGAAAACTGAACAGCCCTTGGGTCTTCAAACGCGCCGACGTGTAGACGCCAGCCGAAGGCTGCCGCGCATCGATGTGCAGATAGCCGTCGGTGCCTACATAAACATTAGGGTTCGCCGTGGAGCACGGTGTGGTGTTTGAGCCCCAGGCGCAATAGTTCTCCAACTCGTTATTACCGAATCCGCTGTTGCCGGTGACGTATGTCCAGACCAACGGATTGGGTTGCGCGTTAGAGCCAGTGGAGTTGGTGAACTCGTCAGACCAGACCAGTGTTCCCGAGGGAATGTTGGGCATAAAGCTCTGGCTGGTGACATTGCTGGCCGCATTCCCAGGGGCCATAGCCACGGCCTTAACTGTCAGATTCGAAGCCACCAGAAACGGCGCCTGGTAGAGTTGCGATGCGGTAGTGGGCTTCGATCCGTCCACTGTGTAGTAAATGGTAGCGCCGGAAGTCGTCGATGCCAAACTTACCACCACGGCGCTGTTCTGCGCGTTCGTAGTAGTGATAGTGGGTGTAGCCGCCGTCGTGACAGGGGAGGAAGTCGAGCTTCCCCAGGCTCTGCATCCGCACAACAATGCGCTCGATAAAGCAATTGCAACCAGCATTGACGTACTTGCTCGCATTCCGCATCTCCGTGATTGAGGGGAGCCGGGATGACATTCGCCCCGCTCGATCCATCAAAACACTGTCAAAGTTCCAGTGTCAAACGGAGTAGGAGCGAACCGTCGGCTGCCGTTTGTGAGAGAATTTCTCTTTCGTGATTGATGGAGTCCAGGTCGTCATGCAAACAAGACTTGCGCCGCTTTTTCTGGTGTTGCTCGCTCTTCCAACAGCACTTGAAGCTGGAACCGTAACGCCGCTTCGCGAATGGTGGCGGATGCAGTCAGCCTGCCAGCTCCAGGCCGCGGGCGAAACGATTTCCGTGCAGGGATTCGCCGCGGAAAAGTGGTTAAAGACCACCGTTCCCAGCACCGTGCTGGCCGCGCAGGTCGTCGCGGGCATTTTTCCCGATCCCTATTTCGGCGTGAACCTGCGCCAGATTCCCGGGACGGATTATCCCATCGGTCGCATCTTTGCCAATCTGCCAATGGCGCAGGATAGCCCCTACCGCTGCGGCTGGTGGTATCGCATCGAGTTCCCGGCGCCAGCCGCATCCCATTTCAAGGTGCCGGCCGCCTCGCAAGATGAAACGCACTACTGGTTGCACTTCGCCGGCATCAACTATCGCGCAGAAATCTGGCTGAACGGCCGCAAAATCGCGGACTCGTCACAGGTTGCCGGAGCCTATCGCACGTATGACTTTGAAGTGACCGGGGTTCTGAAGCCCGGCAAGACGAATGTGCTGGCTGTCGAAACCTTTGCGCCAACGGAAAAAGACCTTGGCATCAACTGGGTCGATTGGAATCCAGCACCGCCGGACAAGGACATGGGCCTCACAGGCGAAGTCGATCTGATAGCGACCGGCCTAGTCACGGTGCGCTCGCCTTTAGCCGTCACGCATTTTTCGGATAGCTCGCTCACCTCCGCTGACCTTACTGTTTACGCTGAACTGCACAATTCTACAGATCACGCAGTGAAAGGTCTGGTTTCCGGCACTGCCGCCGGAGTTCGCTTCGAGCAGCCGGTTGAGTTGGCGCCGCACGAAGATCGCGAAGTCATTTTCACTCCCGAGCAATATCCACAACTCCAAATCCACAATCCCAAACCATGGTGGCCCCGCCAGATGGGCGAGCCGCATCTGAAGCATCTCACCCTCAGCTTCATCGTGAAAGGCCAAACCACTGACGAGCAAAGCGTGGACTTCGGATTTCGCGAGGTCACATCGGAAATTACATCTAGCGGCAACCGCCTATTCCGCGTCAACGGCAAACCCCTTCTGATTCGCGGCGCGGGCTGGTCGCAGGATATGTTGTTACGCTCCGATGCAAAGCGCCTGCGCGATCAGTTCCGCCTGGTGAGCGATCTGAATCTGAACACCATTCGCCTGGAGGGCAAGCTGGAAACCGATGAGTTCTTTCATCTGGCCGACCAGCAGGGCATCCTGGTGATGCTGGGCTGGTGCTGTTGCGACCACTGGGAGCACTGGAAAGACTGGACCCCGGAAGACCTCTCCATCGCCACCGCCTCCTTGCGCGCGCAGATGCTGCGCCTGCGATCCCACCCCAGCCTGCTGGTGTGGCTCAACGGCAGCGACGGTCCTCCGCCGGCCGACGTGGAGAACGCCTATCTAAAAGTCGAAACCGATACTCACTGGCCCAACCCCGTGCTCTCTTCCGCCTCAGCAGCGCCTACCACCGTGACCGGCGCAAGTGGCGTCAAGATGACCGGGCCTTACGATTACGTTGCGCCAAGCTACTGGTATGTGGACCGGCAACACGGTGGCGCCTACGGGTTCAACACGGAGACCAGCCCCGGCCCGGCCATTCCGTCGTTGGCCAGCCGGCAAAAGTTCTTGCCCGACCCCGATGCATGGCCGCCATCCGTGACGTGGAGTTATCACAACGGCAGCGGAAAATTCTCTAATCTCCTGGTCTTCAACGCGGCCATGGAAGCCATCTATGCCAAGCCCCGTTCCGCCGCTGAGTATGAGCGCATGGCACAGGCCATGGAGTACGACTCCGAGCGCGCGATGTTCGAGGCCTACAGCAAAAACAAGTACGCTTCCACCGGCGTCATTCAGTGGATGCTCAACAACGCCTGGCCCTCCATGATCTGGCACCTCTACGACTATTACCTCGACACTGGAGCCGGATACTTTGCCGCCAAAAAAGCCTGCGAGCCGCTGCATATTCAGTACTCTTACGACGATCTCTCCATCGTGGTGGTGAACAGCACCTACGCACCCGCCGCAAGACTCCAAGCCAACGTCCGCGTTTACAACTTAGCGGGAAAGGAAATCTACAGCGCCGAAACAATTATCAATGCGGCTGCCGACAGCGCGCAGCGCGTCTTCTCGATTCCTGAGAAAATCTATCAAGGCTCCGACCGCATCCTGTTTATCGACTTGACCCTCGCGGACTCCTCAGGAACCGTTGTGAGCCGCAACTTCTACTGGGTGCCCACCACGCTCACCACCTTCGACTGGGCCAAGACCGACAACACACACACGCCCGCCGCGCGTCACGAAGACCTGGCGGCGCTGACCAGCCTGCCGCGGTCCAAGGTTACAGCGCACGCGGAGATCGATACTACGTCGCGCGGTCGCGAACTGCGCCTGCAACTCTCCAACTCCTCGGTGGAGTTGGCCTTTCAAATCAGCGCCGCCCTTCGTACGCCCTCCGGTGGGCTCGTCGCCCCCGTCTTCTGGTCTGACAACTGGATCGAGCTTCTGCCCGGTGAGTCGCGCACCCTGACCGCGCTGCTGCCGGACAATGCCCCCGCCGATTCCATCGTGCAGATTTCAGGCTGGAACATCGCCCCGGAAACCATCACCCCCACAGCTGCCGTCGCGGCACAATAAGGATATGCATGGCAGCAGCCACGGATAACAACCAGCCAAAAACCATCGGCCTCCATCGCACGCTCGGCCTGTGGAACCTCATCA
>Ga0187852_1004012_pt1 | contig 10268 bp, 7 predicted proteins | sample June2016WEW_6_40_FD_134511 | JGI IMG/M metagenome (GOLD analysis project Ga0187852, IMG submission 134511) | Peatland microbial communities from SPRUCE experiment site at the Marcell Experimental Forest, Minnesota, USA - June2016WEW_6_40 | ecosystem: Environmental > Terrestrial > Soil > Wetlands...
CACGAGCAGCCGGGCGACGACGCCGAGACGATCCGCTGGCAGCTTCAGCGCCTCGCTGGCCATGGCGACGACAGCAGCGGAGCTGCTTGAACGAAGGGCCACGTGACCGATGATCTGGCCGTCCAGCTCGGCCACCCACGCCGCCAGCGCGTCGGGCGCCGTGATGAAACGGCGGAGATCGTCCGGGAGAAACACCGGATAGCGGTCCAGCTCGTGAACCACGCGCGCCAGTCGCACACAATCGTCGAGGTCCGCGTCGGTCCTCTCTCGCACCGGCATCGAGAAACCATCGCACAGATCGGCCGGGCACAGGCGCACAGCCACAAGCTGGTCCGACCAGGCCATAGCATCGGAGCCCATGGGCCTGGAGAAGTGGATGGGCGCCCTTCACGAGCGCAATTTCCGCCTCTACTTCCTTGGCCAGTTGACCTCCGCGATCGGCACCGGAATGACGCCGGTGGCGCTTTCGTTCGCAGTGCTGGCGCTGCGCCATGGGTCTGCGTCCGACGTCGGCACGGTGCTGGCAGCCCAAACGGTCCCCCTCGTGGTCTTCCTGCTCGTCGGTGGGGTCGCGGGCGACAGATTCGGCCGGCGGCGCGTGATGCTGGGTGCCGACGTCCTTCGAGCCTCGGCTGAGACAGCGCTCGGGGCTTGGATCCTCTTCGGGCACCCGCCTCTTTGGGGCTTCCTGCTTCTCCCCGCGCTCGTCGGAACAGGCACGGCGTTCTTCATGCCGTCGCTGACCGGGCTCATTCCCCAGATCGTCCCCAGCGACCGCCTGACCCAAGCCAACGCACTCAACGGGCTGACGTTCTCGATAGGTGCGATCATCGGGCCATCGGTCGCGGGCGTCATCGTCGCGACGGCCAACCCGGGTTGGGCGATCCTCGCAGACGCCGTCTCGTACGTCTTGAGCGTCTGCTCGCTCGCGGCGCTTCGCCTCGGGCCGATCACAGAGGCAAGCTCCGGCTCGTTCTACGACCAGCTGCGACGTGGGTGGCACGAGTTCTGGTCGCGAACCTGGCTCTGGGCAACTGTCATGGTGGCGTCGTTCTCCAACATGGCCATGACGGCGCCGTTCCTCGTCCTCGGCGCCGTGATCTCGAAAGAGTCGCTCGGCGGCGCGACCGCTTGGGGGACGATCCTCGGTGCCGAGGGCGCCGGCGCCGTCGTCGGTGGCGTCGCGATGCTGCGCCTGCGCTTTAGCCGGCCGCTTGTCGCGGCGGCGATCACGCTGCTCGTCTGGCCCTATCCCCTGCTGGTTCTCGCCTATCGCGCCCCTGTGCCCGTCATTGCGATCGGTGCGTTCTTGGGCGGGGCTGCCTTCGCTGTCTTCGACACGCAGTGGCAGACGACCATGCAGCGGGAGATCCCTGCCGAAGTGCTGTCGCGTGTGAGTGCCTACGACTGGTTCGGATCGCTCATCTTCCTCCCGCTCGGCTATGCGATTGTCGGGCCGATTGCGTCCGTGCTCGGGATCCACGCCATGTTCATCATCGCCAGCGCCTCTTTGATCGTGGGGATAGCCGTCATCCTTCTCATCCCGTCGGCGCGACAGATACGCGCGAGCACCGGCGCGAACTAGCCCGAGGCTTTTCCCGGGTATCGCAGGCTTCTCACGAACGGGTGGCTTTACTGGTGCGACAAACCGCGTCACGATGGGGCTTCTTATGATGTTGCGTTTGCGTTTTCACTACGGGCTTCACCATGGCCCGCGCGTCTTCGCTTTGCTCTTGCTCGTGCTTGTTATCGCGGCGCTGGTGGTCGGCGTCGTCGCCCTGGTCCGAATGCGGAGGCTCCCGGCCCCGCGCTTGCAAGCCGGATCATGGCCGACCCAGGTCTCGCGAGTCGACCCCGCTCTCACCGAGCTACGCCTCCGGTACGCGCGTGGCAAGTTGAGCTGGGAGGACTACGCACAAAGGACGGCGAACCTGGGCTTCTCGGTCAATCCCGGTCCGGGGCCGTACATAGACCCGAACCAGCCGCCCCCGGCCTCGTAGGAGCCGGCCTTCCAGCCCTACGGTGCCGGCATCGCGCCCGTCAAGGCTGAACGAAGGTCACTACGATCCGCGGAGACGGCGAACGAGACGATCGACTGGTGAGCATGAGAACTTCCAAATTGCACGAGCACTCATCGTGGCGGGCACGTGGCACACAGATGGTGACCGAAGCATCGCTTGGCCGGCACGCATGCCGTGGCGTCGTCCTCGGTGCCCTCGCGCTCGTCGCGGCGGCTTGCAGCTCGCCTGCTGCACAGGTTCAGGCCGTGCACCACCACCAGGTGGCCAAGCACAAGCCACCTGTCGTGGCAACGACCTTCTCTGGGCCAGATGGTGTCGAGGCCAGCTGGGTCGTCGCCGAAAACCGGCGCCCGGGGACCATGGCCTGGAAGATCACGCCTGGTACTCCGTCGGGTATCGCGGGGTTCGCCCCCACGACATATGCCGCGATCGGAGACAGGGTGAAGCTGTACGTGTCCACCACGGCAACCCGATTTCACATCGATGCCTACCGCATGGGCTACTACCAGGGGTTGGGTGCGCGTCTCGTCTGGCAATCCCGTGAGATCCCCGGACACGAGCAACCAACGTGCTCGCTGACTACAGGGATCAACATGGTCGCATGCGACAACTGGACGCCGACGCTCACCATCGCCGTGACGTCCGCGTTCGTCCAAGGTAACTACCTGCTGAAGCTCGTGGGCAGCGGTGGCCAGGAGAGCTACGTCCCGCTCACAATCTGGGACCCGACTTCCTCGGCCACGTACCTTGTGAAGAACGACGTCTTCACCTGGCAGGCCTGGAACCCTTATGGAGGCTACGACTTCTACGCCGGTGAGGGCCCTTGCCCCTCGGACGTGTACCCGCTTTGCTCGCGGGCACGGATCGTCTCTTACGACCGGCCCTATGCCTATGGGCAAGGCGCCGGCGACTTTCTCGGAAGTGAGTACCCCTTCGTGCGCTTCATCGAGCAGCACGGGCTGGACGTCGCTTACGTCACCGACGTCACCGTCGAGGAGCACCCGGGCGTCCTGCTCCACCACAAGACCTTGCTCTCCCTCGGTCACGACGAGTGCTGGTCGCTGACCGAGCGACAGGCGGCAGTGGCAGCCGAAAAAGCCGGCGTCAACATGGTGTTCTTCGGTGCGAGCGCGATCTTGCGTCATGTCCGCCTCCAAAGCTCCCCTCTCGGTCCCGACCGCGAGGTGGTCGACTATCGCGACGCAACCGAGGACCCCCTCAACGGCGAGGGGAACCCCCTACAGGTGACAGGTAACATCTGGGCCAGCCCGCCGGCAGACTGGTCCGAGGTCGGGTTCGTAGGAGAGAACTACGTCGGTTTCGTCGAGCCCGGCAACAGACCGGTCCCCTTCGTCGTAGCTGACGCGAGCGCGTGGATCTTCGAGGGAACCGGGCTGAGCGACGGCTCGAGCGTGCCCGGTGTCATCGCCACCGACCTCGACGAGTTCGATCCGTACGACTATCCCACCGATGTCGAGATCCTCGGGCACTCGCCAGTCCCTTTGAGAATCGCCATGAGCGATCAGGGCGACTCGCAAGGTTTCCTCTACTCCGACATGACCTACTGGAGCGACCCGACCAGCCACGCTGGCATCTTCGACAGCGGGACCACCAACTGGGTCCCCTCGCTCGCGCCCTGCTCAGTTGCAGCCCGGTCATGTCCCGCTCCCCTCGTGGGCGAGATCACCGGCAACCTTCTCGCCCTGTTCGGCAAGGGCCCGGCCGGGCGCTTCCAGCCCTCCAAAGCGAACTGGGGCCAGATCTACAAGCCGGCTAACTGAGGCGACTCTGCGCGGCTACTGCGATCGTGCCCCGGCCAACGTGGGTCCCGATGACGGGGCCGAGCCAGCCGACGCTGATGCGGTCCCTCGGGAACAAGGCGGCGAGAAGCCCGACGAACGAATCGACGTCGGGGGCAGCCGCGTGCACGACGGCCAGGCGCTCGAGCTCTTCAACGTCGCGTACCTTCGAGGCGAGGCGCTCGAGGGAGCGGGAACGGGTCCGAGGACGGGACTCGAGCTCGAGAACACCGTCTCGGAGCTCCAGGACCGGCTTTATGTCGAGGAGACCGCCGAGCAGTGCCTGTGCCGATCCGAGGCGTCCGCCCTTGCGCAGGTTGTCGAGGGAGTCAAGTGCTCCGAAGAGCTGCAAGCTCCGCCTGCTCGCAACCGCTGCTGCCACGACGGCCTCGAGGTCCCCTCCCGCTTCAGCGGCGGCCACAGCATCGAGAACGGTAAGCCCCTCGGCCATCGTCGCGAACAGCGAGTCGACGACTCGGACTCGGATCCGATCTGTCACGCTCTCGGCCCCGATGACAGCGGCCTGGTACGTCGCAGACAGCTTCGACGAGAGCGTTATGCACATGATGCCTTCCGCGCCCGCGTCTGCGAGCGCCGAGAACGTCTCCTTGAACGCCCCGGGCGAGGGCGCGGAGGTCTCGGGCAGCTCCGCGATCTTGGCTGATCTCTCCCAAAACTCCTGGGGCGACCAGGTCGAGGTGATCTCCGGTCCGAACGAACCGAGCCGGACGTCGAGGTGCACGACGCTCACGCCGTGCTCGGCAGCCACTGCGCTGTCGAGATCTGCGCCACTGTCGGTGACGACGCGGATCCGAGCCTTGGGTACTCCGCCCAGCGGTTGAATGGCGCCTCCGGCGCCGCCTCGAGGCCGATCAGCTGCTGGGACTTCTTCCGGCATTCCTCGAGCTCCGTTCTGGCGTGTTCGACACGATACTTCCATTAACCGGAGGAAGTCCTCCATTTTCATCGGAAGGCTAACACGTAACTGGAGGGTGTCCTCCGGTTGCCGTTACACTGAAGCGGTGATCGAGACGTCGGACCGGGGCCGTCCGGCCAGAGGCCCGGGCTCGGCCATCGTGGCCGGTGCCGAGGGCTCCCCGAGCCTGCGGGCCGACGCCGAGCGCAATCGGGAACGGATAGTCGCCGCGGCCCAAGAAGTATTTGCCGAGTGGGGCCTGAACGCCGCCTTGGAGAAGATCGCCCGGCGAGCCGGCGTGGGCATCGCCACGCTCTACCGACGATTCCCCACCAGGGCCAACCTCATCGCAGCCAGCTTCGAGCGAAAGATGGCGGACTACGCGGCCGCCGCCGAGCACGCGCTCGACGACCCGGACCCGTGGGCCGGCTTCTGTTGGCTGATCAACAGGATCTGCGCCATGCAGGCCGCCGACGCTGGGCTCAAGGACCTCATCACCATGAGGTTCCCGACCTCCTCGCCAGCCGAGGAGCTTCGGAGTCGCGCCCTGCAGAACCTGGAACAGCTCATCGGACGAGCACAGCGGCAAGGCGCACTGCGCTCCGACTTCGCTTCTACGGATGTTCCCATGCTGCTGTTCGCGAACGCCGGCGTCGTGACCGCGACACGCGACAGTGCGCCCGACATGTGGCGGCGGTTCACCGCCTACATGATCGACGCCTTCCGCGCCGAGCATGCCGGCTGCCCCGAGGGTCCTGAGCGAATCTGAGCCGGCGAGCGGTGCATGGTTTCCCCGCGGTGTCGTCCTCGAGACCTCGGGCTCGCTGTTCGAGGTCGTGACGCTCCGGTCGCAGGGCTCCGGTGATCAGAGATCGCTACCGTGGACATGTGGTGACGACAAGGCGGTCGGCGAGATGAGTGGTTCTCGCAAGCACAACTGGACGATCGGGACCCTCGCTGGGGCCATCGCCGCAGCCGCGCTCGTTGGCGGCTCCGAGTTCGGGAACGTCCACAGCTCGCAGCTCCACCCAAAGCTCGTCGCCTGGATCAGCGCAGCCATACTCCTCGTCTCGGGTGTCATCGCCACGCGGCGAATCGCCTCCGTCCTCGGCCACCTCGTCACGCAGCGATCGATCGCGGCGGCCGGGGCAGCAGTGCGGCTGCTCGCGACCGGCATCGGCTACGTCGTGGTCGTCTTCGCCGTGTTCGCGGTGCTCGAAGTGTCCATCGATCATCTTCTCGTCGGTGCAGGGCTCGCCGGGATCGTGCTCGGCATCGCGGCGCAGCAAAGCCTTGGAAACGTCTTTGCCGCGCTGGTGCTCCTCCTCGCGAGGCCTTTCAGGGTTGGCGACCACATACGGATCCGCTCAGGAGCGCTCGGCGGGATATTCGACGCCTGGGTACTCGAAGTCAGCCTGACGTACGTGACGGTGCGCACCGACGATGGGGAGCTCAAGATACCCAACTCGGCCATGCTCGCCGCCGGTGTCGGCCAACTCCCACGCGCTGCAGGGGACCAGGTCAAACCGCGTACCGACACCAGCCAACAGCCGGACCTCGACAGTTCCGGGCCTAAGCGTCAAATGCCGTAGGCTCTCGGTTCTCAACAGCAGCGCGGCCTTCTTTCGGGCTGAACAACTGAATCGTGGTGGCGCTAGATGACCGTCAGCCGGTCTGCGGAGTTCGAGGGCTTACCAGCGGAGTTCTCGGTAGCCGTGCTTCTCGCCGCTGTCGTTGACTCGAGTGAAGACGCGATCGTCTCGCAGCGCCTCGACGGCACGATCATGAGCTGGAGCCCATCTGCCGAACGCCTGTATGGCTGGACAGCGGCGGAGGCCATCGGCCGGAACATCGAGATGCTCGTGCCCGAGGCTCGGCGAAAGGAGCTCTCCGCGATCGCAGCCCGCCTCGGCCGGGGCGAGCGAGTCGTGCACCTCGAGACAGCGCGAACCCACAAGGACGGCTCCGAGGTTCAGGTATCACTGACGATCTCACCGATTCACACCTCCGACGGGCGCGTCGTCGGGTCTTTGGGCGTCGCTCACGACATCAACGAGCAGCAGCGCTCGGAGGAGACTCGCGCGCTGCTCGCAACGATCGTCGAGAGCATCGAGGACGCCGTCGTGAGCGTCGACATGGACGGGCGCGTGACGAGCTGGAACCGAGCCGCCGAGCGCCTCTACCGCTACAGCGCCGCAGAGATGGTCGGGCGCTTGTACGGCGAGATACTCGACAAAGAAGCGCTCGAGGACTTCAAGCAGGTATTCGCCAGGGTGGCGGCCGGGAAGCGCTTGAGCCACCACGAGACGGCGCGGACACGGCGCGACGGCACGAACTTCGAGGTATCGATGAGCCTGTCGCCGATCCTTGCCCCAAACGGCTCGATCGTCGCGGAGGCCGCGATCCTGCACGACATCACCGAGCGCAGGCAGCGCGAGCGCGATCTCGCGGAGAGCCGGACCCTGCTCGAGCAAGCCGAGCGCGTCGGGCACATCGGTGGGTGGACGTCCGGGGTCGCCCCGAATGCACCGGTGACCTGGACGAGAGAGGCGTACCGGATATTCGGGGTCGCCGAGCGTCCCAAGTTGACCTCGGTGGACTTCTTCGAGAGGGTCCACCCAGAAGATCTTCCTCGCGTCCAAGCGGCGGAGATCGCGGCGATCGCCGGGGGACCTCGCTTCGAGCTCGAATATCGGATCGTGCGCCCGGACGGAACGCAACGCTGGGTCTTCTCAGCGGCGGATATCGTCACTGACGAGAGCGGAGCCACGGTCGAGCTGGCCGGCGTAATGCAGGACATAACGGACCGTCGCGAGGCTGAAGAGAAGGCACGGGGCGTCGAACGCCAGCTCCGCATGCTCGCCGAGAACTCGCGGGACCTCATATTCCGCTACCGGATCCTCCCAGATCCAGGCTTTGAGTTCGTGAGCCCGGCATCGGTCGCGATCACCGGGTACACGCCGGACGAATTCTACGCCCAACCTGAGCTCATCAACCGCCTGATCGACCCCGGCACTCGTGACCTCTGGCCGGCGCGCGTGCGTTCGGGCCGTGTCGAGACGGCCGTCGATCTCGAGCTCGCGCGCAAGGACGGCTCCAAGATCTGGGTCAACCAGAGCCTCGGCGCCATGCTCGACGCGAACGGGCAAGTCATCGGAATGGACGGCATCACTCGTGACATCAGCGACCGGAAGGCAGCAGAACTGCGCCTCGAGCACGAGGCCCTCCACGATCCCCTCACCGGGCTGCCCAACCGGGTGCTGGTCATGGACCGGATCGAGCACGGGCTGTCGCGCGCCTCCCGTGAGAACGGGTCGGTTGTGTTGCTCTTCGTGGACCTGGACCGGTTCAAGGTCTTCAACGACACACGGGGCCACGGGTTTGGCGATGCCGTGCTGAGAGCCGTCGCCTTCAGGCTGGTCGCCTGCTCGCGCTCCGCGGACACCGTGGGCCGGTTCAGCGGGGACGAGTTCGTCGTCGTGTGCGAAAAGCTCCTCGTCGCGACCGATGCGATCAAGATCGCGGACCACATGCTGAACTCGTTCGCTGCCCCCTTCGACATAGACGGCGAGCAGGTGCACGTGACGGCGTCGATCGGCATCGCCACAGGCAAGGCGGGCGAGAGCGGCGACAAGCTTCTGCGCGACGCCGATCTCGCGATGTACCGCGCCAAGGATCTCGGCAGGGCACGCTACGAGGTGTTCGACGACAATTTGCGGGCCGAAGCCGAACGGCGCTCCATGGGCGAGGCGGGCCTGCGTCGCGCGCTCGACAACCACGAGTTTGCACTCGTGTTCCAGCCCGTGTGGTCGATGGTCGAGGAGCGTTTCGTCGGCGCCGAGGCGCTTCTGCGATGGCATGACCCGGACCGGGGGACGGTCGGCCCAGCGGACTTCATCCCGGTTGCAGAGGACTGCGGGCTGATCGTCCCGATCGGCGAATGGGTGCTTGAACAGGCGTGCAAGTCACTCGCACGCTCCAACCGGACCGTTCCTGGACAGACAGCGTGCACGATGTCGGTCAACGTCTCTGCCATGCAACTCAGGTCTCGCGACTTCACGCGTCACTTGGAGGAACTGATCTCAACGACCGGCGTCGAACCGAAGCTGCTCTGCCTGGAGATCACCGAGTCCGTGCTTATGGGGGACGTCGACTACTTCTCCAAGGTGCTGCATCAGCTGCGGGCCATCGGGACGCGACTTTCCATCGACGACTTCGGCACCGGGTATTCGTCGCTCGCCTACCTGCGCGGATTCCCGGTCGACGAGCTCAAGATCGATCGGTCCTTCATCGCCAACCTGGACTCTGACCCCTACGACGCCATACTCGTGGCGGCAGTGATCGCGATCGGCGACGCGCTCGGCCTCCGCGTCGTTGCGGAGGGCGTCGAGACCGCCGAAGAGCTCGCCTCAGTCCGTGATCTCCGATGCCAGTACGCGCAAGGGTATTTGTTCGCGCGCCCGTGCAGCTTCGACGACTACATGGAGTACTTGAAGGACGGGCGACCAGCTCACGGCGGCTGAAGGAGTCGTTGGGCCAGCCATCAGCGGGTCTGCGGCTTGGTGATCGGGCCTTCGGGGCTCGGCGTATGGCCTGAGCCGGCCGGTTCGCCGCGGTCGTCGCCCCGGTATCGGGCTTGTCTCTCAGCCGGCCGTCGTGAACAGCGTCACACCTTCGTGGCACTTTCGTTTCGATTCGTACATCGCAGCGTCCGCCTGAGCGAGAAAGGCATCGGCGCTGAGCGCTCCGGAGGTCCACGCGACGCCCACGCTGGTCCGCAGCTCCACAACACCGGGCCCGACGTCCACCGTGGCCATTGTCGCCGCCGCGACGCGCTCGGCGATCTTGACGGCTTGAGCGGAGCTTTCGACCCGCGGGCAGATCACAAGGAACTCGTCGCCACCAACACGGCCGACGGCATCGAACCTCCGCGCGGCGCCACGAAGACGGTCGCCGACCGCTGCAAGAAGGCTGTCGCCAGCCGCGTGCCCGAAGCGGTCGTTCACGGTCTTGAAATGGTCAACGTCGACGTAGATGACGGCGTTCCCCTCTCCGGGGGCCTTTGGCGCAGTGGTCATCCGCTCCACAAGATCGAGTGACGCCTCTCGATTCAAACACGAAGTGAGCTTGTCGACCGACGCCTTTACCTCGAGCTCGTGATGAAGTTGAGCACGGTCGGTCACATCGCTGAGACATCCGACCGCGCCAGTCACGGCGCCCGTCGTGTCAGTCAGTGCACGCAAGCTGAGCGCGCACACTCTCTCGGCGCCGCCAGCCAGCGGCGCGTCGTGCGGGAAACGAAGGCGTATCTCGACGTCATCAGCCGGCCGACCGTCAAGTACACCGGCGAGCACTGCCTCAAACACTGGCCGGTCCTCGACCACGACAGATGACGCCAGCGCTGCCACCGAGCCCGCGGACAAGTCACCCACGATCGTGTGCATACGATCGTTGGTGAACGCAACGTGACCCTCCAAGTCGATCTCGAACAGACCAACCGGAACAGATTCGGACAACCGGCTCAACAGCTGC
>Ga0187852_1004018_pt1 | contig 10258 bp, 7 predicted proteins | sample June2016WEW_6_40_FD_134511 | JGI IMG/M metagenome (GOLD analysis project Ga0187852, IMG submission 134511) | Peatland microbial communities from SPRUCE experiment site at the Marcell Experimental Forest, Minnesota, USA - June2016WEW_6_40 | ecosystem: Environmental > Terrestrial > Soil > Wetlands...
AATCAGGACGTCGGGGGTGACCTCGAAATCGAGCCCCCAGAACTCCTGGTGGCCGGTGATGTATTGCGTCGGCTTGCCGGTGGTTCGCTCGTCAATCAGCAGGAAGTAGCGCTCGGTTTTCTCTGGCGACAGGTTCGTCTCGGCGTTGGAGTGAAGAAAAGCGCGGTCGCAATGGAGGATGTGCATCAGCAACTGTTCAGCGGCTAGCTGTGCGGAAGGGACCCGGTGTTGGAGGAGGGTCTCGAGACCGGTCTTGAGAGCGGTACGAAGCTGCATGGCGGACTAATAAGCAGTAGGCAGTAGGCAGTCGGCAGTAGGCAGAGGGAAATGAGTAATACACCGCGGCCGTTGGCCGAAACCAAAACGACACTCTCCGCGTCCTCCGTGCCTCTCAAGCCTTAACACAGAGCACACTGAGCGTCTCAGTGGCCTCTGTGTTGACGCTCTTCTGACCAAGGAGCACACAGAGAAATCTTCGCCGCACGACAAGAAGATGAAAACTAGTGCTACAGAATTCAAGATTCAGATTTGCCCCAGCCTCCCGTCCCGTTTATTCAACTGACTACTCACAACTGACGGCTGCCAACTTCCCTCAGAATGGCACGTCCAACCGCTGCTTTCTGCCTACTGCCTACTGCTTACTGCCTACTGTTCCTCACGCTGCCACGGTCACTTGCTTCAACTTCTCGGCCTGGTAGTAGGCGCTCAGCGCCTCGATGATGTCGTCCAGCTTTCCGTTCATGACTCGATCAAGCTGGTGAATGGTCAGGCCGATGCGGTGGTCGGTGAGGCGATTCTGAGGGAAGTTGTAGGTTCGGATTTTCTCACTGCGGTCGCCGGTGCCGACCATGGAGCGGCGCTCTTCGGTGATCTGCTTCTGCTGCTCCTGAAGCTTCATTTCGTAGAGCCTCGAGCGGAGCACGCGAAGCGCTTTGGAGCGGTTCTTGATCTGCGACTTCTCATCCTGGCAGGAAACCACCATGCCGGTCGGCAGGTGCGTGATGCGCACGGCGGAGTAAGTCGTATTCGCCGATTGGCCGCCCGGCCCCGAAGAGCAGAACGTGTCGATGCGAATATCCTTGGGGTCAATCTCGATTTCCACTTCGTCGGCTTCCGGGAGCACTGCTACCGTGATGGCCGAGGTATGAATGCGTCCCTGCTGCTCGGTGGCCGGGACACGCTGCACGCGGTGCACGCCGCTTTCATACTTGAGCCTGCTATAAACCTTTTGCCCCTCGATCAGGGCGATGACTTCCTTCAGGCCGCCGATGCCTGAGAGGCTCGTCGAGAGCACTTCCACCCGCCAGCCCTGTGATTCAGCGTAGCGGTCATACATGCGGAAGATTTCCTGCGCAAAGAGTGTCGCCTCATCCCCACCCGTGCCGGCGCGGATTTCCACCACCACGTTCTTCTCGTCGTTCGGATCTTTGGGCAGCAGCAGGATTCTGAGTTCCTCTTCCACCTTCGTCTGCCGCTTCTCCAAGTCTGCGAGTTCCTCATGCGCCAGGGCTTTCATCTCGGCGTCGGTGGAGGTCTCCTCCAGCAGCGCCTTGGTTTCTTCGAGCGACTTCCGGATGCTTTTCCACTCGCGGTATTTCTCCACAACCCCGCTGAGCTCGGAGTGCGCTTTGGCGGTCTTCTGATAGAGGGCTTGGTCCGCTAACACGGCGGGGTCCCCGAGCTGCGCCGTCAACTCGTCATATTTTGCTTCGATTTCTGCCAGTTTCTCTGAGAAATGCATGGTTCACCGAAAAGAGTCGTCAGTTGTCAGTGGCGAGGCGGGACGCTGGAGTAATTGGGAGGCTGGAGCAATCCTCGATCTCTGTATCCCCCGCCACTCCCCACTAGCGGCTCAACTGACGCCCGGCAACTGACAACGGACAACTGACCACTGACAACTGACCACTGACAACTGGTTCTAAGCTACCACCAACTCCCCACCGCGCGCCTTCTCAAGCTCCATGGCGGTCTCGATGGCCTTGATGGCGGTTTCCAGTTGGCGGTCGTCGGGCTCGCGCGTGGTGACACGCTGCAACCACAGCCCGGGCTGCGCCGCCCAGCGCCAGAGCCTTCCCTGCGATTTTGCCGCAAAGCGGATAAATTCGTAGGAGACGCCGGCGATCACCGGCAGGAGCGCGAGCCGGCCCACGAATCGCATGGCGAAGGAGCGAAAGGGCAGGAACATGTAAAAGACCATGGCGATGGCCATCACCACTAGTAGAAAGCTGGTCCCGCAACGCGGATGAAAGCGTGTACAGGTGCGCGCCGTTGCCACGTCAATTGCCCCGCGCCGCTCAAACGCCCACACCACCTTATGCTCCGCCCCGTGGTACTCAAATATCCGCCGGATTTCCTTCCATTGCGACATGAAAAAGAGGAACCCAAGGAATAAGAGGATGCGAATTGTTCCGTCCAGCAGATTAAATATCACCAAGTTGCCCGTTGCCGGGTAATGGCGGCTGATGATTGTGGCCAGAGAAAGCGGCACATACTTGTAGAAAAAAATGAAGAAGCCCAGAGAGAACGCCAGGTTCGCCGCCAGGAGCCAGTTGCTCAACTCGACTTTCTTTTCTTTTTCGGCTGGCTTCCCCGCTTCCTCGAGCGCTAGTTCAGCGGAGTAGCGCAAGGCTCGGATTCCGAGCACCAATGTCTGGCCCAGGCCCCCCAACCCGCGCAGGAGCGGGTATTTCAGCCAGGGGTGCTTTTCCGAAGGCTTTTCCAGGTAGTCTTTTGCCACCGCAATCCCGCCACTGGGCTGGCGCACCGCCACGGCATAGCTGTGCGGGGAGCGCATCAAGACGCCTTCGATGACCGCCTGGCCTCCCATCAATGCCTCTTCCGGCGCCTGGAGAAGCGGTAGCGCAACCAGACGCAACAAGTAGCGAAAGCGTGAACCCATGCTGCTCAAAAACAATCCCATAAACCTTCCGACTCCTCACCCCAGCGCATCTTCCACCATCGAAACCCTTGGTGTGGAGGCTACTCCAATCCCCCGGAGAACCGCCCTCGACGCGCAACGGGCCGCATAAGATTAGATGCGCGCAGGGGAGCTATTACTCAGCATAGCCGCAAAGAAATGGGAGTGTCAATTCGGGTACGGTGTGCAGCACGGTCGCGACAAACTCCCCGAGGGTTAAGATCCCCAGGCGACCCTGTCGCCAAGGGTGACTTCTTCGTCCGTAATTCAGCCTTTACGCTTGATACTTCAACCTTGCTTAATTCCTCAGACCCCCTTTCCTGAATCCCGACTCCTGAATCCTGTCTTGTTTTTTCGCTTTGATTGGCACTTTTTGCGCTCAAAACCGAGTTCGTTTTGGGTTCGTTTTGGGTTCGTTTTTTGCCCGAAAAAGCGCTAAGTCTTTTGTTGTCAACAAATCCTTGGGTTCGTTCCCTCTATTTTAGTATCTTTTTGCATTTTGCTGCCTTTTTGCGCCCTCTGCGGGCCGCTTTCCAAACCCCTTCCCCGCGCTCTTTGCCAGCGCTCTTCATAGGTCAACCACCATAGGCTATCATTTTTCCAGTCCCCTGTCAAGAGCGGGTAGCGCGGACCTCCGGATTTGGGGTCCGCGGCTTCGAAGCCTCGGGTTGATGCGCCGCCCTGTGGGAGATGACACAGGGCAGAAAGGTCACGCAGCGCCCCAAAGGGACGAGGGAATACCATCACCGGAGAAGGGCTGCGGATCTCAAAACCGGAGGTCCGCGCTACTGGCATTGCCGCCCTGTCAAAACCACACACCTCACTTCGGAAAAAGTATTATCATTCTGGGCAGGACACGGCCATGAGAGTGTTCATCAGTTACAGCCACGATTCGACGGAGCATAAGAACCGGGTCTGGGACCTTTGCGAACGCCTGCGCAACGACGGCATTGATTGCCGCATTGACCAGCATGAGTTCTCGCCTCCCGAGGGCTGGCCGCGCTGGTGCCGTAATCAGGTTCAAGAATCCCAATTGGTTCTCGTGGTCTGCACCGAAACCTACAACCAGCGCTACGAGGACAAGGGCCCAGCCGGTGAGGGCAAAGGCGCCAAGTGGGAAGGTTTCATCATTACCCTGGAATTGTACGAGGCGGAGGAAAGAAACACCAAGTTCATCCCCGTAGTTTTCTCTTCGCAGGATGCGCAGCACATTCCGCTCGAGCTGGAGGGCGCAACCCACTACGACCTGAGCATTCCGGAGGCTTACCCGAACCTCTTTTGTCACCTCACCAACCAGCCCCTCCACATCAAGTCAGAAGTAGCGCGCGAGATTCGGCGAATGCCCCTGCTGGAGCGCAGGCAGGAATTTTCCGGGCCGCTCTGGAACGTGCCGCTGCCGCGTAATCCTTTCTTTACGGGCCGCAAAGAGAAGCTCGAAGAGTTGGGGAATGCGCTGAATTCAGGGGGCCTCGCGGCGCTCACCGGAATGGGCGGAGTGGGCAAAACGCAAATCGCGGCGCACTTCGCGCATGAACGTCGCGACGAGTACAGCGCCGTGCTCTGGGCCAGCGCCGCCTCGCAAGAGACGCTGGTCTCCGGCTTCGCAGCCATCGCCAGCCTGTTGAATTTGCCGGAGAAAGATGAGAAGGACCAAGCCCTGGCGGTGGCCGCCGTCAAGCGCTGGCTTGAGGCCAATGGGGGCTGGTTGCTGATCGTAGACAACGCCAGCGATCTGGCCACCGTGCAGGGATTCATCCCTCCCGCGGCCGAAGGGCACATTCTGGTGACCACTCAGGCGCAGGCCACCGGAACCATCCAAGCCATTGAGGTCCGGGACATGCTGCCGGAGGACGGAGCCATGCTCCTTCTCCGGCGCGCCAAGATCATCAAGCCGGATGGGCCGCTCAGCGCGGCCCGCGCTCCTGACCGCGACATCGCAGTGCAAATCTCAACCGCGCTTGGCGGGCTGCCTCTCGCCCTTGACCAAGCGGGGGCGTATATCGATGAGACCCGCTGCGGCTTGGCGGGGTACCTCGACCTTTACACAAAGCAGGCGGCGCAGTTGCTCAAAAGGCGCGGTGCGACGGCCTCTGAGCATCCTGCCTCCGTCGCCACGACCTTCGCACTTTCTTTCGAGAGAGTTGCGAGCGCAAGCCATGCTGCCGCCGATCTACTCCGCCTCTGCGCTTTCCTCCACCCTGACGCCATTCCGGAAGAAATCTTCACCAAGGGTGCGGTGGAACTCGGACCGAATCTCGGCCCCATCGCCGCCGATCCGCTGAAGCTAGACGCGGCCTTTGCGGAAATCCTGAAGTATTCGCTGCTCCGCCGCGATGCCGATGCGAAGACGCTAGGCATTCACCGGTTAGTCCAGGCAGTAATTCAAGATGGTTTGACGAAGGAAGAAAAGGGCCAATGGGCAGAGCGCGCCGTGCGGGCGGTGAACAGTGCATTCCCAAGCCCCGAGTTTGCCAACTGGGCTCAGTGCGAGCGCTTGGTTCCCCAAGCCCTCGCTTGCACGTCCCTCGTCGAGGGTTACGCATTCGAGTTCAGCGAAGTGGCCCGACTCCTCAACAGTGCGGGCTATTATCTGCACCGCCGGGCGCGCTTCTCTGACGCTGAGCCACTCTACCAGCGAGCGCTCATGATTTTTGAGAAAGTTCTCGGCCCGGAGCACCCTAACGTGGCCACCAGCCTCAACAACCTGGCGGCGGTCCACCACGACCAAGGCAAGTACGCAGGCCGAGCCGCTTTACCAGCAGGCGCTCGCCGTCCGGGAGAAAGCGCTGGGCCCCGAGCACCCCGCCGTGGCCGCAAGCCTCAACAATCTGGCGGAACTTTGCCGCGCTCGGGGCAAGTACGCCGAGGCCGAGCCGCTCTACCGGCGGGCGCTCGCCATCTGGCAGGGAGGCCCGGAGCCCGACCACCCTGAAGTAGGCGCGAGCCTCAACAACCTAGCCGAGCTTTACCGGGCTCAGGGCAGGTATGCCGAGGCTGAGCCGCTCTACCGGCGGGCGCTCGCCATCCGGGAGAAAGGTCTGGGCCCCGACCACCATGACGTAGCCACCAGCCTCAACAACTTGGCGGAGCTTTATCGCGTCCAAGGCAAGTACGCTCAGGCCCAGCCGCTCTACCAGCGGGCACTCGCCATCCAGGAGAAAGCGCTGGGAGCGTACCACCCCGACGTGGCCACCAGCCTCAACAACCTGGCGTTGCTCCGCGTGGCCCGAGAGCAGTACGCCGAGGCCGAGCCGCTCTACCAGCGGGCACTCGCCATCCGGGAGAAAGCCCAGGGGCCCGACCACCCTGACGTGGCCGCCTGCCTCAACAACTTGGCGATGCTTTACAAAAATCAGGGCAAGCACGCGCAGGCAGAGCCGTTCCTCCAGCGGGCGCTCACCATAGACGACAAGGCCCTGGGGCCAGACCACCCAGGTCTTGCCCCCGATCTCAACAATCTAGGGTTGCTCTACCACGGCCAAGGCAATTACGCCAAGGCCGAGCCGTTCTACCAGGGGGCGCTCGCCATCCAGGAGAAAGCCCTGGGCCCGGACCACCCTGACCTTGCCACGAGCCTCAACAACCTGGCGGGGCTCTACTGGGAGCAAGGCAAGTACGCCGACACCGAGCCGCTCGTCCAGCGGGCGCTCGCCATTTTGGAGAAGGCCCTGGGCCTCGAGCATCCTGACGTGGCCACGGTTCTTGAGAACTACGCTCGCCTGCTTCGTGAGATGAAGCGCGGCGCGGCGGCCGGAGAATTGGAAGCCCGCGCTCGGGCCATTCGCGCGGCTCACGCCAAGAACAATCCCCCCAAGTAAGGCCTGAGCACGTTCCACACTTTTTGCTGGACACGGGAGGTAAAGATATTCTGAGAATCCCCAAAGTAGGGCCACCCCTCGTGGGTGCCCTGACAGCCAGGCACAAGCATCCGCAACCGGAGGGCAGGCACGAGGCCTGCCCCTACTGTCCGGCACGACGCAGAGTTTGACGAGGCAAAGCGGGAATGCTAGCGTGCTTGTAACATCCAATTCTTGACAATGGTCGCGGGGTACTGCTTGGTTGTAGGGGTACGGCTTGCCGTACCCTCTTGGTTCGGTCGTGCGATAAAAATGAAGAGGGTACGGCAAGCCGTACCCCTACAACCAGGGCGGCAGAGCCGCTGTCCAATCGTCAAGAGTTAGGTGTTACGCGACACTAGTGTCCTGAGTTGGAAGTTCGTTACATAATTCCGGGGTCGCCAACGATCATATTCCGTTGACTTGCAATGGCCCAGATGCCGAAATGGCGACCGACATTATGCAACGAATCTCTGACTCAGGACACTAGTGCAGTGTAAAGGAATTGGGCGGACAGTGTAACGCCGCCTGCCCCGGCCCCGCCGCGGGGAAGGAGCGTTTTGGCGAGCGCACTGCTCGGATATTTTGCAGACACTGCGCCAAGCGGTTAGCAAGGAGCTATGGCGAACGATCAGAACCATTTCGAATTTACAGGCGTGGTCTTCAGGGACGCCAAGCATTTCATCTCCCTCTGCTTGGAGGTTGACGTCGCCTCGCAAGGACGGACCCTGCGTGAAGCCAAGAAAATGCTTGCGGAGGCTGTGACGTTGTACCTCGAGACGTGTTTCGAGAACGGCATTCCCTACTTGCGGCCGGTGCCCCGAGAAGACGACCCCCGCGTAAGTCGGTCGGAAAGCGTGCTCGAGTTCTTCCCACTCAAAGTAGATTTCAAGGTCCACGCCTTTGCCTGAGCTGCCCGCCATTCGACTCTTGAATCATTACAATCAACCTGCTTTAGCGGGGCGAAGCCGGTTCATCCAGTAGGCCCATGCCACTACCAAGGAGAAGAAAATCAAGCTAACGATTGGGGCCGTGTGAGGGTTCCGAGGTGGGGGCCCGGCAATGTTGTTGTACCACGCCAACGTGAGAAGAACGACTACGGTCCAGAAGGCGTAGACGCCGGCGCGGTTTTTGGGATGCGTAGCTCGAGCGTAAAGGACGATGGCAACCAACCAGAAGCCGCCTTCCACTATGACGGTTGCGGGGATGGAATTCCAAAGTCCTAATCCGAAATACCTGTGCACTCCGGGTGCGAGCGGCATATCAGGTCTATGACTCACGAAATCGAGGAACCAGTGGCTAAGAACGGCAGCGAAGAGTATCCACGCCCCGCGCGGGTAATGCCGCCGCAAAAAGTAGGCTGCTGCGAACAAAGCGGCCCAAACTGCGCCCATCAACAGGCTGTGACTCATGGCGATGTCGTAGGCATCGAAATAGTTCCCCGCCCCCATCCCAGGCTTGAAATGGACGTGTTCGATCCCTGCGATTAGGAAAATGGCCCATAGCAGATCGACGAGCATTGCCGCCAGTACCCCTGTGCCGAGAGAGAGCTTCGGCTCAATCCGCTTTGCAACCAGACCCACGGCTAAATGGCCGACGAACATGCATTCCTCCAAACGCTGGTTAGAAGAACAACGGTCACCTTGGGCTCGATCCAAGCTAAGAAACAGGGCCCCGTGCTTCCTCAACGCTAACTGTAAGACCGTCCCGGCGCACTGCCCCTGGTCTAGCAGGTTCCTGAAAACCCGGCCTTGACTTGTCATTCCGACGTTTCTCTCTCCGCGCCTCTCGAACGATAGAATCGATCTGCCGCATGCTCAGGCGGCTCGTCCCCTGTGGTTTCGACTCCTCGCCCACGATTCGAAGGGCTTCCGGTTCGGGGGCTGCCAACTTGATATAGTCCGCCACGCTGAGGATGATCGCTTTGGGCGATCCGCGCTTTTCAACCACGAAGGAGCGTCGTTCACGTTCGACCAGCTTCAGGATGCGGCCGAACTGGGTACGAGCCTCGACGGCCGGCACGACGTTCGAGAGAGGGATGGGCTTCCTTTTGCCCAGCATAAGTCCTCCAAGAACTAATTAGATCAGTAATTTCGACTGTACGGTTAATTCCCAGGGGGTGTCAAATGGAAGCTGACTCCGGGTAGTGGTGTCATTTGAATATCATCCCTTACGAAGCGCCGGTCATTCCCGTCCCGCCAAGGCGGGAGGAATCCAGTCCGTGGACAGCGCATTTCCGAAGGTTTGCGGAGTGGATTCCCGCTTTCGCGGGAATGACTGCGGCCTGGAGCGGCCGTGTCTCGCAAATGACACCACTACCTGACCCCGGGCATTGCCCAACCCCTTGCGGGGTTGGGCAGTTCCGCCCTGCGAGAGGGCCACCTCGGAGCAAAGAATGTACAAACTCGAGACCGCGGACTTACGCCCACGGCTATTCACCGTCCTCCGCTTCGCGGTAAGAACATGCCTGTCGGTTTGAGGCAACGCCTCTTCAGTGTTTGCGTGGCTTCGAAGCAATTGCGCGGCAGGCGATGATGAGCCCGAAGTGCAAAAACTGGAGTGGTTTGCGCCCCCTTCCAGGAAGTATAATGACGTACCGCTTGGTAAGCAGCCTCTGGGAATTGATGCCTCGACTCGCAGGCAAGGAGCAAGGCCAGCTCCGAAGGTGTGCGGAGTGGATTCCCGCTTTCGCGGGAATGACTGCGCCAGGAAGGACAGGAGCGATGTTTCGCAAGATCCTGATAGCCAACCGTGGCGAGATTGCGGTGCGCGTGATGCGCGCCTGCCGCGAAATGGGAATCGGCACGGTGGCGGTCTATTCCGACGTGGACCGCAAATCGTTGCACGTCCGCTATGCCGACCAGGCTTTTCACATCGGGCCGGCGCCCTCCGCCGAAAGTTACCTTCGAATCGACCGCCTTCTTGACGCCGCCCAACGAAGCGGCGCAGAGGCTATCCACCCCGGTTACGGCTTCCTGGCAGAGGACCCGGAGTTTGCCCGCGCCTGCGCGGATGCGGGGTTGGTATTCATTGGACCGCCGGTGGCGGCGATGGAGTTGATGGGCTCCAAGACCACGGCGCGGCAGGCCGTGATCCAGGCAGGCCTGCCGGTGGTGCCCGGGACCGAGCGCAACCTGGAAAGCCTCGAGGAAGCGCATCGAGTTGCGGACGAAATCGGCTATCCCGTGATGCTCAAGGCCTCGGGGGGAGGGGGAGGCAAGGGATTACGTCTTGTGCGTTCCCCCGCCGAGCTTGAATCCGCCTGCAACACAGCGCGCTCGGAAGCGCAAAACGCCTTCAACGACCCCTCGATTTACATCGAGAAATTTCTCGACCGCCCCCGCCACATTGAAATCCAGATTCTTGGGGACCAGTACGGGCGCCTGATTCACCTTTGCGAACGCGAGTGTTCGCTGCAAAGAAGACACCAGAAGGTGCTGGAAGAATGCCCGTCGCCCATCGTGCACGAGGAGTTGCGCCAGCGCATGGGAGAAACCGCCGTGCG
>Ga0187852_1004022_pt1 | contig 10253 bp, 8 predicted proteins | sample June2016WEW_6_40_FD_134511 | JGI IMG/M metagenome (GOLD analysis project Ga0187852, IMG submission 134511) | Peatland microbial communities from SPRUCE experiment site at the Marcell Experimental Forest, Minnesota, USA - June2016WEW_6_40 | ecosystem: Environmental > Terrestrial > Soil > Wetlands...
AGCCCCTGAACCTGCTCAATGCTGCGGAGCGATTAACGGGCTACAAGCAGGCCTTGGAGTCTTTCCATGTGCCGGTCGACGCCGGCTTGATCCGTGCGGGCGACAACACGGAAGATTCCGGCTATTGGTGCGGCCTCGACCTCCTCGAGATGGCGAAACGGCCGACCGCAATCTTCGTGTGCAACAACCTGATGACGCTGGGAGTCCTGACCGCACTGCGGGAGCTCGAAGTCACCTGCCCGGGCGAGCTCTCCCTGGTAGGCTTCGACGACTTCGAGTGGTGCCCATATCTCGCGCCCCCACTGACCATGGTCCGCCAGGCTGCCTCAGGGTTAGGGGCCGCAGCCGCCAAAATCATTCTCAAACGAGTGCGATATCCGGAGCAGAATCGCACGGAAAGAGTTTTGGTTCCGACTGAGTTAATCGTGCGGAAATCCACCGCCGCCCCGACCAGTGCCCCTCGGGACCGCAAAATGGGGTCCCAGCGTGTAGCTGATTCAGGCTCGCCGGCGTCGGCTCAGAGGGGCTTATGACTGCCCTGAAGATATCCGGGAGCGCGGGCATCCTGCCCGCCTTTCGTACCGCAATCGCACGCACGTTGCGGGCAGGATGCCCGCGCTCCCGGGTACTTCATGGTCTCCGGGTGGCCGTCATCCGACGGGCATGAGCGACAACCATAATGAGATCTGTGAGGTTACAATGAAAAACGAATCCAGTTCACACGCGATAAGGTCTGCGGCTGCTGGAGCTGCAGAAACCAGTGCGGGGCCGTCGGGCCGCGTCCAACCGTTCCGGGTAGGACAAGCGACCACCGCTCATTTATACACTGAAGCTTCCACGGCTTCCTTCTGGAGGGGCGTGGCGGATCTCAGCGCGCTCGGCTTCCACGCCACGGAAGCCGACAACACGCTCGCCCACCTGAGCGACGCCTATGAAGACCGGGTCCAGGAATTCCGTGACCAGATGGCCAAGTACAAAATGCAATTGCCGGCCCTGTACCACGTTTTGCCCTTGAACGATGCCGCGCGCCGCCAGGAAAACCTCGAAGAGGGCCTGCGAGTGGGCAAGTTCATTCACGAGGCTGGGGGCGGCATTCTCAACCTTGCCGGGGGCAAACTCGCTCCGCAGGGCAATACCGCGGAAGAATTCCGGGTTTTCGCGGAGGTGGCGAACGAACTCGGCAAGCGTCTTCGGGAAGAGTACGGAGTGCGCCTCTCGTATCACCCGGAGGTCGGGTTGATCGGGCAGAAGCGTGACGAACTCGGGCGAATCATGGACACGACGGCTCCCGAGTATTTGTCTCTTTGCCCTGACACCGCGCATCTTTTCGCCGCCGGAGGCGATCTGCTCGAAATTTTCCGCACGTACCGGTCGCGTCTGATACATGTGCATTTCAAAGATTTCGACTTCAACTGGCACAACGACGATGTCACGAAGGCAGGGCTCAAGGGTGGCTTCGTAGAGTTGGGTGAAGGCGTGGTGGACCTGCCCGCCCTGACCGATTTCCTCATTTCAACCGGTTACGACGGCTGGGTGATTCTGGAATTGGACCCTCCTCGAACCACACCGTATGAGACGGCGCGCAAGCAAAAGCAGTACGCGGTCGAAAAGTTAAGACTCCAAATTGCGTGACCCATGAGGTGCGAAGGATGAGCAAACTGGGAGTGGGTGTTATTGGCGTGGGAGAAATGGGGAAGCGTCACGCCGAGAACCTGGCGCGTCTTGTTCCGAAAGCGCGATTGATAGGTGTGGCCGACACGAACCTGGAACGCGCGCGGGCCGCCGCTCAGGAACTCGAAGTTGAGCACTACTATGACAACGCCGAGGCTTTAGTGACGCGGCAGGACGTGCAGGCGGTGGTTATCGCCACGCCCGCTAAATTCCATGCCCCTGCTGTTCAAGTTGCGGCGCGGGCCGGCAAGCACATCTTCTGCGAGAAGCCGTTGGCGCTGACTCTCGAAGAAGCCGACGCAGCTCTCGAAGCGGTCCGCCATGCGGGAGTCTCGTTCCAGGTGGGCTTCATGCGACACTACGACCCCGCCTACGCCCAGGCGAAGAAATCCATCGAGGCGGGTGAGATCGGGGAACCCGTCATCTTTAAATCCATCGGGCGCGACACCGAGGCTCCGCCGCTCGCCTACTTTGAGAGTGGCTGGAACGGGACCCTCTTTCATGATAATACCGTTCATGACTTCGACCTGGCGCGCTGGCTCATGGACGATGAGGTCATGGAGGTCCACACCTACGCCGCAGCGCGCGCTCTTCCGCAACTCACCGCGTTGGGCCTGTTTGATTCGGGTGTCGTGAACTTGCGCTTTGCTCGCGGCGCGATTGGAAACATCGAGTCTTTTCTGGATGCACGCTATGGCTACGACGTCCGCACCGAGATCGTAGGCACGAAGGGCACAATCCAAGTGGGGTCTCTCGGCGACACGCCTGTCCAGGTCCTGGTCCATTCCGAGCGCCGGCAGCGCAACGTGAGTCATTTCCTGGTGCGCTTTGCCGATGCCTACGTCCTCGAAATGCGGGACTTTGTGGAAACGATTCTCTCGGATCGCGCACCGCAAGTCACGGGCCTGGACGGGCGTCAAGCCCTTGCGGTGGTGTTGGCGGCTGAAAGGTCTTTCCGGGAAACCCGCCCCGTAGAGGTGGCGGCCCCTACCCTCCCGGCATCGCTATAGAGCACACGTAAATTGGCGCCATTCTCTTGCTGGTGGCTTAGGGCTTCGCCGCAGGCATGCATGCCTCGATTCAACCCGATTTCCGAAGTTGCGAGGCTCTGTAGGAAGAAACCCCTCACCTGGCTCGCTACTCTCGCCACCCTCTCCCCAAGCGAGAGGGCTGAAATCAATCATCGTTGACCGCCCTTTCGCTTGGGGAGAGGGTGGACCGCAGCCGGCGTAGTCATCGGCCGGTGTGGGACGGGTGAGGGGTTACTTCCGAGGGATCCAAAAACCCGTTCCGTTCTCGGGGTTATCAAGGCAGCAGGTAGCGCGACTCTCTGGTTTTGAGAGTCTGCGGCTTTTCCTTGGGTTGCATCCGAGATGCTAATACCAGCACGGGAATTATTCAAATGTAAGAGCCGCAGACTCGCAATGGCAGCGAGTCTGCGCTACCAGGCCTAACCGGTCGGGTATTCACTCCCCTTCCGTCTTCCGCAGTGCCTTTTTCTTCAAAGACTGCTGGTAATTCGCCAGGAGCTCCTTGCGGTTGCTGCGCAGGTCCAGCCCGGTTGGCCCGGCGGGATAAGGCCGGTTGCCCATCATCCCCTTCCAGAGAATGCGGTTGTAGACCGCTGAATCGACGCGATCCGCGTCTGAGAAGTCCATTCCGCGCGTCACCCGCGCCCAATACTTCGCATTGTGCGTCGATTGGGGTATGAGCAAAGCAGCGGACTTCGAAGGCAGCGGCAAGCTGGTATTGTAGAGATAAGCTGAGGGCGTAGCGGTAAAACTCCACGGGCTCGCGGTGGTATTGAAGACATCAGCCATGGGCGCGGCCAGTGCGTCGTTCAGGTTCAGGGGCGGCAAGCCCAGAACTTCCTCGATGGTACGCACGAAGTTGATCGTGGTATACGGTGTGGGCACAACGGTTTTTTGCTTCACGAAGGCGCCCGCCACAAAGGCGATGGTGCGGTGCGAATCGACGTGGTCGCCTCCGTCCTGCGCGTCGTCTTCAATAACAAAGATCAGGGTATTGTTGGCGTAAATGCTTTTTGAGATCTTTTCGACCAGCAGGCCGACCGCATAGTCGTTATCGGCTTGCTGTGTCTCCGGGGTGTTCACCAGGTCAATGGCCGTGCCAAATGATCCTGTGTGATCGTGCATGAATCGCACCAGGCTCAAGGAAGGAAGCCCAGCTTTGGCGTAGTTGGCGTCGAAATCGCGTGCCCACTCGGCGTAGCGGTAATAATCGGGAAAGTTGTTGTCAAAGCCCCGGAAGTACGGATCTGTGTAGGGGAAGAGGGAGACACTCGCGGGAGTGGCTACCACCGTGCCGGTGGCAGCGGGGTCGGCGGCCAGGGGGATGGCGCACGAGGGCTCATTGTAACAGGTGGTGTCCACGAAGAAACCGTAGTTGCGTACGGTGAGGCCCGCACGCAGCGCGGCATCCCACACATAGCCGGTGTTCACCTCGTCGTTCGGTCCGTCCGGCGCGGCCACGTCCGTCTGGCCTGCTAACACGTCCGGATCGTCTGGGGTGCGCGGGTCGGCGGAGATGCGCTGGGCGAGGGTCGGGATGGCAACGTTCACGCTGCGATTCACACCCTCGGAATCCAAACTGAGGCCGCGCGAAGCGTAGGCCACGGGGTATTGGCGCTCGATGACGTCAGGAGCGCGAGCTCCAGTGGTCCACGGCCAGCCGTCGTTGCTGACTTCGGCGCTGGCCATCAGATTGTCAAGCGTCACGAAGCTGAGCGCCAGGTTATGCTGATTCGGCGTGATCGTTTCCCCCCACTGCACCAATGCGGGTTCACCGTTGCCTTCTTTCAGGTCGCCGAGCACCTGGTCGTAGGTCCGGTTTTCCTTAATGATGAAGATCACGTGCTGGATGCCCTGGCGCACGGCCCTCATCACCTCGGCGTCGCTGGCGCTCTCGGTAGCGAAGAAGCGGTTGTTGGAGAAGACTTGTGCAGTCAGCGCCGGGAGTTCGGAGGCGAGGTTGGAGGTGGGGAGGCTCTGCAAGCCGGCTTTCGTCAATTGGGGATTATACGTATTCTTGGTAATGCAAGTTGCGTAGTCCGCTGGTCCATAGACGTAGCACCAATCAGGATTGGCGCCGGTGGGAGATTTTCCATTGACCACGTACGCCCATTTACCATCCGGGCTGAAGCTCACGGAGTTTGGATACCAACCGGTGGGAATGAGGCCCACCACCTGATCGTTCTGGTCTTTCCCCGTCAGGGCCACAACGGCTATGCTGTTCAGATTGCCGTTGGTCACCCAGAGCTCGGTTCCATCAGGTGTGAGTCACGCTGTTGGTGTTTGCGCCCGTCAATTGCTGTTGCAAAGCAGGAACGACTGACACCACCGACGGAGGAGCGATGACTGGGATGGTTTCGAGTACGGTGTTCCACTTCTCGTCATTCGGATTGGTGTCAATCACGTCAACTGTGTCCGATTCGTCTTCGGCCACATAGAGCCGTGTCTGGGCCGCATTCAACGTCATCTTGTTCGGCTGGCCTTTCACTGCGATCCGGAATGTAACCGCCGGTGTCCCTCCGTCCAAATTCACGACGTCGATCTCGCGGTCGCGGAGGCTGGAGACGTAGGCCCAAGTGGTTGTCTTACCGGCCGTTGGCAAAGGCGGCTGTGCAATGACCACCCAGAACGGGTATTCGCCGCCCGGCGTGCCGGGCAGAGGTGAGCTTGCGGCCTTGCCGGGGCGCAGATCGAGTTCCCCTGTAATCTGCAGCCCATTCGGCGCCTCGGCAGTAAGCGTGCTTAGCGGCGCCCAGTTGCCCAAGCCTCCGGTGAACACCGTGATCGAGTCATTGTAGTAATTCGCCACTACCAGCTTCTGGCCGTCACTCGAAACTGCCACCCCGGCGGCGCAAGGCTGCACATAGGTGAGGCTGTTCACCGAGGGTGTAGGTGCAGCAGGCGCTACAGCCAGTCCGACGCCCCCAGTACTGTGTCCCAAGGGGAGCTCAGGACCGGGCAGCAGCGTGGAGGGCGCTGGCGCCCAGGTGGTTTGGCCGGAGGCCAGAGTAAACACGTGGACGTTGTCGTATTGGGGATTATTTTTGTCAGGGAGGCCATTGCTTCCAAACGGGAAGTCGCCCATGCCGCTCGATACGTAAAAAGCACTCTGGGTTGGATCGAACGTTATGCCGTAGTAAGAGTTCGGTATCATTACGGCTTGCTTATAGACCGGTGCGCCCGTTGAAATGTCGTAGACGAACACGTACTCACTTGAGGGTGAGTTGGCGGGCATTCCGCCGGGAGCGGGAGGATCGCCGGGAGTAGCAGGCTGCACGAATCCCTGGGGCCAGAAGGCCATACCGGTTATGGAGGGTGTGGCGTAAATGCGGTTAAACCCCGAGGTCAGAACCAGCAGCGTTGACCCGCTGACCACGCTCGAGGCCGCCTGTCCGGCCATCCAAGGACTGTTGTTGACGAGCCAAGGAGTGACTAAGGACTGAAATTGCGAACCCTGAGGCGCCAGCGGCGTAATCCACTGATTCAGGTTGGGGATGAATTGGACGCCCACAGCCGCGGCGTTCACCGTAATGCCCAGGGTCGCGGCGGCGCTGCCGGTCCCATTGGAGGCGGTCACGATATAGTTGGCCTTCGCGGTAACAGCCGTGGGGGTTCCGGTAATGACGCCCGTATCGTCATCCAGGCTCAATCCCGCAGGCAGGTCCGGGCTCACACTATAGGCGGCCACCGCTCCGCCGGTGCTCGTGGGGCTGTTCGGAGTGATCGGAGTCCCCATCGTGTAGGTTGGGCTCGCCGTCGAGTATGCCAGACCCGCTGGAGCCGCGTCCTGCACAGCGATGGTGAGGGTGAAACTGGTACTCCCGGCCGAATTGGAAGCCGTGACTGTGTAACTGGCCGTTGCGGTCACGGCGGTAGGTGTTCCCGTGATGACTCCCGTCGTGGGGTTCAGGGCCAATCCTGCCGGAAGCGCCGGGCTCGCATTGTAGCCGGTGGCCGCTCCGCCGCTGCTGCTGGGGCTGTTGGGCGCGATCGCTGTGCCCTTGGTGTAAACGGCCGCACGGTCGCTGTAGGTGAGGCCGGACGGAGGCGGAACGATTGCGGGGCCCGATCCTCCCCCGCAGCCGCTAAGCAGAAGTAATACAGTAGTTAGGAAAAGACTAATTGAAATAATAATGCGCATAAACTCTCATTCTCGTGTCACCGGCGCTTTTTTGGGGGGCGGCCGGCCGTAAGATATATCAGAGAAGACCCCTGGCGCCCATGGTACAAGAGTACTTTGACTCGGTGTCGTCACTCAGGCGTCGTGGGGTAACCAAGTCCGGCACGCCGGCCGATTCGACGCGGCAATCCCGGGCCTTCTTTCCCAGTACGTTTTTCTCTTGTCCAACGGAAAATAGTAGGCTAGAAATGTTTTATTACGGGCGTACATTTTTGGCAGGTCGAAACTGATTGATTTAACCCGAGTTCCGAAGTTGCGAGGCTCTGTGGGAGTTCCGTAGCGCGTGGCGCGAGCATTCCGGTCGGGAGCCAGGGGATGTCCCGGACTCTTCGCATGCGGCTGATCGCCCATCTACTCGAAGTTAGACAACCGCAGGTGCGATTCGGCTGGACTTTGCAGGCGAACTGGCGTCAAATGGATTCAAAGTTCAATTCAGGCGGATTCCACCAAACGGGCAACCCCAAGTCAGAGGCTAATACCCGGGCAGCATTGTAACCGCAGAGTCCGGTGATGTTGCCGCCTGGGTGGGTTGAGCCTCCACACAGATACAAGCCTTCGACGGGTGTCCTATACGTACCTGCACCGGGGAACGGCCGGTTGGCCCCCATTTGATTGTTCGCGAATGAACCAACCAACAGATCGCCAAATCTCATGTTGGGGAAGGTCCGCTCGGTGTCCACCGGAGACCGGGCAAAGGAATCGATCACGACCTGCTGACTCAAGTTGGGCGCAAAGCCTGCCAGCACATTGAACAAGGTCTTACCGTGAGTCTCTTTTTCAGCTTCCCAATTCGAGGGTGACCCTCGCAGCGCATACGGTACCTTTTCCCACATAAATGCTGTGTGCTTGCCGGGAGGAGCCTGACTCGCATCAAACAAGGTCGGACACGCTCCCCACATCACCGTTCCTGGAATCTGACCTCGCTCGTGTGCGGCGACAATATCATGGAATTGAGCGAAACGTTCGAGGCCCAGGATTACCATGAAGGCTCTCGTGAGTTCGGGGCGCCGCTCGGCGGCGCTGAAAAGCGGAGGTTCGTGGAGGGCAAGATTCAACGCGAACAGGGGCGCGAGCGTGTTGTACTGAAACCCTGCAGCCTTGTCCCGAATTTCTGCACGGACGGCGTCAGCGTCGAGCATCTGCACGAACGTCTGCTGGGGGTTCAGGCCGGAGGCGACAAAAGCCTTGGCGGCGATGGCGTCTCCATCCGCCAGCCGAATACCCGTGACCCTTCCATTACGGACTAGAATTCCTTCGATCTCGACACCCGTCAGGACCTCGCTTCCGTGCTCGCGGATATCTTTGACAAGGGCCTGCGCCAGATTGGCGGAACCGCCTTGGCACATTTGTGCGAGATGCCGTCCCGCCAGCAGAGCCGGAATGGAATGGCCGAATCCCGCCAGCCGCAGGTCGATCTCACGCAGTCCATTAAAGAATAGGAGGCCGGCGCGAACCACGTCGTGCTCGAATTCCCGCACGACAAACTCCAAAGGAGACAGCGCCGCCACCTCGAGCAACCTGCGCCCCAACGGGGAGCGCCCCAGCAGTTCTCGTCTCTCGTCGGGAGGTAAGGGAGGCGACTGGGCCTCGGGAATGAGTATGCGTTCTACAATGGGTCTGAACTCCTCAACCCACCGCCGCAGACTGGCCGCGTCCTTTTTCGAAAACTCCCCGAATGACTCAACTGTCTTTTCAAAATTGGTCCACCACTCCAGGGCGCGGCCATCGGGGAGGATGAGGGCAACGTTCAGTTCGGGTTCGATGTAGTGAGCGCCATGGCGTTCCAATTCAAGGTCACGGTACCAGGGCGCGGCGGTTAGGGCTCGATGAAAGAACGAGTGGGTGTTGTGCCGGAAGCCGGGCGCCCGAGGGTTCTCAATAGTGGCGAGGCCGCCCCCTGGAACAGGGGCTCGATCCACGGCAAGAACCCGCAGCCCGCTGCGCGCCATGTAAGCCTCGAAGACCAGCGCGTTGTGTCCAGTTCCGAGAATGATGCCGTCATATTCGTGGGACATAGGAGTAGACTCAGTGCTCCTCGAAGCAATCGTAGCCGCTCAGCATCGATGCAATTTCATGCCATTTATATCACTTTTTGGTGAATCGATCCTATCGTCGCGGCAGGCGGCTCGGTCTTCTGGAGAGAGCGCACGCCGGCGGCAAGTACGTGTGGATCTTGCTCCAGACATTCGCCGCGGAGAGGCCTGTGATTTCCGCAATCGATTCCGCGTCCAGACCCTCGAGATACGCCATGATCACCTGGCGGTCGAGCGGATCGAACTGCTGGATCAGAGCGAACAATCGGCTGAGCGCCTGGGCACGGTCCGCAGAACGTTCAACGTCTTCGGAACCCGCGTGGCCCTCGGTCTCTTCCAAGGTCAGAAAGGTTCCTACACTCTTGCCCTTGGCTTGGCGGATGACGTGCGACGTCGCCACGTTGTGCGCCACACGGTAAGTCCAGGTTCGAAACGAGCACCGCCCGTTGAACTTCGCCAGGCTGCGCCACAACGCCAGATGGATTTCTTGCGAAAGCTCCCGACGCAGTTCCGGATCAGCTTCATAGGCACAAACCATGCGGGCAAGCTGTCCGGCTACGACCGCGGAACACATGGTCGGGACGAACATCAAATAACTGTGGCGATTCTCGACGGGGTCGCCCTTTCGGGACTAACCCAATGGAAAGAGTTCCCATCGACGCTTGCCCGAGACCTTCCACGTGGGCGGCCATCTATCACCAACTGTGTCCGCGTTGCCGGACAGGCAGAATCTTCTGTACGTCCATTTTTCGAATTTTCCCGCGCATGAATGAGCGCTGCCCCCATTGCGGTCTGAAATTCGAACGCGAGCAAGGCTACTTCCTGGGCGCGATGTATTTCAGCTACGGCATTGCGACGGTCGCCATCCTGCTGCTGGCCGTGATCGTTTGGGCGGTGTTGCGCTGGGATCTTCCCGAAAGCGTGGGCGCGGGCTTCGTGCTCTTCCTGCCGGCGGCTTCCGTGGTGACTTTCTTCTCCCGGGTGCTCTGGATTTACTTTGACCAATCCATCGATCCGGATTGGAGCTAGTACTGCTCAGCGCGCGCGCCAGGGATAAACCGACGGGCAGGAAGGCACGGAACGTTATCGTCCACACGTTCAAACCGCTATGAGGCGGCCAAAACGCACTTGTGCGCCGAACCGCAGCCGGCAGATCAGCGGGGAAGTAAAGTCTCACCCCCCGGGCGACGGGCTGACAGTGGCCCCAAGCTACTTTCACTTGCGCGCGAAGTGATCATTGATAGGTAGTGTCCTAATTTGGCGCGTAACGCCGGCTTCCAGCCGGCAATGGAGCCGCCAAGATGGCGGCGCTACGACCAAATTAGGACAGCACCCAAA
>Ga0187852_1004024_pt1 | contig 10246 bp, 7 predicted proteins | sample June2016WEW_6_40_FD_134511 | JGI IMG/M metagenome (GOLD analysis project Ga0187852, IMG submission 134511) | Peatland microbial communities from SPRUCE experiment site at the Marcell Experimental Forest, Minnesota, USA - June2016WEW_6_40 | ecosystem: Environmental > Terrestrial > Soil > Wetlands...
GGCCAAACTGGAGCGGCAACTGACTAAAGGCGACTTTGAGGTGGGGGAGGTTCTCGGCGTCGATCCCGCGCACAAGCTGATCGAATTCGAATCGAGCGAGGGCAACCCGCTGGAGCAGCAGATCTGGCAGGTGAGCTTTGACGGCGAACGCCAGCGGTTAAGCGCCGGCGCGGGACATCATGAGGGCACCTTTGCTGCCGCCGGCGGCGCATTTGCCGACAAACAATCCACGCGCCTCGATCCGCCCACATTGCGCCTCTGCCAGGCAGGCGGCAAGTGCAACGTCTTCTGGCAAACCAGGGCGCTGGAACCCTATCAGCTTCGCGCCCCGCGGCAGCTTGAGGTGAAGGCCCACGACGGCACAATCCTCTACGCCACTTTGCTGCTGCCCGAAGGGACCGCCAGTCCCGGCGGCGTGCCTCTCATCGTGAATCCCTATGGCGGTCCACACGAACTAACCGTCGCGAATCGCTGGGGGAATGGCCTGCTCTTCGACGAGTTGCTGGCCCAGCATGGCTTTGCCGTGCTCCACGCCGACAATCGCGGCATGGGCGGACGCGGACGCGCCTTTGCCCAGGCCGCTTATCACAACTTTGGCCCGTTGCAACTGGAGGATCAACTGACCGTTGTGGACACGGTGCTGGCCCAATATCCGCAACTGGACCGCAAGCGCCTGGGCTGGTGGGGCTGGAGCTGGGGCGGCGCCTTCACCCTCTATGCAATGTCGCACTCGGATCGCTTCCGCGCCGGGGTTGCGGTGGCGCCGGTCACCGACTGGCGCAACTACGACTCCATCTATACCGAGCGTTATATGAGCCTGCCCTCGGAATTCGCCTCGGGTTACCACGACTTCTCCGTGGTCAATTCGGCGGCCAATCTCAAGGGGCGTCTGCTGCTGGCGCAGGGAACCGGCGACGACAACGTGCACATCGAGAACACAGTTCAGTTGGTGCAGAAGCTGATCGAAGCCCAGATTCCCTACGACCTGCAACTCTACCCGCGCAAGACGCACTCCATCACCGGCCCGGATGTGCGGACGCATTTATACAACCGCATCCTGGCCCACTTCGAGGAGTATCTGAGGCCGCCGGTGCAATGAGCGCGAGCGGATGCCTCCAGGAACGATAAAGCTGCGCCGAAGGCGGGGCGCGCTGTCTAGCGCAGCAAATCTTCGAGGGCGGTGCTGAGGTTGGTTTTGTCGTCGCGGTATTTGACGATGACGGGGGCGTAGAGCGAGAGGCCCCACTCCTGACCCTTGCCTCTGGCGACGGCGCGGGAGCCGGGGACGACGACGGCGTTTTCAGGGATGATGAGGGGCAGCTCCGGCGTGGCTCGGAGGATTGTGCCGTTGACGAGGTCGAAGACGGGCGTGCCGCGGGTGAGGATGGTTCCGGCGGCCAGGACCGCGCCCTTGCGGACGATGGTTCCCTCGTAGACGCCAGAGTTGCCGCCGACCAGCACGTCGTCTTCGATGACCACCGGGCTGGCGTTGACCGGCTCCAGGACGCCGCCGATCTGGACGGCGGCGCTGAGGTGCACGCGTTTGCCGATCTGGGCGCAGGAGCCGACCAGGGCGTGGGAGTCGACCATGGCGCCCTCGTCAACGAAGGCTCCGGCGTTGATGTACATGGGCGGCATGCAGACCACGCCGCGCGCGACGTATGCCCCGGCGCGCACCGAGGAGCCGCCGGGAACGATGCGCACACCGTCGGCAGGACCGAAATGGCGGACAGGGTAGGTGTGCTTATCCACAAAAGAGAGGCCGCCGGCGGGCAGCTCCTGAAGGTAGCCGAGGCGAAAGCCCAAAAGAATGCCCTGCTTGACCCAGGCGTTAACCCGCCAGCCGGTGGGCGAGGCAGGGTCAGGCGAGGCGGCGCGGACTTCACCGCTTTCGATGGCGGCGCGCAAGGAAAAGAAGGCCGCCGCCGCAGCTGGGTCGCCCATGGCGGCAGGTCCGGCGGCATAGTGCCGCTCAATTTCCTGTTGGAGTTGGCGTATCGTCATTTCATCTTGAGTTTATCAACCCAGGGTGGAATGACGATGGTGGGGGCGGGATAAAGAGGAGGGCTGTTCAAAAAAGATTAGAGCACACAATACACCGGCGCCGTCCAGGAACGGCCAGCGGCGAGAATATTGCTGAAGGTCAGGCTGCGGCGGCTGACGCCTGTTTGGCCCTGGCGTGCCCGTTCACTGAGACCGGTTGCAGCCGGAAGGAATTCTCACCCTCGGGAATCATTGCCAGCGGGACGGGAGTTCGATTCGGCTTGTCGTGCAGGTGTTTGGACTCCAGCCAGGCGCACAGCCGGGGGTCGTGAATCTCAGGCTGTCCCCGCCAAAAATCAGGGCCCAGCCCGCACTGAATCTGCAAATGATCCAGTTGCAACTCGATGACGGCAATGCTCTTAGGGAAATAACGCCGGACGTTCCTAACACCAACGTGCAGTCCAGTGGCACCATAACCCTTGGAATGTGTTTTGACCACCATACGTACCTGCTCTTCAACAGCGAATGAGGTCAGTCTAGGGAGTTAGGAGAAGGGATACCGTTGCTGGTGCACAGAATTCGCGGTGCGGATTCCTCATTTAGAACTCACCAGTAGGGGAGTTCGAAGTGGAACCATCATGCACTCTCGATTTTGTCCTGTCAAGAGTCATTTGAGGCGCTTTTCCACTGCAACCCTTTTCACTAGCCTTCGCTTTGTAATCGCACGCGAGAAGCCACTCTCTGGCCGCGTCTTGTCGGCGGCAATTCAGCGCGCCTGCGGAGAATTGCCACTTTGCGGAGTGGCATCAACCTGGCTCCCATATCGGAGCCGATTGCGGAAAACTTCAGTCATTAGGCAGAAATAATTCAGCCAAAGGTAAGCAGCCGGGAGAGTTAGGTGTCCGTGTATTCGGTGGCCGGCGGCGCGGGCTGTTTGATGAGCAGGCCGTCGAGCGGGACAGTGGTGAGGACGCGGGCGATGGTTTGGGCGGCGGTTCCGTCGCCGTAGGGGTTGACCATGCCGCTGAGGGAGTTTCGGAATTCCGGGCTGAGGGCGCGCTCAATGGCGGCCAGGATGGCGGAGGTTTCGGCGGGCGCGTCGAGGACGTTGCGGGCGCGCTCGCGGCCCTGCTGGCGGATGCCGACGTTGACGGTGGGCAGGGCGAAGGAGGCTGTTTCCATGATGCCGGAAGACGAGTTGCCGGCCATCGCGTCCACGTTGGCTAAGAGGCTCCAGTAGGTGACGGCGTCGAGGCTGACGAAGATGTGCGTTTGCGGGCGGGTTGCGGCCAGGGCCTGGGTGCGCGCGATGAGCGCGTAGCTGCCGGCGTCGGCGTTGGGATAGACGAAGAGAAGCTGGCCGGGGGTCTGGGCGAGCGCGGAGAACAACGCATCGGCTTCCGCGGTTGTGTCTTTGAGGATGGTGACCGGGTGATACGCGACGAGGAGCGTGGGCGGTGCGAGGGTGAGACCGAGGCGGGCTTCGAGAGCGGGGCGGTCGAGCAGCGTGGAGCGGCGCAGGTGGTCGAGCGAGGGCGCTCCGGCGTGATGGACGCGGCTTGCCTCCTCGCCCATGGCGATGACGCGGAGGCGCGCGGTGGGGGTGGATGTGAAGTGGATGTGGGCCAGCTTGGTGAGGGCGTTGCGCACCTGGTCGTCGATGGCGCCCTGGCTGATTTCGCCGCCCTCGACGTGGGCGATGGGGATGCGCAGGGCGAGGGCAACGGAGGCGGGCGCCAGCATCTCGTAGCGGTCGGCGATGAGCAGCAGCAGATCGGGGCGCCAGGCGGTGAGCGCGTCGGCCAGGCCCAGGATGGCGACGCCGATGGTCTTGGCCATGCCGGTATCGGAGTCGGAGCTGAGCAGGCACTCGATGCGCGCCTTGATGGGAAAGCCGTCGCGGACGATTTCGTCGATGGTGTTGCCGAACTCAGGCGAGAGGTGCGCGCCCAGGGCAAAGATGCCGAGATCGACATTGGGGTGGGCGGAAAGCTCGCGCAGGGGCCAGTAAAGGTGGCTATAGTCGGCGCGCGACGTGGTGATGACGCCGATGCGGCGCTTATTGTTGCTTATTTCGTTCATAGGGAGCGGTTCTTCGAGGACTGGATCACAGGAGAAGTATAAATTGGCGGAGGATTGGGGCGCCGGAACGCGGAGCTTTCCCGTGTGCGAATACGTGATTGTCTATTCGGTCGAAGGCGAGGACGTACTCATCCTCAGAGTGGTGCATGGCAGACGAGATTTTGAAACGCTGTTCGAGGTGTGACTCGGCATCATCGCTTGCTTGCAGGAGTACGAAGGGGTGAGGCTGCGGGTGGTGGCGTAGGAGAGTTGGAATCCCAGGTTTCGGAATCGAGATTTGGGACACGCGGCATCCGGCGTATTATTCAATTGCAGAGGTAGCAAGGTGAATAAGCGAGCGAAGAAGGTACCCACGAGGAAAGGCGGCGATCGCAGGAAGGCTTCGGGCGTGGAGCCGACACCGTCAAAGTTAAGAATGCCCCGCAGAATGGGCGACATCAAGGGCCTCCTTGTGCAGCCCAAGAAGGCGGCCGGGGGACGACCCTACGAAGGGCGGTTCACGCTCCACGATATCCGGTGGTCTGGGGAAGGTCGCGAAGCCATAGCAACATTTGCGGTAACTGCCGAACAGCTTGCAGATGCCGCGGAAAGCAACCTTTTGTGGACTGATCAGGACGTTCAACGCGGATGGAGACCCGAAATAAACCCACGTCCGGCCCGCGAACTACCTCTTGCACAGGGATACCCAGACACTAAACTATATGTGTTCGACGCTGCAAACGCGGACGATATTGCAGAAAAGCTGCTAGGTGGAGAAAAGCTTTTCCTCGGCCCGCTCATCTGGAACCTCCGCCCCGGAGAATTCGAGGGTTATTTCGACGAGACATCTTCCTCGTTTCACCTCTATTCAGGCAAGATCTATCTCCCGGATTCACACCATCGTCAGCAAGGCATCCTGAAGGCCGTTCGCACATTCAAGGAGGAACCAGGAGCTTATCCGAACTTCTCGCTGTCCAAAGAGTTCAATATCGAGCTTTATTTCCTTTCGAAGGATGACGAGGGAAACTACTTCTACGATAAGAACCAGCGGCCGAAGCCAACCGCTAAGTCGAAGGCTTTCGACCTTACCACCCTCGACGACCGATCCATCCTTGCAAAGAAAGTGATCGAGAAAAGCACGGCCCTTACAAATAACGTGAACAGGGTGACCGACAGGCTGACCGCGCGGAATCCACAGGTCATCACGCTTTCGACACTGCGCGAAATGATGCGGGACTTGACCCCGGAGGATTCGGTGGACAAGGCGGAAGTGGAAGGTTTGGCGGTTGTGGCTGCAGGTTTCTTCGATTTGTTGGCGCGGGTCAGACCAGAACTTGGATTCGTTCCTGTTGCGGAACGCAGGAAGATACGCGACAGGCTGATAGTTGATGCAGCGGTAATGATGCATGGATATGCATCGCTGATGAAGAGCTTCAACGAGTCGGTTTCTGAGCTTAATATGCGCGGAGCAACCAGCAAATGGCAGAAGGATCTTCAACGGCTGTCCAGCAACCAGCGCTACGAGTTTGGGAAGTGGAGTGGTGATCTATTTGATAAGCGGAACCCGCTCTGGTTGCAGATTGGGGTGGTTAAACCGGGGAAGACCGGCCAGAAACTTACAGTCATCAACACCGGAGGCGCGCGCTCCGAATGCGGCAGAGTACTTCGCCAACTCGTCGCCACCAAGTCGAATGTCACCAACCTCGAGTATCTGGCAAGCAGGTGAGACAATGCCCAGCAGAGGCTCTTCACTCCTCGCAGGGCGCAACAATGCGCCTCTAACGCCTGAACAGATCAGCAGGACTACCAATACCTTTCTAGGCTTCGACAGCAGCGTGAACACTCGATATGACCCGAATGCCCATACCGCATTTAGGGTATCGACGGACGAAAACGGAGATGAGTTTGGGGAAATCGTATTCGGACCGGACATCTATCCGGGGACGAGTCTTGTCGATCCGAATTCTGCCCTGAGCATGAACGCGGCTAGTGCACACGAGCTCACGCATTATCACCGATGGGTTAATTTGCTCTCCCTAAATGATGACCACCTAGAACACCTCGACGAGGCATTTACAAGCCTTCAGGCGATTTCGCGCTATCATACAAAACTCAACGACATAGACGTTAGACAGCTCGCGGCCGATGCTATGCTCCGAATCCAGCTTTTCATCAAGGATGTCTTGCCAGAGATAGACGGGAAACGATGACGGGTTTCATCGGATCCCCTGTTCGAGGCGCGCTAGGGGTTCAATGTAAACTTACTTCTTCAGCGGCTTGCGGGCGAAGTAATACAGAGCCCCAGCGAGCATTGCAAAGGCCAGAACCGAGACGGCGGGGTTGTCGGTGAGATGGAAGTGGATGGGGCTCACCGGATTGTCGGGATGAACCGTCGTCGCGTAGCCCTTGAGCGCCACGCCGATCAATCCGGCGATGCCGCCGGCGGCGATGAGGCCCGAAGCAAAGAGCGAGCCCGGCGAGACGTCGCCCTCCGCGTTCGCGTCGCCGCCCGCCTTCTTCACCGCGGCGTCGACCATCCAGCGCATGATGCCGCCCACAAAGATGGCCAGGGTGGTGCCGATGGAGAGATAGGCGCCGACGGCGAAGGCCAGCGAGCGAATGCCCAGCAGCTCGACGGTGAAGACGATGGAGACGCCCAGCAGCACCAGTCCCCAGGGGAGCTTGCGGCTGAGGATTCCGTTGATCACGGTGGCCATGAGGCGAGCCTGCGGGGCTGGGGCCTTTTCGCCGCCGATGCCGGGGATCCACTGGACCTCGATGCGCCTGGTGGCGGGCGAGTAGAGGTATTTGCCGTCGGCCAGCTCGCTGGAGCCGAGCGCATTCAGCACGATGTATTCGCTCTTGGCGTGCAGAGTGATCTTCTTGTCCGCGCCGATGACGGGAACCCGGTCATTCATGCCCTCGGGATTCGACTGCACCACGACGCCGGAGTGCGGGACGGAGAGATCCCAGGCCTGCGGGGCCGCGTGGAACTCCTGCAGCACCTTGTTCATCGCTATGAGGGTGCCGCCGACGGCGAAGGTTGAGACCAGAATGCCTACGAGGAAGGCCCACCTCTGTTTGCGCGGCGTGGCCCCGATGAGGAAGCCGGTCTTGAGGTCCTGGGAGGTGTCGCCGGCCTCGCACGAGGCGATGCAGACGACGCCGCCGATGGTAATGGCCAACGCGCCGAAGGCCGGGGCGGTCCAGCCCGCGACCAGGAAGATGGCCGAGGTGGCCATCAGCGTGGCGATGGTCATGCCGGAGACGGGGTTGGCGGAGGAGCCGATGAGGCCGACGATGCGCGAGCTGACGGTCACAAAGAGGAATCCGAAGAAGACGATGAGCAGCGAGGCGGCCAGATTTTCAATGACTCCCAACTGCGCTCCCGGCACCGGCTTGAAGTAGAGGAAGAAGAACATCAGCACCACCAGCAGCGCGGAGCCGATGATGGCCATGCCCATGGAAAAATCATCCTCGGTGCGGAGGGGCTTGGCTGCTGTTGCGTCCGCGCCCTTGCGCATATTCTTGAAGCCGGCGCTGAGCGCGGCGAAGATGGTGGGCATGGTCTTGATGAGGGTGATGAGTCCGGCGGCGGCCACGGCTCCGGCGCCCATGGGACGGATATAGGTGATCCAGAGATCGCTGGGGCCCATCTGCGCGATGGGGACGGTGCCGGGATAGACAGGACCGGGCAGCGCCTTGCCGAAGAAGTAGATCAAGGGCATCAGCACCAGCCAGGAAAGGACGCCGCCGGCAAACATCACGCCTGCGGTGCGCGGGCCGATGATGTAGCCCACGCCCAGGTACTCGCTGGTGGCGTCGGCCTTGATGGACGCGCCTTTGAGCACGTGCTGGGGGCCGAAGTCGGGCCGGAATTCAGGCGTGCCGGGCCATGCGCCGAAGAGGTTTTCATTCTGGAAGAAGGCGTAGAGCGCGCCCAGGCCGAGGCCAAAGAAGACACGGCTGGCAAACGAGCCTCCCTTTTCGCCGGCAATCAGCACGTCGGCGCAGGCCGTGCCTTCGGGAAAGGCCAGGTTGCCGTGCTCCTCGACGATCAGCGGGCGGCGCAGGGGCACCATGAAGAGCACGCCGAGAAAGCCGCCGATCAAAGCCAGCATGAAGATGCGCGCATACTCCAGGTCGAAGCCCAGGAAGATGAGGGCGGGGAGGGTGAAGATGACGCCCGCGGCGATGGACTGGCCGGCGTTGCCGGTGGTCTGGACGATGATGTTCTCCAGGATGGAAGCCCGGCCGAAGGCGCGGAGAATGCTGATCGATAGCACCGCGATGGGGATGGAAGCGGCCACGGTGAGCCCGGCGCGCAGGCCCACATAGACGGTGACGGCGCCGAAGATGAGGCCGAAAAACGAGCCGAGCAGAACGGCGCGGAGGGTGAATTCGGGGCGGTTCTCGCTGGCCGGAACAAAGGGCTGAAATTCTGCCACGTTTAGCCTCCAAGTGAGCGCAAGCAGTCTTGCAGGAATTCTCTGAAGGGGAAGTGTACGGCATTACCAGGGATACTGTGTACTTTTTAATTGCCTGCAGGGTCGCCGCTCGCTGTTGGTCGCGTCGACTTCCACCCCAGCGACAAAGACCCGTCGCCGGGGGCCCCGGACTCGAGTGCTGTGGCTTCGGGATGCATCCTCCCTGGTAATGCTATCGCAGTGAAGGGGCTGGAGGCGACAGAGAGATTTCAGGTGGGGTTGGCGGGCGGGTTTGGCAAATGGGGCCCTGAGCGCGTAGGGTATGGGCGGCACTGCAACCGGCAGTCAGGGAGAATCGAAGCGCAATGACGAACCCGGCTCTGGCTCCCACGCCCGCGCGGCGGCTGCTCTCGCTGGATGTGCTGCGCGGCATCACCATCGCCTTCATGATCATGGTGAACAACAACGGCGGTCCCGGCTCCTGGAGCTTCATGAACCACGCCGAGTGGAACGGCCTGACGCCGACCGACCTGGTGTTTCCCACCTTCGTGTTTGTGGCGGGGGCGTCGATCGTGTTTGCGTTTGAGGCGCGGCTGGCTCGCGGGGCAACGAGGGCGGAACTGGCCTGGCACACGGCGCGGCGGACGGGAATTCTGTTTCTGCTGGGGATTGTGGTGAACGGGTTTCCGTTTTTTGAGCTTGCGCACCTGCGGATTTATGGGGTGCTGCAGCGGATTGCGGTCTGCTACCTGGCGGTAGGACTTTTTTATCTGTGGGATAAGCGCGTGTGGACAAAGATTGCCGTGGCCGGGGCGTTGCTGGTGGGCTACTGGGTTCTGCTGCGCTGGGTTCCGGTGCCGGGAGCCGGCGTGCCGGGGCGCGATATTCCCTTCATGGATCGGAGCCTGAACCTGGTCTCGTGGCTCGACCGGCACATCTTTCCATATCACCTCTATCTGGATCCGCCAGCCCACAACCTGCGCGATCCCGAGGGGCTGCTCAGCGACATTCCTGCCGTGGGCACGGCGCTGCTGGGGCTGCTGGCCGGGCTGTGGCTGCGGGAACAGAGGGCGGTCAAGGCCAAGACACTGGGACTGGCATTGGGCACGGTGGCTTGTCTAGGTTCGGGCTACTTATGGTCTCTCTGGTTTCCTCTCAACAAGAACCTGTGGACCAGTTCGTATGTGCTGGTGGCGGCGGGATGGTCGCTGGCTGTGTTCACGCTGGTTTACTGGGCCGTGGAACAGCGAGGCTGGGGACGGGGCCGGAGCAAAGGAGTTATATGGCCGTGGCTGGTCTTCGGCTCGAACGCCATTGTGGCTTACATGTTCAGCGAGTTGCTGCCGGGCGCGCTCTGGAACATTCGTTTTACCGTGGGCGGACGGCGGACGGACGTGCTGGCCTGGGTCTTCGTCCACATCTTCGCGCATATCCCCGATCCGGGCTGGGCCGCGTTTGCCTACTCGGTGTCGTTTACCGCGCTTTGTATTGTTCCGGCGTGGGTGCTGTACCACAAGCGGATTTTTGTGAAGGCGTAGGGGTGGCGGCGAAGCGGGGCAATCGCATGAACGTCACGCGAGTCCGAGCCATGGAGCGCGGCCCTGCAGCACCCGGAATTCTGCTACACTGGTCGAAGCGCAATCAAGGGGCCAAACGCGCCAGGCCGCGCCCCAACGATACGCTCCTGCAACCCAAGTTCGGGGAGTGGCTCAGCCTGGTAGAGCACCTGGTTCGGGACCAGGGGGTCGGAGGTTCAAATCCTCTCTCCCCGACCA
>Ga0187852_1004026_pt1 | contig 10243 bp, 8 predicted proteins | sample June2016WEW_6_40_FD_134511 | JGI IMG/M metagenome (GOLD analysis project Ga0187852, IMG submission 134511) | Peatland microbial communities from SPRUCE experiment site at the Marcell Experimental Forest, Minnesota, USA - June2016WEW_6_40 | ecosystem: Environmental > Terrestrial > Soil > Wetlands...
GCAGGCCGCGCTGGAGCCGGCGCGGGTCGCGGAACTGGCTCGGCTGGGCGCAAAGATCGAGCAGCTCTACGGCCAGCCAATGGACATCGAATGGGCCCTTTGCGACGGGCGGATCTTCATTGTGCAGGCGCGGCCCATAACCGCTCTGCCAGAATGGCGCCCCGCGCTCGACTGGACGGTCCCGCGAGCGGGAGCCACATACTTTCGACAAAGCGTGGCCGAATTGCTTCCCGAGCCGCTTTCGCCCTTGTTCGCAACGCTGGCCTTGCCGCTGTGGAACAAAGCGACACAGCAGATCATGACACAGTCGCTGGGGCTCAGGTCCGACTCGATAGCGCTGCTAACCGTCCATGATTATGCCTATTACGAAATGGCCTTGAATGCGCGGCAAATGGTGGGTTTTTTCTTCACCATGATGATGCACGGACGCACCATGGCCAGGATGTGGCGCACGTCGGTTGCGCATTGGGCCGACGAAGCACGCCCGCATTTTGCGCAAGTCACCGCGGAATGGACCGCCCGCGACCTGGCTGCGACACCTTCCCCGGAACTGCTGGCCGGCGCGCGCCGCATCGTGGAGGCGGCGGCAAGCTACTATGTGAGCATCCAACTCGTGCTGGGGCCGCCCGTTATAAGCGAAGCGCTCTTTACCGCCGTATACAACCACCTCATCAAGCGCAAGTGCGACCCGTCCGCACTGACGTTCCTGCTGGGTTTCGACAATACGCCGATCCGCGCCGAGAAGTCGCTCTACGATTTGGCGGTGTGGGCGCGCGGCGACGACGAGCTCGCCGGATACCTTGCCCGGACCAGCGGCCAGGAGATTGCGGCGGCATTCGCATCGCAATCGGCGCCCATCGCCAACGGGGAAAGCTGGCGCGAATTCTCCGCGCGCCTGGCGGAACACCTGAATCGTTTTGGCCACGCCGTCTACGATTTGGATTTCGCCAGGAGCGTTCCAGCCGATGCCCCGGCTTCGCTGCTGGAAACGCTCAAATACTTTATTGCGGGAAAAGGCCGCAACCCCTACGAGCGGCAGGCGGCGGCTACGGCGGCGCGGGAGCAGGCCGCCGCATCGCAATTTGCGCGCCTGGGCTGGCTGCGCCTGCGCTTGTTCAAAAGCGTGCTCGGCTGGGCGCAACGCTCGGCGCCGCTGCGCGAGGACTCGCTCGCCGACGTTGGCCTGGGATGGCCGGCTCTGCGCCGCATCCTGCGCGAGATGGGACGCCGCATGGTTGCCGCGGGCGCAATGGCGGAACCCGACGAGGTCTTCTGGCTGAAGTGGGAAGAGATAGAGGCGACAGCGCGGCAGCTCGATGCCGGCCAGCCTACGGAGGACTATCGCCGCGCAATCGCCGAGCGGCGCGAGACTTGGCAGCAGGAGCATGAGGTCATGCCGCCTGTCGCGCTGCCGGTGAAAGGCGCACGGTTCGTGGGCCTTGACCTGAACCGCTGGATGCCCGCGCACACCAGCCAGGCGGCCGGCAACGTCATGAAGGGAATTGGCGCCAGCCCCGGCAAGGTGACGGGCCCAGCCAGCGTGATTCACGGTCCCGAAGAATTCGACCAGATGAAGCCGGGAGATATTCTGGTGGCCAAAATTACCACCCCGGCGTGGACGCCGCTGTTCGCCCTGGCGTCAGGCATCGTTACGGATGTGGGCGGCCCGCTGAGTCACAGCTCGATTGTGGCGCGCGAATACGGCGTGCCTGCGGTGCTGGGAACCGGCGTGGCTACCGATCGAATCCACACCGGACAGCGCATCACGGTGGATGGCGATAGCGGCGTGGTGACATTGGATGAATGAGGCAGGCTGCTGCCGGATGCCAGGTCAATGGCCCATCGGCAGCTCCCCTTGCCTGTACTCGCAATCGCCCGAGCCGCCCGCAAACCACCCATCGACAAGCCGAATCCGATGCGGCATAGTGGTAGCCATGCCGATATTCTCTGTGCGCCCTCGTCTTTTGCGCCGGGCATTTCTGTTGGCCCTCAGCGCAGCCCTGCCTCTTGCGGCCGTTGCTTCCGCCCAGCAACCGGCCCCCGCGCCCATCGTCCTTCACGGCGCCCGCCTGCTCCAGGTTGATACCGGAACCGTCCTCCAACCCGGCGAAGTTCTCGTCGTGGGCGATCGCATTCGCGCCGTAGGCGTCTCCGTTGACCATCCGCAGGGCGCCAGGATCATCGACCTCGGCGACGCCACGCTCCTTCCCGGCCTCATCGACGCTCACGTCCATCTCTTCCTGCATCCCGGCGCCGAGGACCTGCAAACCGTCGAGGAGTCGGTTCCCTGGCGCACCATCCTCGCCGGGCAAGCCGCCAAAGCTGACCTGCTGGCCGGATTCACCGCCGAGCGCGACATGGGCACTGAAGGCGCCGGCTCCGCCGACACGGCCGTCCGCGACGCCATCGACCAGGGCATCATTCCCGGTCCGCGCCTGCGCATCAGTGGCAACGCCATCGATATTTTGGGAGGCCACGAAGACGCCATCCACTACAACCCCGCCCAACGCGTGCTCTCCAACGCCGACTACGCCAACTCCATCGACCAGTTAATCCAGGTCATCCGCCAGCAGCACAAAGAAGGCTCGGACTTCGTCAAGATATACGAGACCGGGCCGGATCACATGGTCGATGGCGTTCTGCACACCCCCTACCAATACACCGAGACTCAACTGGCCGCCGCCGTTGACGAAGCCCGCCGTTTGGGCACGCGCGTCGCCGTCCACGCCATGGGCGAACCAGGCACTCTCTATGCCGCGCAGGCAGGCGTCGCTTCCATTGATCACGCCACCCAACTCAGCGACGAAACCATGCGGCTAATGATTGAGAAAAATATCCCCGCCGTCCCCACCTTCGCCATCTTCGAGTACTTCGCCCGCAAAGCACCTTCGCCCGCTGCGGCCTCGCGCGAAGCAGCCCTGCTCGACTACAAAATTCGCGAATTCAAGCGCCAGGTCGCCGCCGGCATCCCCTTCGCTGTCGGCTCCGACGTCGGACCCTTTCCGCACGGCACGCAGGCCGTCGAGCTGGAGTTGATGGTCCGCTATGGTATGAAGCCACTGGCCGTTCTGCAAGCCGACATGATCACCGGAGCAAAACTCCTCGGCTGGGAGGGCCAGATCGGCGCGCTCAAGCCCGGCTACTTCGCTGACATCGTCGCCGTCCCCGGCAACCCGCTCGAAGACATCTCAGAGGTGGAGCACGTAAGTTTTGTCATGAAAAACGGTGCCGTTATTCGAAGGTAGGTTGCACATGAAGAGATTTGTCGCGGCATTCTCAGTTCTTCTCGCCCTCGGTTTCCGTCCAGCTGCAACTCAGCAGAAGACGGATTACGTTTGGAAACCCGCCCACTTTCGCAACCTTACGGTGGGCCAAAGCACAACAAAAGAAGTGATCGCCGAACTCGGCAACCCAACTTACGTAGGAAAGGAAGAGGACACTGGGGAACCCATGTGGACCTACGATGTTCACGAGCCGTTTCCCGGCTTCCTGTATGTGTACATTCGCAATGGAAGGCTGCGAGGAATAGGCCTCGGACTTACGAGTCCGGTCGAAACGAGCGAGATTGTCCGGGTCTTCGGCAGCAACTATCGAATCATCCACTATGACTTCGATGATTGCCTCGGGCAAGGCGGCTCAGCGCCTGTCTTCAGGTCGCCCGACGGACCATTGGAGGAAATGGAGTTCCCGGAACTTGGGGTCTCTGCCAGCCTTCACAATGGCAAGGTTCAGGAGATCTCTTACACCAATCGCCCCGCCGGACCGTCGCACTCGCGCTGTCTCTCTAAACGATCAGCACCAGCTCCGAGTAAGCCGCCAGCCGCGCATCAGTAGTGAGCAGCCGCACCGTCTCCGAGATTGCCTGGGCAACCAGCAGCCGGTCGAAGGGGTCGTTGTGGCGCAGGGGCAGCCGCGCAACCGCTATGGCATGAAGCCGCTGGTCGTGCTGCAAGCCGACATGATCAACGGAGCAAAGCTCCTCGGCTGGGAGGGCCAGATCGGCCGGCTCAAGCCCGGCTACTTCGCTGACATCGTCGCCGTCCCCGGCAACCCGCTCGAAGACATCTCAGTGGTGGAGCGCGTAAGTTTTGTGATGAAAGGCGGCGCGGTCGTGCGGCAGTAGTCGCCGCATCACTTGGCAGCGGACGCAGCCTTCTTGGCCCGCCGGGCCTGGACTCTTTCGAACACCTCTGTGAACCGCTTCGGCTTTACCGGTTTGAGAGAATCCTTGATCGCCTTGCGGTAGCCGGCCAGGTAGATGGAATACAGGATCGCGAGCGAGCACCCGATTCCCCACACGAATCCCCAGCAAAATCCAACCACGGCTTTCCAACCAAAATCTTCCATCGCGCTCGCCCCTTTCCAACTTCGTCTTATACGGCGACAACAAAACTATCCTCAGTCCGCGTCACTGCAGAATACAACGTATCGCGCTCCACCGGAACCCGCCCGGCCTCGGTAATCAGCCGGCAAAGTTCCTTGCGCGTCATGCCCTGCGGCGTCGTCGCGCCGGCATCGTGGTAAATCTTCTCTTCGACGACCGTCCCGTCCAGATCATCGGCTCCAAAGCGCAGCGCAATCTGCGCAATCTTCGGCGTCAGCATCTGCCAGTAGGCCTTGATGTGCGCAAAGTTGTCCAGCAGCAGCCGGCTCACCGCGATCTGGCGAATGTCCGTCAGCCCGGTAGTCACCGGCAAATGATCGAGAGACGTGTTTTCCGGGTGAAAGGCCAGCGGGATGAAGGTCTGAAATCCGCCCGTCTCGTCCTGTAGAGCGCGTAGCTTCAGCAAGTGGTCCACGCGATCCTCGTCGTTCTCAATATGGCCGTAGAGCATGGTCGCATTGGACCTGAAGCCCAGCTTGTGCGCCAGCCGAGCCGTCTGGAGCCACTCCTCGCCGTCGATCTTATGGTCGCAGATGATCGAACGCACACGATCAGCAAAGATTTCGGCTCCGCCGCCGGGCATCGAGTCCACCCCCGCCTCGCGTAACTTCTTGAGCGTCTCCTCGACGGTGAGCTTGGCCCGCCGCGCCAGATAGGCCACTTCCACCATAGTGAAAGCCTTGATGTGTACCTTGGGAAATCGCTGCTTCAGCCCCCGCACCAGATCGAGATAATATTCAAACGGCAGGTCCGGGTGCAGCCCGCCCACGATGTGAAACTCGGTCACCGCCTCCGAATAGCCCGAGGCCGCCGTCTCCCACGCCTCTTCCAGCGCCATCGTGTAACCCGCCGGGTCGCCCTTCTTGCGCCCGAAGGCGCACAGCTTGCAGGCCGCCACGCACACGTTGGTGGGGTTGATGTGGCGATTCACGTTGAAGTAAGTCACGTCGCCGTGCATCCGCTCACGCACATGGTTGGCCAGCCAGCCCACCGCCAGCACGTCCTGTGAACCATAGAGCGCGAGGCCATCGCTGAAGCCGAGCCGCTCTTGGGCCAGCACCTTGGCTGCAATCGGCTCCAGGCGAGGGTCGTGGCTTCGAAAGGCGTGGCTTCCACTCTGTCCGCGGAAATCCGCTGTTTCAGCGCGCATAGACTCATGATACAGAAATAGATCTTATCCCCGCGAAAACTGTTTTCTATTCCCTTCAGTCGTTCACCGCTGCCCGGTTTCCACTTCCGCAGCCTGCGGCTCAACCAGCACTCCATCATAGAGAGAAGCCGCCACCAGCCGCTTTCCCGCCGCGCGGATCAGGCCGATGCGGTAACCGGTCTGCCACCACGTCCAGTCCAGCGTCTTGGGGTCGATTGCGTACACCTGGTCGTTGGTCCGCGAACTCGCCAGCACCTTGCCCAGCGCTGCCTCATAGGTTAGATCGTCCACATCGCGGAACGGCAGCCGCTCGATCCACAGCCACGTCTTGCCCAGGTCGCGAGTAAAGTAGACGCCTTCGCGCGCCCCCAGCCACAACGTCCCATCCGCTGAAAAAGCCACGCGATGGATGCGCGTGAGCATCGTTGGAATGCCCATCGGCGTCCAGGTCGAGCCGGCATCGGTGGAGAGAACCACTCCATCCGCCCGGGCCGCGGCCATCGTTGCTCCATGCGCGGTCACCGACAAGTATTCGCCCGAGCCCATCACCGGGCCGCCCTGCCAGCTTGCGCCCTGGTCGCTGCTGGTCAGCAGGCCGATGCCGGTCGAGGCCACCCAGACATCTCCCGATAGATCCAAGGCATTCACGCGGCTATCCAGTTCGTAGACTGTGGCCTTCACCCGCTTTTCCACGTTGACGCGCTTTCCATAATGGGTTTCCGTGGCCGTTTTCACCAGCGTGTTCTGAATCGTGTTGCGCGGACTCCAACGTGCGCCCGGAGCATCCGCTGTGCCCGCCTCCAGAGCAAAAATGCCGTGACTGGTCCCGGCCAGCACGGTTCCGTCCTGCGCCTGCGCCAGAGCAAAGACATCGCGCCCCTCCAGCCCCTCGGAGATCTGTTCCCAATGCGCGCCGCCATCGCTGGAAACAAAAACCCCGCCATAGGACTTGTCATTCACCACCCCGGCAAAGATTCGCGCCGCAGGCGCAGTTGGCCCCACCGCAGGTGGCGCCAGCAACGCCTCCACCTTGCGTCCCGAGAAACCCTCATTCGAAGGATCAAAACTCGTCCCTCCGTCTTTGCTTGCAAGCACCCCGCCTCGATCCGTCGCCAGCAGCACGCGATTCGAATCCTGCGGGTCCACATACACGCCGTTCACGATCACGTCCGGCCCGGTCATGCGCCGGAAGGTCTTCCCGCCGTCCGTCGTCTTATACAGTCCCTCGGTAGTTCCGGCATACACCACCTCCCGATGCGCCGGGTCCTGCATCAGAACCCGCGTGCGCTGCGCCGTCTTGGGAATCCCCTGTATCTTGTGGAACAGTTCGCCCGCGTTCTCGCTCTTGTAGATCCCGCTGCATGCGCTCAGGAAGACCGTCTGCGGGCTCTCCGGGTCGATGATGATCGAAAATACGTCGGAATCGTCGATCAGCCCGTCTTTGATGCTATTCCAGCTATTGCCGCCGTCGTATGTCTTCCAGGGCAGGTGCCACGTGCCCGCGTAGACGATATTCGGGTCCGCGGGGTCCACCGCCAGCGATTCCACCTCGTGAATCTCCTCGCTGCCCTGCGGACTGATGGATTTCCAGGTCGCGCCCGCATCCGTGCTGCGATACACCCCTTCCCATGTCCCGGCGTACAAGATCTTCGCATCGGACGGTGCTTGCGCCAGGGAAAAAACCGACTGGCCGCGCAGACCTTCCATCGCGTCCCATTGTCTGCCCCCGTCGCGACTCACCCACATCCCGCCATCGCGCTGGTCAGCCTTCCATCCGCTCGCATAGACAACCGCGGGATTTGCCGAATCCACAAGGATGCTGTCCACAACCAGGTCTTCCGAGGGATCCAGCTTCGCAAGCCGATGCCACGAAGCCCCTTCATCGACGGACTCGAAGATCCAACTGTTGGTGCTGCCGAGATATAGATGATGGGGCTGGCCGGGAACCGCGGCAAAGGCGCGCGCATCGCCACCAGCCGGACCAACCGCGCTCCAAAGCGACTGCGCCGGCAAACTCTGCCCGGCAATCGCAAACAATAAAGCCAGAACGCCCGGTGCGAGACCGCCGCGCCAATATGGAAAATCAAGACAAATTTGCAAGCGGCTCATTGAAGAAATGAACTCCCGGGTTTCAAAGAGAAGTGTAGATAAAAGAGGGCGCTCAAAAGAAGGCGCACAAAACTAAAGAGGCCGGCCGGCTTGCCGGTCAGCCTCAAAAAATTGCAGGAGGAATCGCTCAGCCCTGCGTTCGTCAAGCCTTCCATGATCGCGGGTAGGCTTGACGAACCGGTTCATTGCCCGTGCAGGCCGATGGGACTACTTGGCTGCCGCTGGTTTCGCCGCGGCCTTCTTATGCGCGGCCTTGGCTGGCAGCGGCTTGCGCACCTCCGGCTTCACCACGGTCTCATCCACCGGGGTAGTTCCTTGCACATCGGCTGTAAAGGTCGCACCCGCGGGCACCAGATAGTTTTCCACCTTCTGGTCGTCCGCCGTGCCGGTCGCGACACTGATGCGGGATGCGTCAATGCCCTTCTCCGTCACCAGGTACTCCTTGACGTTGACGGCGCGCTCGGCGGCCAAGTCCTCAACCTTGAGGTGCTTGTGCTTCAGCGCGGCCTTTTGCTCCTTCGCGGTCTTCTCCTTCTCCTTGGCATCCGCTTCGCCCACCACCACCAGCTTCGCATCCGGCTGTTTCTGCGCCTCGAGGGCTATTTCGTCCAGAATCGCCTTGGCTTCGTTGTCCACCCGCGTCGGACGCTTCTTGTCGGTCGCGAAGCTGATCGAAGATAGCGCCTGCGTATGCGGAACCGGAGGCACATATGGCGCCAGAATGTTCACGCTGGTGCTGGCTGTTGCCGTATGTTCCTTGTCGTCGGCCACGTTGCAGGTGATCCCCACCGTGCCCGTTGGCGCGCCCGTCGAATTGAAGGTCGCCGTCGTTCCGTTGCCCGTCACCGCGCCGGCCGAGGCCGAGTAGCTATAGGTCAGCGGGCGGTTCTGCGGGCTCATGCCCACGGCCGTCACGGTGCTGGTCTCGCCCGGCTTGAGCGTGCCGGGGTTGGCCGAGCAACTGATCGTCGGCGGCTCAAACGGCTTCACTGTATAGCTCGCCGAGGCTTCTGCCGACTGACCCGGCTTCAGGCCTTCCTTGCCCGGCTTGCCTTCCTTCACTTCCGCCCTCACCGCATAGCTGCCCGGCGCAAGCGTTGCAGTGGCTACCGTGGCCGTCGTTCCGTTGCCCGTCACGCCGCTTCCCGACCAGCTGTAAATCACATTGTTCTTCTTGTTGGTATCCACCGATCCGGCGCTCGCGGTCACTGTGACCGGCTCACCGGGGAAGACCGCGGGCGGATTGGCCTGGGCCGTCAGCGTTATGGGCGGAGCCTTTTTGCACCCCATCGGTAAGAGGGCAAAACTCGCCGCAGCCAGAACCAGACAAACAGACTTCAGATTTCTCAAATCCATGTGATTCTCCTCCAATCATGCTGAACTACCAGGGACATTTCTTCCTATGGAGGGAGCCTTATGCGCCCCCTCCCCACCATATTTCACCTTCTTGACTTACTCCTTGGCCGCCAGGTGCTTGCGCGTCTGCGCGGCTTCACCCTGGTCTCATCGACCGGGGTGGATCACTTCTTTGCCGCCGCGGCCTTCTTTCTGGGCGTGGTCGACTTCTCCTGAATAAGCGTCAGCGAATCGGCGGCGTTGAACGGGTACAGGCGCACCGATTCTTGGCCCGTGGTGCTCAGGGTGACGTCTACACGGCGGTTTTGAGCCAGGACAATGACGTTCAGGTCATGGAGAACTTTCGCCCGCTCCGCATCGCTCAGGTCGGGATTCTGTTCCACCAGCTCTTTCACCTGGTCCGCGGTGAGTTCTTGGTCCTTGCCAAGGCCGCGCGTTTCAATCTTGGCTTCGGGTACACCCTCTTCAACCAGGAACTGCTTGGTGCGTGCAACACGGCGTTCGGAAAGCGCCTGGTTGTACTCCACTGATCCGCGCACATCGCAATGTCCGCTGAGGGTCAGGTGAGCATCCGGTTTGAATGTGAGGTAGCTCTTGAAGTCCGTCGCCAGGGTGGTCAGGGTTGCCAGCTGGCTGGCCACCAGGCCGCCATTGGGATTTTCGGCCCGGGGCTGAGCGGTCGGGAAAAAGACGCTGTGCAACGCCAGGCGAGCCTCGAGCCGCACTTGCTCCGCGGGAGGGGCCGGAGGAGGCGGAGGAGGCGCAATCGTCACGCTGGTGTTCGCGGTTGCCGTCTGGCCCTTGTCGTCCGATACGTTGCAGACGATGGCTACGGAGCCGGTCGGCGCACCCGTCGAATCGAACACCACCGAGGCGCCGGTTCCGCTGATGGTCCCGGACGCAGCCGAGTAGCTGTAAGTCAGCGGGCGGTTCTGCGGGCTCAGGCCCGCAGCGGTGACTACGCTCTTGTCGCCTGGATTGAGGCTGGTGGGGCTGGCCGCGCAACTGATCGTCGGCGGCTCAAAGGCCTTCACCGTGAAGCTGGCCGATGCGTCGGCAGATTCCCACGGCTGGAGGCCTTCCTTGCCGGGCTTGCCTTCCTTCACTCCACACTTCGCCGTGTAGGAGCCGGCCGCCAGCGAACCTGTGGCTGCCGAGTCCAACGAAGCTGTCGTTCCATTGCCTTTCAAGCCCGGCACTCCCGTCCAGGAATAAACCGCATTCAGCTTCGGATCCAGGTTGCC
>Ga0187852_1004028_pt1 | contig 10238 bp, 9 predicted proteins | sample June2016WEW_6_40_FD_134511 | JGI IMG/M metagenome (GOLD analysis project Ga0187852, IMG submission 134511) | Peatland microbial communities from SPRUCE experiment site at the Marcell Experimental Forest, Minnesota, USA - June2016WEW_6_40 | ecosystem: Environmental > Terrestrial > Soil > Wetlands...
ACTCCAGGTAGCGCTTGGCCACAATCTCCGGCTGAAAATGTTGGAGATGCTCGTTTCTCAAGGCGATCAATTGCTCCCGCAATGCGGCGTTCGTCATCAGTTCCTTCAGTGCGGCGGCCAGCGCCCGAACGTCGCCATTGGGAAAGAGAATTCCGCAGGGACCCACGGCTTCAGGCAGTCCTCCGCCGTGCGACGCAACCACTGCACATCCGGCCGCAATGCCCTCGAGAGCAACTATGCCAAATGGCTCCTCCCAGATCGAAGGCACCACCATGATCTTGTGCCGGGCCACGATTTTGCCGCGGCCCTCCAGGACCGTGCCCAGGAAATCCACCTGATCGGTCAGCCCGAGTTGGGAAGTCAAATGCTTCAGCGCGGGCATCTCCGGCCCGTCCCCAATCACCGTGAATGAGGGATGCAGTCCCTCTTCCTTCAGCAGCGCCAACGCGCGCAGCGCCAGATCGCAACCCTTGTCGGAGACCAGCCGCCCAAGAAACACAACGTCTTTGTCGCGCACCGTGTCACCCGGATCGGCAAATTCGCGGAGCTCAAACGGATCCGCGATCACAATCGACCTCACCGGTAGGTCCGCCGCAATCATCTGGCTGACAGCGATGTGAGAACACCGGAAGAGCAGTGCGCGCTTCAGATGGTCCTGCCATCCCCGCCTGCCGTCGACGCGCGCGATGCGGCCGTGATGGGCAATCACGATCGGCTTGCGCATGAAAAACAAGGGAAGAAGCGTCTTCAGCGAAATATTGCTTTGAAAGACGAGATCGGATTCGCGGGCCAGCGCGCGGAGTCTCCTGGGCGAAGGCCGCCTGATCACTTTGTATTCCCCGTCGAACTCCCCGCCAGGCATGTGCGTAACTACCGTGACCGCCGCTCCCAGCCGGCTGAACTCTTCGGCCAGGATGCGCGATACGGTCTCGATCCCGCCGACGCTGGGAGGGAAGACATAGGAACAGAGAAGAATTCTCATGAGAATTGCTGACGGAAAACTCGCATCGAGAGTACGGCCTCAGGCTGCCACGCTACCACTGCTGGACCCCTCGTGAAGCGCGGTTGCAACCAGCCACTCCTGATCTGGAAGTCGGCCCTCCTCGCTGATCACGCGAATGGCATCCGCGCCGAGCATTGCAGCCAGTACCGGGTCCGGAAAGCTCGTTAAGTCGCGCGGCCGGAATTGTACGACCTGAACACGGTGCGTAGTCCCGAATCGCTCACGCAAAAGTTGCCGTGTGGTTCCTGCCGGCGCCAAGCCGTCATGAAGCTCGATGATGAGATCGGAACGGGAAAGCGCGCCGATGACGTCCGCGGAGAAGAGCGACGCTTCGTAGCCTTCGCAGTCGCTGAGGATGAAGCAGCGCAGCCCGGCGAGTTCGAGGAGCGTTTGCCGCGAGCAAAAAGAATGGACACGAACCAGATGGGATACCCCGTTCACCCTGGCTGTTGCACGGCAGAGACGGCGGGCGATCGACGCGGTGTCGAATGCATCCACCCGGGATCGGGTGCGCAGCGCCATTCCGATTGCGTAATATCCCTCAGCGGCCCCAATGTCGAGAAGCCGTTCGTATTGGCCGGGCGCAAGCTGCTCGAGCCAGGGATGGATTTCCATCTCATAGGTTCCCACCAGCGCGGCGCAATTGCCGCTAGCCAGGACCGCCCTTGGGGGAAGCTTCAAGCCCGCGAAAGGGCCCCAGCGCACCACCACGCCATTGTTTGCGATCAGCTTCCTTGAGACTTCGTGCAGGCCATTGTGTTCGCAGGCCTTCCACAAGAACTTCCACCAGCGGTTGGCGCTGATGCGGGCAACGATCCGGGGCGGAAGCACCTTCTTAATGCTGCGTTTAATCTGGTCAATCATCAAAGCCACCCTCCATCGAGCTGAATTGGCTACGCAGCAATAAGTCCCAGCCTCCAGAATGGATCCCGCGGCGCTGCCTCATTTCCGCCCATGCCGTGAGGAAAGACGTAGAAACGGATGGGGATTTTCATCGCACATGCCGTCGTTCGCCGAAACGGATCACTCCATTCAGGCGCCTAATTAGCAGCAACTTCCGCCACGACGCTCGCGCGCGTCGGCGCCCACCGGTCCTTGAGCTTCAAAATCGGCGTCTCAAAATACTTCCACGAAAGCGCGGAACACAGGATCGAAAGCAGTAACGCAGTAACGCTCACCGCTAAGGCCGCCGGGTATCCTGAAAGCCGGAGGGCGGCGGCAACACGAAGCAGGCAGTAATACACCGGGATATGAAAGAGATAAAGCGAGTAGCTGATGGCGCCAAGATAGCAGATGGGCTTCCAGCGCAGCGCGCGCAGCACCAACAAAGATCCGCCGCGCCGCTCAACGATCCATCCCAGCGCCAGCGCAAGCAAAACGGAAGCGATGGGCAAGCCCAGAACCATAAAGGAAACGCTGTCGCGCAACTCGTGCCCTAAAACAGGACGATTCATAATCAGGATCGCGACAAGCGCAATCGAAAGGGACGCCGCCAGGGCCTTCAGAAGAGTGTCTGTCTGCCGGCGGCCTGCGTCCCCCATTTGCGAGCGCCAGCGCAGGAACAGGGCCAAGATCGAGCCCGCCATGATGGTGTTGATCCGGCAAAAGAAATCGAAATAATCCACCAGGCCGGTAAAACCCAAATACTGGATTGCGACGGATGCCACGAAGATGGAGACGGCTGCGGCACCTACCTTCCGGCGATCCCTGAGAAAAATCACGATCGGCGCCCAGAGAATATAGAAATACTCCTCGATGGAGAGCGACCACGCAATTCCCAGTGAGTTTGCCTAGGGAGCAGGCGGCGCGCCTATCTCAGCCACGGGAAGAACGTTCTTTTGAAAGAGTGGCGGGTGCCGTGTCAGGCCCAGGATTGCCGTCCACGCTTGATGAAAGAGGGCAGGTGCATCTCTGAAAGATTGCAGAAAGAGAAATCTCGAAGCGTAGTACCCGAAATGAACTTGATGTTCGTGACACACAAGCGATGCCGTCGAGACGATCAGAATCATCAGGTAGTAGACAGGAAAGATGCGCAGGACGCGACGAACATAGAACACCTTGATCGGCGACTTTGTGCCTCGTAATTCGATCAGAATCGAAGTAATCAGAAACCCTGAAAGCACAAAGAAGATATCGACGCCGATCCAACCATACGAGGGTAGACCGCCCAGCAGGGAACAGAAGCCCGCGTAGTGACACCCGACGACGAGAAGGATGGCGATGGCGCGGATGCTGTCGAGCTCGGGGATTCTCCCGGGAAAGTTGTTTTCAACCATTGTGTCGGTTTTCTCGATGGCTTCCAGTCGACTGCCGGCGGGCCTTACGCCATGCAACCGACTTAGGCCGCCTTGAGGAATCTCGATAATTCCGCCGGATGCTTCTTGTTCAGCGAAAGTTGCTGCGGCAGTAAGCCAGCAGTTCCTTGCGTCCGAGAATCTTATCGTCGAGAACCTTTCGGCTGGAGAATAGAAGGCGGCCGAAGATTTCGAGAATGGCTTTCTCGCACGCCAGCCGGGTCAGGATGACGGCTCGGGCCAGGCGCGGGCTAGGCATCAATCCGTGCTTGCGCAGCAGACGCCAGCGGCTCTTGTAGAAGTGCAGAATCCGATGACGCGTCAACTGGGGCGTCCCACCCCCAACATGAAAAGCTTCGATCGCAGGATCGATTTCTACCTTCCAGCCGCCGCGGCGCAGCCGGATGCTATAGTCCACGTCGACATCGAGGAAATCGAAATCCGCATCGAAGCCGCCCACCTGCGCGTGGGCCTCGGCGCGTGTCGCCATGCAGCCGGTAATCACGCACAGCCGATCGGGCTGGGGCGCCTTGGTCCTCAACCGCGCATAGAGCGCCTGGCCCAGGATCAGGCTCCATTGCGTCGGTTCGTTCAGGTACGACTCGGTCTGTGTTCCGTTTGCATCCTTGGCGCGAAATCCCAGCTGGCCCAGCCGGGCGTCGCGCTCAAAGTGTTCTCGCACCTTCTCGGAAAAAGGCGTCAGGGGATACGCATCGGAGTCGAAGAGCACCACGATCTCGCTCTTCATGGCGGCGAAGGCCACGGGCAAGGCGCGCCCGAAGCCGCGATTCGATTCTCCCCGAATCAGCCGGATGCGGCTGTCAATCTCCCTGGGCGGCGGATTCGGCGATCCATCGTCGAACAACACGTACTCGGTTACGTTGCCGGCCTCCAGGCGAATCGCCGCATCGAGCGCCCGGAGCGCAAGATTCCACGTGTTGTAGTTCAGCACCAGAACGCCGACAGAAAGAGAATGCCGGCTGAAGGGCGCCGTGTTCACGGAACTCACGGGAGCTTTCTCCTCGATTCACGCAAGAGAATTGCCGGCTCCGGGGCCTGTTTGCTCTGGCTTTCTCATGCTGTAACGCACGGGCAAGCGCCGGAGTTTCCGGGAAGGCGTAGCCAGCGTCTGCGGCTTGGACAATTTCAGCGCGGCCAGAGTAAAGGCAATGCCGATCACCATAAATCCCTGTTCCGTGGGCTGCTCGCAAACGCTGAACACCACCGAGGCCACCGTTAAAGGGGCCAGCAGCAAGGCGAGCGGCTCCTGCTTGCGCGCCGCAGCCAGGGCCTGCGCCAGAAGAAATACGGCGAGCATCAACCGGAAAAGCATGAAGGCAACGCCCGGAATCGGACCGAGCTCGGTCATCACGCGGCCCAGCTCGCCTTCTCCGGTTACGAACTCGACCTCTCCGGTCATCAGCTTCGAGATTGCCGCAGCGCCCCTGCCCATCCCGATGCCGACCGGATTCTTGCTGTAGTCGGTGGTTTCAAGCTGATATTGCAAGGGCGCGAGCGCGCGGCTCGCCACGGCCTGCCGCGCGCTGCCTCCCTCGATCTGGTTGGCCTCCGTAAACCGCGCTTCAAAGGAGAGGGATGCTCTCGAGAAGATCGGCAGCAGGGAGACCAGAAAAAACACCGCAATGACCGGTGCAGCGATCTTGAAGACCTTAATTAACTGGGAGGCTCCCAGCAGCGCAGCAACTCCCGTGCAGGCAAGCACACCGGCAAGTTCGAAGACTACGGTGCGGGCCCCGATCATCGGAATCGATAGAATTGCCGCTCCGGTTGCCGCCCATAGCAGCCACTTCTTGGCGATCCTCTCGTTCAGCAGGCCGTACAGGATGAATGCCGCCGCCAACGGGACATAATTCGTCGGTCCGGCGACAAAACTGAAGGTTCCGGAAGCTCTGGAATGGGCCTCGACATAGTAGAGTTGACTGCCTCCCTCATAAGCCCCTTTGTTAAGGAACGAGCTGGGAGGCGCCATGTACTGCGCTACCTCCAGCGCCGTCATCGGCAGCAGAATCCAAAGCGTCCAAAGGCCGAACTTGCGCAGGTCCTCGGCGGTAAGATTCTCTCCGATGACGAAGGCCACGGGAAAGGCCAGCAGATAGGAACGCACTCCGTAGAGTGCCGCGGCCCACGGGTTACTTAGCACGATCAACTGCACTGCGCACAGAGACAGCACCGCAACCGCCAGAAAGCCGGAAACTCCCGACCACTTATCGGGCCACTTATAGGTGCGGAAGGCCTCGATCAGAATCAGCAATCCCAGGGGATCGCGAATCAGCAGCAAGGGCGCCGACAGCCCCGGCATAACCCACTTGCGCAGCGCGCCTTCGAAGATCAGCAGCAGAAAATAAGCCCAGAAGAGCTTTTTCAGCAAAGGCATCTTGCTGTGCTGTCTTGCCGGAGCTTGTCTCAGGACTGACAATGGACGACGGCCCCCAAAGTCTCTGCAAAGTTTGCGCGATAACTCGCCCAGGAGTTTTCTGCGGCGGTCGCCTGCGCGCGGCGCGCCATCGCCGCCAGTAACTCCCGGTCGCGATGGAGAGTCTCTAACCGCTCGGCAATCGCATCCGCGGAACAGACGGGCACCACAAAGCCGTCCTGCCCGTCATGGATCAGATCGCTGGCGCCCACGTTGGGCGTCACGATCGCCGGCAAGCCGCAGGCCAATGCCTCGGCCACCACCAGGCCAAATCCTTCGCCGAGCGAGGGCAGCACCAGCACGTCCGATTCCATCATCACATCCAGCACCTGAGGGTGCGAAAGCGTCTCAAACCAGCGCCAGCGCCGGCAGGCTTCGTCCACGCGGGAATGCGGCTGGAAGCGTCTCCCTACCAGGGTAAGTTCAACTTGAGAACCGAACCGTTCGACCGCATCCAACAGATAGCCGATTCCCTTGTGCTGCACCAGCGCGCCGGCGAACAAGATGCGCAGCGGCCGCGCAGCATCGGTTGACCTCGGCTCGCGCCGGCGGATCTCCGGAGCTCCGTAATGCACCACGCGGATCTTTTCCTCGGGAACAGCGCCCGCGAGCGTCCGCCGCACGTGTTCGCTGGCGACAAAAACGGTATCCGCCAGGGAAAGCTCTTCATCCTTCCACCGCAAGTGCTCCGCGGAATCGGCGAGATTGGGAAGCAATCCCACCCATGCCGGGCTGCGCTCGGCTTCCTGCGTCTGCAGATCGCGCACCCAGTGCCAATAACTGCTGGTCTGTTCGTAAATCGTTTTGATGCCCAGCCGCCTGGCTTCGCGAAAACTCTGGAGCGCGCCCCCTTCATAGCAATACACCGCATCGGGCCGCAGGCTGGCGATGCGCCGCGCCACCTTGCCATCGAAGTGCCGGTAGACGCCAATGATCGAGAACGGCCGCTCGCCGGAAGTCAGCAGCCGGCTGAATGGCGTCGCCCCGGCGCCCAGGCGAATCATCTCTCTCAAGGGAACGCACCTTACGCGTTCTATGGGTACATCCGGGTATGCGCGCCGTTCGACGAGCGTTCGCATCCGGGACGGCAGTAGCCGGCTCCAGCCCGGCTGCGCATTCCACGCCACCGTTGTCCAGAACTCCGCCAGCATCTCCCGCTCGGCAAGGCTGGCCACGGCATTGCGCACGTTCTGGTTGCCGGTTGGGTGCGCGATAAGTACGCGAGGCTTATGCATGTTCCCGCTCTGCGCTTGGCTCCGCGCTTCGCCCCGCCGCTTCAAACCAGCGATCGTAGATCGCCGCGTGATCGCGCAATCTGTGTCCCGAGTACCAGCGCCATGCGGCCCGCGAGCACTCCTCGAGCCCGTCCGGGGCAATCGCTCTTGCGGTTTGCGGACTCAGAACGTGTACTCCGTCCCTCAGCCCGTCAAATTCTCCGCGAAAATGTTGGGCAATCACGGGAACAACGCCGTGCGCCGTGTACGCGGCGAAGACCCCCGACTTTGCCAGGCAATTCGGCGGATAAGCGAGATAACCGAATGCCGTTCGCGAGAACTGCCGGTCGATCTCCGCGGCGGCCAGCACGCCGGCGCGCCGCACTGGAATGCCCTTCACTTCGCGAGGAGTTTCACAGGGAGGACCAATATCCACAATCTCCCGGACTGCCAGCCTCTCGAGTGTGTCGCCGAGCCTGTTGAGTTCCCCGTAGACTCTTCGCCGGGTTCCGGCAAGGCCAAAAACCGCCATCACCGGATCGCGGCCGGCAAAGGGCATAAGCTGTTCCGCCTCGCCAACCTGGGAGAAGACCGGCATGCATTGGATGGGCGTGTCGATTTGCATTGCCAGCCAGCTCGCGAAGACACGCGCATTGGTCACGGGCAGATCGCAGGCTCTGGCAATCCTGCGATACGCGCGCTCTTGCCGCTGCGCATGCCAGAATGCCGAGGTCCACGGCATGCCGCCGGCAAACAGCTCATGAAAAAACACCGCAATCGGAAAGCGTCCGCAGGCTTTCACTTCTTCGAGCGCCTCGGCCAGCAGGCTGGGCGCGCCGTCCGCCGAGTAGCCGTAGCCGCTTAAGTGAACCAGGATCGCCGCCGGCTGATTCCCGCTCAAAGCCATGCAGGCCTTCAGCAACTGGGGCGGCGCACAATGCGTGATGGAATACGGAAGATCGCAGCGTTCGTCCGAGTTCAGGACAACAAATGCGCAGTCGATGCCGCAGCTTGTCCCGAGCTCGGTGGCCAGGGCGATGGCATGATCGCTGACCCCGCAACGCGCGGGCAGGAGCCGCGGAACTACCTGAATGAGCTGACGATTTCCGGCCATGTTCGCAAGGAATCCCAAAGAGAATCGCTGGTGCGGCCCGTCGAAGGACGGTAGGACGAAGCGATCGTTCACCCTGCCTGGCGCACGCTACTCTCCATGCTTCGCGAGCTGCTTGAACTTCTGTTCGGCCCGGCTCATCTGGCGTGCCAGCGCCGCGCAGCCCGACGCCTGCCGCAAAAGCGCCCACAATTGCCTGCGGTTACGCTCCTTCGCCGTCAGGCTCGACCAGAGCAGCGAGTCGATAGGACGCGTGCCGCCTCCAATCTTGCCCGAGTAATGCGCGTGACTGATGGGCCGGCGCTCCACCTGAATGGTGCGCACCAGTTCGAGAACATCCTGGTAATCACCCGCCCACGACGACGCCCAGTTGTGCGGCGGCTTGCAAAGATTCAGCACCCGCCATCCGGCAACCAGAAGCGTGACGTGCAGAAGCACCTGATCCTGCCAGATGAGCAGGTCGCGATGCGCTTCCATCCAGCCGAGCCCCGCGAGAAAGTCGGCAGGATGCCGCGCCGATCTGCGGCACAGAAAATGCCCCGAGGTCATCGCGGCTTCGAGCGAACCTGGGCCCATCAGCTCTTCAAACTTGCGCGGATCGCGCAGGTTAAACCGGCCGCCGGTTTGGAATTCGCAGTCCGCGTGCACCATGTCGTGGTCTTCGAGCCAGGGGAACAACTCCTCCCAGTTCATTAGCGCGACCACGTCGTTATCTGAGTAGAGAAACTCGTCGAACTCGCCGAACCACGCCAGAAACCTGCGCAGAAGTCCCGGGTGGCATTGCTGGTGCCGGTTCTTAAGCTCGCGGAAAAACTCCAGCCCCTCGGGAGGAAAATCGGCCAGCGACAACGGCACCACTCCATCCCATCGCTTGTCGAGGGCCGCCGGATTCTCGTCGAATGGGATGACGTGAATCGGCAGACGGCAGCCGCAACGGCGGATGGAAGCGATCAGATTGTTGCATTCGGCTTCGCTCCGCCGGTTGGCAACGAGATAGATGCCCCGCCGGGGCGCCGCAGCTGGTTTTTCTTCCATAAGTCTGTTGCGCCGCGCGCGATTGAAGCCGTCCGGCGGAAACATCTCCCCGCAGTTATTGGGTGGAGGTGGCCCGGTAGAGCACATATCCGCTCCCCAGGCTGACCATGTCGTTGATGGCTTGCATCGTCACCAGTCTCACATTATTCGTCGGGACGTACAGAATATCTCCATCCTTCAAGGCCACGTCGGGAGCCCGGCCTTTCAGGATCAGATTCACGGGAATCGTAATGGCTTCCTTTCGGCCGTCATCCAGGGTTCGCACCAGCTGGACTCGCTTCAAATCCGGAGAACGGTTGACGCCGCCGGCAAGCGCCAAAGCTTCTTCCACTGTTAGCTGTTGGCGGCCATCCAACACGAATTCTCCCATGCGCTGTACGTTGCCCAGGATATAGACAATGCCCGCCCGCGGAACCAGAATCGAATCGCCGGGAAAGATCTGGATGTCGGGAATGACCGGTTTGAGGGCCTCGGGGTTGTAGTCGACCGTGAGGGGATGTTGGGGATCGTCTTTGCGCGTAATGATCACCTGCGACGACGCCGTTGGCGATACGCCGCCGGCGGCAACGATCAGATCGTGCAACTTGCGAACCCCCAAAGCGGGATACACTCCGGGAGCTTTCACCTCTCCGCTCACGGTGATTCCCTGCGTTGCGTATTCGGCGATAAACACGGTGGCGTGAGCGCCGGCCGGCAACAGGATCTGATCCTCGACATAGCGCTTCTCGAGCGCCGCTGCTGCCTCGTCCGCCGTCAGGCCGGCTACATGCACGTGGCCGACGAGAGTGACGGTAACGTCGCCGTTCTGATCGACCCGGTAGCGGCCCGACAGATCGGGGTTCTCGAACATGGTGACTTCAATCAGGTCCCCCGCGCCGATCTTCAGGGGCGGCGCGGCATTGCCGGAGGAATTGTCCGCCTGCTGGGCGAACCCCGCCATCGATGGCGCGAGCAGCAGGCAGCAAGACGCGATCGCGATCAGCAGTTTTTTCGCCATGTTATTCCCCCTTCTCCTCGTCTTCGTATCCGTAGGCCCGGCTGGAAGACGTTGCGCCCTGCCGGTATCCATATCCATACCAATAATCCCTGGCGTATATGCCGTACCGATAGGTATAGAAGTTCTCCAGGCGCATGTCGACATCGTTGA
>Ga0187852_1004030_pt1 | contig 10232 bp, 6 predicted proteins | sample June2016WEW_6_40_FD_134511 | JGI IMG/M metagenome (GOLD analysis project Ga0187852, IMG submission 134511) | Peatland microbial communities from SPRUCE experiment site at the Marcell Experimental Forest, Minnesota, USA - June2016WEW_6_40 | ecosystem: Environmental > Terrestrial > Soil > Wetlands...
TAAGGCCGCTGCGGAAGCGCTCCTGAAGCCAACCCTGGCTCTCATCGATCACTCGATTCAAAAGGGCGCCCTGCATCCTAACACCGCGGCGGGCTACAAGTCGCGCTTGACCCTCGCCTTCAATGCTCTCGCGTAAACTGTCTTTCCAAAGGGAGGACCGTTAGGGTTCTCCCACCTCACGTCGGGGACCCCTCTGGGGAGCATTGTGTCCTTTCGGCAAGGCCGCATGATTTGGCCTGACCGATGGGCTAGCGTCTGTCTCTTGCCCAGCGGGGGCGAGAAGGACGGACGATGGCCAGCGAGTTGCCCAATATTCCACCGGATCGCCCAAGTAGATCAAAGCTTTTGCACCGTCTACGACTCACCAAAGTCGATCATAACCGGCCGCTCGCGGAACCCGCGAGTTTTGATGGCGCAGTAAATGAGTCCTGCAATAAACCAGATCCCACCCACGATTTTGGCAGGCAATTTAAGACCCAGCCATATCCACAGACAAAAGACGAAGCCAATGAGAGGCATCACAACGTCAGCAAACCAGCGCCGCCTGCGGCCTGGCTGCTGCACGATGGCGAATTGCCAGAAGGTGGCCAGGTTCACTCCCATAAACGCGAGAAATGCCCCAAAATTCAGGATCTCCGCTGCCTGTTCGTAAGTAATGAGCAGGGTCCCGATATAAGCCACGACTCCGATCAACCAGATGTTCCGTGTAGGGGTATTACGCTTGGGATCAAGGTAGGCGAAAAGCTTCCGGGGGAGAACATTGTCGCGACCCATGCCGAAAAGGAGACGCGCAGCCCCCACTTGACCGGTCAGCCCGGCTCCCACCGAGGCGAGAATCAGCACAATGCCTAAGGCCTGGAAAAGCAGCAGCCCTCCTACACGGCGCGTCACATCCATGAAGGCGGTCTCAGCGTTGAGGAAGGACCTGAAATCCGGCCAAACTCGTTGCCCGAGGTAGACTTCCAGGCCTCCAACGATTCCCGTGAACAGGCAAACCAACACCGTGGCCAGCAAGACGTTGCGCTTGGGATTTTCCACATCCTCAGCGAGGGTAGTGACGCCGTCGAACCCGATATACGTCAGAGCGGCGAAGGACGTGGCTGTCCAGATCGTCCGAGGGTTGAATGTCTTTGGATCGTAGAAGGGCCGGATAGAAAAAACTCCATGCCACCCCTCGAGACGGAAAAGGTAACGAACGGCGAGAACTATGAAGACTCCAATGACCGTGCACATGATGCTGAGAAGAACGATATTGGCGCGTGCCGTTGCCCGGATGCCGCGCAAATTCAACAAGGTCATGGTTCCTACGAAAGCCGCCGCCAGGGCTGCGTACGGAACGAAAGGGAAAAAACGCTGGATGGTCAGCGCCCCATAAATGCCGTTCAGGAGTGGCTGGATCAGGTAATCAAGAAACATGGCCCAGCCCGTGAGGAAACCCAAGTGCGGGTTGAGTCCGCGCCCGACGTAAGTGTAAGCCGAGCCCGCTGTGGGGTAGAGTGTCGCCATCCGTCCATAGCTGACGGCCGTGAGCATCATGGCCAGCATGGCAATCAGAATCGTGGTGACGAAGTGGCCTTGGGAAAGCACCTGGGCGACGCCGAACATCGGAACCGGCGCGATTGGCATGATCAGGACGATGCCGTAAAAGATCAGATCCCACAGTGTTAGGACGCGGCGTAGGTGCGGCACTGCGGTTCCGGCTTTTGCTCCACTGTAAACTGAGGGGTCGCTCACCTAGGTCTCCCAAGCAGCGCAATCGTCAAGCACCCTTTGGAGGCTCGGATCGCGCGCATAGCTGGAGAGCAGTCAAGGTCTTCTCAAAAGCACGAATAATGTCGTCCTCGTCTCTCCGGGTCAGACATGAAGGTATGGGAAGCAGGATACTGCGCTCAAACAAACTATCGGCCACCGGGCAGGCACCTTTCCGGTAATCCCTCGCCAACCCCCTGTTTTCAGCCAGCTTCCACGGGAAGCCGTCCCTGTCGATGGTGGTTTGATTGGTCAGGCTGACGATGTTGTAGTACAAGTGCAAACCCCAGTCGGTCATCACAACGTTGGAAATTCCCTCGGGTGAGGTGACAATCCCTTCGGCTCGCAGGGCCGCGTTTACTCTCCTAGCTGTCTGCGAGTCATGGTAGGTTGTAATGAGAAAACATCCGGTGTCGCCTTTCACATCGACGATCTTCCTTAGCTGCACTTGCGGGAATTTCATCAGCGCCTTGCGAATTCTGTACTTGCTGTTGTGCATGCGCCTCACGATACGAGGAAGCTTTTTTAATTGCACGCGCAGGATGGCTGCCCGCAATTCATCAAGGCGGTATCCTTTACCCCACAGGTTCAGGTCCGGATCATTCATGATCAACCGGCCACTCTCGTCCCGCGCGTACCCAAGGTCGTGGACAGTAAAGGCCCGGCGATAGAGTCGCAGGTCATTCGTCACGACGGCGCCCCCTTCGCCCGATGTTATGTTCTTGTTCATCTGAAAACTGAAGATGCCCATGTCCCCAAAGGTGCCGACCTTCTGGCCATCCACGCTCCCGCCGTTGCACTGCGCGCAATCCTCAAGGAGGAACAGGTTGTGCTTGCGGGTAATTCTCAGAATCTCTTTGACGTTTGCGGGCGCTCCGCTCATGTGCGCGACAATAACGCCGCGAGTTTTCGGGGTAATGCGTTTCGCCACCTCTGCGGAGTTCAGGCAGAAGGTCTCATCGATATCCCCCAGGACGGGGATCGCCCCGTGGTTCACCACTGCGGCTGCCACGGAAACCCACAAATAGGCCGGGACAATGATCTCCTGACCGGGCCCCACTCCAAGTGCGGAGAGTGCTGTATGCAGGGCACCGGTCCCGCTACCGACTGCGATTGCGTGCTTAATATTAAGGAAACTTGCGATTTCTGTTTCCAGCTTCTCCACTTCTTTCCGGAGGTGTATACCGTAATAACGAAACAGCGACCGGCTTTTCAGGACGCGAACTGCGGCATTAACTTCTTTATTATCCATAAAGTGAATGCCGGGGAACTCCAATGGTAAGGGCCTCGTCCTGACGGGCTTCCCGCCCTCAATTGCCAACTTCTCCTCGTTCATAAAACACCTCCGAATACGTAAGATCAAAGAATCCACCATAGAGCGCACAGAGACCACAGAGAAAAGTACATCGGCTCACGCGGGTAGGGATTAAGAATTACGGTTCCTTGTTTGTTGGCCAACAGCTTCCGTCGCTGTTTCTTCCCGGTGACCTCTGTCGCCTTAGTGGTGAAATCCTTCGTTGTTTGCGGCCGCCAGCCTGGGCTGTAGCACTCACATTCATTTTGGCCTCGCGCCGCGACGAATTCCTTTTCGCTCGCCACTCGCCACTGGGCACTCGTCAGTGCCTTTTTCATCGGGATTGTCCCTGGAGATACCTGACGACCGTACGAATCAAGTCGCCTTCTGCCTGGCTGGTGTAGGGTGAAACACTGGGTTCATAACCCTCGTATGCAAATTCCGCCTTGGTCGGCATGTAGCCCAACCAGCCGTTGCAGTAACCGAAATAAAACGTGAAAGGGAATGGTGACAGGTCCCGGATTTGCATCGCCACCTCACAGAAAAGCTCCAGCGGCGCTGCCCATATGGCGATATCACTGTTGATTTGCAGGAACCGGATGGGGAGACAGACCACGGTTTCTCCGGTACTGGTCTGCCGCGTGTACTTACTCAGATCGGGGGCCCACCCCAAACCGGCTTTGCGTGGCGTTTCGACGATCTGTTGGCCCAGCGAGAGCCGCACATCGGACGTTGTGGGCCCAATCAGGCGGTTCGCCGCAAGGATCTTGTCTCCCAACAAAGCCCGAAATTGATCGAGGTGACCACTTTTGAAATCCGGGTAGACGGTGTAAATAGGAGCAAGGTTGCCTGCCGCACCATTGATGTAGAGCATCGGCACTCCAAGCTTCTCCTCGACGTAGTCCGCCACAATCCCCGGGGCGTCTCCGCTGATCAGCAGATTCTCGGCCCCTAAGACCGTGCCGTGCATTGCGTAATTCGCGATCAGCGCGAAAAGCGTGCCGTCGGCCTTTTCCAACCGTATCAGCCCGATTCGGCGGTCCACTGGCCCGTCAGGGTTCAGCCCCAGGAACGCGGGGCCTTCCTCATTTCGCGCTCGGCGGTTGATATTGGCCATGGCGAGTCCCCCGCCGAATCCCAGGCGTGCAGGTTCGAGTTTTGCCTGCGCCTCCTTTATCCCATTAATCAGTTTCTGCTGTACCCAAGAGGAATACTGAGTGTTATGGTCGTGCTCGTACCGCTCGCCCATGAAGACGCCGGCAAGGCCTGGAGGGCCGACTTCCGGCGCCGAGTGAGTGTGGGTGGTTGTCCACCAGACCTGGAGGGGCTTGATACGTGTCTGCGTTTGAAGTTCACTCATTACTTCGTCGTATACAGAGGGGGAAAACAGGCAGAGATCGGTCGAGATCAGGAAGAACTGCGTGTTTCCGTCATCCATCGCTACAATCCGGTGATACAGGTGATCGTGGACGCCCGTGGACCGTCGCGGGCCATAACCCAGCAACCACTCCGATTGGTCAGGAGTAATGTCAATCTTAACCACCGAGGCACGAAATTGCCCGGCTCCCCCGAAAAGCGGGCACCCCAATACACCCAACACGAGAGTTGACGCAAGGAGCGCCAACTGAAGCAGGTTCCGCAACGCGTCTTCCAGCTTATTCATACTACCTCCTATCATTCAACCGCGGCTCGCGCTTGCCCCTTCACCTCCAGCGTGCCCTTCAGCCGGATATCTTCGGATGAATGCCCAACCATGATCTCAAAAGTCCCCGGCACGACCTCCCAGTGATTATCGCAGTTAAGCAGTTGAAGGTCCTCAGGACTGAGGATGAAGGTTGCAGTCATGGCTTCACCAGGTTTGAGTTCCATTCGCTGGAAGCCTCTCAATTGTTTGACAGGAGTAGATACCGGCGCGAACAGCTCATGAACGTAAAGTTGGGCTGTCTCCGTCCCTTTCCGATCTCCTGTGTTCTTTATCTCCACCTTCACCTCGGTGTTACCTCCGGGAAAAATCTCAGGGGGAGAGATGCGCAGCTTGGAGTAATCAAACTTCGTAAAGCTCAACCCTTCGCCGAAGGGATAAAGCGGCGTTCCAGGCATATCTGCATAGCCGTGATGGTCGCTCCAGGCACGATTGATCCAATAGGCCCTAGAGGGCTGGTAGTTGTAGTAAGCGGGCAACTGCCCCGCGTTACGGGGAATGGTGATGGCCAGACGGCCGCTCGGATTGTAGTCGCCGAAGAGGACATCGGCCACCGCTTCGCCGCCGCGCTCACCCGGCTCCCAGGTCTCCACAATCGCGGGAACATGCGCGGCCTCCCAGCGGATCGAAAGTGGCCTGCCATTAACGAGCACCACAATCACCGGGGTGCCCGTGTCAGACACCGCCTTGATAAGGTCCTCCTGCACTCCCGTCAAATCCAAACTGGCCACATCATAGGCTTCGCCGTCAGTCGGCTCCTCCCCCGGAGCCGAGGCCTCCGTCCGGGCCTGTTCGCCCACGACCACGATGGCGACATCGGCGTGCTTCGCCGCATCAACTGCTTCCGGGAAGCCGCTCTTGTCTTGGGTATTCACACCACATCCTTTGGCGTATGACACCAGCGTGGAGGGCGAGGCCTTTCCTCTAATCCCGTCGAGAATCGTTTTCACAGGTTGAAGAACAACCAAAGGCGCATAGTCCCCAAACAGGTTCGCAGAATCGTTCGCGTTAGGACCGATAACCGCAATCGACTTGAGATCTTTTTTCAACGGCAGCAGGTTGTTGTCGTTCTTTAGAAGCACGATGCCTTCCCGCGCCGCTCGCAAGGCTAGATCGCGATGCTCCTTTGAGTGCACAACCTTCTCGGCCTGTTCCAGGCTGGCGTAAGGGTGCTCGAAAAGCCCAAGGCGGAACTTGAGGTCCAGCACGCGTCGCACGGCCCGGTCCACCAGCGCCGTGGGGACCTTCCCTTCTGCGACGTTTTCAATCAATGGGCCCATGTAGGCAGGCTCGTAGGTGATATTCAAATCCACTCCGGCACGCAAAGCCAATGCGCCGGCTTCCTTCTGGGTGGGGACAATGTCCTCATAGATCAGTGTTTCAAAACCCCCGCCTTCACTCACCACGATTCCCTTAAAGCCCAATTCCTGCCGGAGGACTTCCGTCATCCACTTCTCTGAGGCATGCGCAGGCACATCATCAATCTCGGGATACCCCGCCATGACTCCGAGAGCGTTGTGCCTGGTGATTGCCGCGATCCAGGGGAGCAAAAAATGCTCGCGCAGGGTTCGTTCCGATAGATCTATCGCACCGCGCTCCAGACCACTCACGGGCTCGCTCTGGGTGGGAAAATCGGTCATCAAAGCTACGACCTTGTCGGAAGCATCGATGTTGGAACCCTGCGCACCCTCCACGATGTTTTCGGCGATGCGTGAATAGAGATAGGGGTCTTCGGTATAAGCTTCTTCATTGCGCCCCATCCGCGGGTCACGATTCAGCTCCAGCACCAGCGTGGACAGGATGTGAATCCCCACGGCCCGGGATTCTTGCGCAGCGACTGCGTAAATGGATCTCACGAGCGGCATATCAAAACTGCTGCCGATGGCGAGCCCTTCCGGGAAAACCGTGGCGCCCGGAAACATCCCGCCGTGAGTGCCCTCTTCGTCCTCCAGGAGGAGTATTTTCAGCCGCGTCTCGGTGAGCGCAATCCTCTGGAGATCGTTGAAGTATTCGACTTGCTGCTGAACACCCCGGTCCAGAATAGTGTTTGCCAGGGTGAAAAAGCCGCAGCCAGGCCCAATCTCGTTCGTATAGGTTCCGGCCGCGAATCTCTTGCACGCCTCCATCTTTTCGGGGATGGCTTTTCCGAGCTCATCAACATAGACGCACGGGAGGTTGAGTTGCCCGACCTTCTCCTTGAGTGTCATTCTGTTCAGCAGGTCTTCCACGCGTTTGCTAATCGGCTGGCTCGCCTCCAAGTAGAGAGGCTGGTTGCCGCCCGATTGACAAAACAAAGTAGCGGTGCCTAACAGCGTGAGACCCAACGTCAGCGTCGAAGTCCGGAAAGACCGTGCAGAGCTCATTGATCACCTCGAACTGAGATGTTCCGGGCGCGGCTGTTGCTGGCTACAACGAGACTCGCCATGAGTGACAAATGACCAGCAAAAAGAATTCTCGGCGCGCCCAGAACTGCGCCGTAGCGCAAACCTGCTTTTTTGCACCCCTTAAAAGCCGCGGATCCAAAGATCGTCATGCTCGCGGCAGCGCGAGCTACCGCCTTGCCCTCATGGAATCGAAGGCGGCCGCTCCGCACCCGGCTCGCGTACAGTCAGAATCTGGTCAGCTTTGACGTGCTTGAGTTCTTGTTTGATTCCGCTGGGCCAAGAAATTTGCAACTCCTCGACCACGGTGTGAGTGCCTAGACCAAAGTGAACTCGCACGTCCGAAGAAGACCCAAGACCGACCGCGGTAGTTACGTAGTTGTACTGGACCCCTCCAGCCGTAACAAGTTTTAGCTTTGCGCCAATTCCGTCCCTGTTGCTCTTGGTCCCTATCGTCTTGGCCAAAAGCCAGTGGTTACGCGACGGAGAGACATTGCGCCATACTTCCAAGGGCCCACCCAGTGCGGTTACTATGGCGTCGATTCGACCGTCATTGTCGAGGTCTCCAAACGCAGCGCCCCGGTGAACTGCCTTTTGATCCGCCATCCCCGCCTCAAAACTCGCGTCCACAAACCTACCATCTCTCAAGTTAGCGAAGACGACATTAGGCTGCATCACGCGTCCGCGCTCGCTGCCCAGGGGGTCTGTCACTTCCGCGCTCGCAACAAACAGGTCTTTCCACCCGTCGTTATTGAAGTCGAATATTCCGTTGCCCCATCCGGACCTCGGCAGAGTAGCCCCTGTCAAGCCACACTCGTAGGTCGCGTCGTTGAAGAGACCGTTCCCCAAGTTCTGAAACAAGGGCCACGATTCACCTCGAAGGGCCACTTCGAAAATATCCACACGACCGTCGTTGTCGATATCCCGCGCATCAACGCCCATGCCTGAGACGGGAGTGCCATTCTCAGTGTAAGCAACGCCACTTTCAAGCGACACCTCCTTGAAGGTGCCATCGTGCTGGTTGCGGAAAATGCTGTTCGGGAGAGTATCGTTCGCCACGAAGATGTCCGGCCAGCCATCGTCATCGAAATCGGCGACCGATACGCCCATGCCTTTGCCGATGCTACCGCGAATGCCCGAGGCTACAGACACATCTGTGAACGTTCCATCCCGGTTGTTGTGAAAGAGCGAGTTGGGGAGTCCCTCATACAGCCTGGGATGGCAATAGTCCGGAATGCCGTTCAAAGTGCAGGCGGGTTCTTTATCGGGGTTCCAGACGCAGTAATTCGAAACAAAGAGGTCCAGCCAGCCGTCTCTGTCATAATCCAGCCAGGCCCCTCCCATCGCCCACAAGTACCCATACTTGGGATCACGGCTGTCCAGCCCTGCGTGGGAAGTCACGTCTGTGAAGGTCCCATCACCATTATTATGGTACAGGATATTTCCTTGCAGGCCGGCAACAAAGATGTCAGGGAAGCCGTCATTGTCGTAATCGCCGACCGCGACGCCGAGGTTGTAACCACGGCCTTGAACTCCGGCGTGCAACGTGACGTCCTCGAATGTTCCGTCGCCTCTGTTCTTGAAAAGGCGGTTGTAGTAGACCTCGCCGTCCTTTCTTAAACTCGGGATCCTTGCTCCATTAACAGCGTAAATATCAAGCAAGCCATCGTTATTGTAGTCAAAAAGAGCAACTCCCGAGACCATAGTTTCCGGCTGGTGCTTATGTTGCGTCCGGCATGAATCGGCCACAAAGTGCAGCCCCGCTGGTGTGACATATTCGAACCTTATGAGATCAACGCTCGGCGTGGCAAGACCTCCCTTGACGCACCATGCCGTTCCGGCTCCAGTTAGTGCGCGAAGCATTTCGCGTCGCGTCAGCACCATCATAGCTCCCTCGTCAGCGGGGATTTATTCACTGCCGTGACTCCAACAAAGCCCCCCCGTCAGGGTCGGGTTCGGAGTGAGGTACGGCATTCTTAAAGCGGAGCTCCAGGGCTTCCGCTTTCCGGTTCTCGTTGAGGATTCGGTAGCACTGAATGAGGGCTTGATTGGCCGCCGCCCAGCGGGGAGCCCGCTTGACGGCGTCTTCGAGGTACTTCTCCGCCAATTTGTATTTGTGCGCCCGGTGCAAATAGAGAGAGCCGATCCAAAAGTAGGGAGCAGCAAGCTCGCGATTCTTTTCCAGCGAGCGGAAGAAGAAGTCCAGCGCCGCGTCAGTCCCATTTGGCATCTTTGTGTATACGAGTCCTTCATAAAAAAGAGGCCGAGGATTGCTCGGATCGAGCTGCGCAGCCTTTTGGAAAGTGTGGATTGCCTGCAAATAATTCCCGTTCCCCATCTGGATGCCCCCAAGCAGCTCCCAAACAATGGGTGAGTTCGGCTCCGCCTGAACTGCGGTTTGATAGTCCCGCATGGCGTCCTCAACGTTTCCATCTTCCACCTCGAGAAGCCCCATGGCAACGACGAGGGTTACCGAAGCCGGAAACCTTTTCAAAGCTGTTGCCAATACCCTTTTTGCCGCGCTATGGGATCTATGAACTGGCCAAGGGCGAACTGGATCGCATCACCATTGAAATGATTGCCCAAGCAGCAAGAGGGAATGACAGCCTGGCCTTCCGTGCCTTGGACGTGGCCGTTTCCCATATTGGGGTTGCCTTGGCCGATGTCGCGAATTTGCTCAATCCCCGTGTAGTGATTTTCGGAGGACCGCTGTTTCGGCAAGCCCCAGAGTTTCTGTTGCCACTACAACGTGTGATTAAACAACGCGCTCTTGAAAAAGCGGCAAATGAAATGGAGCTGAAGGTGTCCAGCTTGGGGAGTGAGGCCGCCGCATTGGGAGCCGCACGCCTTGTTTCTCAGAAGATCGTTGAATCCTTGTTCCAGAAAAAGATGGATCGCCCGACAGATCGTGTCCTTTCGGCGAGGCTGAAGCCTTCACCGTAACCGTCTGCTTCGAGTAAGCTGAGGAGATCACCCTTCGGTAGCCGGAGCGGGGAGTTCTTCGCCAATCGTGGGCACGCCGGAGGTTTCCTTGCCGATCACCACCTGCCAAACCAGAAACTCCAAAAGGATTTTTGAATCCTTCCACGACGATTTGATTCCCAGA
>Ga0187852_1004034_pt1 | contig 10220 bp, 7 predicted proteins | sample June2016WEW_6_40_FD_134511 | JGI IMG/M metagenome (GOLD analysis project Ga0187852, IMG submission 134511) | Peatland microbial communities from SPRUCE experiment site at the Marcell Experimental Forest, Minnesota, USA - June2016WEW_6_40 | ecosystem: Environmental > Terrestrial > Soil > Wetlands...
AACGTATCCATGAACTCAATCCGGGGACTGCCATCCAGTTCCGCAGCCAGCAACTGATTGAGTTCTCTGAAGCATTGTTGAAAGTACGGATGATCATAGCGGGGCTCATAATAGGCGGCTTTCCGGCGCGGACCTTGCATTTCCGTTCTCCACTCGCCCTGCAACTTCACCATGGGCACCTTTTCCAGGACAAAGTCCGGCAGAGCTTCCTCCGCATAATCGGGAGCCCTCATCTGGATCCGAAATCCAATGCGCTTGTTGTAGTGCTGCGCCAGCTCGAAGGTGTGTTTCCAGTAGTCGGGAAAATCCAGCCTCCCGGGGTGGGGCTGTACTTCCCGCCAAGTGGGCCGCAGGTAGAGTTTCTCTCCCAAAGGGAGTCGCACCAGCTCTTCAATCGCCTGGGGAATGTTATCGGATTTGATCTCGGCGGTACCCATGTCCGCCGTGATGTAGGTAATGAGCCCTTTGCCGAAATTGGGCACGACCTCGTGTGAAGGGGTTGTGGCCATCAAGACTTCGCCCCCAGGAAAGACAGCGTCCGGCGGGTATTGTGGGAAAGGACCCTGATTCAAGCGATCGGTGACCGTAGGGCCCGCGCCGAAATCGTGCTTGTCCCAGTTGTGCGCGGGAACGAAAGGACGCGCCACCCGCGCGCCAAGGCCCGCCGTCGCTGCCGCCAGTCCCCCTGCCTTGAAGAAGCTTCGCCGGTTCATAGGGCACACTCCTTTTCAGGTTACTATGAATCTCAAATCTGAAATCCCCTCAGGCGCGTACCACCTGAGGCGCAAGTCCCCACGGCGCGGACTTGCTTCGGACTGGCACCTGATACCTGACACCTGAAACCTGCTCTTGCATTTTCATCAACATAGCCGGATGCACCTTCATTTTTAATCACAGAAGTCAAGAGTCAGAATGGCGTGCCTGTGCCGAATTCGGAATTCTGAGTCCCCAATCTGAAATGGCTGCGGCGCGTACCCCCTGACCCGCATTCTCATCGACGCTCTTGCATTTTCATTAACATAGCCGGATGCACCTTCGTTTTTGAAAGTCGGAAGCCAGTCAGTCATCAGTCAGATTGCCGAGCCCTCAGGCCAATTCGGAATTCTGAATCTTGAATGTTGAACCCGAAACCCTCCTGATGCCCTCCCCACAACTGGCGCGATCACTTCGAGCTGACACCTGACACACGGTTCCTGCCACCTGCCCTTGCATTATCAATAACTTCTCGGGATATTCCTTCACTTTTACTATGCACACGCTCACGCAGTTTTTGTCCCGAGTGCCTGGCCGCGAGCTCCGCGGCACCCGAAACCTGCTTTTTCACGCTTTTCCGCTCACAAATAGACAAAATCCTGCACTTTTGCCTAAAATGTCCGTTAAAAATGCGAAAATCGCCGGTCAATTTGTCATTCTGTCCTTTGTTTTCATACACATCGCCGGATCGATCTGCATTTTTAACATCTTTTTGGATTGTGGCGATTTCCGCAGAGCTTTGGTCAGGGTGGAAGAGGGGTGCGGGCGCCGTGCTGGCCCAAGGCTTCATGTTACTCTTAGCCTACACTGCATCAACTGATTTGTCAAGAGATAAAATGTCTGATTTTGCGATTAGGCCATCGGTCCATGGCCGCATTGTGGGACGGGTCCAGAAAGGCCGCACAGGTTGGAAATTCGCGCCGCCTCAGGACGCATCAAGGGCGCGACAGGAAGTGCAGCAAAGCCTGGTTGAACAGCTCAGGATCCTGCAGAAAGGCGAAATGACTCACGCGCGGCAGGATGAGCTCGCCGGCGCCGGGGATGAGCTGAGCCATGTGGTCGGTATCTTCGCGTTTGATCAATTCATCGTGATCGCCATCCACGATCCAGGTGGGCACTTTGATGCCGCGCAATTGCTCATCCGAGAAGTGCGGTTCGGTGTCCCACATCTTCTTCAATTGTTCCAGAAACGCACGGAATTCCGTGGGAGTCGGTGACAGCTTCGCGTATTCAGCTCGGGTGCGACTTTGGTAGGCCTCAAGTACGGTGCTCGCGCCTACGTTCTTTACACCGGAAAGATCGGAATTTGCCGCGAAGACGAAGATTCTGGTCAGCCTCTCGGGGTGATGGATGGCGATGTCGAGGGCAATGATGGCGCCATCGCTCCAGCCCACCAGCGCGGCTTTGGGGACGTGCAAGACATCCATCAGGGCCACGACGTCGGACGCCATCTGGTGGTAGGTGATGGGCGCGCCATTGCGCGTGCTGCGCCCATGGCCACGGCTGTCAATAACGATAACCTCGAAATGTGAAGAAAGCGCCGGGATCTGGAGGCCCCAGTAGTTTGAATTCGCCAGCCCGCCGTGCAGAAAAATTACCGGAGACCCGTGCCCGAAGACTGCGTACCACAAGCGGATTCCATTCACGGGCGCGGTAGCAGTGCGCTCCGGCTTGGGTAATGCAGGGGTGGGCGGCAAACTCTCCCAAGGGTTCTGCGCACGCGTGGGCAAAACCCCGGCGAGTGATACGAGCAGTAGAACCACCAAGCAGTAACGATGCATCGAGAGTAATCCCTTCCCGCACAGGCGTCGGGCTCGTAACTTGTTCAGCGAATATTACCACTGAGGCGCTGAGACACTGAGGAGTTACTTGCCAGTCTCTGCGCCTCATTGTCTCTGTGGCTCTTCAGCGTTCACCCGGGGGCAACGTAGCGCCTGCCGTGCTAAAATAATGATGGAGGGCGCGGCTCGCGGCGTTGCGGACGGTGGCGACACAGCGTTTACCGCTGCTTCAGGTGCGGCGCATGATCCCCTCATTCGCCAAAGGGCTGGCGGTTCCCCCTCTCCCTGATGGGGATAAAGGCGATCAGGCTACTTCGTTGATAACGTCTGCTCATTGTTTATCTACCCACCGTTTTGGCTCTTGTGGAACGCGTGACTTTCACCAAATCCCATTTATAAAGGTGACGCCTTGAAAAGACGATCCTTCCTTTCCGTTGTGGGAATAACTCCGCTTCTAAACATGCGACTGTGGGGACAGGCTGCAAGCACAGCGCCGGCGCAGGACTGGGGCCCGCCGGCGCTGAAAAGGGCGCGCCCGGAACACGAAAGGGTCGTGCTTTCTTTCAGCCCAGTAAAGGGCGCGGCATCCTACGTTGTTCAGTATCGAAGCTCCTCGGGATCCCCCGAAAAGATTACGGAAATTCCCGTTACTGACTACTCCGTGCAGGGACTTAAGAACGGAACTCAATACATATTCAGTGTGGCTGCGGTGGGGCCGGCGGGAACGACGGCGTTTTCAAACGAGTTAACTGCCCGGCCCGTCGAGGAGCCGGATTGGCGTTCGCTGGCCGATGCCTTCTCGGGATCAAACCCAACACGAACTTCCTGCCCATTCTTCATGATTCACGGGACCGAGAGCGACGAGGACTTGCGGAGCTTCATGGAAGTCATTCACCGCTTCGGATTCGAGGGCGTGACGCTTCACCCGTATGACTTCAAGGGATTTCTGGAGGAAGAAAATTGGAAGCAGTGGAGGACGATTGTCGCCTCTGCCCGCAAGCTGGGTCTGACCGTTTGGGAACAGGACGATAAAGACTATCCCTGCGGATATGCGGCCGGCAAGGTGGTGGCCCGAAACAAGGAATTCGCCCGCTGGGAGATCACGCTGCCCCACCGCGAAAGCCATAAAGGTCCCGGGCCAATCTCACTCACTATTGACGCCTTGCTGCCCGCCCGGCAACGACTGGTGGCTGTGGTTGCTGCCGGGCCGGAAAACCGCTTCGTCGACTTGACGGACCAAGTCACGGGAGGCCGGCTTAGCTGGAATGCGCCGGAAGGCGAGTGGGAGATTTTCGTGCATGGGGCCTGGCAGCCGGGAATCGATGCTCCCACGGCTTATCCCGACCTGGTCAGGGGAGAAGTTCGAGGATACATCGACCCACTCAGCGAGCCCGCGACGAAGCTCCTTGCCGAGATGGTTCTCGACGGCACGTGCCGCGCGATCAGCTACGAAGAGGTCGGTCGCACCTGGAAAGGGTTCTACATCGACGAGCCGGGGTTTTACTCAAGTGGAACGCTGCTGGGCGAAGGCGGCGGTTTTCCTTATACGCCCGATTTCCTCGAACGCTTCCAAAAGCGGTACGGCTACTCTCTCCGCTCGTACCTTCCGCTGCTGTGGGTGGCACGAGGCCCGGAGACCAACCACGTCCGCTACGACTACATGGATTTTGTAAGCTCCGAGTACGCGCGCCTGTTCATCGGCAGTCAAACGCGCTACTGCCAGGCTCATGGGATGCAGATCAACGGCCACCTCCGGGAAGATTTTCCCTTTCAGTTGGGTCCGGGAACGGGCAGCAACTTCCGTACGCTCGAAGCGTTCAGCATGGGCGGATTCGACCACATCTTCGATCAATGGTACACGCCGGAGGACGACGTCTACTGGCGGCAAACCAAGATGGCCAGTTCCGTTAGCCACTACATCGGGACGCCACAGAATGAGGCCATGGTCGAGCATTTCGCGGCTACGGGTTGGCGCACCGGCCTGACCGAAATGAAAGCCATGATGGATTGGACGACTTGCCGCGGTTTGAGCCGCATCGTGCCCTGTGGTCTGGACACGCAGGACCCGCCCGTGTGGGAAGATGCTCCAGAATTTTGGCTGCATGGAAAGAATCCGCTGGCGCCTTATTTTCACCTTTATCAGGTTGCCGCCAACCGCGGGACCATGATGATCCGCGGCGGGCGACACGTCGCCAAGGCCATCGTGCTGGACACGGCCGAATCGGCTTGGGTGGGTGAAACCGAAGAGTTGTGGAAGTCTGACAAGGCCCTGAGCCAAGCGCATTTCGATTATGACAACGTCTCTTACGGCGTCTTCACTGACACTCAGCGGTGCCGTATCGAGGGCCAGCGCACTCTCCTCGGGCGCGAGGATTACGAATTCGTGTTTCTCCCCAACGTCGATGCCATACCTGCGCCGGTGCTGCGCCGCTTGCTGGAGTTCTACGAGGCGGGCGGCACAGTGATCATCCTGGGCCCGGGACTCCGAATTGAGATGGATCCCACCTTCGAAAAGGTTCGGCTGGTACCCAAATTACCCCTTCGCTCCGTTAATGGTCGGGAGGATGACGAAGTCAAAGACCTCGTCGAACGCCTTTGGGGCGAGCACGCCAGCGGTCGCGGGCACGCACACCTGATCCAGTATAAGGATGTCGCGAGTTTTCTGTATTCGCTGAACGTCCACGATGTGTGGATCGACCCGAACCTGCCCCTGCTGCAGTATTACCACCGGCGATTGTCGGGCCGCGAAGTCTATTTCTTCAACAACGAGGGCGAACCCGTTAGCACCACCGTGCGCCTGCGGGCAGCCCATGGCGTGCCGGAACTCTGGGCGCCGGTTTCGGGTCGTATTGGCCAGGCACCTTACTATGACGATGGTCCAGATGGGGTGTCGGTGCGAATTGACTTGGACCGGTATGAATCGGTGTTTGTCGTTCTCAACCCTTCCGCCCGCGCGCAGCCTCACTTGCAGATTTGCGATGCTGACGAAGTGGTCAGGAGTAGCGGAGGCGAAATCATTGTCAGGAAGTATGCTCCGGGGACAGTTCAGTGCACGATCTTGCGACCTATTAGTGGTAAAGAGCAGAAAGCGTTTGTGACCGCTGATAAGCCCTTGTCAACGCTGAATCTGAAGGAAGGATGGGCCAGCAGCCCAGGGGAATCCGGCGGAGTCGTTTACAAATGCCGGTTCAACTGGCCCCAAGGTTCGGTCACTTCCGCTGGGCTTGTCATCGAGGGCATGACTCAGGTAATCGAGGCAAAGCTTAATGGAAATGACCTCGGTCTGCGCTTCGCGCCCCCGTTCAGGTTCGAACTAGGGGGCGCCTTGCGACCAGGCTCGAACGAGCTGGAACTTCGGCATGTGGAACGCTATTCGTTCAAATCACATTTGGGAAATATTAAAATTGCTCCGTATTACGAATTTCGCATTTAGGGAGTCCTGGTGAGTAAGGTTGAAGCGGGACAGAGTAGCCTGACCACCGCTTGGCACGGCACAGCGTGCTGCGCATTACTGCTTGTTCTCGCGATTGTCTCGGGAGCACGTGGTCAGGCGGCGCCGGGCGACCGGAACAATTGCCGGGCACAGCCGGGTGTCCAGTCCTTTCTGGCCCAAGCTCAGGACACAAAGCGATCTTACGAGGAACGGAAGAAAGCCTACGAAAGCGCTGCCCAAGTGTGTTCCCAGGACAGTTCCATTGATACGGCCATTTCTGCGCTTCTGCTTGAACACCAGGATGGCAAGGCTGGGTTTGCTTGGGCGCGCAGGGGGCTGCAATTAGCGCCCGGCGATCCCGCCCTGACGGTGTACGAGGGTATATCCCTCCTCTTGCTCGGCCAGCCCGACCAGGCGCTGGCCATCCTGGAAAAGGCCCCGGCCACAGCAAAAAATGAGTTCTACCTGGGCATGGCGCACCGCGCTCTGCGCGAACACAAACAAGCACAGGAGGCACTCTCAAAGGCGTTTTCCTTGGGGTTTAACGACCCGTATCTCTTGTATGTGCTCATCGAGCAAGACCATGCCCTGGGGGAAAAAGAAGCTGGCCTGAAGGATTTTCGCACGCTGTATGAGCGTTTCCCCGACTCACCTTGGTTGCACATGTTGTACGGCGACGCCTACATGGCCAAGCTGGATAATGCGAATGCTGAATCCGAATATGAGCAAGTTGTGAAACTCGCCGCCAATCTGCCTATCGTGCATTACCAACTGGGATACATAAACTTCGAGCGTGCCAAGTATCCTGCCGCCGAGGAGGACTTCCGGAAAGAAATTGTAAACAACCCCACGTTCGCTCTTGCCTACCTCTACCTTGGCGCCACACTTCGGCGGTTGGGCCGAAACGCCGAAGCACTTCCCATCTTGCAGCAGGCCGTAGTACGCGATCCTAACTACGTGCTCGCTTACAACGAATTGGCCACCGCACAGAAAGAAGCGGGAAAGATCGAGGATGCGCTCCGCACGCTGCAGGAGGGAGAGCGCCGATTCCCAGAAGAGGCAGCCTTCCCGGCCCAATTGGCCGGCCTCTTAAGACGCCTTGGCCGGCCCGAGCAAGCGAAAAGTGAGGCCGAAAAAGCCGCCCGGCTCAGCAGCAAAAACAATCCCGTCCACCACGGAGCCCCATCCAGCCCGGACCTTTCGCCGGCCAATGAAAAGCAGTAGCACCTTGACGTCCCGTTGAGAAAACCTCGCGGCCGTCCGGCCGGTCACAGCCGCTTCAGTTGCTCTCTTAACCGAGTCTCGACAAGTGGATCATAGAGTGGCAAAAGGACGTCGGCTTCTGCCTTGACTCGTGCGTAGGCCCGCATGCATTCCTCCAGGCTTTCCATGATGCCGAGAGGATGCATTTCTTCGATATTCCGGTATTTGAAAAAACAATCGGAGGCGACCACTTTCCCGGCGGAGGTTTCGATGCTGTACGCCATGGAAGAGCGGTGGTGCACGCCCGTCCAGAAGGCTTTGAGGCCGGGGAGAATCTCTTCTTCATCCTCGAGCAAATGCAATTTCTCGGGCGCCTGAATCTCCAGGTAGTAGAGCGAATCGTCCGGAATTCGCAGTTTCCGGGGAATATGCATTTCGAACTTGGGGGCATGGAAATCCTCGATCCATCCCCGCTTCGATAGGCAGATCCGGGCGTTCGAAAAAAGCGCGATATTTCCCGTGGCGTACGCCTGGAGCGGCGTGATGAGCACATAATCGACGTCTTGCGGGCGCAGGCCAATGCCGGCCAAGGCTTTTTCCGGCCGCTCGTTTTCTTCCCGCACCATCTGCGCGCGCTCGTGCAACCCTTTCCGCCAAGCTTCGTTCATGCTGCTCAAATCTGGGGAAGGGCCGGTATTGATAATAATCGTCTTCCCGCCGCCACGGATGACGACCATCCAAAAGCAGAGAAGTTCCCATTTTTCCCAACCGCTCATCCAGTAAACTTCGGGCCCCGGCACCTCGCATTGGCCCATTTTCAGCACCTGAATTTCATATTTCATAAATGCCCCTTGGGTTGAAACTATCACTGCGATTCTGACGATTTCAAACAGAAGTGGTCTGCGGCAGTTCTGCAAGCGCCGCAACAACGTTGGCGACCAATTCCTCCACCTGCTGCTGATAGGCCGTATCCAGGTGCAAAGTGGGTTCGCGGAGCCGGTCCGAAACGATCGCTCCGCACCGCATCAGGACCCGTTTCTCCATCTGGATCAGCAATTCCAAGTGCTCGAGAGCAAAGACCAAAAAGGGAAGAATGCGGTAAAACCAATTCTTTGCTTCGCCAGCCTCACCCCCATCGTACAGCTTGAAGATGTGCGCGAAGACGCCCGTGAGAGCCGGGCCAGGCATGATTCCGCACGCGCCATGCGCCAGGCCGTCAAACAAGCGCACTCCTCCCCAGCCATAGAGAACTTTCACCTTCCCGCCTGACTGCTTGATGATTTCCAGACAGCGCTCCCCGGGAAGCACGTTCTCCAGCTTGACGAATTGAAAGTTGGGGCAGCGCTCCGCCAAGTCGACGAAGAGCCGCACCGGCAATCCCGCCCCTTGAAAATCGGCATCCTGAAGCATTACGGGAATTTTAATGCTCCGACAGACCTCCCCGAAGAAAACTATGAGCTCCGCGATTCCGAGAGGGACTACGCGAGGAGCCACAACCATCACTCCATCCGCTCCCAAAGACTCCGCGTAACGAGAGAAATCCACGGTCGAGCGGATGGATGGAGACCCCGTGTTCACCAGGATAGGAACGCGGTGAGCGCTATGCTGGACGACGACCTCCGCCACCCGCCAACGCTCCGCATCGGATAGTTTGTAATACTCGCTGCCAAAAGCTGGGGCGCACAGACCGGCTGCGCCGCTGGCGATGCAAAAATCGATCTCACTGCGGAGAGAACTTTCATCGATGCTCGCATCCGCATGGAAGGGAGTTGTCAAGACTGGAATGACTCCGCGCAGGTTCATAGTGCCCTCCGGGCGACATTAATGTTTGCGCAATCGGCTGTACCGCCGGTCTCTGACCGTCGGGTCGACATTCAGAAAGCGCCGCCGCAGTTGTGTCTCTCTGTAACCATACTTCTCGGAACCTTGTTCTCCCGCGAAGGTTTTTCTCCGTGTCCTCCGCGACAGAAGAACATTTCACACAGAGTTCACGGAACGGCTCTGCGAGCTCTGTGTGAAATCTTTTGAGACACAGAGTTCACAGAGTGGCTACCTTTGGTTGCGGCTCGGCCGCGCTTACAACTTATTGAGCGGTGTAACCGCCATCCACCAGAAGAAATGTGCCGGTAATGTAAGAAGCATCGTCAGAAGCCAGAAACAGGATGGCGTGGGCAACTTCCCGTGGCTGCCCGATCCGCTTCAGAAACGTCTTCGCGCCCTCCGCGGCGTTGAGCTGATCAAGTGTTATCCCATGTTGCGCCATGTACCTTTCCACGGTAGGGGTCAAGATAGTTCCCGGGCAGACAGCGTTGACTCGAATCTGGTAAGGCGCCAGGTCTATTGCCATGTTGCGAGTCATCTGCAATATGGCGCCCTTGGTGGCGCTGTAGGTGATGAAGTTCGGTTGCGCGATGAAACTGGAAATAGAGGCCAAGTTGACGATCGCTCCGCCGCGGCCATGCTTCATTTGTTCCACCACGTGCTTGGTGACGAGCGCGGTCCCCATGACGTTGATGTCCAGCGAGCGGCGCCAGTCCTCCGGAGAAGCATCAAGCCCCTTCCAAATAAAGAGCGCAGCATTATTGATAAGGACGTCAATCCGGCCATACACCTTGGCGGCTTCGGCAGCCAATCTCGCCGCGTCGGTCTCCTTGGAGATATCGGCATGCACAAAATGAGCGCTTCCGTTACGCTGTCGAATGCAAGTGACCACGGCGTCACCCGCTTCGTCGTTGATATCGGCGATCACCACACTCGCACCTTCAACGACGAACAGATCGGCGGTGACACGTCCAATCCCCGATGATGCGCCGGTAATCACTGCTACTTTGTCTTTTAGCCTCATAATGTCTTATTCAATGACTTCGAATTTCTTCAACGCCTCTTCGTCGATCTCGATTCCCAAACCGGGCCGGTTCGCGTCCAACTCAATGTAGCCGTCTTTGGGCGTGGGTTCTCCCTTGAAGATGTACCAGAACAATTCGTTGCCCACCTCCACGTCCACGCGCGGGAAGAATTCGGCCATCGGCGAGTTGTAGCTCGCCATCACC
>Ga0187852_1004040_pt1 | contig 10214 bp, 4 predicted proteins | sample June2016WEW_6_40_FD_134511 | JGI IMG/M metagenome (GOLD analysis project Ga0187852, IMG submission 134511) | Peatland microbial communities from SPRUCE experiment site at the Marcell Experimental Forest, Minnesota, USA - June2016WEW_6_40 | ecosystem: Environmental > Terrestrial > Soil > Wetlands...
CCGGATAAGCAGTTCATGATAGGCATCCGATGTGTACTGATCGACAGGACGGAAAAACCCGCCAATATCCGTCGTCCAGTAAGGCAGCCCCGACATGCTAAAACTCAGCCCGGCTGGAATCTGCCTGCGCAGCGTCTCCCAATTCGCCGAAACATCTCCCGACCATGAGATTGAGGCATTGCGCTGCTGACCAGTAAAGGCGGATCTGGAAAGAATCACCACTCGCTTCTGGTCCGTGGTTGCGCGCTGTCCGTCGTAGACGGCGGCCGTCTCATACAACGGGTACGCATTGCGCACAAGTTCTCCAGGGCCGAGATAGGTCATCACACCTTTTAGCGCATCGCCCTCGGGCTCAGAAGCATCCAACCACCACCCATCGAGACCTACCTGAAACAACCCACGATTCAGTTCCGACCAAAACAGCTCTTTCGCCCTTGGATTGAATAGGTCTGCCCAGTCCTCCTTGGCCTGTGTCTCTCCGGGTTCCCTGGGTCCCGCCTCAGACGCCAGGAGCAGGTGTTCTTTCTTCATATCCTGGTCAACAGCGGTCTCCGTTCCGAATTTTGCCCACACCGAAGCCACCAAATGGAGATTCTCCTGGTGCAGTTGCGTTGTCATTTGCGCCGGATCGGGATAGTCATGTTCATCGAACCGTATAGCGTTCCAGCCATATCTGCCCCAGTACTGCCAATCTTGGACAATCACATCGACCGGAATCTTTCGCTGGCGAAACTCCGCCGCCGTGTCCAGAATCTGCTGCTGGCTTGCATACCGCTCTCTGCACTGCCAATATCCGTATGCCCAGCGAGGCAGCAGCGGAGCAGCGCCGGTCATCTCGCGATACGCCTGAATCACTCGGTTCAACTCCGGCCCGTAGAAGAAGAAATAGTCCACCGCGCTGCCGGCTTGAGAACGGAATTCTGTTGTATCCGATGGAACACGGACGAACAACTTTGTATCGCCGCCGGTCTGAGCCAAAATCTTGTATTCAGTATCGGCCTTCAGATCGATTTTGGCGCTGGCGGTGTCGGCAACCCACATGTTCTTGAGATCGATGATCGTCTTTCCTCCGACCCAAAGTTGAAGCCGGGACCTTCGATTTCCGGTCAACAAGAAACCGTATTCTCCCGATGCGCCGGTCCTGAAACTCCCCTCGCCTGTCGTGGCGTCTAACTGAACGGGCTGGTCGGCGGCATTAAAGTCCGTCAGTGACGCATTGTTCCAAAGCAGCCCGTAGCCTTGAGTTGACAACAGCACAGGGACTGAGATATTGGTATTGGCTTGCTGTAAACGCAATGGGATATTCCTTAGGTTGAAGAAACCTTCCTGGTGCTGGCCAAGGCCGTAGAGCGCCTCATCGGGCGGGGACAGAAATTCCTGTCGTACTTGGAATGTGGGCGTACCATCGGCCATTGCCGGGGTTAGCTTTCTTCCTCCGCCCGCCGGCTCGCTGAGGATCGTCTTCCCATCGGCAGAGACAAAACGAAGGGTCCCGGTCACGCGGTCGACACTAACTTGCAATGCGGTCGTGCGGATGGCAACTGTCGATTTGCTCGACACGATTCTGAAGTCGCTGTCGTCACACTGACGAACCACTGTTGGCACAATGGCCGCGGGAATCTCTCGCGTCGGACTTGCAACGACGTGGATAATGCGATCTGAGCATACTTCAATGCGCAAAGCGCCGCTTTCCGAGTAAAGCGTTACGCCATTCGTACTTCGTTCGAAGGACTGGATGTAACTGCTTGCGCAAGGAGATGATATTGCGCTTAGAAGGGCTAGCGCCGTAGCGCCAAGAGTCATTTTCACAAAACGTAAAGACATCAAGATGGACTCCCATGTCAGAATTGGACTGCCTCAATTCAAGGTGAAATGTGAAGCTCGGATCACCTCGGAACTTCACTGGCTGCTTATACCGGTGCTTGATTGTTGGAGATCGAAGCTTGCGCCGGCATCCGACTTTTCGCGCAACTGCCTTGAAGCTTGGAAGGCTTCGGCCGCAGCTTGCTTGTCTCCCGTCTTTTGATAAAGGCGCGCCATCTGGTAGTGGATGCTGCCGTCCGTGTCGCTCGTCGCGGCCAACTTAAACTCGGACAGTGCCTCATTGACGCGGTCCGTGTTGGCGTAGACTTCACCTAATAGAGCATGGAGGCGCGGTATAAACTCCGGCTGGACACCACGACTTTTCCTGAGGTAAGGTTCGGCGTCGGCGTACTGTTGTTGCTGGATGAATATCTCGCCGGCCAGCAGGTTCGCTTCGGGATCTTCCGGATTCTTCTGCAATAGCTCCTTGTCGGCCGCCAACGCCTCATCGTGTTTTGCGTCCTCATGGAGCGATATTGCCAGTCCCAGCCGCCCATTGCGGTTGTCCGGTTCCAATACAAGCGCCTTGCGGTACTCGGATTCCGCGTCTCCCCAGATTCTCTCTTGACGGTAGACGTCGCCCAGCAGCACGTGCATTCTAGGGGAGTTCGCGTCGATCTCGCCAGCACGAATCAGCACCGCAATCGCTAGTTTCTGATCGGCTTTGGATTCCCAATACAGTCCGATCTGACGGGTTGCCGCGTTGCTTGCAAGCCTTCGCGCCGCCAGCGAAGCAGTTCTGTAATCGCCCGTGTAGAAGGCACATGAAGCCAGAAGGTGGAGAGATTTCTCAGCCAACACGCTCAAGCGGTGTCGCAGAAACTCACTACATTCGCGGAACTGACCGGACAGATAGAACTTCTCAGGATCCGCCGACGATGGGGACATTGCTTCCTTTCCCAGTTCTGAAGCGTCGGCTCCAACCCCGTTGAGAGACACCGTGACCGGAGCATCCAGCTTCAACCCTGCCTGGATCGAATCCACGAATCCGGTTGGAATCTGGTTGCTTGCTTGCCGCTCTTTTGCCATATGCAATAGCTTCTCGGTCTGTTCGGTCGTGATTCCGTCGCGCAACAATGGCAAGCTCTCGCGAAGAAAGCTCGCATCCGCCTTCCAGATAGTCGTCAGTTCTTTCAATCCATTCCCGGTGTCGTCCTGTACCAAATGCAGCATCGCAAAACCAAGCCGCGTCAAAGGGCATCCTGAATTGGAACCTGATTCCCGATCAAATTCCGCCTTTGCCTCGGCGATCGACTTTTCCCGCAACAGCACGATGCCGTAACCGGCGTGGGAACAAGGAAAGGGCAACGGCCCCGAAAGCGCATCCTGGTAGGCGCGAGCCGCCTGGATGAGGCTGCCCTGTTCGGCGAGCAACTCGCCGGCTCGCAACCTGCTGTACTTGGAGTCCTTGAAAGTGCCTGTCAGAACCCGCGCATCGGAGTCCACTTGCTGCAGGTAAGCCATGCCAAGCCCGAACCAGGCATTCCCCTTGCCTGGAGCCAGGCTCACAGCTCTCCAATATGCGTCGCTTGAACCGTTGCCGTTGCCGGCAATTGCAAAAGCGCGGCCCAATGCGATTGGAGCTTCCGGGTCTGCAGGGTTGAGCTTTTCGGCTTTCTCGAGAAACGGCACCGCCGTTTCGGCGCGTTTCAGTTTGAGGTTGTCAATTCCCAAAAACAACTGGGGGACGTACAAGGATGGGTTGAGACGGGCCGCTTCAGTTAAGCTCTTGATCGCCTCGTCGAAGTTGCCCATCTCGTGGTACATCAGTCCGAGATTGGCCCACAGCTCAGCCACTTGAGGGCTTATCTCAATAGCTCTCCGGTAGGAATCGGCGGCAGCCGAGAAGTCCCTTCTCGCCGCTGCTTGCTGCGCGGCGCCGAGAAGGGATTGAAGTGTCGCACTGTTATCGGTCTGGATGCCCCATGCAGCCACGGTTGAAACTGTGGCGATCAGGGCACAGAGCCCCGCACTCCTCAAGCAGTGCATTCATGTGACCTATCGGACCAGCTTAAGCGACAACTGCACCTGTCGCGCTCCCTGGGTATTTGAGATCTGCCCCATCGTGCTATCCCCGATGTTGATATCGGGGGAATCGAAGTTGGTGTGATTGAACGCGTTGAACATCTGTGCGGTGAACTGCAGGCGGAATTTCTCTTTGAGGTTGAACCACTTTTGGATCCCCAGATCCTCGTCGACGTAACCGGGAGCCCGCAGATTGGAGAAGTAACGGGGCGCATCGCCGAATTGGTATGCAGGCGCCTGCGTAAAGGCCGCCGGGTTGAACCAGCAGATCCCCGTTCCGACGGCCTGGCCGTTGCCGCAGGTGCCGCTCTTGAAATCGGCTCCGGGCACGATGTTAGCATGCTGATTCCCGCCCCAAAGACTTGCGGCATTGGCGTTGGCATTGCCGATCGACAGCGGGAATCCGGCCTGCACATGGGTAAGTCCGGAGATTTGCCAGCCACCCGCAACCGCATCCTCTATTGTGTTCATGCCGCCGCCGAATTTCTTGCCTTTCCCAACCGGCAACTCGTACACATAGTTCATAGCGAGAGACTGCGGGACATCCGTCCCGTCGACCGTTTTCTCCGCAGTCAAGTCATAGTAGTTGCGGATACTGGCGCCTCCGCTGCTGACCGAGGCCCACTCTTCGGGACCGCCCGCATCGTCGAGGAACTTCGAGTAGGTGTAGGAGGCCATAAAGATCAGGCCCTGGGTAACGCGGTGGGTGAAAGTCGCCTGCAACGAGTTGTAGTTGGTAAATCCGATCGGCTCCTGTGAGGCAGAGGCGCCTCCGCAGAATTCCGGATACGGCTCCAGCAATTGCGCCTGCGGAACGGTCGGCGAACTCAGTCCGCAGGAGCTAGTCGCAAGGCCAAGGGTCTTCATTGCGCCGGCAAACGGATTGTTCACCATGGTATTCAGCGCCGAACCCATGGAGAGATATTGCGGATTCAACTCGCCGTAGTTCATGCTGCCAAGGATAATGCGCGTTCCGCGGTTCCCTACATAGTTGACGTCCAGCAGGTTGTTCGGAGTGATCGCATATTGGAATCCAAACATGAACTGCTTGATTCGGGGATCGGGACGATGCGGATCAATTCCACCACCGCCCTGACCGACGTTCGTCAGACCTTCCAGCGCGTTCCCGGTAATCGGCAGAACGCCCGTTGAGAATGCCTGTGCGAGCGGCTGGGTGACCGTGTTACCGTCGACCGAAGAAGTCCAATTCGTCGTTTGAGAGTAGCCCGGGCTCGGTCCCCCGCCAAAGTAGTTTCTCGAGTAATACAGACCCCAGCCGCCGCGCACAACCAGCTTAGGCAAGGCGGAGTACGCGAATCCAATGCGCGGGGCCAGGTCGTCATAATTGAAGTGATATAGACCGCGGTCCCCAGGAGTGTTGTAAACGATTTCCCCGTAAGCCGGCTGCCCGGCCCCGGCGCTGATCGGATTGAGGGCGTGGAAATCAAAGTACGCTTGGTTGTTCTTCCTCGCTGTGATCGGGGTTTGCATTTCATAGCGGAAGCCCAGGTTGAGGGTCAACTTCCGGCTCATCTTCCAGTCGTCCTGAACGTACGCTCCATGCAGGTAGTACTGAGACGCCGGAAATGCGTTAAACCCGGTGGAGCCGGCATTATTGGCGCCGCCAACACCAGCGCCCGCCATCAAGGAAGCGAACGCGTCCCCGGTGCCGGGCGTCGCGGCATCTGAGTCTGGACCTGCCGTCATGGCGTTTGAGAAGTTGAATGTCGTGGGAGCGATCCTGCCGCCGAAAATCTGGACCACAGCGCCCATATACCCGAACGAGAGCGAGTGCACTCCGTGCATCTTGTTGAAGTCTATGGAAGCGGTACCCACATTGTTGGGAGTTTTCATTTTGCCGAAGCCGGTGGTTGGTCCCAAGGGAGCATAGGCGTTGCCTAAACTGACCTCCGGAAACTGCGGAGAATACACGTCAATGATGCCGGGCAAGCCGAGCGTGGAAGGCTGGAATCCGCCGCTCTGCACGACGTTACCCTCAACCCAGCGATTGTATTCGACGTTGCCGTTCATCACGAAAGTGGGCGAAAAGATGTGAGAAGCGCCAAATGCAATGCTGTACCGGTTGTCGGGGTTAACGTCGCCCGGTCCAGCAATGTCGCCGCTTCCGTAATAGTCCGGCATACCGGATTTCGATTCGAACTTCTGCGACCAGCGCCCGTAAATCGAAGTGTTTTGTGTGAAGTGGTGGTCGACTCGAATTCCGTACTCGTTGGAAGCCGTCGCTTGCGACGCCGCGACGTTGAAGTTGTAGCCGCCGCCTGGATTTGCCGGCGCCGGCCAGTAATTTCCAGAGGCAAGGGTCTTCGCCAGAGCGTCAATCGCTCCTACGCCGGACGTGGGAATCTTATTCCCAGGATAACCCAGGCGAACGTAATGTCCCGCGCACGGACCGGAAGAGTAATAGGTCGTGGTGTACGGATTGTAGATCTCGCCTTTATAGATCGGGTTGCCCAGGCAATCCGTTCCAGTCTGGGCACCAAGTTGCGCCGAGAAGTCGCCCGACTCCTGGGCGGAGGTGGGCACATTTGCGCTATAGGAGCCGGCATTGTTTAGCCGCAAGCCCTCATAGTTGGCGAAAAAGAATGTCTTGTTGCTTTGCTTGTAAATGCCGGGGATATACAGCGGCCCGCCCCCGGCTGCCGCGAACTGATTGCGATGGTCCGGGGACTTGGGGAGGCCCTCCAGATTATGGAAGTAGAGGTTGGCGTCCATCTTCTGGTTGCGGAGGTAGTCGCTCAAAGTAAAATGCAGGTCGCTGGTGCCGGACCTGGTAATCATGTTGACGACATTGCCGGTGCTCCATCCGTATTCGGCCGAGAACGAATTGTTCATGACCTTGAATTCCTGGACGTCATCCACCGCAGGCACATAAACGACTCCGCCCCAGCCGCCGGCCACGTTCCAGCCGCCATCCAGAAGAAAGGCCGTGGTTCCAAAGAAGCCGCCGCCAAAGCTCAGGAAGGACATGTCCTGGTCGGCAGTATCCTCCCCGCCTCCCGCATTCAATAACTGCTGCTGGGTCTGGTTGTTCACCGAGGAATTCAACATTACCAGGCCGACCACATTCCTAAGGTTGAGCGGAAGTTCCTCAACTTGCTTTGAGGCAATTTCGGTGCTGACGTTGGCGTTCTCGGTTTGCAACATGGCCACCGATGCGCTTACCGTGACCTGCTCGGAAGTGCCGATGGCCAAATGGATGTCCTCGGTAAGGAAGTCGCCTACATTGAGGACAATTCCCTCTTGCTTGGAAGTCTTGAACCCCGGAGCAGTTGCCTCCAGCGTGTAGGTGCCGACAGGCAGGAGGGAGAACGAATACTCTCCTGCCGAACCGGTGGTGAAGGTTCGGGTGATTCCTTGCGAGGGATTGGTGAGTTTCACTGTTGCCTTCGGAACCCTCGCTCCGGACGGGTCGGAAACCGTGCCTGACAAAGCCGCGGTAGTACTCATCGTTTGCGCATGGAGTGCCGGAAGGAATGTCAGTCCAAGGGCTATAGTGGCCATCAAGACTGCCAAGAGAACGAGACGTAATCTGGTCATGCTGCCTCCTGAGTTTTTTCCTTATTGATCCCGCTATTCATTGGCCCCGCCGCCTTTTCTTTATAGGAGGAGCCGGAGTCTCCTCATCACGTTGGCTGATTGATCGTCTGACAGACCCGTAGCACACTCAACGGGTCCCCCTGAGCTGCACGCACAACACGCACAAGAAAACGAGGCCTGCGCACAGTATGGCAACGTACTGTACGGTACTGTTCGAGAGCGTTCTGGCGATGGAAGCTCCGTTAAGTTCTTGTAAGCTATTGATTAAAAATGGTTTATGCCCTTCGCCGGAAGTATGTTCAATCGCTGCAAATCGACCAGGCGAATCGTTGCAACTCATTGATTTTAAGTTACTTGTAGCAACGTTCACGACAAGCTCAGGTTTTTGACTTGTCAAGAGCGTTAAGAAGGGGTACAGTCCGTTTGGAACCAGAGAATTCGAGGCAATCGATGGCGCATGCAGTTGAAAAGATCGATTTTCCTGAGCGGCAAGAGGGCTCGGACAAGGTACCAGCGACCGAAGTCCAGAAAACGTTGTCTTCGATCCTGCAAAGCACGCCCTTTCACTCCAGTAAACAGTCTCAGGAGTTGTTGCAGTACATCGTCGATCAGTCTCTCGCAGGCCACCTTGAGATGCTCAAGGAACGGATCATCGGAGCAAATGTTTTTGACAGACGCCCAGACTACGACACAAATGACGATCCGATCGTTCGCGCGCGTGCCGCCGAGGTCAGGAAGCGCCTCGCGCTCTACTATCAAACAGCGCGTGAAGAATCTGTCCGGATCAGCGTACCCTCCGGCTCGTTTAGAGCCATTTTCGAATGGGCTGACACGAAGCCGATTCAGTTGCCGTCGGCTCCGCCGCACAGACCGGAACAGAGCCAGCCGCCGGTCGAATCTATGCCCCCGCCGGCTCCCCACGAGGTCGCAGGGCCCGACCTTGCGACACCCTCGCCAAGATTCCGAGGCCGCAGATGGTGGGTCGTGATTGCCGCTTCGGCGGTGATCCTGACTTTGGCAATGCAGCACTACTTCGCATCTCCCGAGGATCGTGCCTTAAATCAATTCTGGTCGCCTATTTTAGATAACTCCCATACAGTCCTGATCTATCTCGGCAGCAATGCTGTCTATGAATTGTCTTCCTCTTACATGGATGCGTATTACCAGCAACACCCCCGGAGCCAAACAGAGGAAATGGGACTGGAATCCTATATTCCATTGCCCCCGAGCACGAAGATTGACGTTCAGGACCTATATCCCGCAAAGGATACCTTCGTCACCATTGGTGATGTCGCTGCAACAACAAAGATCGTGTCCCTGCTGGTGCATCGCAATAAGCAGTTCGACGTTCGATTCGGTAACGATGTGGCGTATGGCGATCTTCGCGAACACCCCACGATCTTGATCGGTGCGCACAACAACTCATGGACCCTTACCATGACTGAGAATCTGCGTTATGTCTTCGAAGGGCCAAACGCCATCGTGGACCGCTCAGTCTCTCAAAAGCGCTGGTCTACCGCCGCTCATGAACTTACAGATGACTACGCGATCGTATCCCGGGTTTTGAACTCCAGGACTGGCACGACAGTCCTCACAGCCGCGGGAGTGGGACATGCGGGAACGCGTGCCGCTGCGGAATTCCTCACCAATCCACAATCCATCTCGGCGCTGGCAAAGTCCCTCCCAAAAGGCTGGGAAAGAAAGAATATACAGATTGTCCTGCATACCAGCGTCATAAACCAGCTTCCGAGCGCTCCGGACGTCGTTGCTACCTACTGCTGGTAAAGTAACCGCTGGTATTGTTTCATTTGCCGTATCTTTACTTGTCGGCGAACGCAAATCGTATTGGCGACGGCCAGTGGCATAGGAAAAGTGGATCTCCGAATCGCAGAATCAAACCCATTTACGGAGAAGTCTCGCACTGAACCCTGGTCTTCCTAAGCAAGCAGAACGCTGACCTATGGCTCGCCGAAATGACGATCTGCTTTCGAATCAAGGAGATGAAAGGTGCGTTCATCGTGGGTAAACTGTGCCTCGCCAAAATAACGATCTGTCGTCGAATCAAGCAAATGAACTGTCAATTCCTCACTTCACAACAATGACAAACCACAACGGCATTTCAGCGTGCGCTTCACGGAAATGGATCCTTAAGAGTCCGGCCTGTTGGGTGTGTAGCTGTAGTCGTAGGAACTTCAAAGTTCAACACTGTTCAACAAGGTGACGCGCCAAGCCATTGATTTTATTGAAGTTTTGGAGGTGGCTCCATCTGCTCCCAAAACAGGTCAAATAGTCTGTGAAATCTTATTGAAACTGGGTGATTTTAAGTGCTTTTGATTGAACTGTTTACCGCGTGCCTATCGATCCCTGTTGATCCTTGTGGATTCTGGGTGCTTTGACAGTTACAAATTCGACTACAGCCCAGATGAGTTTGCCCGTTTGCCCAGCGTGTTGTGCAGCGGAAAAACGAGCAAGGCGCGTCAGTCGCTGCAGGGTGGCTCAGCACTGCTGGAGTGAAAAATCACTCATTCAGACCTACAAGCGGAAAACAAGGCCGTCTATCCCCCAGATGGAATTTCGGCAAGTCACAGCTGCCAGAACGCCCGCCGAATTTGAGAACCAGGCTCATTTTGCATCCAGATGGCTTCTGGCGAGGGACAGCCCTACATAACAGCATTTACGCTGGGCGCGGCCCCCATCTCCTCCAAGACACGCCGCATGGCTGTCAGCAGCGCCTCAATGTCGGTGGGCGATAACCGTCCGACCGTCCC
>Ga0187852_1004042_pt1 | contig 10213 bp, 7 predicted proteins | sample June2016WEW_6_40_FD_134511 | JGI IMG/M metagenome (GOLD analysis project Ga0187852, IMG submission 134511) | Peatland microbial communities from SPRUCE experiment site at the Marcell Experimental Forest, Minnesota, USA - June2016WEW_6_40 | ecosystem: Environmental > Terrestrial > Soil > Wetlands...
GGCATTGAGAAGACCTGCGAGGCCAAGTTTTATCAGCAGGTGGTGCCGCTCACCGACCGCATCGACTACCTGAGCCCGATGGCCAACAACCTCTGTTACTGTCTGGCCGTCGAAAAGCTGCTGGCGCTCGAAATTCCCGGGAAGGCCCAGTGGATCAGGGTTCTCTTATCCGAGCTGACCCGCCTGAACTCCCATCTCGTATGGCTGGGCACCCACGCTATGGATATTGGCGCGCTGACCGTCTTTCTCTACACCTTCCGCGAGCGCGAGGATATTCTCAGGCTCTTTGAGGCTGTCTCCGGCCAGCGGATGATGACCAGCTACTTCCGCATCGGCGGCCTTGCGCTGGAGCCGCCGCTGGACTTTTTCCACCGCGTGGAGACATTCATCCACAGCTTCCCGGAAAAAATCGACGAGTATTCAAACCTGCTCACCGGCAATCCAATCTTCAAGAATCGCTTGAAGGGTGTGGGCTATTTGTCGGCAGCGGACGCAATTGCGCTGGGCGTGACCGGCCCGCCGATGCGCGCCTCGGGCGTGGATTTCGACCTGCGCCGCGACATGCCTTACTCCGGCTATGAAAAGTTCCAGTTCAGGGTTCCCGTCTCGAGCGATGGCGATTGCTGGGCTCGATATCTGGTCCGGCTGGAAGAGATGCGCGAGAGCGTCAGGATCATTCAGCAGGCGCTGGACGGAATGCCCGAAGGGCCGATTAAGGCCGACGCTCCCAGGATTGTGCTGCCCGACCGCGAGAAGATGAAGACCCAGATGGAGGCGCTGATCCATCATTTCAAGATCGTCACCGAAGGGTTTGCGGTTCCGGCCGGCGAGGTTTATCAGGGAATTGAATCGCCGCGCGGGCAGATGGGCTACTATGTGGTCTCGGACGGCACGGCCAAGCCCTACCGCGTCCACATGCGCAATCCGACCTTCGCCACCTTGCAGGCGCTGGAGACCATGTGCAAGGGGCGAATGCTGGCCGACGTGGTGGCCGTCGTCGGATCCATCGATATTGTGTTGGGAGAGATCGACAGATGAAAAGGGGGAGATAGTGGTTGATTACGCGAAGCTTGCGGGTAAAGCGAAAGTGAAACAGGATGAAGACAAACTGGCTGTCGACCGGCATAGAAAACTGAGGGCGGACCCGTGCGCCTTCTTTGAAAGAGTGAGCGGGCATCTCGTGGAGGAGATGAAGAAGGCCAATGTGGAACTCCGCAAGAGGAGAGCTGCCGTTCTTGGCCAGAATCATTTGCCCAACTTCGTAAACGAGATTTTTCTTACCTACGGAACAGATACGCTCTGCAGAGTGGGACTCGGGATCATAGGAGGTGGATGTAGAGTCACGGCCGTAATCAGCGGCCCGCCGAACGGATATGTAATCTCGCGGAAGGAATATCTTTGCGACCAGGATGCGGCCTGCCAGGAAGTGCGTCCTGCCGGAAGACTGGTCGTCGCATGCCGTCCCAACGAAATTGCAGTAGATATCATTTCGGGGATTCTCGTTGGCAAATTCGATTGAGCTTGGCCGGACTGCCTCCGTTGAGTTGTGGGTTTTTCTCGCTTCCCTGCTCCGCGGCCACACCGTGGTGCACGGGTTGAACGGCGACCGGCAGGCAACGGTCGAGCAGGGCGAGGAAGAGATGGATTGGTCAGCCAAAGCGTGGGCGCGGGAGTTGTGCGATGAGCGATGAAACCATGCCCCTCTTTTCGCCTCAGCTGGCGGCGCGGTTTGACGCGCTGGTCCAGAAGTACCCGGTGCGGCGTTCGGCGCTGGTTCCCATGCTCCTCTACGCCCAGGACGAGATCGGCTATCTCTCCGATGCGGTCGTCGCCGAAGTGGCCGAACGCATCGGCATCACCGAGCTCGAAGTCCGCAACGTGGCGACTTATTACTCGATGCTTCGCTTCAAGCCGGTAGGTAAATACAACGTGCAGGTTTGCACCAACATCAGTTGCATGTTGCGCGGAGCCTACGACCTCTACGAGCGTTTCCATGAGGAGTTGGGCATTGGCCCCAACGGCGTCACGCCGGACGGCCTCTTCTCGCTGGAAGAAGTCGAGTGCATCGGGGCCTGCTCGTGGGCGCCCTCCATTCAGGTGAACTACGAGTTCCACGACGGGCTGACGCCCGAGCATGTGCCCGGCATCCTGGCCGGCTATAGACAACTAGAAAGTAAGGCCGCTCTACCTCAACTGGTCTCCCATCCCGATGAGGTCAAGATCGTCTCCCGCCGTTTTGGGCTGGGCGCGGCAAAGATCGACCGTTATCTCGAACTCGGCGGCTACGCAGCCGCAAAAAAGTGCCTGGAACAAGGTCCCGACTGGATCATCAACGAGATGAAGGCCGGTAACCTGCGCGGGCGTGGCGGCGCGGGCTTTTCCGCGGGGCTCAAGTGGTCGTTCGTGCCCAAAAAATCGGCCAAGCCGAAATATGTGTTGGTCAACGGCGACGAGAGCGAGCCCGGAACCTGCAAGGATCACCTGATCTTTCTGCACGACCCTCATGCGGTCATCGAGGGCACGATCATTGCCGGCCTCGCCATCGGCGCCAAGGTGGGTTTCATTTATCTGCGCGGCGAATACCGCTATCTGCTGGAGATCATGGAGAAGGCCGTGACCGATGCCTACGCCCGCGGCTTTCTGGGCAAGAACATCTTCGGCTCCGAAACCGAGTTCCAGATCATCACCCATACCGGCGCGGGGGCCTATGAAGTAGGCGAAGAGTCGGCGCTGATGGAGTCGCTCGAAGGCAAACGGGGGATTCCGCGCATCAAGCCGCCCTACCCTGCCGTCGTCGGCCTCTACGGCGGTCCCACGATCATCAACAACGCCGAAACCATCGCCACCGTGCCACACGTGATAGCGATGGGCGGCTCGGCCTACGCGGCAGTGGGCTCTCCGCGCAACGGCGGCACGCGCCTGTTCTCCATCAGCGGCCATGTGGAGCGCCCTGGCGTCTATGAGTTGCCCATGGGCTACAACCTGAAGAAGATGATCTACGAGGTGGCCGGCGGCATTCGCGGCGGGCGCAAGTTGAAGGCCGTTATCCCCGGAGGTTCTTCGACGCCGGTGCTGCTGCCCGAGGAAATCGACATCGGCATGGACTTCGATCAGGTGGGTAAGTCCGGCTCCATGCTGGGCTCGGCCGGCATGGTGGTGATCGACGATGCTACCTGCATGGTCGAATTCGCGCTACGCACGATCAGCTTCTATCAGCATGAGAGCTGCGGCTGGTGCATTCCCTGCCGCGAAGGCACGGACTGGTTGAAGAAGTCGCTCACCCGCTTCCACGCCGGATTCGGCACGGCCAAGGACATCGACAACATTCAATATCTGGCCGGAAACATGCTGGGCCGGACTTTCTGCCCGCTGGGCGACGCGGCGGCCATGCCCACGCTGGCTTTTGTCAAGAAATTCCGTAAGGAGTTTGAGGACCATTTGAACGGCAAGCCCTGCCCGTTAGCAAGACACGTGGATTTGGTGGTGGTGTAGAGGGCTCTGGAGACGAATGGCAGACGTAACCTTCACAGTCGATGGCAAGAAGCTGACCGCTTCCGCGGGGATGCTGCTGATCGACGCCTGCCGCAAGGCGGGCATCGAGATTCCGGCCTTCTGCTACTACCCTGGTCTCTCCTTGCAGGCAGCCTGCCGCATGTGCGTGGTGCGCCAAGAGACAGTCCCCAAGCTGCAAACGGCCTGCACCACCACCGTCGCCGAGGGCCAGGTTTTTATCACGGAATCCGAGGAAATCGCCCAGGCGCGCAAGGCCACCATCGAATTGCTGCTCGGCAACCATCCCCTCGACTGCCCGGTCTGCGATGCCGGCGGCGAGTGCGAGCTGCAGGACATGACCTTCAAATACGGCGCGGGCGAGAGCCTGTACGCCGAGGCCAAGGAGCATCGCGAGGAACAGAAGTGGTCGCCGGCCGTCTATTTTGACCGCCCGCGCTGCATTCTCTGTTACCGCTGCATCCGCGTCTGTGGCGAGGGCATGGACGTGTGGGCGCTGGGCGTGCAGAACCGCGGCGTCCATTCGACGATTGTCCCCAACGGCGGCGGCCATCTGGACTGCGAGCAGTGCGGCATGTGCATCGACATCTGCCCGGTGGGCGCGCTGACCTCGGGCAGCTATCGCTACAAGACGAGACCGTGGGAGATGAACCACGTCTCGACGGTCTGCACACATTGCGCGGACGGCTGCAAGGTGACGCTGGGCGTGCGTCAGACCAATGATGGCTCGGAGATCGTCCGCGCCGACAATCGTGACAAGAGCGGCATCAACGGCGACTTTCTCTGCGCCAAGGGCCGCTTCAGCTTCGACTTCATCGAAAATCCCGAGCGCCTGACCAATCCCCTGGTCCGCAACAACGAGGGCAAGCTGGAACCGGCCACATGGGAGCACGCGCTGCGTCTGGCGGCGAGTAAATTGAAGGAGGTTCGCGACAGCAAAGGCGGCGCGGCTATCGGCGTAATCGGCTCCAACCGGACCACAAACGAAGAGAACTACCTGCTGCAGAAGTTCGCGCGGACGGTTCTCCAGACCAACAACATCGACCATGAGCGCAGTACGGATTACGCAGCCTTTGCTCGCGCCCTCGCCAGACACAATCGCAAGACAGCCAGCCTGCGCGACATCGCAACCGCCCCGGCGATTCTGCTCATCAGCGGCAATCCCACTGAAGAACATCCGCTGCTGGCGTGGAACCTGCGCACCAATGTGCGGCTGAACCGCGCGCGGCTCTACATCGCCAACTCCAAGCCCATCAAGCTGGAGCGCATGGCCTATGCGACGCTGCGGCTGCGCGCCCACGGCTATCAAGCCATTCCCGAGTATCTGGGCGGCAGCGACGACACAATCAAGAACGCTGTCTTCCGCAAGGCCGTGCTGGCCGAGGAATCGCTCGTGGTGATTTTCGGCCAGGAGTTTCGCGGCCAGGCTGTCGAATCGCTCGTTGCCTGGGGCTTGAAACACGGCGATGTCCGCTTTGCCTTCCTCGGCGACCACTCGAACTCCCGCGGCGCGGCCGACATGGGGCTGTTACCCGATCTGCTGCCCGGCTATGTGCCGGTAACCGCTCCGGGCGCGTTCGCCGAATACGCGGGGCTGCCTGCAACAAGCGGCAAGACGCTGCCGGAAATCTTCAAAGCAGCAGGCAAAGGCGAGCTGGGCGCATTGCTGATCGTCGGCGCCAATCCGGTGGCTAGTACGGGCGTGGACCCTGCGGCCTTGAAGAACACCTTCGTCATTGTTCAGGACCTTTTTCTCACTGAGACCGCGGCACTGGCCGATGTGGTGTTGTCGGCTGCCAGCCTCTACGAGAAGTCCGGCACGGTGACCAACACCTACGGTGATGTGCAACTCGTCAAGAAAGCCGCCGACCGCGCGGGAGTAAAGCCGGACTTCGAGATTCTGGTGCGTCTGGCCGGCGCCATGGGCGTCGATGTCAAGACGCTGGTGCCCTTCGGCAAGGGCGGCGTGACGGCCGACCTGGGCCAGTCGCGTGGCGCTCAGGCCGGCGAGGCCGATCGCCACGCAGTGTGGCTGGCGGCCAACAACCTCGAGCCCAGGCTAAGTCCCTTCGATCCGCTTGCCGTGCTGGACGAGATCGAGCGGTTGGTTCCCGGCTACAGCCTGGACCGGATCAATCTCTTCGGCGGCAACGATGTGCGAACGGAGCCCGGCTCTGTGCCGGTCGCGGCGTTGACGGGTCCGCGACCCGATCTGGTGGTTCCCGCGCACGATGCATTGTTTACCTCCGGAACGCTGGGCCGTTATAGCCCCGCGCTCAAGGAACTTGCCAAGCATCAGGCGTCAAAGCTGGTGCAGATACGGACGAAGTAGAGTGTGCTCAGGGATTCTGGGCAGATGAGCTAGAAACAACAGCAGGTCCTTCGACTTCATCCGCCGCGGCGGAGTTCGCTCAGGATGACGGTCGTAAGAGAAGAAGAGGCTGAAGGCACATGACGATTCTCGAGTTTTTTCTGTGGAGCCTGCTCAAGGTGGCCGTGGTGACGGTGGTGATGCTGCTGGCCGTCGCTTACACCGTGCTGCTGGAGCGCAAGCTGGTGGGCCGCATCCAGAATCGCTGGGGACCTAGCCGCGTGGGACCGTTTGGCTTGCTGCAGACACTGGTGGATGGGGCCAAGCTCTTCCTCAAGGAAGACCTCATCCCCACCGGCGTCTACAGGCCCCTCTATCTGCTTGCGCCCATCATCGCCCTGGGCTGCGCGCTGATCTCGATCGGCGTGGTGCCCTTCGGCGAGCCTAACGTTGGTCCGGGCCGCCTGGATCTTTTTGAGATTTCCAATGTGAACATCGGCCTGCTGGTCATACTGGGCATCACCTCGATTGGTGTCTACGGCATCGCGCTGGCAGGATGGTCGTCGAACAATAAGTATTCGCTGCTGGGCGCGCTGCGGTCTTCGGCGCAGCTAATCAGCTACGAGCTTGCTTTGGGCCTCTCATTGGTTGGCGTGGTGCTGCGCGCGGGGTCGCTCAACCTGCGCGTGATCGTCGAGCAGCAGGCGACCAGAGGCATCCTCACCTGGAACCTTTTCGGCGGAATGCAGTTCGTGGCCTTCTTCATCTACCTCATGGCGGCCTATGCGGAGACCAACCGCTCTCCCTTCGACCTGCCTGAGGCGGAGAGCGAGCTGACCGGCGGCTATCACACCGAGTACAGCTCGATGAAGTTCGCCATGTTCTTCATGGCCGAGTATGCCAACATGATCACGGTGGGTTGCGTGGCCACTCTGCTCTTTCTGGGCGGCTGGACTAGCTTTTTCGGCGACCTGATTCCTCCGCCTGAGAACGTCTTTATCCATGCGTTCCTCCCCACCTTCTGGTTCGTGCTCAAGGTCTTGTGCTTTCTGTTCTTGTTTATCTGGGTGCGGGGAACGCTGCCCCGCTTCCGCTATGACCAGTTGATGAATTTTGGATGGCGCATTCTTATGCCGCTGGCCATTCTGAACATTGTGGGAACAAGCCTTTGGCTTGCGTACCGCTGAGTTACAATCGGGCTTGCCCGCATGGGATTGCAACGATGCACCTGATTTTGTTTATCGTGTTTGCGGGATTCTGCCTGGCCGGAGCCATCAACCTCCTGCTCCAGAGCCATCCCATCTCGAGCGCCCTGTCGCTGATTGTGGTGATGACCTCGCTGGCCGTGCTTTACCTGTTGCTGGGCGCGGAGTTTCTGGCCATCGCGCAGATCATCGTCTATGCCGGCGCCATCATGGTCCTATTCACCTTCGTGGTCATGCTGCTCAACGCCGGCCGGGAAGAGCGCACCCTGGGCAGCCGTTCGGCCCGTACGGTGGGCTTTCCCGCGGTCGTGGTCATCCTGGGCGTCATCGCCACCGTGATCCTCCGTGCGCAGGGCCTGGGCATGGCGGGATTGAGGGACGGCATCACCTCCACTGAAGAGTTGAGCCGCGTGCTATTCCACGAGCTGCTGCTACCCTTTGAGGTGACCTCGGTGCTTATCCTCATCGCGATTCTAGGCGCTGTTGCGCTGGCCAGCCACGGCGACACAGATCCCCACCGGAACCGGGACCCCTACGGGAACCCAGAGAGGACGGCAGGCAAGTGAGCTCCTTTTTCTCGCAGGAAGTCCCCATCGCGTGGTATCTGCTGCTGAGCGCCGCTCTGTTTTCGCTGGGCGTCGCCGGCTTCCTCATCAAGCGCAACCTCATCACCGTCTTCATGTCCATTGAGCTCATGCTCAACGCCGTGAATCTCTCCTTTGTGACCTTCGCCCACCAGTGGCACGCGGTGAAGGGCCAGATATTCGTCCTCTTTGTGATGGTTGTGGCCGCTGCGGAGGCTGCCGTGGGGCTGGCCATCATCATCGCCGTCTTCCGCGCACGTGCTACCCTGGCCGTCGACCGCATCGACCTGATGAAACTATGAACGAACCTCTCTATCTTTGGTTGATCCCGGCACTGCCGTTCGCAGGTTTCCTGATAAACGGACTCCTCGGACGCCGGCTGCCCAAGTGGCTTGTGAGCACGATTGCGTTGCTGGCGCCACTGGTGGCATTTGGCGTGGTGTTCCATGCGGCATCGGGATTGTTCGGAATTGGCCCCGCTCTCAGTTCCCTGCCCTACACCGAAACCTGCCCGTTTCCATGGATCAACATCGGCACGCTGCACATCGACTTCAGTTTCGTCCTCGACCAGCTTTCTCTCGTGATGCTGCTGGTCGTCACCGGCGTTGGATTCCTGATTCATGTCTACTCCGTGGGTTATATGGACCACGAAGATGGCTACGCGCGCTACTTCTCTTACCTGAATCTCTTCCTCTTCTTCATGACCGTGCTGGTTCTGGCCGGCAACGCGCTGGTGATGTTTGTGGGCTGGGAGGGCGTGGGCCTGGCATCATATCTGCTGATCGGCTTCTGGTTCCAAAAGAACTCCGCCGCGGACGCGGGCAAGAAGGCCTTCATCGTCAACCGCATCGGCGACTTCGGCTTCCTCATCGGCATGTTTCTGCTGCTAGCCAACTTCGGCACGCTCACCTTCAGCGAGATCGGCGCGCAGCTGGGCGCGAACCCCGGCTGGCAGGGCGGCGTACTTACCGTGACTGCGCTCTGCCTGCTGCTCGGCGCCATCGGCAAGAGCGCGCAGCTTCCGCTCTACGTCTGGCTGCCCGACGCCATGGAAGGCCCCACGCCTGTCTCCGCGCTCATTCACGCCGCCACCATGGTCACGGCCGGGGTTTACATGATCGCCCGCACCCATGTCTTGTTCGACCACTCCCCCTTCGCGCTCGGCACGGTTGCGGTTATCGGCGCGGCGACGGCGCTGTTTGCGGCCACCATCGGCCTGGTCCAGAACGACATCAAGCGCGTGCTGGCCTACTCCACCATCTCGCAAATCGGCTACATGTTCCTCGGCTGCGGCGTGGCGGCTTACTCGGCGGCCATCTTCCATTTGATGACCCACGCCTTCTTCAAGGCGCTGCTCTTCCTTGCGGCGGGCTCGGTGATTCACGCCATCGGCGGCGAGCAGGACCTGCGCAAGATGGGCGGCCTGTGGCGGAAGCTGCCGGTCACCTTCGCCGTCGCCACCGTTGGCGTTCTGGCCATCGCCGGATTCCCGCCCTTCGCGGGATTCTTCTCCAAGGATGCGATTCTCTACGCGGCCTATTTGCAAGGGCCGAGCGGACGGGTGCTGTGGTTCGTTGGAGTGGTTACGGCCCTGCTGACTTCGTTCTATATGTTCCGGCTGTGGTATCTGGCCTTCCTGGGCAAGCCGCGGGGCGAGGCTGCTCCTCACCACTCCACGCCCTGGTCGATGCTCGGGCCGCTGCTGATTCTGGCCCTGCTCTCGATCTGCGGCGGCTGGATCGGCATCGAGCGCTCGGGCGGCTGGGTAAATATGGAGCGCTTCAGCAGCTTTCTGGCGCCTGTCGTGGGTGTGCGAAGCGCAGAGGCGGGCAGCGCGGGCCTGGAGTTCCGAATGAGTGTGGCGGCCGTTGTCGTAGCGTTCCTGGGCTGGTACATCGCGCACGTGTTCTACCAGCTGAGGCCCTCGCGCCGGGCAGAGTTTGCCGCATCTTTGTCCGGCCCCTACACGGTTCTCGCCAACAAATACTACGTTGACGAGTTCTATAACGCGACGGTGGTCAAGCCGTTGCTGGCTATCTCCACATACTTCCTGGGCTGGGTCGTGGATAAGGCTCTGCTGGGCGGCGCAGCATGGCTGCTTGGAGGCCTTGCCTTGTTTACCGGGGCGCTCCTGCAACGCTGGCAATCGGGCAATCTGCGCTCCTATGCGGCGTGGCTGGCAGCCGGCGCGGCGGCGGTGCTGCTCTTCGTCGTCGTTCCCTGGTCCGCTTTCCTGGCCAACTTTGGAATTCATCTCAATATGGCGGGGCGCTGAGAATGAACGCGATAAATCAATCGATTCTCACGTTGATTCTCCTGCTTCCGCTGGCCGGAGCGGTCCTGGTGGCGCTCGCGCCCGGCCGCGGCAAGCTGCCCAACTGGATCGCGCTGATCACGGCCCTGCTGACCTTCGGCCTTACGCTTCACCTGCCTGCGCATTTTGTCCTCGGCCAAAGCGGCTTCCAGTTTGCAATCAATCGCCCGTGGATCGAGAGCCCCGCCATCTTCTACCACGTGGGCGTCGATGGCCTGAGTCTGTGGCTGGTCGTGCTTACCGGTCTGTTGGCCCCTGTCGGCGTACTCGCCAGTTGGAACGCCATCAA
>Ga0187852_1004047_pt1 | contig 10203 bp, 10 predicted proteins | sample June2016WEW_6_40_FD_134511 | JGI IMG/M metagenome (GOLD analysis project Ga0187852, IMG submission 134511) | Peatland microbial communities from SPRUCE experiment site at the Marcell Experimental Forest, Minnesota, USA - June2016WEW_6_40 | ecosystem: Environmental > Terrestrial > Soil > Wetlands...
ACCTAACACCTAGTACCGCTTCCCCGATCCCCCCAAAAATACGAACGCCCCGATCTCTTGCGCGATCAGGGCGCCCGGGCAGCCCTCCCCCAGAACTGCTCACCTGTGAAACTATACTTTCGACGAAATTCTCGAAATGGCACTCTGGTGCGCCATCCCTATTCCGGTTACCAGTCCATTCAAAACAGCCCGACTAAGTACAACGAAACACCGAAAATCCTCCGCCGCTCTTCGCTTCATTTGCATCCCTTTGGCTCATGTTACGTGTTTACGGACAAAAGGCGGACAGCAATGCACGACTCGCAAGAGGCGGGCATCTGGCAACTGATCCACTTCTCTTTGCTGGACTGGCTCGCCCGCTGCGGGCAGCTAGATTGGTCACGAGCAGTGATGGACAGCAGTTCAGTTCGAGCAGTTTTTGGGGCAGGTCAAGTTGCCGGCACCATGCCTTCGGCAGCCAGCGGCTTTGCAACGTGACTGCCGATATAACCTGCGCCGCCCGTGACCAATACATGTGTGGAGCTGTCTTTCATTCTGCTCGTCGGCCCCCAAAGAGTTCTTGATCTTCATTCTTTGCAAAGGCTTTATTGTGATCACGCAGAATACAGGTGATATCCCGTTCTGCTACCTGGCTTCTCGAGATCCATCATCCGGGCGACAACTCAAAATGCCTTCGTAATTAGCTTTGTTTCGATGAATTAGCTCGCGAGAAAAGCTTGTACCAGGATCCAAATACTTCATAAGTGATCATGCCCGCGATGCCCCGCGCACTTTCTGGGCGATGCCAACCGCCGTTGCGAATATAATTGACCAGGTGTCTCGCTGTCTCTATCCGCCTGCCCTTTGACCGCGAGTCAAGAGCCAGATTCCAATAGATGGATGCAATACCCTCTCGGATTGCACCCGTGTATTCATACCGTAACTCCTTATCGAGAGCCCTCAGCATTCGAAGACATTCTTCCGCTCGAATAGGTTGGGACATTGAAGACCACATGGCACCGGAGTGAATTCTGTAAGCAGCCATGATCTCGTCCACTAGCTCAATCGTCCCGTAACGGGCAACCATTGCGCAGAGTGGCCAGTCACCGAGCTTCATCTCGAAAAACCATTTTGGGAATTGGCCGATGTATTTCCGCCTCAGCACGACAGTACACGTCATTATGAAATTGCCCTTCAATATGTTCTCGATCGTATATGACCCGGCAGGAAGCTGAGGGAACACATCCAGCCGAACATCGAAATTCTGCGTGCCCGCTTCATACTGGGCTCGGACGCGACCGCAGCATATTGCACACTCAGGATGGGCGTCGAGGAAATTGATCTGCTTTTGGAGCTTATCCGTTTCGATCCAGTAATCGTCACCTTCTAGGAGCGCCAGGTACTCGCCATGGCAAGCTTCGATAGTTCCCGTAAAATTTCGCATTGCGCCGACATTTTGGTCGCGGAGAAGGAGCTTGATTCGTTCAGGGTAACGGCGATGGAATGCCGTAATCACGGCACGGGTACTATCGGTCGAACAGTCCTCTCCGATGACGATCTCATATTCAAAGTTCACCTTTTGGGCGAGTATGCTTTCGATGGCCTGTCCGATGTATTGCTCATGGTTATAGGTAATGATCGCCACGCTTAATTTCATAATTCAGCAACTCTGAGTAGGGATTCAGAGTCTATTTCGCCTTGAGCCTATGTCGTGGTTTTTATTCAAATTCGTATCCCCTGTTCCAGCCCAAGCGTCCCGGAGAACCTAGAGCAGAATGTTTATACACACAATCCTGAACGGGATTAACCTTTTTTAAAACAGGTTCCAATCAGATAGCGGGCAATTCTGCCTTCTGGACAAGCTAAAGCACACCACACGGAAAGTGACGATGTTATGAGTAACGAGTGACTTGAGAATCCAACATACCGCCTTGCTTAACAAATGCCATTTCCACCAGCCACAAAGCATTCTGGAAACTGGTGCGATTGAGGTCTGTGATGTCAAACACTACGTATCCCTTTTCTTTCATAGTTGCAATGACAACGTCAAATCGGTTGGTGAAAACTTTGCACATGATTGCGGCCTCGAGCAGAACGACTTCACAGCTCCGGAGCGTTCTCATGGCTCCGATTAGGACCTGCAAGTCCCAGCCTTCAGCATCTATCTTGAGCACATCGGGTGGAGGCAGACTTGTCTTGGGCAGGAAGTCGTCAAGCGCGACAACTGGCGCTTCCATCTGCGGAAAGCCGAGACTGGAGGCTTGCGCCTCATCAAGGGCAAACGTGAAGCTATCATCCCTTGAATGGATTGTAAGCTTCATGGTCGAATTGGACGGACCGGCCCCCATACAATAAAACTTGACTCTTTCATTCCGGGTGAGATCAGCCACTTCACGGCGCATTGTTTCCTGCGGTTCGAACATGGAAAAATAGGCGTCGGGAAAGTATTTCAAGGCGGTTCGGGTCCAGTTGCCCCGATTGGCGCCAACGTCCACGAAATGTTTCGGCTTAAACCCCAGATTAACGAGACAGTCAAAAAATGGGTCCGTTCGCGCGTGGGAGCCGTTGTAAAGTGTGCCAGCAGCCCGTTTGGGGGCTCGTGCAATTTGCAAACCCAATGGCCGGATCAATTGATTCACCCTTTTAGCGATTTTCATGCATTTACCAGATCCTTATTGCGCACTTATTCGGGCGGCATCGGTTTCACAAATCCCGAATCGTCGTTCGGTCAATTTCATAACCTCGGAAACAACCTATTTTAACCGCGTGACGCTCAACCTGGGAAGCAGAGTTCCGGGATGAGAGGCTGCGTTAAGGTTCCAAACCAGGATTTCCATTTTGGCTCCCTAACATGCAGGAATTCTGCCAAGAAGATCTGCGTCCTGCTCCACAACGCTCCGGCCCGGAGGAGCCTCAGGGATTGCATCGGCAGGCTCCATAACCTTCCGAACAGCACCTGCGGGCCACGCGTGAGAACCTTGCCCACCAAAGACTAACTCAAGCTCATTGGTTCCTCTTGCTTAGAGCGTCCTTGACTTCGCCGGAGAATTGGAATGCCGTCTCAAGAATTTCAGCCATGCTCGCGATCATGCCGGCATCCACGGCCTGTCCGGTTGGAAGAAGGCAGATACGGCTCGCCACTCTTTCCGTATTCGGCAGCAGCAGATCCGCATTGGGTTGCAGGCTCCTGTAGGGCTCCATGCGGTGACATCCCGGCCAAAAGTATTTTCTTGCAAGTACGTTCTCCGCATGAAAGACCGCGACGACCTCATCCCGGTTCAGAGGAGCAACTTCGGGGTCGATCTCCAAAACAATGTATTGATAGTTGTTGCTCTCCTGCTTGTCGTAGCGAATGAGAGAAACGCCCTGCATTCCGGCCAGGTATCTTTCGAACGCTTCATAATTTGCCTTGTTCACTTCCACAATTTCGTCCAGCGACTCGAGCGACGTAAGGCCCATTGCCGCGCAGGCCTCTGTCATCTTGCCGTTCACGCCCAGATAGCTCACTTTGTCGTAGCCCGAGAAGCCAAAATTACGCATAAATTTCAAACGGCTCGCCAAGTCGCCGTTGTTAGTTACGATAGCTCCCCCTTCGAACGCATTGATGAACTTTGTCGCGTGAAAGCTGAAGATCTCGCATTCGCCAAAACTACCCACCATCGTGCCCTGGCGCGAACAGGCAAGCGCGTGCGCCGCGTCATACATCACCTTCAATCCGTACTCGCGGCCGATCCTGTCAATCGCCTCGGTATCGCAGGCGCGTCCCCACAGATGCACGCCGAGGATCCCACTCGTCTTTGAACTGATCACCCGCTCAACACTGCGAGGATCCACGTTGCAGGTGGCCGGATCGATATCCGCGAAGACGGGGGTGATTTCCTGCCACTGGAGGGCATGTGCTGTCGCAATGAACGTATACGAGGGCACAATGACTTCTTCCGTCATTTCAAGCGCGCGAACTGCGATTTCAAGCGCTACCGTTGCATTGCACATCGCCACACAGTGCCTGGTCTGTGCAATCGAGGCGACTTTAGCCTCGAACTCCTGAACGAAGGGGCCGTCATTGGAGAACCAGCGGCGGTCAAGCATGTCGTTGAGCCGCGCAAGAAGGCGCTCTCGGCTTCCCACATTCGGTCTGCCCACATGCAATACGGACTGAAAACGGGGAGGATCTCCCAGCACCGCAAGCCGTTTGGATTGGATTGCTGCATTTACCTTCATTTGGTTTCAGCTACGCCCTTTCATCAAAGAGTCCTTCTATCATGCTCGTCATGAAGACGGGTATCCCTATACAGTCCCGAACCTCCGTACACTCAGAGAAGCTGTCATCGATCAGGATTGCGCTGGTATCCGTTATGAACTGGCTCTTCTTCTCGCCTGTCTTGACCTCGCAGATTTTGTCAAACAGGGCCTGCAGTCTGAACCTCGCCAGGTACTCGGCGACGTCTCCGCCGTGACGGGTCAAAAGGACAAGCGTCTTCCCTCTGTTCAGTTCCTGATACAGAAGCCTAACCAAGTCGGGATTGACCTGGCCCCTAACAACAAGAGTATCGTCCAGGTCGACGTAGACGGTCCGGTACAAAACGTCATGACGATAGCGATTCTCCAGAGCTCGATCCACCTCGATGCGGTATTTCGTTTGTGGGATTTCAACCGGGATCCTCTCGTTTTCATAGAGACTCAACAAGGGGAGGTTCACGCCGGAGACGCGACTCAGGCAAGAGGTCCCGCCGATCCTTGGCGCAACCTCCAGCAGGCAAAGTCGGCCCTGCGCATCCTCTTTGAGTTGGAAGAACCATGCTCCGTGAAATTCCAGCTCTTCATTGATCCTGGCGGCATATTCCTGGAATCGCTGATCTTCGGTGAAAGCAGACCTCATCGCAATTCCATTGCGGATTCGTTGACGTTCCCGGCCCCGCGCATAAAGAAGGCCGCGCTCCCTGTCGGAAAAGCAGTCGACGGTGAACTCACGCCCAGGAAGAAACTCAAATATGATGCGGTCGGGATCCCTGTGCAGCAGCATCTCCAGTTCCGCCCTGTCTATCGCAATCTCGGCACGCTGGGCCCCCTGGCCCCGGTCCGGCTTGAGGAAGACCGGGTAGTGGTCCACCTCGGGTGCTGTCTTGTAAATCCTAGGAGTGGGCAGGCGGTTCCCGAGGCGGTGGATCGTTGCGCTTTTAAAGCGCGCCACCTTGCAAGTGCTTTCGGGAGAGGCAACGATCTTGGCTCGGAGACTGCTGGCATTTTCTGAAAGTGCCAGCAGCACGTCATCGTGAGCGGGGAAGATGTGGGTGATCTGATTTTCATCGATCACCCTTTGGAGGACGGGAAGCCAGCCCTCCTCAAGCACTGATGGAACACAGAAATGCCGCGCGAAAACGAACGAGCCGTGCGCCGCGCTGCTATTGCTTGCAGCATAAAGATCCACCTCTTTCAACCAGGCCAGCGAACGTCGCAGTTCCAGCCCGATCTCCGTATCGCTGGGCATGATCAGAGCCCGCCATATCTTCGGCGGCATAGCAAGCCTCCTAGTTTCAGGATCGTCGAGTTTAAGACGAATTGACGAACTATCCTCTATTGTGGACAGCAATGGGCGCAAATACACCCCCAGCCGGGAGAAAAAATCGCCCCTGTGCGCCCCTGAACGCCGTTGAGACGTGAGCGGGCGCGGCGGGCGGCTGCCCACAGTCGTGAATCACGATGTAACCCCCGGGAGATATTCGACTCCAGAAATACTCCGGCAATTCCTTCGTAGGCCGGTATAAGTCGGAGTCCATATAGACAAGGCAGTACTTACACTCTTCCATTTTTGGCAACGTCTCCGCGAAGAACCCTTGTGAATATTGACATTCCGGAAGCCAGTGAAAACGTCGCGGACCTGGCTCCGGAGCTCACGCCCCTAAAATCAGGGGCTCTCTGCCGCGGGTCGCGGTCAGAGAGCTCGTCAAATCCGGCAAAGCTATCGAGCAGATGGTAGGGTCGCTGGCGGGCAAGGTCGCAGGTGTTCAGCACAACGAAGGCGTTGCCGCCTTGATAGACGCCGCATTCAGCAATGCCGCCAGGTATCGAACGGCAATATTCGAGTAACTCCACCATTAACCAAGTGCCCGCGATCTGGGTCATGTTCGGTACGACGCTGTAAAGGAAGAGCACCCGGCAGCAACTGAATCTATCTCTCGAAGGTCGAAGGCCAAGCGCCGTGAGACGAGCGCTAATGGTTTCCAGGTGAAGGAGGGATGAGTCGATGTAGTTTTCTCCTAGACTGTACCCGAGATCCGAGAGCTGCTGGGATATCGCCGCAGCTGCGCGGGGAGTATTCGCATAGATGATGACAGCCACTTCATCGCGCTCAGAGGCCAAGCGATCTGGACTGCAAATCGGAAGCCCTGCGATCGAACTCCCGGCCAAACCCGGTGTGCCATCGACCACATAGGCTAGTTTCATCGGGCTTGTCTGTTCTGTCTGCAGCAGTCCTAACCCTGCACCGAAACCGACAAGGCTCTTCCCTATCCCGAACCGCTCTATCTGCTCGATCATTCAATCAGGAATCTCCCTTTTCAGCACAAATTTCCTCGTGGACCGGCTTCGAAAGACTTGACCTGCATCCCTCAGTTGTGTTTTCAAGTTTTCCAGCTAATTCCACTTCACTGATGGTTAAGGCTCTCCTTTAACGCATGCGGTCTGGAGCTACGGCAAGGGGAGGCTCCTGACTATTCACTTGCTGGAGGGGGCCTTCGGTACTCCACTCAAGAATCGGTTGAACGATTCCCGGTTCACGCCCCATGTATGCCGTCTCTCGTTGAGCAGTGTCCATGACATTGAAGGAAACTACGTCCTCCTTCCAATAGATTACGGAGTTTTCGTTCTCCACGATGAACAACTTGAGGAAGTAGCCCCCGCTGTTCAACAGATTTCCAGGTATTCTGCAGATCGCGCGATAGCTTCCCGCAGAGTGGACTCTCGGCTTGCTCCAGGTCGTCAGAACTGTGATTCCCTGGTCGTTCAGCAGATGGTAAGTGATGTGCAGCCGGGAATTGGTTGCATCGACCGTGTACTCTGTTTCGATTCGAATCTCCGTTTTCATCGAAAGCGATGTGGATCCGGGGTCATTGCCGTCCGTGACCGAGATGCGGCGGATCCGCATGACACTGTTGCCCGGCGCGCTCTCGGGATCATCCCAGGTAGTCGCCTGATTCGCCTCCATGCTCTCAGACAGATAACTTTTAATCACCGATGCAGCGGGGCCCGCGCTCTTCATGTGCCCCCGTTCCAGCAACACCGCCTGCTCGCACAGAGATTGGACGGCAACCATGTTATGGCTCACGAACAGCACGGTCCGGCCCGTGCCGCTCGCCACATTCTGCATTTTGCTCATGCATTTCTTCTGGAACTCCGCGTCGCCGACGGCGAGGACCTCGTCTACAACCAAGATTTCGGGCTCGAGATGGGCGGCGACGGCAAATGCCAGGCGAACGTACATGCCGCTGCTGTAGTGCTTGACTGGGGTATCGAGGAACTTCTCGACTCCGGCGAAGGCGACGATCTCATCGAACTTGCTCCTGATTTCGGCGTGGGTCATTCCGAGAATGGAGCCGTTGAGAAAGATGTTTTCGCGGCCGGTGAGTTCGGGGTGGAAGCCGGTGCCGACCTCGAGGAGGCTGGCGACGCGGCCGCGGAGGGTAACACGGCCTTCGGAGGGCTGGGTGATGCGGCTGAGGACTTTGAGCACGGTGCTTTTGCCGGCTCCGTTGCGTCCGATGATGCCGAGGACTTTACCGCGCTCGACGTCGAAGGAGACATTTTTGAGGGCCCAGAATTCCTCGCGAGCGCGGGCGCGTCGCGAGTCGTCGCGACGGCGGAAGAGGCCGGCGGCCGACTTTATCAGGCTTTCGCGCAGTGTTTTGTAGCGGGCGCGCTCCTCCTGATGGCGGATGGCGTATTTCTTGCCGAGGTTCTCGACGGAAATGATGACGTCAGACATAGAGGCGTGACTCGTCGCACTGAGTCCGGGCAGCCCAGAGGCTGCGAGGACGAATCGTCTGCCGAGAACGTGCGGGAAAGCTAGATAACATCGGCAAAGGTCCGCTCCATCTTGCGGAAATACCAGCTTCCGCTGATACACAGCAGAGTTGTCATGCCAATGGAATTGGCGAGATCGGGCCACCAGACGAGGGGCTGACCGCGGAGCAGCGACCAGCGGAAGCCGTCAATGACGCCGACGACCGGGTTGAGGGAGAAGAGGAAGCGCCATTTGACAGGAATGACGCTGCTGCTGAATCCCACCGGGGAAACATAGAGGCCGAACTGGACGATGAAAGGGACGATGTAGCGGAAGTCGCGATATTCGACGTTGAGAGCGCAAAGCCAGAGGCCGACGCCGATGGAAGCCAGGAAGGCGAGCAGGACGAAGAACGGCAATCCGACAAGGCGCCAGTCGGGGACGAAGCGGTACCAGGCCATCATGACCGCGATCAGGGCCATGGTGATCAGGAAATCGACGAAACTGGTGATGACGGAACTGGCGGGGACGATGAGGCGGGGGAAATAGATTTTGGAGACGAGGTTGGAGTTCTGAACGAGGCTGTCAGCCGAGGCGGCGAAGGAGGCTGAGATGAATTGCCAAGGCAGCATTCCGGCCATGACGAGCAGGGCGTAGGGGATTGCGGCCGGGGCTTGGAGTTTGGCGACGCGACTGAAGATGATGGTGAAGATGACCATGGTGAGGAAGGGACGGACGACGGCCCAGGCAACCCCCATGACGGTCTGCTTGTAGCGGACGAGAATGTCCCGCCAAGCCAGGAAATAGAACAACTCGCGGTAGCGCCATAGGTCGCGCCAGTAGTTTTTCTCGGCGCGCCCGGCTTCAATAATCAATTCAGACATCATTTGCGAATAGAAGTCAGGCTTGGGAGAGTCGCCAAATGAGAGCGAACTCTGCAATGCGTCGAACTGCAGATGCATATTCAGCTTACCAGAAAAACACGGTGGCGGGCCCACGATTGGGCGGGTTTCACTCTGTTGATTGCGCGTTCCTCGCTATAACGGATGAACGGCTCCAATTGTGCGCGTCCCGGCAACTCGCAGAATTGGATCGCGCGGTTGATAGTTAGCGTGCCGTTTCTTGGGGCCTCTATCAGTCGCGGGTGCGCGACCTTGAGAATGGTCCTGACGTTACGGCCACCAACCCCTGCGGCGCAGGCAATCTCCTTTCGTACATCAATGTGTTGAGCTTCGGGCAACTTGCCAAACCTTTAACCCTGCCCCCAGCGCGCATGTTGTCGACTGCCCTCTGCTGAAATTCGGGCTCCAGGGCCGAGACCGAGCGAATGCGGACAAAATCATTCCACCCGCTCCGGCTTTGATGGTGGGTAAGGATGAACTGCAGGGATTCATCCTCGTTGAGCTGATACAGGATGCAGTTGAGTTCAAACTCCCTTCGAAAACCGCCGACCGCCAATGTGGGTACCTTTCTTGGGATTTCGCTGTGCTACGGCCTGGTTGGCCCCGTCGCCTCCAATATGGTGAAACTTGCCGACGACGAGCATGCCTATCTCTACGTCCTGCGCGTCCTGATCATTTCCTTTCTGAAAGGTACCGCGCCCATCATGGCCGTAGAAGTGGCGAGGCGCGCTGTGCCCGGCCATGTACGCCCGTCGTTCAGAGAAGTTGAAGCGGCATGCCGCAACCGGGCGGCGACCGAGGAGGCACCCGCCACACCTGACGCTGCCGCTGCATCCGGATAAGCGTCCGTGAACCAGCTATGGACAAGAAACGTCCCATCATCATCCTGAAGAAAAAAAGCGGACACGGCGGCCATCACGCCGGAGCCTGGAAGGTCGCCTACGCCGATTTCGTCACCGCGATGATGTCTCTGTTCATCGTCTTGTGGCTGCTCAGTTCCAGCAAGAAGGTGCAGGAGGCGGTGGGCGGCTACTTCAAAGATCCGACGGGCACTTCCGCAAAGATGGGTTCGAGCCTGGCTGGCTCCGGCGAAAACTTCACTCTCACCCGAGACAACATGCCCAAGCTGAAGGATCAACCGGAACAAAAGATCCGGCAGATGGATGACTCCGCCAAACTCCAGAGCCACGTCGAGATGACCGTCACCAGCGAGGGTCTTCGCATTGAATTGATGGAATCTCTTTCCGGGACATTTTTCGACAGCGGACGTCCGGAGTTCAACGCCGACGGCCGCGACTTGCTCATCGGGCTGGCGCAGGAACT
>Ga0187852_1004048_pt1 | contig 10202 bp, 6 predicted proteins | sample June2016WEW_6_40_FD_134511 | JGI IMG/M metagenome (GOLD analysis project Ga0187852, IMG submission 134511) | Peatland microbial communities from SPRUCE experiment site at the Marcell Experimental Forest, Minnesota, USA - June2016WEW_6_40 | ecosystem: Environmental > Terrestrial > Soil > Wetlands...
AGGGCGAAGGCGCCTACCGTAATCAGCGTGTCGTGGAAGCAGGCCACCACCGCGGCCACGCCGTAGATCAACTGGAAGCGGAACCAGAGGTAGACCAGCATGCCCAGCATGGACCAGAGAACCGCGCGCGCGGCCTGCGACTCCAACTGGCGGCCGACCGTAGCGCCGACGCTGTCCACCTTGATGCCCTTGTCGTCGAAGGGATTGTTGTAGTGGTCGTGCAGAGCGCTGACAATCTGCTGGCGGCCCAGGTCGAGCGAGGTCTCGTCGGACTGCCTGGGCAGGCTGATGAGCACTTCGTTCTTCGCAGGATCGTCATAGTTCTGAATCCGCGCATCGTTGATGCCCGCGGCATCGATGGCCTTGCGAATGGCGTCGCTATCGGGACGGTTCAAAAACTGCACATAGACCTCGGTGCCGCCGCGAAAGTCGACGCTCAACGGCACCGGCGTGCCGGTATGCGACCAGTACCAGCTCATCTTGACGATGCCGGCCACACTGAAAATCATGGAAAAGGCCAGGAAGTACCACTTCCATCCCAGCCAGTTCACATTGACACCGCGAAAGAATTCCACTGCTTTCTTCCCTTCTCGTGAGCTTTCAGCTCTCAGCTATCAGCTTTCAGCTTCTAATCCCTAGTCCCTAATCCCTGGTCCCTAGTCCCTAAATGGAGACCATCTCGCCCGGCTTCAGCTTGTTCAAGTGCGCCTCGAAGATCACGCGCGAGACATAGACCGCGGTGAAAAGGTTGGCGAGCAAACCGAAGGTCAGGGTGGTGGCAAAACCGCGCACTGGCCCGGTTCCGAACAGGAACAGCATGGCCGCCGAAACGATGGTCGTCACGTGGGTATCGACGATGGTCACCCAGGCATGAGCAAAGCCCTGATCGACGGCCGCCGAAGCCGCCTTGCCGGCGCGAATCTCTTCGCGGATGCGCTCGAAGATCAGCACGTTCGAGTCCACGCCCATGCCGATGGTGAGAATGACTCCGGCAATGCCAGGCAAGGTGAGCGTGGCCCCCGTGTAGCCGAGGAAGCCGAGCAAAATGACCAGGTTCAGGAACAGCGCCAGGTCGGCATTAATGCCCGAGCTCTTGTAGTAAATGAGCATGAAAGCCATGACCACGAGCACGCCGACCACGGCGGCCGTTACACCGTCGCGAATGGAGTCGGCGCCCAGCGATGCGCCCACGGTGCGGTCTTCAAGGAATACCAGCGAGGCCGGAAGCGCGCCGGTGCGCAACAGCTTCGAGAGCATAGTCACTTCGCTCTCGGTGAAAGAGCCTTCGATTTCGCCGGTATCGCGGATGCCGCTCTTGATTACGGCCACTTCGCGCGCGCGGCCGCCCATCACGATGGCCATGTATTTGCCCACGTTGGCGTTGGTGTAGTCGTAGAAACGGTCGCCAGCTTCATCGGTGAGCGTGAAGCGAACAATCTGCTGGCCGGTGTTGGAGTTGATGCTGGGATCGGCGGAGCGGAAATCGGTGCCGGAGACGACAGGAGCGCGCCCCAGCAGGTACACCTTGTTCGGGTCGCCCTGGCAGGCCATGTCGCCCTGGCAGGGCACGATGTATTGGTCCGGCGTCAGAGCGCCGTTGACGCTGGCCAGAGCCGCCTGTTCATTCTGATAGCCTTGGCCGTCGCCCACAACGGGGTGAACCTCAAGCCGCGCCGTGGACTGGATGGCGCCCTTGACCTTGTCGAGATCGCTCACGCCCGGCAGTTCCACCAGAATCTGGTTGGCGCCCAGGCTGTAGGGCGCAATCATCGGCTCGCTCACACCCAGCGCGTCCACACGGTCGCGGATGGTCTCGATGGCCTGCGTAACTGTCTTCTGCTCGAGATCTTTCTCGACTACCGGCTTCATGGTCAGCGTCCACGCGGTGTCGGTGCTGCCGGAGTTGAGGTCGTACTCGTTAGAAAACTTCGTGTCGAGCAGAGAGCGCACATCGCTCGCCTTGGCCGCGGGAGTTCCGTCGACTTCGATGAGCTCAGGCTTGTTGGGATCGGGCTTGACGACCTGCGAAAAAGTGAAGCCAGCCGTCTTCAGATCGTCCCTGATGCGGGCCGATGCGTTGTCGGTTTCGTCGCTGACCGCTTCCTGCACCTGCACCTGCAGAATCAGGTGCACGCCGCCCTGTAGATCGAGGCCCAGATGAATCTGCTTCTGCAAGGCGGCCAATAGAGCCTTGCCGCCGATCCCCTCGGGGACCCGGAAGATGCCGAAGAGAAAGACGAGCAGCACGGCAACGATCAGGACGATTTTGTTCTTGAGATTTTTCTTCATGGTTTCGCGTCTCTTATAAGTTTCTCACTCGTGTCTCCGGCCAGTCGCGGAGGAAAAACCGTCACTTTAGGCTGGGCCGCAGTCTAGCCCTGCCGGTCTCTTTTTAGGAGGCCTTAGGCTCATCCTGCGTGGTCACCGAGGCGATCGCGCTCTTGACTACTTCCATTTTCAGATTGTCGGGCGCGACGCGAATGACAATGGCATCGTCCTTGATGGAAAGGATGACGCCGCGAATGCCGCCCGCGGTCGTGACCCGGTCGCCGGTCTTGATGTTGGCCAGCATCTGCTGCCACTGCTTCTGCCGCTTCTGCTGGGGGCGGATCATCATGAAATAGAGCAGCGGAATAAACAGCAAAATGGGGAGCAGCATCCCCAGGCCGCCGCCCGCTCCCGGGGCCGCCGCAGACAGTGGCCCAAACAATGCGATAACTGCTAAACCGTTCATGATCGACCTACGTCCTTTGCTCGCTCCGCGGCCGGCCGCAACCGGCTTGGGCACAGGCGCACACGGCCAGTCCGGCCGGCGCCCAAGAAAACTCTGTATCGAAACTTGTCTGCGGGAAAGGTTCCCGAGGCCCAGACCGTTGCCGACCCTGGGCTCTCAAAAGGAGGGTCCGGCTGCACAACGCAGGTCTCACAAATCCGCCTGGCTGCACGCGCCGCAAATCCCTGCTACCGCCTGCTTCCTGTTCGACACAACTCTACTTCCGGCACCCAGGCGAGCAAAAAACGGTTCCCGCCAACTACGCCCCATCCGGGTTGCCAAAAGAAAGCCTGTAATAGATAAGAAATGCGCAGCCGGTTCGGTGTCAAGGCAGGGACCAAGGGAACAAGGGACCAAGGTACCGAGAATGCGGGACTGCAGGGCTAACAGACTGCGGGGCGAGGCAGCAAGGAACTCCGTCTTTATAGGTCCTTTACAGACCGCCTACTCCTTCTTTACAGAAAAAGGCGTCCTCTGGAATCACGGGCCTTCCTCTAGAGCGGTTCCAGAATTCTCGTGCCCCACATAGTTCGGTGAAAGGTGGCGTTTTCTTGAGGAAAACGCCACTCGGCGTCCCCGCTCCTGGGTACAGCAATTCTGGAACCGCTGTAGCCGCGGCCGTTTGCGGCACGCGATACGTGGGAGGCGGAAAGAGAGTCCGTCTCCGTGAAAATGGAATTCAATCCGGATACGTTTTGGCTGATTCCCGTAGGACTTGCGCTCTGGTTCATGCTCTGGGCGCTTTGGAACTGGTGGCGGGAAGAGCATCGCTAAGGCAGGCTTGCTCCTTCGCTCCTTCGCTCCCCCGTTTCCTCGCTCCCTTGTTCCCTTGTTCCCTGTCTTACGCTATTTCGCCCCAGCCGCTTCCGGCGTTTCCTCGTCGTCGCCCGAGTCTTCCACCAGCACCGCCGAGCCTGGAACAATCTCGTAGTTCACATCGTCTTTGCCTGTGGGATGAAAGGTGATGCGCAGCGGATCGCGTTGCCAGCCGGGCGGCGTACAGGCCGGGCCCGATGCACTCCCGCGATCGAAGACCGCAAGTTTCTTCGCCAGTACCGGTTTGCGCGCGGCCACCTGCGCCACCACCGCATCCAGGCTTTTGCCGCTCGCCGTCAGGCCGCAATAAGCCGCGTAATCGCGGAACCAGCTCACCTGGCTGACGCCGGGATCGTAGTCGGGCAAGTGCAGGACGGCGACGTGACCTGACACGCGATCCACCAGCAGCCACGGGCCCCGCTGCCACACCCAACGGCTGGCCGCCACGGGCTTTTGCGGCGGGTCGTCGCCGGGCAGAGCGTCGTTGAGCCGGATGGCGCGGCGTACCGTAAAGCTGCGATCGGTCACATCGTGCGCGTCCCCGGTGGTCCACTCCTTGAGCACACCGTCGACGAGGAGAGCGCGAATCTTCAGCGCGCCCTCGCCGGGAGCTGCGCCCGAGGGATCGCCGGCCTTGGAATACGGCACTTTCCTCGCCGCGCCGAGTACCACAGTGTGGGTTTTGCGCGGGGCGGCTGAGGCTGCCGGGGCGAGGGCAAAGATCATTGCGAAAAAGATGGCGATAAGGGCAAGCTTCCGCCGAGCGTGCATGACGGCGAATCTCCTTGTGATCCGTGAATCCGTCGATTGCCAGCGCCAAACAGGGGCTAAAGCCCCTTCATTTATTGCGGCTGCTTTCGGCCCGGCTGAAGCTGTGCCCTTTTACAAAACGGATTCTCTGAAACACGCTCTTGGGAAAAAACGCTGCTTTCGTCCCGGCAATTGCCCGGACGGAAAAATGCTTCGCGATGATTCTAGCGCATTATGAGATTCGCGCGGCTACGAATCGCTGGTCTCCTGACCGGCTGCCCACGGCATACGCTCAGATGTTCGCGGCTTCGACGGCGCGGGCGACGCGGAAGGCCGTGCTCTCGCCCAGGTGCCGTGCCAGGATCTGCATGCCCACCGGCAATCCCGCTTGCGTTGCACCGCAGGGCACGGTGACGCCGCAGATGCCTGCGAGCGAGGCCGTAACGGTGTAGATGTCGGCCAGGTACATGGCCAGCGGATCGCCGGTTTTCTCGCCGATCTTGAAAGCCGGGAAGGGCGAGGTGGGCGTGACGATGGCATCGACCTCGGCGAAGGCGCGGAGGAACTCCTCGGCGAGGATGCGGCGCACCTGCTGCGCCTTAAGGTAGTAGGCGTCGTAGTAGCCAGCCGAGAGCGCGTAGGTGCCGAGGAAGATGCGGCGCTTGACCTCGGCGCCGAAGCCCTCATCGCGTGAGTGCGAGTACATCTCAGAGAGCGTGGCCGAGCGGGGCGAGCGGTAGCCGTAGCGCACGCCGTCGAAGCGGGCGAGATTCGCGCTGGCTTCGGCCGTGGCGACGAGATAGTACGTGGGAACCGCGTATTTCGTGTGCGGCAGCGAGACCGGCTTGATCGCGCAACCGGCTGCTTCGAGCGCGGCGATGCCCTTTTCGATGGCGGCGCGCACCTCGGGGTCGAGCCCCTCGGCGAAATACTCGGCCGGAACACCGATGCGCAGGCCCGCGGCGGGCTTGTCGCTCTGGGCAACGTAGTCCTCAACGGGAGCCGGCGAGCTGGTGGCGTCGTTGGGATCGTGGCCGGCGATGACGCCGAGAAGCGTGGCCGCGTCGCGCACGTTGGCGGCGAAGGGTCCGATGCGGTCGAGCGAGGAGGCGAAGGCGATGAGGCCGTAGCGCGAGACGCGCCCGTAAGTGGGCAGCACGCCCACCACACCGCAAAAACTGGCGGGCTGGCGGATGGAGCCGCCGGTGTCGGAGCCGAGCGTGGCCACGGCGAGGTTTGAAGCCACGGCCGCGGCCGAGCCGCCGCTCGATCCGCCGGGAACGCGCTCGGTGTCGACGGGATTGCGCACCGGCCCGTATGCGGAATTCTCATTCGACGAGCCCATGGCGAATTCGTCGCAGTTGAGCTTGCCCAGGAGCACTGCGCCCGCGGCTTCGAGCCGCGCAACGGCAGTGCAGTCGTAGGGCGGCCGGTAGCCTTGAAGAATTTTGGAGCCTGCGGTCGAAGGCGCGCCCTGGACAACCATCACGTCCTTGATGCCCATGGGAACGCCGGCGAGCGGGGGCAGCGGATCGCCCTTCGCCGCCAGATCGTCGACGCGCGCGGCCTGCGCTAAGGCGCGTTCTTTGGTGAAGCTCAGATAAATGTTGAGCCGTGGATTCTTCTTCTCGATGCGCGCGTAGTACTCGTTGGCGAGATCGGTGGCCTTGGTGCGGCCAGAAGAAATCTCTTCGCGCAATGCGGCAAGAGTCTTCGGCTTCTCGACAAAGGATTCGGCGGTTTTCGTCTCGCTTGCCAATTGCAATTCCTTTTGATAACTCTGTTCTCTGCTCTCTGCTCTCTGCTCTCTGTTCTCTGTTCTCTGTTTCCTACTCCCTATTCCCTACTGGCTACTCCCTATCTCTCAATCACCTTCGGCACCTTGAAAAACGCGCCGTCCGTCTCCGGCGCCTGGGGCATGACGGCCGAGCGCGCGAGCGAGGGCGCAAGACGATCGGGGCGCGGCTCGTAGATGGCGGCGCTTTCAAGCTCGCTCACCTGCGCCAGTGGCTCGATGCCCGCGGTGTCGAGTTCGTTCAACTCGGCAACGTAATCGAGGATGGCGTTCAGATCGCGGAGCATGGGCTCGACTTCTTCGGGCGCGAGTTCCAGATGCGCCAGTTCGGCGACGCGCTCCACATCTGCGACAGTGACTTTGGCGGTCATGCGCTCAACTTTCCTCGGGATTGCAATTACACCGGCCCGGTTGCGAAGTCTTCCTCCGGCTTCCCGAAGATCAAGTATAGCGGCTCGCCAAGTGAACGCGGTGAAGGAACAACGGAGTGAAGAAGCGCTGGCGCGCCTTCAGTCGACGGTCAGAGTTACGTTGATGGTTTGCGAGATGCCGGCGGAAGTCACGGTGACAGGGATGGTGTAGGTGCCCGCCGGCGTGCCTCCGCCGCCTTGCTGACTGCAGGAACTTCCGGTGCAGCCGCCGCCACCGCCGCCCGAGCTGGTGCAACTGGAGACGCCGCAGGCAAGAACGGCAAGAAGAAGGGCCATCTGAAAGATTCTGCGCCGCCGGAAGATGGCGAAGGGCAGAAGGAGCAACCCGCAGGCAAGCGGAAGGGTGCGCGACAAGTCAGGTCCGCCGGGGCCGCGCTGGCCAGATTCAGGTCTGCTTGCGCCCGGCCTTTCCAATCGGGCCTGGGGACTGGTAGTGGAGATCTCCACTTCGACGTTGCCCTGGACGCCGGCATTGAGCGTTTCCGTGTTGGGACTAAATAGGCAGAGTGCGTCCGTGGGTAGAGTGCCGCAGGCGAAGGTGAATGTGCCGCTCGAGCCGGAGGGCGTGATGACGAGCGTCAAATCCGCCGTCTGGCCCGCCGCCACGGTCTTTGTCGAGGAGCCCAGGAAGGCCACCGTGAAATCAAAGCCGGTTCCGGAGAGCGTGACCGTGGCCGGGGTGACCACGGCGCTGGAGCTTACGGTGAGCGAACCGCTTACGGGGCCGCCCGCGGTGGGCGCGAAGGCCACTGCGACCGTGCAATTTGCGCCCGCGGCCAGGCTGCCCGTGCAGCCATTTTGCGAAACGCTGAAGGGCGCGGCGGTCGAAACCGCAAGCGAAGCGATGGCGCCGCTCGTGGAATTGGTGATGGTGACCGATTGCGCGGTGCTGGTCTGGCCCACGGCGGTCACAGAAAACGTAAGCAGCGTGGGGTTGGCGGTGAGGCCGTTCGAGAGCTGCCCGGTGCCGTTGAGCGGAACCGGGACCGCGGCTACGCCAGGCGTGGAGGAGGAAACCACGAGCGTGGCCGCAATGGCGCCCGTGCCGCTCGGCGTAAAGACAACCTGGGCCGTGCAGTTGGCGCCGGCGCTCAGGACGGCCCCGCAGGTGTTGGTGCTCGCCGGAATGGAGTACTGGGCAGCCCCGGCTCCGGTGAAGGAAAAGCCGATATTGGCCATGGGCGAAGAGCCGGCGTTGGCGATGGTAAGCGTCTGCGGGGCGCTGGCCACGCCCGGCTGCTGGTTCGAGAAGGTGAGGCTCAAGGGCGTGACGTTAAAAACCGGCGGCGCTACACCCGTGCCGCTCAGGGAGACGGTATGGGTTTTGAGCGCGTCGGTGATAGTGAGGGTCCCTGTAAGCGCGCCCAGTTGCGTGGGTGCAAAGACCACGTCGATGGTGCACACCGCGCCGGCCGCCAGTTGCGCATTGCAGTTGGGCGTCTCTTGAAACGGGCCACTGACCGAAATCAAGATGCCGGTGAGCGCCATGCCGCCGATGTTGGTGATCGTGACCGGCTGCGCAGTGGAGCTTTGGCCCTCGGGTGTGGAGGTAAAGGTGAGCGAGTTGGGACTGACAATGTCGGTGGGCGGAGCGAGAGCGGTCCCGGTGAGCAGCACGGTTTGGGTTCCCACTCCATCGGTCAACGTGAGCAGCCCGGTAAAGCTTCCGGTGGCGGTGGGCGCGAACTCGACCTGGATCGAGCAATTGGAGCCGGCCGCGAGGCTGCTTGTGCCGCAGGCATTGCCGTTGAGGGGAATCATGAAAGGCGAGCTGACGGTGAGGTTGCCGATGGAAACGGCCGCGCCGCTGTTTTGGACGGTGATGGACTCAGCCGTGGAGACGGTATTCTCCGCGATCTGGCCGAAGTCGATGGATGCGGGCGAGAGAGTGACCGCGCCTCCGGCAGTCCCCGTGCCGTTGAGATCGACGGAGATCTGCCCGCCGTAGATGTTGGCGTAGATGGTCATCTCGCCGGTCAGCGGGCCGGCCGTCTGCGGGCTAAACACGACCGAAATGGTGCAACTCGATCCCGGCGCGATGGATTGATTGACGCAGGTGTCGCCGGACTCGCCGAAGTCGCCCGTGAAGGCAATCTGCGTTGGCTCCAGCGCGATGCTGCCGGTGTTCTGGAGCGTGACCGCCTGCGCGCTGCTCGTGCTATCGATGGTCTGGCTGGAGAAGGTGAGCGCGTAGGGAGCGACGGACGCGGCCGACCTAGCCGTTCCCGCGGTCAATAGCGGCGCTTGCCAGATGCCGCGCCCATACGTGGCCGCCACCAGCACCTAGCTGGAAGAAGTTTGAGAGGCGGCGCTCAACTCGACCGCGGGCGCGCCGGGAAGCCCCGTGCCGAAGACCGCCCAGCAGTTCACGCCGTGTTGCGCGCATTGCGCAACTTCGGAGGTGTAGAAGACGCCGGCGTCGGTGGCAATGTAAACAGTGTTGGGGCTCTGCGGGTCAACAGCCAGGCTGCTGGCGGGGGTCTCGGGAAGGTTAGAGACGATCGACGTCCAGGTGGAACCGCCGTCGGTGGAGCGATACACAACGTCGATGTTCTGGGTGTAGTTCGGCATGCCTTCCACCGTCACATAGACCGTCTTGCCGGTCGCGTCGTGGGGATCGATGACGATGCTGGAGATATCGAGGCCGTAATAGTTGAGCGCGAGTGAGGCGTTCGTGACCGGGTTCCGGGTGAGATCGCTCCAGGTGGCCGTGCCGGAGGAGGAATTGTAGACCCCGCTCAACACGTGACCGGGGAGCGTCGTGTTTCCATTCGCCGAGCCGAACATGCCCACATAAACCACCTCGCCGCCAGCGGGCAGCGCCGTCGAGGGAGGCAGCGCCATGGCCGCCATCGAACGAATCAGCGCGTTGCCCGCACAATCGTTTTGTCCGGTTACGCCATCGAGAATGCCGCTGATGGCGTCGGCCGCGCCCCAGCCCACGCCGTTGGCCGGGCCGCGCCATACCCGGCAGGTTGCAATCAACACCTCCGCGCTGTCGAGCGGGTCCACGAGAAAAGCCGCCGGGGCGTAGGGCGGCTCTTCGGCCATGCTCAGTCCGTCCCTGACCACATCGGCAATCGCAACCGTTCCCGGAGCGAGAGGCCTAGTCGCGTCCGGATCGGTTGTGTAATTGAGTACGGGATGGAAGGCACCGGGAGTGCTTCCCACCGGCGGCGCGCCCAGATAGATGGCGACTCCCGGCGCGTCGTTGACATACCAATTGCCGCTGTCCGTGGGATCGATGGCGACGGGACCGCCGAAGCCGGTGAGAATCTGCTGCCAATCGCTGGTGACGGTAGTGCTATCAACGCCCGCCGCGCCGTTCACGCCCAGCCCGGCCATGAGCGTATAAGGGGTTAACGTGAAGGACGACAGGCCTTCCACCTCGGCCAGCGAACCGAGACTGCCATTCAGGTTCTGGAAATGCGTGGAGTCGCTGGAGGAACACGCCGAGCCGGTTTCGCCGATGGCGTCTGTCGAGCGCCAGAGGCCGCTATCGTTGCCGAGAAAAATCTCCTGCGGGTTGGAGGTGTTCCAGGCCAGCGCGTGCTGGAATTCGCCCACCTGGGCGCTCATGCAGGTGGTGGAGTTGGTGGTGTTGCGCCAGACGCAGCCCATGGCCAGGCTGCATCTC
>Ga0187852_1004050_pt1 | contig 10200 bp, 6 predicted proteins | sample June2016WEW_6_40_FD_134511 | JGI IMG/M metagenome (GOLD analysis project Ga0187852, IMG submission 134511) | Peatland microbial communities from SPRUCE experiment site at the Marcell Experimental Forest, Minnesota, USA - June2016WEW_6_40 | ecosystem: Environmental > Terrestrial > Soil > Wetlands...
ACGCCGATGGTTAATTCGGTTGGGGAATGTCTGGCCGGAACTTCTGCGATGAGGTGCTGCGCTGTCTTTTTCATGGGGAACAGTTTCTCCGATCTTGAAGACCTGCTCATCCCATTTCTGGACAGCTTCCGAGTCAGCGCAAATTTCGCCTGGGTCAATGAGTGATATCGCGATGTTACGCCAACAATCCCTTCTAAAGCTCCAACCCGCTCTGCCTTAATTGACTTGTCCCGGTGCACCATCTGGGCGTGGGCAGAAATTGCGTGACTTGGTCCCGCGATGGCAGTGGGAGCGTCGAACAACTCTGGCGTCGCCTACTGGCAGTATTCACAGTGGCATCATGCACCGTTTGTACCGACCATCTTTGGGGTTGGCACAAGCCAACACATTTAGCCGGTTCGTAGAAGTGCCAGGCATGTAGAGGCGGGAACTAATTAAGGGGGTGGAGATTTCCATCTGAATTGATATGAATCTCCCACTTCCTGTCCTCGACTGGCTAAAGCACTACGATCGAGACTGGCTGCGCGGTGACGTTGTGGCCGGCATCACGCTCGCTGCCTACCTCCTGCCAGCCGGGCTAGGCGATGCCTCGCTGGCCAACCTGCCTCCCCAAGCGGGACTGTACGCGTGTTTGTTTGGCGGGCTGGTTTTCTGGCTGTTCTGCAGCTCGCGGTACACGTCCATCACGGTCACTTCCGCCATATCCTTGCTCGTCGGCGCGTCGCTGGGCGAAATTGCGGGAGGCGACATGACCCGGTTCAGCGCGCTGGCGGCGGGCACGGCCTTGCTCGTGGCGCTCATCGCCTTCAGCGCCTGGCTAGTCAAGGCTGGCTCGATTGTCAACTTCATCTCCGAGAGCGTGATGGTCGGGTTCAAGTGCGGTGTGGCACTCTTCCTCGCCAGCACGCAGTTGCCCAAGTTATTTGGCATCCACGGGGCACATGGCAATTTCTGGCGGAACTCCGGCTACTTCCTTCAGCACCTGCGCGAGACCAACCCCCCTTCACTCACGATTGGAAGCGCCGCGCTGGCCGTACTCGTGCTCGGGAAGATTTTCCTCAAGAACAAACCCGTGACGTTGTTGGTCGTGGTGGGCGGGATTGTGGCTTCGGGCCTGCTCGGCCTCGACGCCCGCGGGGTGAAGCTGCTGGGCGCGGTGCCGCAAGGGTTGCCAGACATCGGCCTCCCAGTGATTCACTGGGCCGATGCGAACGAGTTGTTGCCCCTGGCGTTCGCGTGTTTTCTGCTCGGCGCGGTGGAAACGACCGCTATTGGCCGCACCTTCGCCGCGAAACACGGCGGGCGGCTGGACGCCAACCAGGAGTTTCTTGCGCTCGCCGCGTCCAACCTTGCCGCAGGGTTGGGCCGCGGTTTCCCGGTCAGCGGTGGGATGTCGCAATCGCTCGTCAACGAAGGTGGGGGCGCGCGCACGCCGCTGTCGGGCGTCATCGCGGCGGGAATCATGTTAGTGGTGGTGCTGTTCTTCTCGCACCTTCTTCGTGCTCTACCCCAGCCCGTTTTGGCGGCAGTGGTATTGGTCGCGGTTGCAGGTCTTTTCAAAGTTTCCACCCTCAAGCAGCTCTGGCGCGGCGACCGCCCTGAGTTCGTCGTGGCGATGGCAGCCATCGTCGGTGTGCTAGGGCAAGGCCTGCTGCGTGGTGTGATGATCGGCGCAATCATCTCGCTGGTGTTATTGATCCGTCGTGCGTCCCGACCGCATGTCGCCGTTCTCGGGCGCATTCCTGGCACGCGGCGCTTTTCCGATCGCGAGCGGAATCCAGAGAATGAGATGATCCCCGGCGTGCTGATCTTCCGGCCTGAGTCGGGCCTCGTCTATTTCAACATGGACCATGTGCGGGACACGATTCTGGATCGGGTGCGCGCTGAAGGCGTGCCGCCCAAGCTCGTCGTGCTGGACCTTTCCGCCGCGCCCCTCGTGGACATGCACAGCGCGCACATGCTAGCGAGCTTGGCCGAAGAACTGACCACTGCTGGCCAACGTGTTCAGGCTGTCGAAGCGCGGTCATCGGTGCGCAAGCGGTTGCGTAGCGAGGGAGTAGATGCGTGCCTCGGCGGAATTGACCGGTTCACCTCCGTGGCTGACGCCTTGGACGCCTTTCAAGAAAAGACCACGATCTGAAGATTCTGGAAAGACGCCGACCGCGACATCCCCATCCTGAAGGAAGTTAAGGCAGAGTACGCGAAGCTGCAAATGGGCTGGGGTTATCGCCGCCGACCATCCCCCAGAAATTCTCTACGGTTGTAATCAGGCGATAGCGCTCAAAACCCTCCCAGGCCTTTACTCTCCTAATGCTTGCATCACGCAGACGGTTTGCCGTAGTTCCAAACCAGCGGCAATGGGAGGCCGTCGCTATGGGCAAACACAGAATCAATCCGAATTACCGTCGCCCGCAAAACTTTCGACGCTGCTCTGGGCCAGGAGCTTCACGAAGTGATTCAGGAAGCAAAGCGAATGGCCGACGGGATCCAGAAGTCGTCGGATCTGTGGGACCTGGAACATCACCTAACCCAACGCCGTAAGGAGATTGACCGCAAATACGACTTTCGCGGTTCGCGACTTACAGATGTTGTTGGGGAGACTCTTGTACGAAAATCGCCTCGGCGAGGAAGATCTGCACGGATTGCGGGAAGAGAAGATGAAATCAATCCGTTCTTTCGCCCAGTTTCTCAGAGACGGCGCAGCCTGATCTGCATTCTGAGCGCTATCGCCTGGTTTCGTAAACTATCCAACTCCTCTCCCGGCTCGGTTGTGGGTTTACTTCCTGCTTGCCCTCGAGCACTACGCGTGACTCGGGAACAATTCCGCAAGCCCCGGACGATTTTCGGGCGGGCTGTCAGTGCTGCCAGCTATCGGGGCGGCATGGTGCCTATAGGCTGTGAGTGCCTCTGGGCACACGCCAAGCACGGTGCTGCCGTCGCCGAAGGAGCGTTATATGGCACATGCTGCCGTAGTCGAGATCCCAAAGTCACGGCGACCCATCAACCTCGAGATCCCGGTTCCTTTCGAGGCACACCGCTCCCCAGCCGAATTCAAGGCGATGGGCAAAGCGTTGCGGGATAAGTGTCCGCGAACCTCGCACGCCGAGTGGAAGCCGCCGCACGACCGGCCTGACCCGGTCCGCCTGGTACTGAAGGCCGACGAGGGGCGTGTCCCCGATCTCCTTCCCCTTCGCCACGGGCGCATGGTGCTGTCTCCCTTCACCTTCTATCGGGGCTCGGCGCTCGCCATGGCGGTGGATTTGGCGGGTACTCCAGCTACCGGCCTGCGCGTGCAATGCGGCGGAGACTCGCACCTGGTCAACTTCCGGGGTCTCGCCACCCCGGAGAGGCAAGTCATCTTCGCCATCAACGACCTTGATGAAACCCTTCCAGCACCCTGGGAGTGGGACCTCAAGCGTCTCGCGGCGAGCTTTGTGATCGCCTGTCGCGACAACGGCCTCAGCGAATCCGTCGCTAAGGATGCCGTCCTCAGCTGTGTCAGGTCTTACCGTGAGCACATGGCCGAGTTCGCCGAAATGAAGCTGCTGGATCTGTGGTACTTCGCCGTCGAAGCCGAGATGCTGATCGCGAGCATCGAGGATGCCGGCATCCGCCGCGGCGCGATCAAGAACCTAGCGAAGGCGCGTGAGAGCAGCACCTCCGAAGGCATCTTCCCGAAACTCACAGAGGTTTCGGGGGCGATCATCAAAGACAATCTCCCGGCAATTTATCACTGGAAAGGTCACACCGCTGGAGATGTCCATCCGAACGCCAAGCAGATCTTCGACCGGTACCGCGAAACGCTAGCGCCCGCCCATCAGATGTTGCTCGATCGCTACGACATCAAGGACGCCGCGATCAAGGTCGTCGGAGTCGGGAGCGTCGGCACCGTGTGCTCTGTGGTGCTGCTGATGGCCGGCGACGGAGAACCTCTCATTCTCCAGTTCAAGGAGGCACGCGCCTCGGTCCTGGAGGCCTACGCGGGGAAGAGCGTCTACCCGAACCAAGGACAACGTGTCGTCGCAGGCCACAGGCTCATGCAGCCGGCGAGCGACATCTTCCTTGGCTGGGCCGAGGGCGGGCAAGGGCGTCACTTCTATGTCCGCCAGCTCCGTGACATCAAGATCAAGCTTGCCGTTGAGACGTTCGAAGCGGCTAGAATGATCGTCTTCGCCGAATGTTGCGGCTACTCGCTGGCGCTCTCCCACGCGCGCTCCGGGAACCCTGCGATGATCAGCGGATACCTGGGCAAGCGCGACACGTTCGACGAGGCGCTCGCTGCCTTCTCCGTTGCGTACGCCGACCAGAACGAAAAAGATCACGCCGTTCTCAAACGTGCAATCCGCGACGGCAAAGTCGAGGCGGTCATCGAAAAAGCGAAGTGAGCCGCTCGCGCATGGTGCCACTCTCCTAAAGGTGGCGTAATATCCCGATTACGCTCAAACCCGTCAAAGAGCGCTATGGTCTGACTTCGTCAACAATCGCTACAGCCTTTTGGCCACATCACCAAGCTGACGGGACGGCCCCTGTCGCAAGTGACAGTTCCCAGTAAACCCAGTACTTGCTGCAGTAGTGTGTTTCTCCCCACTCGGAAGAATGGTGAGGGGTAACCAGTTTGTCCAAGATTGCAAAGAGCCGCAGTGGCAGCATAAGACTGTTGTTTCTTACGATTCTCGCCGAGATGTTCCTACTGTCCTGCTGGGCGCAGGATCTCGCGCCGCGTGCGTACTTGATCACGCCGTTGCATTCCAACGCGATCAACTTGACTTACTCCTTTTACCACGGCGGCCTGGATTTCAACGGGGTGATTCCCGTTACAGGCGCAACGGGCACTTACAGTGTGCCGATTTTCAGCCTTTATCATTCCTTCAGCTTCTTTGGCCGGTCCGCCAACATCGCAGCGTGGCTGCCCTACGGCGTAGGAACATTTCAGGGGTCTGTGCTCGGGACGGACAAGCAGATTTACCGCTCCGGTCTGTTCGATTTAGGATTTCGCCTTTCCGTGAATCTGAAGGGTGGCCCCGCGATGCCCATCTCGCAGTTCGTGAAGTGGAAGCAAACGGTGGTGTTGGGCGCCAGCCTGAAAGTAATCGCCCCGACCGGCCAGTATGATCCCACGAAACTGATCAACTGGGGGATTAACCGCTGGGCTTTCAAACCGGAGTTTGGCTATTCCCAGCGCTTTAGTGAGAAGTGGATTCTCGATGGCTACGCTGGAGCAGTCTTCTTCACCACGAACCAGGAATTCTATTCGATTCCTACACCCCAGCCCCAAACGAAAAGCCCATATGGTTCATTCGAAGGTCACCTGAGTTACGACGCGAAGCACTACCGCGGGAAGCCGACCCTTTGGTTCTCGCTCGACGGCAATTTCTGGTTCGGGGGAACAACGAGTGTGGATGGCAAATCGAACCCGGCTACCAGGCAGACGGCTTCCCGTGTTGGAGTCACAGCAGCCATTCCGGTGAGCCGCCACCAGTCGATCAAAACGAGCTTCAGTAGGGGAGACTATGTTCGCATCGGTGGCAATTTCGATAGCTTGGCAGTCTCATGGCAGTACACCTGGTGGGGCAGACCGAACTAGTTTGGGCCTTCGGCCAAGCGTGCCCTGCGCAAAACAGTCAACTGTTGAAATATCGCCATTTCACTCACAATCTGGGTTCTGAGTATAAACGCCTGTTTTCGTTAGTTATCAGCCAATGGTTCGAAACAATCAGCCACTCGCACTGTGACTTCGCGGCTGCGCCCGTTTGGACCAGCCGCTTTTCTTTGTGTTCCGTACGACTTGCCTGCGATCTGTATTTATTGACAGTCACCCGCGGTGACGGGTGCGTTAGGCTGAGGGCTGGGAGTGTGTGCCCATTAACGATCGGGAGTCCGTCATGACACAAGAAGAGTCTCGCTTGCAGCAAGCCCGCGAGGGCACGTCCAACTGGAAGAAGTGGGGGCCCTACCTCAGTGAGCGACAGTGGGGAACGGTGCGCGAGGACTATAGCGAAGGCGGTGACGCCTGGAATTTCTTTACCCACGACCAGGCCCGCTCGCGCGCTTACCGCTGGGGCGAGGACGGCATCGCGGGCATCTCCGATGACAAACAGTACCTCTGTTTCGCGCTGGCCCTCTGGAATGGGAAGGATCCCATCTTGAAGGAGAGGCTCTTCGGCCACGAACAGCGAGGGCAACCACGGCGAGGATGTGAAAGCGTATTACTTCTATCTCGACAATACCCCGACCCATTCCTACATGAAGTATCTCTACAAGTACCCGCAGGCGGCATTTCCGTACACGGATCTGGTAGAGACGAACCGACGTCGTTCCAAAAACGACATGGAGTACGAACTCCTCGACACCGGCGTCTTCAAGGACAACCGGTACTTCGACATTTTCGTGGAATATGCCAAAGACGGCCCGGAAGACATCCTGGTGCGAATCACCGCCGCCAACCGCGGGCCGGAGGCGGCAGAACTGCATCTGTTGCCGACGCTGTGGTTTCGCAACGACTGGTCGGCGTGGATTGCCGAATCTAACCGAGCTGCCCGGAAACCGAGCCTCGCGCAGATCGAGGCTGCGGCGGGCACGAGCGCGGTTGCGGCCGCGCATCCGCTGCTGGGTGATTTCATCCTTTCCTGCGAAGGCGATGTGCCGCTGCTCTTCTCCGAGAACGAAACAAACCACGAACGGCTTTTCGGACAAAAGAACGAAAGCCCCCACGTCAAGGACGGCATCAACGATTGCGTGGTGCAGGGTAAACAGGCCGCTGTGAACCCTGACAAGAAGGGCACCAAGGTCGCGGCACACTACCAGGTCAATATCGGTGCCGGTCAGACCAAAGTTATTCACCTGCGGCTCTCCAACAGTTCTTCGGACCAGAAGGGCAAACCCTTCGGAAAGCAATTTGATGAAATCTTCGCTGAGCGGCTTCGTGAAGCCGATGAGTTTTACAAATCAGTCACGCCGCCATCGGTGAGTGAAGACGCGGCCAAGGTGATGCGCCAGGCCCTTGCCGGCATGCTGTGGAGCAAGCAGTTCTTCTTCTTCGACGGTGACAACTGGTTGGATGAGCACCACTCCAACCCGCTCCATACCGGATATCGAAGTGCGCGGAACTCGGAGTGGTACCACATGCTGAACCAGGACATCATCTCCATGCCCGACAAGTGGGAGTACCCGTGGTACGCGGCCTGGGATCTGGCCTTCCACACGCTCCCGCTCTCGATCGTGGACCCCGATTTCGCCAAAGAGCAGATGGGGTTGATGCTCCGCGCCTCCTACCTGCACCCCAACGGCCAGATGCCTGCCTACGAGTGGAACTTCAGCGACGTGAACCCTCCGGTCCACGCCTTTGCCACTCTCTTTCTGCACCGCACCGAGCAGGCCTTGCGCGGCGAGACGGACGTTGAGTTCCTCAAGTTGGCGTTCAACAAGCTGCTGCTGAACTTTACCTGGTGGGTGAACCGAAAGGACCGATTCGGAAAGAATGTATTCGAGGGCGGCTTCCTCGGTCTCGACAACATCGGCATCTTCGACCGTAGCGCCCCGCTTCCCACCGGCGGCCACCTCGAGCAGGCTGACGGCACAGCCTGGATGGCGCTGTTCAGCCAGAACATGCTGGAGCTCGCTTTCGAGGTCACTGCCCACGACCCCACCTATGAGCCCATGATCACGAAGTTCGCCGAGCACTTCTACTATATCGCCAGGGGCATGAACCGGCCCGGTCAGGACGGAATGTGGGATGAGGAGGACGGCTTTTACTACGACCTCTTGCGACTCCCCGACGGCGGTGCCACGCGGCTCAAGGTTCGCTCCATGGTGGGGCTCCTGCCCTTGTGCGCCACCACGGTCATAGAAAAGTGGCAGCGGGAGCGCGTTCCGCGGGCGATGGCTGCGACGATGGAACGCCTGCGGCGGATACCCGAACTGTTGGAGACCATGCACCCCACGGGACCGGGCCATTTGGGCGTGGCGGAGCGCGGAATCACAGCCCTTCTCAACCCGGAGCGGCTCCGCAGGATACTCACGAAAATGCTCGACGAGAACGAGTTTCTGAGCCCCTACGGCATCCGTTCGCTCTCCAAGTTCCACCAGCAGCACCCGTTCGTCTTTAACGTAGGCGGCCAGGAGTACCGGGTGGACTATCTGCCGGCCGAGTCGAATACCGGCATGTTCGGCGGCAACTCCAATTGGCGGGGGCCGATCTGGATGCCGGTGAACGCGCTCATCCTTCGGGCGCTGCTAAACTTCTACCTCTACTACGGCGACAACTTCAAAATCGAATGCCCCACCGGTTCAGGGAAGATGATGAACCTCTTTGAAGTGAGCAAGGAGATCTCCGACAGGCTCGCCCGGATCTTCACCCGCGACGAGCACGACCGGCGACCCGTCTACGGCGGCACGGAGAAATTCCAGAGCGATCCCCAGTGGCGCGACCACATCCTCTTTTACGAGTACTTCCACGGCGACAATGGTGCCGGGCTGGTGGCCAAGACCATCCAGCTCTACGGGCTTCTCGATTCCAAGCGGATACTGGAAGGTGGCAAGCAGGCCGCGTTCTCTCAGGCCGCTCAGGCCAAGGCCGCGTGAGCAGTCAATAGAGTGGATTCAAGTCGCCGAGTTGATCAGAGCCAATATCGCCAAAAGTGAGGTTTGCTTTCTTCCACGTGTCCTTCAGCCGACAGTTCGGCGGGTAGTTGTTGAAACATCCTGATAGCACTCATTGACCTGGACGTGCTCACGGAGCCGCCCGCTCTAGCAGCTACCCGGTCCAGAAGTCGCAATCGGCGAAGTGCGATCCGGCTGAAATGCGGACCGAACGCAAAGGTCCCCGAAGCCCTCGATAAGAGCGAAGGCTTTGTCAAGGCATAGTTCTTCTGGGCAGTGCGAAAGCGCCGCTTTTTTCGGCAGAGAGGTTGAGGACCAGGACTCTGGAAATCTCACGTTAAATCACTCGCGGCGGAACGTCGTTCCACCAACCATCGATTCGACCCAATCGTCGGCCATGATTCTTCTATGCGAACACCCCGTCTCTACGGGATGCGAGAGCGCCCATTCAGTTTCTCGGTCTAGCTTTCGCTGACCAGGGCTTCGGTCGAGCTACTCTCGATGCGAACGACTTCCGGATACGGCTTCTGAGTACGCAGCATCCAGTACAGTCGTACGGCCAGCTTGCGTGCTACCGCTACCTTGGCCACCGCTTTCGGCTTCTGATGGCAGCGATGCAAATACTCTCTGCGCAGTCCAGGATCGCAGCGCACCGCCATCTGCGCCGCTTCCACCAGCAGCGTCCGCAGCATGCGATTGCCCTGCTTGGTAATCGCGCCCAGCTTCTGCCGTCCGCCCGAGGAGTGTTCCCGTGGAATCAGCCCGAGATAACTCGCTACCTGCTTGCCACGAGCAAACCGGCTCACATCGCCCATCGTCAGCACGTAGGCCAGAGCCGTGACCGCTCCCACCCCGGGTTGGGTTTGTAGTAGAAGCGCCATTTTGTCTCGTTGCGCTTCTTCTTTCACGGCCCGATCCAGCGGCTCCATCTGCTGATCCAGCAGGGCCAACAATCCCAGCAGATCTTCCCGGCGACGTGCGGCCCATGGCTTCAGCGGAAGCTCGCGCAGCACCTGCTGTCCGGCTTTGCTCCATAACTTGTGCTTGCGCTGCACTCCCTGATTCAGGCACAAATGCTGCAACTCATTCTTCACCCGCGTCCGAATCGTCACCAGCTTGTGGCGATGCAACAACAGTTGCCGCAGATCCCGCACCTCACTCGACGGCATCCAGATGCGCGGAAACCGCCCTTCCACCAGCAGCTTCAGAATGTGCTCCGCGTCCCGCTGATCCGTCTTTTGCTGCCGTACGCAACTGGCCCGGATCTGCGCTGCGTCGCCCACCCACAATTCGTGCCCGATCTCGGCCAGCAAGTCCACCCGCCAATGACAGTTTCCTGTCGCCTCCACGCCGATCAACGACGGCACCGGAAGTTGCCGATAAAACTGCTCCGCATCACCCGAGGCCTGAACCAACTTCCGCTCCCCAGTTTCTCCCGTCTCCGTTTCCAACCAACTTACTTGTTGCCAGCTGGGATGAAAATCACACCCTATAATCATCATGCGAAGGCTCCTTCCTTCCCAGCGTCTTTGGTCCTCAACTTCAGACTACCGGGTTCGATTCAAGCCTTCGCTCTTATCCAATCAGTTTCTGGATAACTTC
>Ga0187852_1004051_pt1 | contig 10200 bp, 8 predicted proteins | sample June2016WEW_6_40_FD_134511 | JGI IMG/M metagenome (GOLD analysis project Ga0187852, IMG submission 134511) | Peatland microbial communities from SPRUCE experiment site at the Marcell Experimental Forest, Minnesota, USA - June2016WEW_6_40 | ecosystem: Environmental > Terrestrial > Soil > Wetlands...
GCTATCCAACCAAGGAACTCCTTGGCGAATCCGAACCACGACACTTGCCCGGCACACGTCATGTGGTACACGCCAAATGCAGCCCTGCCGCTCCGTTCCCCGGTGATCCTCACATCAATGGCGCCGGCGATCGCAAGCGCGGTTGCTTCGGCAATCATACGCGCCGACGTGGGCGCCCCGATCTGATCATCAATGATGCGCAGTTCGTCGCGCTCAGATGCCAGCCGTGATACCGTGCGCAAGAAGTTCACGCCATGCGGAGCATACACCCAACTTGTCCGGAAAATGTAATGTCTTCCGCCAATCCCTGCAACTGCTTTTTCGCCCGCGAGTTTCGAGGCGCCGTAAACATTGATTGGATTTGGCTCGTCGGTTTCGACCCATGGCGCCGGTTTGGCACCATCGAAGACATAGTCGGTGGAGTAATGAATCAACAAAGCGCCACTTCGAGCAGATTCTTCGGCAATAACTCCCGGAGCAGTGCCATTAATAGCAAACGCCAGTTCGGGTTCTTCTTCCGCCTTGTCCACCGCCGTATACGCAGCTGCATTCACCACCACGTCAGCATTGATTCGCCTCACCAGTTGGCGGATCGTATCAGGCTGGGCGAGATCGACTGACTCCTTATCGGCTAGGGCCAGCACCCCAAGTGGAGCCAGGGCGCGCTGCAATTCAACCCCAACCTGCCCAAGGTGGCCGAGGATCAGCAGCTTCATTGCCGTTCCTCTGCCGGCATCGCGCTTGCCGGCTCTTCAAAAACTTCCGCCTCCGAGAGCAGCGCGCCCCGTTTGTCCTTCTCGGAAAGAATCGCCTCCTCAGGCTTCAATGGCCACTCGATACCTAGACTGGGATCGTTCCAGAGAATCGTTCGCTCAAATTCGGGAGCATAGAAGTCCGTAGTCTTGTATGCGACGCAGGCGAATTCGCTGAGCACCGCGAATCCATGGGCAAATCCGATGGGGATCCAAAGACTCTTATGCTGCTGGTCGCATAGGCGTACAGCAACGTGGCGTCCGAAGGTCGGCGCGCCACGGCGCAGGTCAACCACCACGTCCAGAACCTCCCCAAAGATCACCTGGACCAGTTTCCCCTGGGGCTGCCGGATTTGATAGTGGAGCCCTCGCACGACATGGCGTTTCGATGTTGAAAGATTATCTTGCACGAAACGGCTGCCAAGCCCTAACCGCTCAAAGGTGCGCTCGTTGTACACCTCGAGAAAGCTGCCGCGGCCATCCGAAAATACCTTCGGCTCCAAGAGTAGAAGGTCTGGAATCTCGTAACGGACCACGTTCATCGTTGACCGCCAGCAGCCTTGGATAGTGTGAATTCATGAAGGATGATGCGCAGGTAGTCAGCATAAGTGTTCCGCGACATGCTGGCGATCGACTCCTCCAATTGCTGCGGGGTGATATAGCCGCTGCGCAAGGCCACCTCCTCGGGGCAAGCGATCTTGAGCCCTTGCCGCCGTTCAATCGTGCGAATGAACACGCTGGCCTCAAACAGGGCTTCATAAGTTCCCGTGTCAAGCCAGGCCATGCCTCTGCCCATGCGCTCCACATGCAGGCGCCGCACCTTCAGATACGCCTGGTTCACGTCGGTGATTTCCAGCTCACCCCGAGCCGAAGGCTTGAGCGACTCAGCGATCGCTACCACCTCATGATCGTAGAAATAGAGCCCGGTCACCGCATACCGTGATTTCGCAACCGCGGGCTTCTCCTCAATGGATATGGCTTGGTCGTTCTCATCAAACTCGACCACCCCGTATCGCTCCGGGTCATGCACTGGATACGCGAAGATCGTGGCGCCACTCTCGCGTGCTGCCGCCTGACGCAGCATCTTGGTCAGGTCCTGCCCGTAGAAGATGTTGTCGCCCAGCACCAGAGAACAGGGCCCGCGGTTGATGAAATCCTTTCCGATCAGGAATGCCTGAGCCAAACCGCCGGGAGTGGGTTGGACCTTGTAGCTGAGGTTGAGCCCCCACTGAGAGCCGTCACCGAGCAATTCGGTAAATCGGGGCGTATCGGACGGAGTCGAGATGACAAGAATGTCGGTGATGCCCGCCAGCATCAGGGTGCATAGCGGGTAATAAATCATCGGTTTGTCGTACACCGGCAACAGCTGCTTGGAGACGCACTGGGTTATCGGATGAAGTCTTGTCCCCGAGCCGCCCGCCAGGATTATGCCCCGCATGAGACTCCCCTATCGCCATAGTTATGCTCGATCCAGTCCCGGTACGATCCCGATTGAACATCTTGTATCCATGAATGATGTTCCAGGTACCACAGCACGGTTTTTCGCAATCCAGTTTCGAACGTCTCGCGGGGTGCCCAGTTCAATTCGCGCTGGATTTTGCCGCTGTCGATTGCGTACCGGCGATCGTGGCCGGGACGATCTTTCACGAATGTAATTAGCGAGGAATAGCTGCCGATCGCAGCGTTAGGGCGCAATTCGTCCAGCAACCAACAGAGCATCCGCACCACGTCAATGTTGCTTCTCTCGTTGCTGCTTCCGATGTTGTACGTCTCGCCCGGATTGCCCTTCGCGAGCACCGTGCGAACAGCTTCGCAGTGATCAAGCACGTACAGCCAATCGCGAATATTCTTCCCGTCGCCATAGATGGGCAGGGGTTTGCCGGCAAGAGCGTTCACGATCATCAGAGGAATGAGCTTCTCCGGGAATTGGAAAGGACCATAATTGTTCGAGCAATTCGTCGTGATAACAGGCAGCCCATACGTGCTGTGGTAGGACCTCACGAGATGATCCGATGCCGCTTTCGACGCCGCGTAGGGGCTATTCGGAGAGTACCGGCTCAACTCGGTAAACGGCGGCTCCGCGGGGCCTAGCGAGCCGTACACCTCATCGGTGGATACGTGAATGTATCGAAAAACTTCCTGCCCCTGGGTGGGCAACCGCCCCCAGTACTTCAACGCGGCCTCCAGCAAATGGAACGTCCCATCAACATTCGTGGAGATAAACTGCCCCGGCTTCAAGATGGAACGATCGACGTGTGTTTCTGCTGCAAAATGGACAACCGCTTTGGGCCGGTACTTGAGAAAGGTGCTCTCCAGAAATTCAAGATCATTGATGTCACCCCGAATAAAAATATGCCGGGGATCGTGCCGGCAGGAGACCAGATTGTTCATGTTGCCGGCGTAAGTGAGCTTGTCTAGATTAACTACCGGGCCGCCGCCGTGCTGAATCCACTCCAGCACGAAATTGGAGCCGATAAAACCAGCTCCGCCAGTGACGAGAATAGAATCCGAAATCAGCTTCTTGCCCTCTCGCCTACATCATTCAGCCGAAACTGTCGCTTTTTCGGGCCCTGCTGATTCAAGGCAGGAGCGAAATCCAGCAGCTTTATTGATCAAAATACCGGGTGTAAAAAGCGGGATTGTCGTTCGTCCCTATAGTCCAGCGGGCAATGAATGATCTGCTTTCACCCTTGATTCCCCCATCACCTTGGAAGGCTCACGCTGCAGAGGCCGCAAGGCCAAATCAAGAGATCTGACGTCTAGCCCGCCACTTTGGCAGGCCGCGATCACCGCTGCTTCAGCCGGTCCAAGGGGTCCATCCGAGGGAACGATCAGCACATCAATATTGTTTTGCCTTACCAGTCTCAGCGGATCGCTGCCCGGATGGTGCACTGGGACTCCGTGGATCGTTGTGTGACTAAGCGCCGGGTCTGTTTCCAACACCAGCACCGGATGCGCCCCCAATCCCCTTTTCTTCTGCAGAATCTGAATCGCCAGCTCGCCGGCAGAACTGGCGCCGAGCACTGCCACCCGCAGGCTGTCGATCGCGTGCGGCACCAGGGTGTGCCACAATAGCCGCAAAAATGCGCGTACGCCCACGACGAACGACATCAGCAGGATCGCATATACCGGAAGCACCTCCAGCCAGTATCCCTGCAACCCGAATACCCAAAGGATCAAGCCTACGAGAACACTTCCCATCACAACGCAGCGGCCCAGCATGACCACGTCGCGAATGCCGAACCAACGCCACCCGCAACGGTAACTCCGAAACAAAATCGAGACCAGACCGTGGGCCGCCATTACCATCGGCAACAGGTAAGGCAGCTGGCTTATCGGGTTTCCGGCAGGGGAATTTCCCCATAGGACCAAGAAGGCGCAGAACAGGGCTTCGCCCGCCAGCAGAACATCGACAATCAACGACGCTCCGGCGCGAAGTGTGGGAATCAGCTTGCGCACCCGATGGGACCGCGCCGGCGCAATTTCCGGCATCGGGTATTCCGGCAACGTGCCCAGGAAAACTCCGAATAAGCCTACCCCCAGCCCTAACAGAATGCCGATAACTCCGATTCCCACCGGCATCGAGGAGGTCAGCACGCCGGCCGCTGAACTCATGGCCGTCAATCCCCACAGCAGCCAAACCACCTTGCGTTCGTCGAGCCCCAACGACGCCAGCCGATGAGAGCTGTGGTCGCGTCCACCGACCGTGATGGGCCGGCCCGCCAGCCGCCGCAAGACCGAAACCAGCACGGTGTCAAAAATGGGATATAGGAAGCTGAGGGTAGCGTAGATCAGTCCGGAGATGATGACACGTGATTGTGGAACCGGGCTGCTGACCGCCAAAGTGGCCAGCGTGAATCCCGCGAACATGCTGCCGCCATCCCCCATGAAGATCTTCGCCGGCTTGTAGTTGAAGATTAGGAATCCCAGGAAACCACCGGCAATGATGGCCAACAGCAGCGCGCTTTCTGAATCCCCGTTGCTCGCCGCGAATATGAAACGTGACCCACAGATGATGATGGTCACCCCGGCGCAGAGCCCGTCCATGTTGTCGATGAGGTTGAACGCGTTGGTGATACCCACGATCCACAGAAAGATCAAAAACAGATTCACCAGGCCCCAAGGCGTCGGCCAGTGCTCCCATCTCGCCGTCAGGGCGATGGCAGCTATGGCGGCAACTGCCTGGCCGCTGAATTTGACCAGGGGATGCAGTTCTATGCGATCGTCCACGAAGCCCAGCAAGGCAATCGCAACCCCTAACCCCATCACCGTCAGGTGCTGCCTGCCATGAACGCCAAGCGCATAAACCGTAATGCAAGCCACAACGATCGCGATGCCCCCGCTATTGGGCATCGGTTGCTTTTGCCATCGCTCGCCGTTGGGTTTGGTGATGAGGCGCAGCTTGGCACTTAGCCGAACGAGCACCAACGTCAGTGCGGCGCTAAGGACGCAGGCGACCTCAAACGCGATGAGTGGCCGGTTGAGTAACTTCATCAGGTTCATGGATATTATACGGCTTCGCGCAATCAGGCGGAGGCGACCGAAGTCCTCTGACGCTCCCGCGCCTTCCGGGCATCTTCGATCACAAGATCAACGACGGTCTTGATCGGCGTCGAGGGTCGGTACCCGACCACGCGCTGCAGTTTTTCCAGGCACGGAACCCTGCGATACATGTCTTCAAAATTCTTTCCATAGGCCTGTTCGTAAGATAGATGGACGATCTTTGATCCAGAGCCGGTCCGCTCCTTAATCAACTCCGCCAACTGGTTGATCGAAATCTCTTCATCATTGCCAACGTTCAGGATTTCTCCGACAACGTCGGGACGCTGTGCAATCCTTATGAGGGCTTCCACTGCGTCCCCAACGTAGCCGAAACACCGCGTCTGCGTACCGTCACCATAGACGGTTATATCCTTCCCCGAGAGGGCCTGATGAACAAAGCTCGGCACCACCATGCCGTAGGTTCCCGTCTGCCGTGGTCCCACGGTATTGAAGAAACGGATGATGGTGACCGGCACATCCTTCTCGTTATGGTAGGCAAGTCCCAGGAACTCGTCTAACGCCTTAGAGCAAGCATAGCTCCACCGGGCCTTTGTCGTTGCCCCCAGGACCAAATCATCATCCTCCCGAAAAGGAAAGTGCCCGTTCTTGCCGTAGACTTCTGAGGTTGAAGCAATCACAACCCCCTTCTTCTTCTTGGCTGCCGCGCGCAGCACGACTTCGGTGCCTTGCACGTTGGTCTCTATCGTTCTCACCGGGCTTTCGACGATCAGGCGGACGCCTACGGCGGCAGCGAGATGGAAGATCAAGTCGGCGCAGTCAACCAGCTCGGCAACCAGCGGCGCATTGAAGATGGTGCCAATGGTATACGAGAAATGAGGGTGATCTTTCAGGTGCTTGATGTTTGCAAAAGAGCCGGTCGAAAGGTCGTCGATTACGCTGACGTTCCAGCCTTCATGCAAACAACGATCAGCGAGGTGAGAACCGATAAATCCCGCACCGCCAGTGATAAGTATGTTCACCGCATTGACTCCTTATTGACTCCTTGAGTTCAAATTGATGCGCCGGGAATAACTCAGAACAGAACTTGCGGCAATTTGCGCCCGCGTAGATCCTGGGCATTCCTCGCCCCCACCACTGCCCACCGCACCATTAATGACCAGCGCTGGCTCGCTTAGAGCTGTCTCTAGCGTTCATCAATTGTGATTCAATCCAAGGGTAGGTCTTCTCCAGGCCTTCTCTTAATCGCATCTTTGGCGACCAGCCAAGTTCCTGACGAATGAGGTTGTTATCGGAGTTACGGCCGCGTACACCCATTGGACCAGGCACATGTTTAATGCTCAATTTCTTGCCGGCGATATCCATGATCATGGTAGCCATCTGATCGATGGAGACCATTTCCTCCGAACCGATGTTCACGGGTCCGCGAAAACTGGAATTCATCAGACGGCGGACAGCCTCGACGCATTCTTCGATGAAGAGAAAAGACCGCGTTTGCGCGCCATCGCCCCAAATCTCAATTTCGCCGCCATCCTGCTGTTCGGCCACTTTTCTGCATAATGCAGCCGGGGCTTTCTCGCGGCCGCCGGTCCAAGTTCCCTCGGGCCCAAAGATGTTATGAAAACGCGCAATGCGCACGTCGAGCCCGTAATTACGCCAGAATGCAAGGTAGAGCCGTTCACTGAACAGCTTTTCCCATCCGTACTCGCTGTCGGGAGCCGCAGGGTAAGCCGATGATTCCGAGCACTTAGGGTTTTGGGGATCTTCCTGGTTATATGCCGGATACATGCATGCGGAAGACGAATAGAAGACCTTCTTTATCTTCCGTTCGTTCGCGTAGCTGGCCATGTGGAGATTGATCATGCCTGAGTTATGCATCACATGAGCGTCATTCTCCCCGGTGAAAATGTAGCCGGCTCCTCCCATGTCGGCGGCAAACTGGTATGCCTCATCGAATTCCGTATCGAGTGCTTTCTCCCAGCTTGCAGCCATGCGCAAGTCGGCAAGGATAAAGTCGTCGGCGGCTGTCGGGCTGAACTCCGGGCTCTTCAAGTCAATCCCCCGGACCCAGTACCCCTCGCACTTAAGCCTCTTGACCATATGGCTGCCTATAAACCCGCCTGCACCGCAAACCAACGCCTTTCGGACTACCATTACTCCTCCAGTATCCGCTCACCGCGCCCTGCTGGGCCGACATGGAGCCGGATATTCCTGCACGTATTCAAGTGTATCGATTGACTCAGTGAAACGGAAACGCTAACTACAGGGATTCGCTTGCCCCCGCGTCATAAACGTATGCGACGGGACACTGTTGCCACCTGCGAAAATAGGAAAGCGCTTAAATCATCCCAGCCGGTTCGGTTGGAGCTGAGTCGAGCAAACGGGCCGGAAGATTACATGCAGTCATGCGCATTCAGACGCTCGCCGGCGCAGCCTTTGGGCTCCGACAGCTCAAAATCGTCTCGTAGATCCCGACTGTTTTCCGGACCATCTGTTCTGTGGAATATTCTCGGCAGACCGCTTCGAAGCCAACTGCTCCAAGCCGCTCACAAAGTTCTGAGTCGGCAACCAGGCGATTCAGCGCAGCAGCCAGCGCAGCGGGATCATTCGGCGGAACCACAAGTCCTGTTTCGCCGTCGCGGTTCACATAGGAGGTTCCTGTTCCCAGTTCTGTCGTTACAACCGGCTTCCTGCAGGCCATGGCCTCCAGCAACACGATACCAAAGCCTTCACTCTTGTGCGTTGAAGGCAACACGAGCACATCGCAGGCATGGTAGTAGATTGGCAATTCAGATTCGGGAACATTTCCTTCGAAGAAGACGCGATTTCCCAAGCCGAGCTCTTTTACCAAGCCTTTAAGCGTGCTCTCGAGAGGGCCGTCTCCAACCAGCATGAGATTTGCGGAAATTTGCGTCATCGCCTTCAGCAGGACGGGAAGACCTTTGTAGTAGCGGAACTTTCCCACGAACAGAATTAGCGGCCTGCCGCGCATGACCCTCAGTTCAGTGGCCTTTTGGGCCATGTCCGGAGTTGGCGCAAAACTCTGCACATCGACTCCATACGGGACCACAGTACATTTATGCTCCAGCGCAGTCAGATGCGGCGACATGGTGATATGTCTTGGCGTTGCTGCAATAATTCGCGCGGTTCTCTGCAAGAATCGCCTCAACCAAGGCTGATACAACAGGCCCGCAATTCTCTGGCGGACAATATCGCTGTGATAACTGCACACGATCGGAGTCTTGAGACCGGATAACAAGAACGAGAACTCGGCCGTGGGGTTTGGAGAATGAAAATGTAGGATGTCCTTATCCACCGCAAGCCGACGCAACCAGAACGGAAAGGACGGCGAGATCGGGGCGGACATCACTCTAAGCCATTGCCCTGACCGCGTCACGCGGATTCCATCTCCATCGTAGGTGTCCGCTCGATAGCGGTCGCCTGAAACCAGAACTTCAACTTCGAGTCCGGCTCGTTGAAGACTGCCAGCCAACGTATGAATATGCTTTTCGATTCCTCCGTGGAGGGGAGGATAAAAATCTTTGTAAATCTGAAGGATGCGCATGGAATACCAGAGTCACCTTTGCAGGACGGCTTATCTTCCTGTAATAAAGCGGAGCAGCAAGGCACAAAATGGAATTACAGTTTGACCGCTGTGTCGGCGCGCCGCTCTGTAGACTTCCAGTCGCGCCTGCGCGCGGCGCATATTCGCACCGCCCCCCAGCTGAAAATTTGCCAGCGTGTCCCCCAGCTTCAAGAACCTGACCCCTTTGACTTGGCAGCGATAGAGGAACTCATAGTCCGAGGCATTCAAATAGGAAGCGTCGAAACCGCCGATGGTGTCGTAAACCCGCTTTCTGACGAAGGTGGCTGGATGCACAAACGGCATCAGGACTGGGAACAACCACTCCGGGCGGATGCGCCACGCGCCACTTGCTTGAGACCCCGACCAGGCGCCCAGCCCATTACGCCGATTGTTGTCGCCAATCCGGTGGGTTCGCGCGTTTGCCAGCACAACATCAGCCCAGGGATTTTTGGTCATTGCATCGAGCACAATTTCCGCGCAGTGTGGTTCCAACCAGTCGTCGGTGTTAAGTATGAATACGACTTCGCTTGTGTTGTGCTGCAGCCCAATATTAAACGCATCGGGGACACCGTGCGCGCCGCCCTGGTCAACCACTTCGAACAAGATAGAGCCACCGGCATTTGCATGCCGCTCCATATGTTCCTTGATAATTGCCAGTGTTCCATCTGACGATCCGCCGTCAATAAACACCCATTGATCCGGCAGCACCGCCTGTCGGAGTACAGAATCGATGCACCTGCTGATCGTCGCGGCCGAGTTCAAACATGGCGTAACTACGGTGTAGCCGATCCTCTCTCCCTTTTCCGCCGTTGTCATCACCAGAGCCTCGCCTTCGGTTGCGCCCACCATCTTTGACCTTCGCTCGATTAGTCGGCGTTGCCCGTTTCCAGGGATCGCCTCTCATCGGCGCCTGCGGCAAGGCTCATTTCAGCCTCCTCGGTATCCGGTGAGTCAGTGACGTCGCCTGCGCTGGCTCCAACCCCAAGACGGAGAAGCGTAATTCCTGAAGCGGAAACATCCGCCGGCAATATTCTCCAACAGTCCAAGACCGTGGAGCCGGGTTTCAGGTCGGAGGACCGCAAGTTCCGGAATTCTGCCCAGGGAATTGTGATCGCCAACACATCGGCCTGCTGGGCACAGCTGACCGTGTCCTTTGCAAATGTAACCCTGCCTATAAGCATAGCCTTGGCATTCTCCATCGCCGCCGGATCGTACACGACAACCCGCACGCCAGCCTTCAGCAGATGCCTCGCCAATCCCGTTCCCTGCGATTCCTCAATCACCGCAATATTGGGCTTGTACGCAAGTCCTAGCACGCCCACCGTGCCGCCTTCCGGCAAATGCGAAAGAATCAATTTCGCA
>Ga0187852_1004057_pt1 | contig 10189 bp, 12 predicted proteins | sample June2016WEW_6_40_FD_134511 | JGI IMG/M metagenome (GOLD analysis project Ga0187852, IMG submission 134511) | Peatland microbial communities from SPRUCE experiment site at the Marcell Experimental Forest, Minnesota, USA - June2016WEW_6_40 | ecosystem: Environmental > Terrestrial > Soil > Wetlands...
AGTCTTGCCCGAGCCGGTCGGCCCGACGACCGTGAAGTTGCCGACCTGGCGGCGATGAAAATTGAAAAAGTACGGCGTCGAGCTCGTCGTTTGCAGCAGCGAGATCGCCGGACCCCAGCGGTTCCCGTTTCTCTTGCCGACCGCGAAATTGTGCAACGAGGCGAAGCCGACGAAATTACGCGAGGAAATCAGGGCGGCGCGCGCGATATAGGAAAAATTGCCCGGCATTTGCGCCCAGAACGCCGGCTCGGCGTTCATGTCCTCGCGGATGACGGTGACGCCGAGATTTTGCACCGCGGTCGTCACGTCCTGAACGCAGCGCTCCATCTCATCGAGCGAGCGCCCGAGGCAGAGCACGGTCAGATGGTGCTTGCCCAGCACCGTGCGGCCGGTCACCAATTCGTTACGCGCGGTCGCGATCGCCGTCTCGACCTCCGTGCCCTTTTCGTCCGACGCCGCGATCTGGCGCTCGACCCGCGCGACGTCGGTGAGCACCGGCCCGCGGTCGGCGATCGCAAAGGATTGCGAGGCGATGAATTCGCCCTGGACGCGCAAGAGGCCGTCGAGCATCCCGGGGCCCGACCAGGCGGGATATTCGCGCACCGAAAGCATGGCGCCGAAGCGAGTGTCGCCCGTCGTCGGGCCGCGAATTTCCAGCGCCTTCGTGCCGAAGGTGATCCGGCGCGTGGGGAGAGAGCCGTCGAGCCCCATGCGCGGCAGCAGCATCGGGATTTCGACGCCGCCGTTGAGCAATTGCGCGAGAAACTCGCACGGTTCGGAATAGATGGCCGACCGCGGGGCTTCATCTTTGCCGAGAGAATGTGGTTGCTCCGGGAGAGGACGGGAGACGACTTTGAGCACCCTGGCGCCATAGGGCTCCAGTGCATTGACGATATTGGCGACGGCGTCCTTGAGTTCGCGCCTTGCGTCGCGGTCGAGATCTTCGCTGGGGCGGCCCGCGAGTTTTCGGACCCCCCGCAGCATCCCGTCGATCGCGCCGACCTTGCCCTGAAAGCCCCGGCGAATGATCGTGAGATAGAGGTCGTTGACGAACATCCGCTTGCCCGACAGGCTCGCCATATAGCGTCGGTTGAGCTCTTCGCAGAATCCGATATCGAATTGGCCTGGTATGACCGCGGGAACCTGCCGACGAATGATGTGGGAATAGAGCGCGAAGCGGCTGTCGTTGAGCGCGCGCACCAAGGTGTTGCGGGCGCTCAGGCGCAAATTGATCTCGCTCTGATCGGCGGTCTGGAAGCAGAATCCGTCGAGCTTGATGCAGCTGACGAGAAATCCCTCCTTGGTGCGCAGCGTCTGCTCGTCCGCATGCCTGATATAGGGCACGTGCGCGCTGATCGACTTTTCGCGCGCCGCAACTTCGGAAAATTTCGTTTTTGGCCGCGCCGCACGCCCGAGCATTGTCTTGTCCGTGTTATGGCGAATAGGAATCGCCGCCCCAGAACCGGTGATTGCGCGTGCGCGGACATTTGGACGCCCGCGTTTGAATCACATCGACGAAGCGCGCGTCGCGCACCGTCAGCCCGTAAGCGATCGTGTGGATCGGAATGATCAGCAGGAACATCAGCAGGTTCTTGGTGTTGATGAACACCAGCACGACGCTTGCGAATTCCAGCACGAACAGCACGTAGGGAATGCCGAACATCATCGGCGGCCGCGTCAGGCCGCCAACCAGGGGATCGAGCGCGGGTTCCTCATCGACGTCCACGCGTCACTGTCCCATGCCTGATGTCAGCGACGACACGATCTGCGCGGACCCGAAAATCAGCGCGACGCCTACCATGACCGAAAACGCCCAGCCCCAGGGAATGCGGGAGGTGAACGCCATGAAGCCCACGGACGCGACCGCGATCGTCGCGCAGGTCGTGGCGAAGGTTCCCGTCATGAACGTCAGAACCGACGACATCGCGGTGTTGAGCGGCTGAAACGAAGCCGATTGCGCCAGGGCGCTATCGGCCTGCAAGCCGACGATCCCGATAATCAGGCCAGCCAATAGGGCCCGCTCAATCGTTCTTGCATGCAGAGGCGTCGCCATCATTCATCTCCCTGGACGTAAAGAACCGAGCCGCCGATCCAGCTCTGCCCGGATTTTGGCGGCGCATCCGGCGGCGCGACCACCGATTCAGCGCTATTGTCTGGCGCCGCCGATGCGGCAGCGCGGGCGCCGCCGCGCAGCGTGTTGTCGAAGTGGTAGTAGACATTGGCGACGGCGGCGGCGTAGCGCACCGTTTCAGAAATCGGCGGGACGCCCTTGGCGTCGATGACCCGGCCCTCGCCCGCGTTATACGCGGAGGCGACGAGCAGAACGTTGCCGCCGAATTCCGCCGACAATTGCTTGATGTAGGCGATCCCGCCTCTGACATTGTCGGTGACGTCGCAGACGTCTTTCACGCCGAACCGCTTGGCCGTCTCGGGCGTCAATTGCATCACGCCGCGCGCGCCCTTGTCGGTAGCCTTGTCGGGTTTGATGTGAGTTCCCAGGCGCGTCTCCTGGTCGCCGATCGCCAACGCCAGCTCGACGTCGACGCCCTGGCGCTTGGCTTCCGATTCGATCAGGGCGCGCACGCTCGAAGCGTCAACCGACATGAGCGGACAATCCGCCGGCTCCGCCGCGTTGGCGGGCTGAGCCGCCGCGGCCAGAGTTGCGAAAAGGAGAATGTGCGTCGCGCGCATTGCATCGTTCCCTCAGGGTTGAAGGACGAGATATAGCGTGATACACGATTCGTCAAGCCGCCATAGGCGATCCCTAGGTTTGAACGAGAGACAGGAAACGTGATCTCAGCATTCCGCCATCTCCGCGCCGCCGCCGTCGCTTCCCTTTGCGCCTTCGCTGCGTTCGATTCGTCTGCGCCGGCAAAGGCACAAGACGCTTCATTCGCTTGCAAGGTCCTGCTTTGCGCACTGTCGTCGAATCCCTCCTGGATGGGCGTTCCCTATTGCGGTCCGGTGATGAGCCAGCTCTTCAGCATCCTCAACAGCGGCGGGTCCTGGCCGGTATGCGATGCCGCCAATGTCTCGCCCGTCAGCTACAACCCCCACGGGGCCTGTCCCGCGGGTTCGTCGGCGGTTTCGCTCGTCACTTCGAGAAGCGGCTCGTCCTATGCCGCCGATTCGGCCGGCGGTTCTTGCGGCACGCCGATCGCGACCCCCTCCGGGATGAGCGGCGGGTGTCAAAGCGTCACCGAGTCGGGATCGCAATGTCTCGCCATTTCCGCGCGACCCGCCAATCCCACGCCGTATTCCGTCGACATCACGACGGCGACCGGCGTGCAGCAATTCAGCTTCGCGCTGACGCAATGAGCATAACGTCGTCGGCTCACTTCATGTGGAGGAGCTCGGTTGGCGCCCGCGCCCGGATTGTGGCTCGATCCGTCGGCGCTCTGGCGGGCGCGAGCGTCGCTGTCGGCCTCGCTCTTTGCGGCGATGCGTTCGCAGGCTCCTACGCCAATCCCGCCGATTGGCTCCCGGCGACTTCGACGGATTTCGCGGTTGAGACCGCCGACAACGCGCCCTATTTCGATATCTGGCGTGAGGAGATCGGCCGCAATAACGAAGCGGCCAGGGCGCACGGCGTCCTCATCGCGCCCGGGCTGCAGGCGCCTCTCGCCGAAGCCCATTGGTCGATCCGTTCCGATCCCACCATCGCGGCCGTCACCATTGTCAATTTCGATTGCGATCCGACGCCGGTCTACGCCGACGCCGAACTCGCAATTCTGAAGTGCCAGACCCGTACGGTCCTGTGGACCGGACCGCTGCGCGCCATCAGGAATCAACCCAAGACTTGCCTAGTGCAGTCGCGGGCGGCGAGTGCGCCCGCCGCAGGCCCCACAAGTTTTGCCGCCGCCAAGTCAGGCGCCTTCATGTCCTATGACGTGGCTTCTTCCTCGATCAAAGTCGGCGTGATCGTCGACCACAAGGTGCTCGACGAATGCAACGCCTATCTCCGTCTCAAGGACTGACGCCGGTGGCAGCGCACATAGCCCCGCGTCGAATCGTCGCAACGCAACACGCTATTCCCGCCATGCGTCAACGCGACCGTGGCGCGGCGCGAAGGTGCGGCCTTGACTCTTCCTCGCCGTGTGTCTCGCGAACGGACCTCCCCTGGAGAACTACGACCTTGCGCATTTCCTCAGCTTGCCTCGCTTTCGCTCTCAGTCTCGGCGCCGGCTTCGCCGCCAACGCGGCCGATGCGTCGACGTCGCTTCAGGTGAAACAGCTCGAGCCCGTCACGTTGGCGCCGACCGTCGAGGCCGCGTGGAATCCGCTCGCGGCGATCTGGAAGGACAAGCTGCCGGAGCTTCGCGCTCGACTCACCGGCAAGAGTCCATCGTTCTTCGCCGCGACCTTCACGGACGGCGAGGCGACGATCGTCATCTCCGTCAGCGTCAACGACGCACTTTGCGAAAATCTCTCCGGCGCGCTCGGGCGACCGACAACGGGGAGCGATTGCCCGATGCGCGTCGCGCGCGTTCAGCACGGCGAAGTCACGACTCTAAGCTCGAGCGAACACTTCGTTCTGCCTGCGCCGATCGACGCCTCGGGCGCTTGGGGCCCGCCCTCCCCCAACAATTCCGTAGCGATCACGTTCGATCCGGCTTCGCATTCCCTACGGATTTCCGAGCGCATCGACGGCGAGAACGCCGACGCCGTCAATCCCAATCCGATCCTCCTGAAATACTGAGCCCGATCATGATCTCCAGAACGATCCTCGCCTCGCGGGCGTCCCTCGCGCTGCTGTCTCTCATGATCTGCGCCGACGCACGGGCGCAGTGCGCGACCTACAGCTCGACCGACATCGCCAGCGCCATCAACAGCTCTCCGACGGCTAGCGCCGCTCTAAAAGCGACCGCTTGCACCTGGGGCGGCGCCGGCAAATCGGAATCCGGCGGCAACACCTGCGCGTCCAACGGGAGCAATTTCGGCGTCCTGCAACTCAGCAGCGGCAATCTCGCCGGCACGGGCTACACCGCCCAGCAATATCTCGCCCTGCCCTTGCAACAACAGGTCAATATCTGGGCGACCCAAGCGGGCAATTCCGGCGCCGGCAGCGGCAGCGTCGCCACGATCTCCACCGCCGCGGCCTCGGGCCAATCCTTCGGCTCGACGCCCGCGACGCAGGGCATGGCGGCGGCCTGCGTCCAGTTTGGATCGGTGATCTGCAAGAACGATCTGGCCGCGCTCAACGCCGGTCAGCCCTGCGGCGGGGCCAACCCGGTAACCGCCAAATATTCCGTTCCACAGAGCTCGTGGACCGAAGACGGAAACGGCCAGACCATTTGCTCCTGGGGCAGCAACATTCAGGCCAACATCAACAGCTGCACGGCTGCGCCCTGCCCTGCTGGGTCCGCTGGCGCGCCAGCCGCGACGACTTCGCCGGTCGCGCCCGGGTTGTTGCCATCCGCCGGCGCTTGACGCCCGGACGGCATTCACCCGTGCCGCTCGTGATCCTGGCAGCCCTTGGCGTCGCAGCCGCCCCGATTCCCAAGGCTGGGCCGCGATCCGGAGACCGCAAATCGGTCCGGCGGCGGACGACTCCGGAATTTGAGGATTTGTCGTCGTTCGTATCCCCGCGAGGCGGCTATTCCGGGTATTCAAGGTGACGAAGCGTTCCGACCGAGCCCCCTCCGCGCCCCATAGCGCCGCCCCGTTCGGCGATGCATCCGGCCCGACGGTCGACTAATTTCGAGGCCTCCCTCGCCGGTCATCACAGTGCAAAATGAGCCATGCATTCCGCTTGCGAATTCCATTTTGCGGGCGCCTAGCGCCGGCGCCTCGTCGTTCGCTTGACCGCGTCGAAGGGTCGGCGCCCGATTAGCGGGAAATCGAGTCTGGCGCGACCCCGCTCAATGCCGTATCCCTTGGGTGGAACTCGTCGTTGATGTCGTCAAAGCGAAGCTTTTGCGCTCGCGGCATTCACGAATTCGACCGCCGTGCTGGCCAAAGGCGCGGCGCGAAACCACAAGTGAACCTGATCGCGCGCCCTTTCCGCATGTCAAAATCGCCCGCATCCCGTCCCCCTGCTGCGCCCCTGCAAGCGAGCCCTGCCGTCCATCTGTTGTCGCGCGCCATAATGCGCTCGCGCTTTCCCGGCGACACCGGCGTCGCCCGCTACAAGCACCTTGCTCTCGTCATGCTCATTCTGGCCGAGCACAAGCGCGGCGAGCCACCGACCGCGGGCAGTCTCGCGCGTAGCGTCGGCACGCATCGCTCGCAGGTCGACCTGATCGTCAAGGCTCTCTATGAGCGCGGGCTCGTCTCGAAGACCGCGGCGCCAGGCTATCAAGGCGCCCAGCACAACACCATCCTCGACATTAGCCCCGACGCGATCGCGGCGTTCAAGAAGGCCCATTTGGCGCAAACCGGCAAACGCCTCAATCTCGAGGAATGATTTGGTGAGATCGAGGACAAAGGAACCGGTTCCGCGCCCTGGCGCCTCTGGCGCGGCGTCACTCGGCGCCGCACATTCGCTTCGATGCAATTCTGCAGCTTGGGTCTGCGCAGGCGTTCCGCCGCGCCGGTCAGCCGCTCTGTCTTCGCCTGGCGAATAAGTGAATTCGTGCGTGACGACGTTCCCCGCGTCTGGCGCGAAGGGAACGCCATTCCCACATTGTCTAGACGCTGTCGTCGTCGCGGCTCGAGGTTGAATCCGTTTGAGGCGCGCCGATCTTGCCTATCACGCTTTTCGCGGCCACCCAGTCGCCGCCCGCGGCGAGCACGGCGTCAAGGAATGCGCGCTCGCCGGCGGCGACGTCGCCTCGGTTCGCGAGCGCCCACACGAAAATTCCGAGCGCGGCCAGCGCCCGGCCGTCATCGCGACAGGCGCGCGCGGCCGCCTCGATCGCGCGCTCCCTCGCTCTTATTCGGGAATAGTTGGCCTCGTCATTTCCGCTCACAAGCGCTGGTTCCATGGAACCGCGCAAAGAGCGCCACGCGCTGTCCCGGCGTGGGCGGACGCGCCCCGCAATTGCGTCGCGATTCCTGATTTCAGGATCCCCAAAGCCGGCAGAAATGGCACTGCGAAGGTCGCTTCCCCTGCGGGATCGCCTGTCGCCACGCTTTGACGGAACGGGCCCGTGAAGGGCGCCGCCGACGAACGGCCTATCAATGTCATCGATCGTCCATTCCGACGCGCTCGTCTCGTGAATGCGCGAAGCTTTCGCGCAATTCGAGACTCAACGCGGATGTCGCCAAGTCGAAATTTTTGCAGGCGTCTGAATCGTCGGGGAGAGCCAACCAGATCCGCCTCATGGCGCCGATTTGCGAGCGAGAGTTTGTCGGCAGCCATCTTGGGGTGAGAATCCGGCGCCAGGGCGAAGAAAGAGCCGCTTGATTTGACAATTGGCGCCGCAGATTCTCGAGTTGGATGGCTCTGCGGGAGCGCGCTCGGATTGATGGTTGCGTCTTGCCGAGAGATCGCGGGCGACGTCCTTCACATTGCCCGTCCGCAGCTCTCTCCCATGACGCCCCAGCAGCGCGCGAATCGCCTTGTGCCGGCGAACCCTCGCGCCAACACCCGTTGGCTTCGAGAATTTCAAGCTCCTGCCGATCCACAGGCGAGGCCGAGAGGCGACTGCCCTCGAGAATTTCGGGCTCCTCTATGGACCAATATGCTGTGATCGAGATTTGCGCGCCGCCGAACGCCGTTCAGTGCATCTTCGGAGACATCGAAATAGGCCGGCACGCAAATGTCGCCGTCGATCTCGCAGGGCTCGCCAACGACATGGACGACCCACCCGAATCGCTTCCAGAGGGGGAGCCAGTACAGCTCCTGAATTCCGCCGATTTGATTGATGCCTTCGCCGAGGCAATATTCCATCACGGCGGTGCAGAACTGCGCTTTGATCAGCAATCCACCGGTCTCGCGATATTCCGGGACGATGAAGCCGCGCGTCCATTCGAAAACAGCGGAGTCGCGGACAACACCGACGCGCGTGCATAAATGGGGAAACACCTCGCTTAAGAGATGGGGTTGGGTCGTCGGGATGAAGCGCGAGCCAGCGATGATTTGGCCGTTGCGAATTCCAACCAAATGGACAGCGTGCTCCGTGTCGAACTGGTCCGTTTCCCGACCGTCGTCCGAGGGCTCGCGCCATTTCTTTTCTTCGACATAAATTCGATGGCGAATGCGGAACAGCTGATCCAGCTCGGCGGCGTAGGCGGCCTTGTTTGCATCGGTGATTACGTGAACGTCCATTGGCGCCGCCCCTTCGAGGAAAGTGCGCGAATGCCACGGACGGAGCGGGGACGGCGATATCAGGATGTTTATATTGACGGAAGCGTCAGGGGTGGATTTCCCGGTTCCGAATCGCGGTCGCGACCGCATGCGTCGTGTTGCTCACGCCCATCTTTGCGCGAATCTTAGCGAGATGCTGGGTGACCGTCCCTTCCGAGATATTCAGAATCTTGGAAACGTCCCATGAGCTCTTGCCCGCGGAAACCCATTGCAGGATTTCTTGCTCCCGCGCCGAAAGAACGGCTCTTCGGTTGGTCGACCCAGGGAGCAGATCGCACGCCGACATCTTGCAGTACAGTGACAGCAAATAGAGGTTGGCGATCGAGCTTTTGTCGAGGTCACATTTGTCGGCGGTCGCGAGCGAGATCACCGCCTGCCAGCTGCTCGCGTCGTACATCGGAAAAGCGACACCCTCTCCCAGACCGAACGCCCGCGCCTCGTTCTCGATCTTGGTCGCATCCGCAGTGGAGCGCGAAGCTGCGCGAGCGTCCGCCCAGAAGAAGGGTTTCGATCGCCTCAATGACCATTGGCTCACCGGATCCTTCAGGAAATAGCGCTGTTTGCGATATCGGTCCGTCCATTCGTCGGGCCATGCGTTCTTTATGACGTAGGATTCCACGTCATCCCCATGGGTCGGAAGCCCGGTGAAAATGAATGAATTGAACCCGTATGATTTCAATATCTCGGCATAGTCCGCGAAGAGGGGCTCCAGCGACCGATAGGAGTCGCAGCGGGCTATGAAATAATAAATATCATCTCGATTCATCAAAGCTTTGTCCTTACTGTCGTCACTGGCGGCGGTTCGTCGTGGCTCGTCACGCATTTGAGATCGCCGCATGGCAAACTGATCGCACGCGCGGTGCTCGGTTCCAAATCAGCTCGCCAGCGTGCAAGAGGCCTTCGCGATATGGGTCGCCATGAAGTCCATCAGAGGCGGAGATAGGCAGTCATAACGTTCGCGAGGCCAAGCTCCCTCAGGCGGCTGCGAATGGCGTCCATCTTGGTCGGAGCCACTCCGGATTCGATGACCGAGGAGACGACGGTCGCGAACTCCGGAGCTGCCCAGTCCGACCTCTTCGACAGTTCAAGGTGGACAAAATCCAGTCCGAAGAACGGATGCTTCTCGTTCTCGATCCGACCATACATGTGGACGCCACAGGGTTTGCAGGCGTAGCGCGGGATTGTCAATCGGCCCGGGAATTCCGGTTCACGGTCGTTGTGGCGCCGGCGGAGGGCTTTCATCGGCAGCCCCTGTTCCGACAATCGCCGCCCCGCTCTCATTGGCGCTACTTTGGTCCAACGATGGCCTGACGCCATCAACCCGTGAAGGGTCCGCTACGCCATGCGTGCGGCTTCTCCGGCACAACCCTTGGGTCGTGTTGCAGACGGTCTCGCGTGAAAAACTCCGGTGCGATTTAGCCGATCCCGCTTTCCGCAAAATGGTTGACGACCTGGTGCAAGCCAGACGGCATGCCGTCGAGGCGCCGGCGTGGTTTCAGCAAACCCACCCGCAATGTCCTTTGAGCTGCGTGGCGTATTTCAGTATGGAATTCATGTTGAGCGAAGCCTTGCCGATCTACTCAGGCGGCCTCGGCAACGTGGCCGGCGATCAGCTCAAGGCCGCCAGCGATCTGGGCGTGCCGGTCATCGGCGTGGGCCTGCTCTACCAGCAAGGCTATTTTCGCCAGGTGATCGACCAGGACGGAGCGCAACAGGCGATCTTCCCCTACAACGATCCCGGACAATTGCCGATCGCGCCGTTGCGCAACCAAAATGGGGAGTGGTTGCGGTTACAGCTCGACGTGCCCGGCTACCCGATCTGGGTTCGCGTCTGGCAGGTTCAGGTCGGTAGAGCGAAGCTCTACCTGCTGGACAGCAATGACGCCGCGAATTTTCCACCCTATCGCGGGATCACCGGCGAGCTTTATGGCGGCGGGC
>Ga0187852_1004058_pt1 | contig 10189 bp, 8 predicted proteins | sample June2016WEW_6_40_FD_134511 | JGI IMG/M metagenome (GOLD analysis project Ga0187852, IMG submission 134511) | Peatland microbial communities from SPRUCE experiment site at the Marcell Experimental Forest, Minnesota, USA - June2016WEW_6_40 | ecosystem: Environmental > Terrestrial > Soil > Wetlands...
AAGCGTGTACCTTCGGGAAGTTTTGCGATCGTACGAGCCATCTGCGGTCCTCCTCTCATTTGAATGAGAGCAGTATACCGCGTATTTACTTAAGTGAACAGTATTGGGCTTTAGCCCCGCCGCTGATCACGGGACGTAAGTAAGGGCTTTAGCCCCTGAAGCGTTTTGGTTTCAGGGCCTAAAGGCCCTTCTAACCCTGGACCCCAAGGCGGCGGCCCTAAAAGCCCCGCCCTTCCGAGGCCTATTGATTGGTTATAACTTCACCTCGAATTGTTGGCCGAGATCTCGCAACTCCGCCAATACCGCCGGGGGCATTGGGATTCCCGACCTGCGATATTCCTCGGCCAAAAGGTGTTCACGTTCTCCCGGCAGGTAGATTCGCTCGACCCCCGGGGCGCGTTTCACATTGCGGACTTCCCGAATCGCCTTATCCATACGCGCCTGGTAAGATTGGACAGACTCGAACGATGCGATCGGAAGGACTGCGAATAAGTGGCCGATATTCTGCGGCCGCTCGAAATCGTCATACATGTGCGTAACTTCACTGCCGAAGAAAGCGCCGCTCAGCATCGTACTGAGTAACCCGATGACCAGGGTCAGGGCGTAGCCCTTGGGACCGCCGACGGGTAGGACGAACCCCTTGAGCGCCTCGTCCGGGTCGGTGGTAGGCTGGCCGTCTGGGCCCACGGCCCAATCGTCGGGAATCGGCGTGTGGTCTTTAGCGGCAACCATGATTTTCCCACGCGCTGCCACGCTGCACGCCATGTCGAGGACGACGGGCAACTCCTCTCCCGCGGGCAATGCGACGGAAAAGGGATTATTGCCCAGGATCGCTTCCGCTCCACCCCATGGCGTCATGTGATTGATGCCGCCGATCGTCAAGCTCATTCCGATCATCTGGTGCGGAACCGCCATCGACGAATAATACGCCGCCGCGCCAAAATGGTTGCTGTTGCGCACCGCTACGAAACTGCAATCTCCCGACGCGCCTTTGTCAATTGCGAGTTGCATCGCTTCCATGCCCACCAGTTGGCCCATGCCGTTGTCGCCGTCCACCACGGCGGTGTTGCGGGCCTCGCGAACTAGCCGTATCACCGGACGAGGATTGACAACACCGGCGCGCAGCCGCTGGACGTAAATGGGAAAGCGTATCACACCGTGCGACGACACGCCGCGCAAGTCCGCTTCCACCAGGTTTTCGATGATGCGCACCGCATCCTCGTGTGGAACCCCGACCTTGGCGAGGATTTCAATGCAGAACTCCTTCAATGCCCTCTCGCCGATTCTCTCGTATTGATTAGTTTCCATGGGGTTGTGCAGGCCTCGACTACACAATCGACCTAAGGATCAGTTAAGTTCGATGGCATGGCGTTAAGTGCAATCGATTACACGCCGCCACCATTACAACTCAGTTGTATTCTGCTGTCAACCGGAAACGCGAGGACCCGCGAGCACGACTTGATCGATGCGGTGCAGCCCCAACGGGAATCTCTCCGCAAGAGGCGCAGGCCACGGAGCAACTCAAGTAAGCCCAATACCGAAGTTGCGAGACTCTTTGGGAAGAAACCCCTCACCCGGCTCGCTACTCTCGCCACCCTCTCCCCACGGGAGAGGGCTGAAATCGATCAGCGTTGACGGCCCTCTCCCGTGGGTAGAGGGTGGCCCGCAGCCGGCGCTCTCTTCAGCCGGGGCGGGTCGGGTGAGGGGTTACTCCCGAAAAACCCAAACACCCGTTCCGTTCTCGAGGTTTTTCAAGGCAGCCAAATCAGATTCAACGAGTTGGCACGGGAACGCCAATTCAAATTCGGAATTCGGGGTGAGCGTAATCCTCTTCCGCCGTGCGCGCTCTCCCGGAGGAGAGTGGAGACATGTAAAAAAATCGGCCAGCGAGAAAAAACTTGACAGGCCGCATTGCCGGGCCTATGATGCAGCTGCAATCGATTACCGGCTTTGCCGCCGAGCCACTGAGTGGGCTACAACCCTTCAGGCTGGCTTTGGCGTACGGCGAAGTGACCCGCTCTCCGGCGGGAGTGATCCGTGATTCGCTCTCTCGAAAATCACGTCATTTCCGCGAAAGCGGGAATCCATCGTGTTCCGGGCCAACGATGGGCCCCCCGCTCCCCCGGCTTTCGCGGAGGACAAGCTTCGCGGGGGCGACGACGTTTGTGATTTTCATCGCCTTGGGTGGGACGCAGGCCCATGACCACTCATAACTCGGAAGTGAACTCCGGAGGAAAGGACCTTGTACCTTGACGAAACCATCTCATTTTATGTTGGGACTGTGCGTGGCCGTTGCTACCAGTTGCGTGGCCGCCGCTCAGGACGCTCGTTCCATCCCGAAGGTGCTGCAGATCACCGGCGAATATACGAAGCCCGGCAAAGCTCACGCACTGCACGACAAAACCGAAGGTGCGTTTGTCGAGGCCATGAGTCGCGCTAACTCGCCCGTGCATTGGATCGGCATGATCTCGCTCTCCGGCCAGAAGCGCGCGTTATTCTTCACATGGTATGATTCCTTCGAGGCCTGGGAACAAAGCGACGCAGCTCTGGGCAAGAAGGCCGCGCTTACTGCCGAACTCAGCCGCGACTACATCGCGGATGGCGAGATGGTCTACACCGAAGACCAGAGCGTCTTCGTCTACCAGGACGAAATGAGCCTTCGCCCGGCGGCAGACCTCGCGCCCATGCGCTACATGGACATCGCCACTTACCATGTGCGACCGGGGCACGAGCGCGAATGGATTGAGCTTGTACGGATGGTCCGGGAGACCTATGAGAAAGCGGTGCCGGAGGCTCAGTGGAGCACTTACCGGCAACTTTACGGCGGCGAGGGCGGCACCTATCTTGTACTCACCGCGCGCAAGAGTCTTGCCGAAATCGATCGTGTACTGAAGGATAACAACGCCCGGTTCGCGGCCGCGCTCGGCGAAGACGGCCTGAAGACTTTCAGTGATCTGACCGCCGCCTCGATCGCTTCATCCGAACACCAACTGTTTGCCTTTAATCCCGTAACCAGCTATGTTCCGAGCGAGTGGATCAAGAGTGACAATTTCTGGAAGCGGCCGGGCGGCGCGGTTTCTTCGGGCAAACCCCGGGCGAAGGAGAAAAAAGCCGAGCCATGAGCGACCAAGAGAATCCGGCCAAGGAACTTTCTCGAGTACCAACCGTCAAAGAGGTTGCGGCGCGCGCCGGCGTATCCACTGCTACGGTGTCGCGTGCTCTCTCGGGCTCGGCGGGCGTGCGGGAACCGCTGCGCTCGCGGGTTCTCGAGGTGGCGCGGCTGCTTTCCTATCGCCCCAACCGCGCCGCGCGCGACCTGCGCGTACGCTCCAGCCGGGCGGTCGGAGTCCTGATTCCGGATATTGAAAATCCGTTCTTCACCAGCATCGTGTGCGGGATCGAGGACGTTCTCCAAAAAACCGACTACTCTCTGCTTCTGGCGAATTACAACGAGGATCCGGAACAGGAAACGCGCCGCCTCGAGGTGTTCCGCGCTGAGGGGGTGCGAGGTTTAATCTTCGCGGCCAGCCGCACGCCGTCCCCGCTCTATGCGGAGCTGGGCAAAGCCGGCATGGCGCTGGTTGCGGTGTCGCGCGTCCCGGCGCGTTTGCGCATCGATCAGGTGATGGTGGCGAATCGTGAGGGCGCCTGCGCCGCCACCTCACACCTGATCCGGCTGGGCCACCAGCGCATCGCCATCATTAACGGCCCCCTGGTGCTCTCGACCGCGCGCGATCGCCAAACGGGGTACGAAGACGCTCTCGGCGAAGCCGGCCTGCCGATCGACGAAAACCTCATCGTGCACTGTGCGTTCAAGCAGCCGGCGGGTTATTCCGCCATGCAGCAACTCCTGGACCTGGCTACGCCGCCTACCGCAGTGTTTGCAGGAAGCAACCTGTTAACCCTCGGCGCCCTGCAAGCCATTCATGAGCGCGCCCTCGACATCCCGCGCCAGATCGCGATTGTAGGTTTCGATGATATGCCCTGGGCTATATCCCTGCGTCCTCCCCTGACCACCGTCGCGCAGCCCGCCTTCGAGGCCGGGAAGACCGCCGCTGAATTACTCCTCCTGCGGGTTCACCACCCCGGATGGCCGAGGCGGCAGGTGATGCTTGAGACGCGCCTTATCGTTCGCGCTTCTTGCGGGTCCAAGAGAGAGGCGTAGGGGCGCACCTGCACAGTTGTCAGCAGCCACCCATGAGCGTCGACCTAAAGACGCGGGCTACGAGAGCCGCGGAGCGGCGCCAGAAAGTAGCCCACGGCGTAAGAAGGTGTGAAGAAATTCGGAACGTGTCATCCTGAGCGCAGCGAAGGATCTCTGCAGTTGTTCGTAAATCGCTGAACCATAACAAACTGCCGGGATCCTTCGCTTCGCTCAGGATGACAGGCATCGATTTTTTCACAGGTTCTAAGCCGTGGGACCTCGTACGGCGTTGATATCGGCAGCCCCGGAGGGGCGACAGAGACGGCGCCGGAGGATCTGTCGCCCCTCCGGGGCTGAGGCAACCCGGGGCTGCTCCTCGGTCCCACGGCTTACGCCGTGGGCTACTTTCTGTCGGCCCTCCGGGCCTCTGGAAGTGACCAGTGAGACCTACGTATCGCGAGTTGAATATTTAGGTTAACGCCTGTGGGCAACCGCCTGAGTTCTCACTCCACCCTCGAAGCATGACGAACCTTCAGCAGTCCCCTGAATCTTCCGCGACCGCAGTTACCACACGGCACCGGTGGCGGGTGATTTGTGCTGTGGTGGCTGTTTCCTTTTTGACAATTCTCGCGCGCGTCGGGATTTCCGGCGCCAAAATCGAGATGGCGCGCGACCTGGGCATCGGCGACGTGACTTTCGGCGTCGTATTCGGGGCGTTCGCCTTCGGATATGCGGTTTTCATGCTCCCCTCCGGTCTGCTCGCGGACCGATGGGGCCCCAGGAAGTCTCTCGCCCTCAGCGTGTTCTTCTGGTCGTTCTTCACCTTATGTACAGGACTGGTTTCCGGGATTGCCGTCCTCATCAGTATCCGATTCCTGTTCGGCCTGGCGGAGGCGGGCGTCTTTCCGCAGGCCACGCGAGCCGTCCACAATTGGACGTTGCCGCGCGAGCGCGGTCTGGCTTTGGGGCTTCTCAACACCGGCTCAAGGCTGGGCGCGGCTTTCGGGTTAGCGGTGATTCCACTGTGCGTAGCGCGGCTCGGCTGGCGCGCGAGTTTCGTCTTGCTGGGAATATCAGGCGCGGTCTGGTCCGCCGTCTGGTATGCCTGGTTCCGCGACGCGCCCACAGCCGGTTCAGGCGGGCACGCCAATCAAAACCCGTCCCTCGCCCCCTCGGCGGACAGGGTGACCGCCATCCACGAAACCTCACCCCTCGCCCCCTTGGGGGAGAGGGTGTCCGGCGACGGCGCTTTCATCAGCCGGCGCGGGACGGGTGAGGGGGTTCCGACGTCACCTGTTTTCATGGAACCGAGCCAGCCAGCTAATTCAAACCGCGCGGCGGCCCGCGGCAAATTCCCCTGGCAGGCTTTTCTCCGTTCTCGGAATTTCTATCTCATCATCTACCAGTACTTCGCCTGCAACTTTGCGTTCTTTATCTGCTTTAGCTGGCTGTTGCCTTTCTTGAAAACACGTTTCGCGCTCACGCCGGCCCAGGCAGGTTTGTATGCGAGCATTCCGCTCTATGCCGGGGCGCTCGCCACCTGGAGCGGGGGCGCCGCCGTCGATTGGATCTACCAGCGGGGCCGCCTGAAGGCATCGCGCGCCGGCCCCGCGATCGCAGGCTTCGCGCTGTCCATCGTGACCCTGTGCGTCGCGCCTTACATGCACTCTCCCGGATGGTTCATCGCGTGTTTTGCCTTGATGACCTATGGCGTGGACGTTACGCTGAGTTCCAGTTGGACCGTCTGCTGCGATGTCGGCGTCGAATATTCGGGCACGCTTTCGGCGGCCATGAATACCCTGGGGGCGATGGGATCGCTTGCAAGTTCTCTGCTCTTTCCCCTCTTGATGAACTGGACCGGCAACGTGAAAGCCTACTTCTACATCGCTGCCGTTCTAAACGTCATCGCGTTAGTCTGTTGGAAATACATCGACCCGGCCAGGACGCTGCTGCACGGGGCGCCCCCGAAACTCGCTACCGAATTGGAAAACTGCCACGCCGATCCCCAGCCTTCTTATTCGCAAAGCGGTCGCTCATCCCCGTAGACTGACGGCCACCCGGAAACGCTGAAAATAGCACGCCGACGGAGAGACGTAGCGCGGGCGTCCCGCCCGCGGTCGCGGGAGCGTCCCGCTCCCGCGCACGGGCAGAGCCCGTCCTGAGCATAGCGAAGGAATGGCCGTGCCACGGCGGGCGAGACGCCCGCCCTACGATTCTCAAAGCACTCCGATGGCATCCGGTTGCGGCAACCGATTGCGTTCAGCTGCTCTGTTTTGCTAGGATGGGCTACCTGAGATCGGCGCTACCCCCGCCTGGAGGGTTTCTCGAATGGAAATTCGAATGCTTGATGTTGCCGAAAAAGCAGGCGTGTCAAAGACCACAGTGTCTCACGTTATCAATAATACTCGTCCCGTGGCGTCGCTAACCCGGCAGCGGGTGCTCGAAGCCGTGCGCTCGCTCGGCTTCTACAAGGACGCTCATGCCCGCAGCCTCACCCGCGGATCGAGCGATTTTTTCGGTCTGATCATTTCCGACATCCAGAATCCGTTTTTCCCCGAAATCATCAAAGGTTTCGAAACGGCTGCGGTGGAGCAAGGCCTCGACATGCTGCTCTGCGCAACCAGCTATGATCCCAATCGAACCCAAGCCGCGGTGCGCGTGATGCTTGAAAACAAGGTTCGTGGCGTGGCCATCATGACCTCGCAAATCGGGCCCGAGTTGGGCGAAGAGCTCACCTCGCACGAGGTTCCGATCGTCTTTCTCGATGTCGAGCGCGCCCGCCGTCTGCGGAGCACCATCGTTCTCGACTACGCGCAGGGACTTCGCGAAGCAGTCGCTCATCTCAGCGAGTTAGGCCACCGGGATTTTGCCCTTATCGCCGGCGCTGCCAGCCGTCGCGCGAGTCTCATCTACCGCGCGGCCTACACCACGGTGCTCGGTGAATTCGGCCTCTCGCCGGAGGTCATCGTGGACGGAAACCAGACCGTCGAGGGCGGCGCGGTGGCCGCTCGGCTTCTGCTCGACCGGCCGGCCGTTCCCACCGCCATCATCTGCCAAAACGACCTGACGGCGATTGGCGCCATCAATGCCTTTCACGCGGCTGCAGTACGTGTTCCGGAAGACATCTCGGTGGTCGGTTGTGACGATATTTACTGTGCTCCGTTCATTAGTCCGCCCTTGACCACCGTCAATCTCTTCCGCCTCAGCCTGGGCCATCTCGCTTTCCAGGCGCTCCAGAAGATCAGTCGAACGAAGCGCCGTAGCGGAAAACGCTACACTGGCGAGTGTCATCTGGTAGTAAGAAACTCAACTGCACCGGCGCGGACTTCCTCTCTTCATCTGTGCTAGGGGACCGCAGGTCCATCGTCACTAAGGATTAACCCAAATTCCGAAGTTGCGAGGTTCTGTGGGAAGAAACCCCTCACCCGGCTCGGTACTCTCGCCACCCTCTCCCCAAGGGAGAGGGCTGAAAACTATCGTCATTGACGGCCCTCTCCCTCGGGGAGAGGGTGGCCTGCTGCCGGCGCGTTCATCAGCCGGAGCAGGCCGGGTGAGGGGTTACTTCCGAAGATTCTGAACACCCGTTCCGTTCTGGAGGTCGATTTCGGAATTCAGGATTAAACGCCGAAAGATTCCGCGAGAATCTTACCGGCTAGCCGGTCTGACCGATATGACGCTTGAACTCCAAGCAAGCAGCGTAGAGATCGGGCGCACCGGTGAAGATGCTGGAAGTGCCGGCAACGAGTATACTAGCCCCTCGTGCGATACATGCTTTACCAGTCTCCACGCTGATATTGCCATCAACTTGAATATCCACCTTGAGATTACGTCTCTTGAGCAGCTCGCTTAAGACGGAGATCTTCTCGAGCGTTCCAGAGATGAATGCCTGCCCTGTAAAACCCGGTTCGACCGTCATGAGGAGAACGAAATCGATTTGGTCCAAGACCAAATGCAGAGCTTCAACCGGAGTGCAAGGATTGAGGGCAATGCCAACCTTGGCGCCCCGCGCCTTCAGGTTCTGAATGAGGCGGAGCGGCTGCGTCGAAACCTCGATATGAAAAGAGACGTGTTCCACCTGTAATCGCTCGAGCGCCGGAAAGTAAGAATCGGGCCGGTCGACCATCAGGTGAACGTCGATGGGTGTTTTGGTTACGGTGCGAATCTGTTTTACCGTGTCGAGATTCATAGCGAGGTTGGGCGCAAAGTGTCCATCCATAACATCGATGTGGAAGAAGTCCACCCCGGCGCGGTCGAGCGCTTCCAGGTCCCTTTGCAGATGAAGCGAGTCCGCGCACATGAGGGACGGGGCGATTTTGACCATACTCGATAGCTACCCCTCGCTGAAATCGATGGTGGCGGGCCTTTCGCGAAAACCCTTAGTCTTAAAGCCCAAGTAGACGATCCCGACGGCAAACCAGACGCCGCCCACGATCTTTGCCACAATATTCAGGTTCAGCCAAATCCAGCCGCAGAATAAGAAACCAAACAGCGGAAGAAGAACATCGCCGAGCAGGTGGACTCGACGGCCGGCCCGGCGTTTGATGGCAAACGCCCAAAAGGCTGTGAAATTGACCCCGCTAAAAGCGATGAAGGCGCCGAAATTCAGCAATTCTGCTGCGTTTTCGTAGCCTCGACCGTGGACGGCGAGCAGCATGCCGCCCACGAAGGCGATGACGGAGATAATCCAGATGTTGTAGTCGGGAGTGTTGCGCTTGGCGTGCAAGTGTCCAAAAACCGCGCGGGGAAGAACCGTGTCGCGCCCCATGCCGAAAAGCAATCGGGCGGCCCCCAAGCTTCCGGTAAGCGCGCTGCCGACTGCGGCGAGAATGGTCACGGCGGTCATGGCCAGGAACAGCCAGCGTCCACCCACGCGCATGCAGATGTCCATAAAGGCGCCTGTGACATTCTCGAAATGAAAGCCTGGCCACACGCGCTGGGCCAGGTAGCTTTCGAGACTTCCAAAAACCCCGGTAAACAAGCAAACGAGGACCGTGGCCAGGAGCACGTTGCGCTTGGGGTTCTTGACGTCCTCGGCCAGCGTCGTCACACCGTCAAATCCGATGTAGGTGAGCGCAGCCAGCGGCACGGCGCCGCGGATCACGCGGTAATCGAAAGTTTTCGGATCGTAAAAAGGCAGCGAAGAGAAAATCCCGTCCCAGCCGTGGAAGTGAAAGAGGTAGCGGACAGCAAGAATTGCAAATGCCAGAATCACTACACACATCAGCGCCAGGAGCACCATGTTGGCCACAGCGCTGGCGCGAATGCCACGCAGATTCATGAAAGTGATCGCGCCTACAAAAAGTGCCATCAGAGCGTACGTGGGAATCTGGTGGACCCATCCATGAATCGTTTCCGCCACCCAGACGGCATTGATGAGGGGAATGAGCAGGTAGTCGAGAATCATCGCCCAGCCTACCAGAAACCCCAAGTGGAGATTCAGGCCGCGCCCCACGTAGGTGTAAGCCGAGCCGGCGGAGGGGTAGAGAGCTGCCATGCGCCCGTAGCTGAACGCTGTGATAGTCATGGCCAGCAGGGCGACCAGGATGGTGTCAACGATGTAACCGTGCGAGCGTTCTTGCACCACGCCGAAAAGCGGCACGGGAGCAATGGGCATGATCAGTACCATGCCATAGAAGATCAGGTCCCAAAGCGTGAGCACTCGGCGCAGGCGCGGCGCCGCCCCCGCAGTGTTTGCCTGTACCGGGGATGTCGTAGCGTCCATCACAAGTCGCGACCGTTTATTCCGAAATCAATCATCGCTGACGGCCCTCTCCCTTGGGGAGAGGGTGGCGAGAGTAGCGAGCCGGGTGAGGGGTTTCTTCCCACAGAGCTAAGGAGGGGTCAGTGGGCGGCGCCCCATAGGCGCTGGAATAACCCCGCCACCTCACGCCAAGCCGCATCAGCGGCGCAAGAATGTGGCCCACGGCGCCAGAGGCTGTGAAAAAATCGATGCCTGTCATCCTGAGCGAAGCGAAGGATCCCAGCAGTTTCTTATGGTTCAGCGATTTACGAACAACTGCAGAGATCCTTCGCTGCGCTCAGGAT
>Ga0187852_1004060_pt1 | contig 10188 bp, 7 predicted proteins | sample June2016WEW_6_40_FD_134511 | JGI IMG/M metagenome (GOLD analysis project Ga0187852, IMG submission 134511) | Peatland microbial communities from SPRUCE experiment site at the Marcell Experimental Forest, Minnesota, USA - June2016WEW_6_40 | ecosystem: Environmental > Terrestrial > Soil > Wetlands...
CCGTCTTTGCCGAGTACGCGCTGCGCGGCCAGGCCCAGCAGGCGCAGGCCCAGCTCGATACCGCCCAGGCCCAGCTCAGCGACAAGCAGGCGCAGATCGAGGCCGATGTGCGCGACGCCCTGCTCGATATCGACGCCGCGCAAAAGCAGGTTCAGGTCGCCCAGTCCAGCATGGCCCTGGCCGATGAAGCTCTCAAGGAAGCGCAAGAGCGTTACGCCAACGGCGTAAGCGACAACCTGGCCGTCAGCCAGGCGCAACAGTCCGTGGCCCAGGCCGACGGCCAATATGTGGCCAGCCTTTACCGGTACAACTTGGCCAAGCTGAGCCTGGCGCGCGCGCTCGGCGCCGGCAAGGACTTCAGGAAATACGTAGGAGGGAAGTAAAGTGGCGGACCCAACAAGATTGCCGGAAGAAATCGACGCGGCCGAAGAGACAGAAATTGAGGCGCCGCACTCCCGCCGCAGAGGCATTCTCATCGTCGCCATTGTTGTGGCGGCGCTCATCGCGCTCGGCCTCTGGTGGCGCTCCACCTACAGCGAAGATACCGACGACGCGCAGGTGGACGGCCATCTCATCCAGGTCAGCTCGCGCATCAACGGCCATGTGCTCAAGGTCTACGTTGAAGAAAACCAGTTGGTCAAGGCGGGCCAACCCATTGCCGAGCTCGACCCGAGCGATTACCAGGTTGCCGTCGAGAACGCTGAAGCCGCCCTCGCCAGCGCCCGCGCTAACGCCGCGGCGGCCAATGTGAACGTGCCCATCGTCACCGTCAATACGTCCAGCAACTTAAGCGCGGCCGACGCCGACGTAAGCGGCTCTCAAGCCACCGTGGCCCAAGCCGAGCAGCAACTGGCCGCGGCCCATGCCCGCGTGGCGGAGGCTCAGGCCAACTACACCAAGGCGAAGTCGGACCTCGCTCGCTACAAGCCGCTGGTCGAGAAAGACGTGATCAGCAAGCAGCAGTTCGACGCCGCCACGGCCGCGTCCGACGCCTCCATGGCCGCGCTGGCCAATGCCCTCGCCAGCCAGCAGGCAGCCGAGGACGCCGTACGCGTGGCCCACGAGCGCGAGACCCAGGCGCAGGCCATGCAGAAGTACGCCCAAACCGGCCCGCAGCAGGTGGCCGCGCAGAGTGCCCGCGCCAAACAGGCCGAAGCGCAAGTCGAGCAGGCGCAGGCCCAGCTCGATCAGGCCAAGCTCAACCTGAGCTACACCCAGATCGTCGCTCCGGAAGACGGCATCATCACCCGCAAGAGCGTCGAGCTCGACCAGAACGTCGCCGCCGGCCAGAATCTGCTCACCCTGGTTTCGTTGCAGGACATTTGGATCACCGCGAACTTCAAGGAGACCCAGCTCAAGCACATGCAGGCCGGTCAATCCGTGGACATTCACGTCGACGCAACGGGGAGGAAGTACAGCGGCCGCGTGACGCAGATCGGCGGCGCCACCGGCTCCGTGCTCTCGCTCTTTCCCCCCGAGAACGCCACCGGCAACTACGTCAAAGTCGTCCAGCGCATTCCCGTGCGCATCGACTTCACCGATCTCCAAAAGGAAGACCCCGACCGCCAGCTCCGTCCCGGCCTCTCCGTCGAACCCAAGGTGTGGGTCAAGTAGGCCAATGGAGTTGTGCGCCTCTCGACTGAACCCTTCCGCACGGCCTCGCCTCGCTGGGGCGAAGGCGGGCAGAGGAGTCGTGAAACCTGCATATCGAGCAAGCGCCCATCAATGATGATCATGATCCGATGCGGGAGACTCATCGCCCGAAATCGGTACAAACTTCGATAGCGGAATCGTCAAATCCTTTTCAATCGCTTTGCCGCCCGGATTGGCCTGTATCAGAGCGACGTTGACCGAGTTGCCGTTCCAAGCAATCGATTTGACATTGTTATTGTCGCAGCTTGCCGCACCCGCGCAAACATTGTTTGCGCCAGTGAAGGTATAAATCGATGTGCGTGGATGGTCCTCTTTGTCAGCAGGCATGGCGACAAGGATCAGGTTGATGGCTCCGCTCTTCACATCGGCGAAAACAACTTTGCTTGAATCCGTGGACCAAAAGAACGCCGATACCGCCGTATTGTCGTCGTTTTCGTCGTTCTCTATTAGACAGCCAGTTTGGTATGGATACACCTGAATGCCATTGAGGTCATCGCTATGTTTCCTATATTCGGGGTTATCACTTCCAAATCCACAGAAGTTCTCCTGCGGCGATTTTAGCGTGTCGTACAAAATGAACTGGCTCTCTTGTGGGAATTCGGCATGAGGCGGAAACCAATTCTCGTATAAAAGGAAACGCCTGTCAGGGGATATGGAAGGACTATACAAAAGGCCTCCGGATATCTCCTTTCCGGTTTTCAGGTCGATAATACTGAAAACAGAACTCGTTCCATTTGCCTCACCAAGCACGATTGCTTTATCTCGTGGATTCCGAGTGATTGAATCGACTTGGGCAAAGAGAACCTCGTTATATTCCACGACCTTGATCTCACCGTTTCGCGATTTGATCTGTACGCGAATCTTGCCGTCATCCGTCAGCCTCGGCAGTACGTCGATCCACCAGTCTGCGTCGTGCCAATAGACTGTTGGAGGTGTAGCCGGATAAGCCCCGAGAGGACCGGACACCGACACCACCTCGGCGTTACCGATCTGCTTGCATATTGTTCGCACGCCAGGGTTATCCGGACAGCTTTGCCCAGCGGCGAAAGCGGAGGCGAGGAAAGCAGCGAGACCGAGCGCGACTACCGCATAGAATGACTTGAAACGCGAATTTAGGTTCATTTTCACTCTCCTCTCAATTGGTGGGGTAGGAAGTGTAGAAGAATCCGAGGCTTCCGACGCCTTTCCCCGTACACGAGACATTCGACGAGAAAGCGTCGATGTGGCCATCTGCGCCGTTCATAGGGGATGATTCGTCAAAGAATGCTGATGTATTGCTGCAAGCCGGGCAAAGATCGGCAGCGGTCCGCGTGTAAGCCGTTGTGTGGTCTCCGGAATCGAGGTTCAGCTGACTACCGCAACTGAGCGCCTGAACTCCCGATAGGACAGACGGTAGACATCGACTTCCGGCCTGAGCGCATGGTATCGCCACGGATTGATCTGGAACAAGCGTCCGACTACAACTTCCGGTGATCGAAGATACAATCTCGAAAGTATTTCCATTACCATGCCCGACAGCGCCCTCCGGGTATTGGCCGTAGCACACCTCTCCTCTGCTGCTGCCCAGATTCACGGCAACAGCATTTTTCAAAATGTCTCCGTCGCCGTCTACTCCCGTTCCGTTCAGCCAGGTGGCAGCGATGAATTGAGAATTGAGCTTCATCTTTTGAAAGCTACAGACGGTTTTGCCTTTGACTGTGCTGGTCGAGACGATCCACGCGTCCGAATCCCCTCCAGCACAGGCGCTTTCGTGGGGGACGTTGTACTGCGTGTAGAAAACCTTTCTGAAGTACGTCCATGGTATTGGGAATGTATAGGGCGTAATGTTGAGAGTTACTGGCGATGAGGCAGAAGGCGCGAGCGGATACCAATTGCCATCTGCCCGCGTATAAACAGCGGGGCCAATGGAATCGAAATCCAGGTCCACATCCTGCTGTCCTGGAGCCAGACTGGGAATGTCCGGACCGGAATCTATTGCCGTCCCGGAAGCATCCGTCCCATGAAAATCGGGAACAAGGTCACCGGTAGTTCCACTGGGGGCGGAGAGGCTCACGGATAAGACCGCATTCTGCAGATCACTGGTGTCCGTGATAGCGGGTAGGGCGTAGACCTGAGCGGTCCCCGATCCCGAGCCTCCTCCGCTGTTGGTTGCGGTGACCGTCGCCGTCTCTGTCGTCGCGTCCTTCGAGAGGTTCATTGTGGCAGTGATCTGCGTGGCGCTGATCACCGAAACATTCGAGAGGGCGATTGACCCCGATGCAACAGTGACCGCCAACTGCGTCGGCCCGCCGCTGTCAGACGCGGTCAGGAAGCCCGTTCCGGTAATCGTGATGTTGTCATTCTGGCTGGCAAACCAGCTGCTTGGCTGGATCGAGGTAATCGTCGGCCCGCCGGCGACAATTTTCACAGGAAACGCGGCTACCCAACTGTTACCAGTGCACGGAACGCCGGTGCCGTTGGCTAGCCCCGGAGGCGGATCCAATATAGGCAAACCGGTCACGCGCGAGCCTTCGCCCGCAAACATAGTCGCGCTGGCTACAAAGAGGCACGCGTTCTCAGCGGGAACCGTGCTCGGCACCGTCGCAACGAGATCGATTTCCGTTGGGTCCCACACTATAAAGCTGTCTGTTCGGTCACCCATACCAAACTCTGCGAAATCCGGAAATGAGACCTGCCCGGTGCTTTCGACAATTTGAGGTATGCCCAGATTACAAATAACACCACCCTCCGTGGGGTCGTTGAAAAGATTAGTCCCCGTGATCTGAACAACGAAGGTTTGCCCGACGGGCCACTTGCTGGGCTGGACTGAGGTGATGACTGGCTGAGTAGGGCAGGCGAGTTGAGCGTGGCACTCCGCAGCAGGTACGGCTGAGAAGAAAATAACGCCAGAGAGAAAAGCCCTGAGAATCTTCCTCCGCTTCCCAAGAAGCTTGCACATGGAAGCTGTCCTTTCGGTTGTGTGGGAGACCCTGCGGAAGAATACCACAGCCTTTCGCGAGAATTTCAAAACGCAAATTACGAAAGGCCATTGTCCGAAAGTAATGTGAGCCGGCAAGGGAACGTCTACTGCCCAAGTCAGCGTCCCCGCGAGAGTCCGGCGAAGTGCAACAGGTCAGGTGCAGGTTTTCCCTATAAACTGATTCTCAGCGCACCCATGAAAGACTCCATCTACGTTTCGAAGGAGAACTACCTCAAGGCCATCCTCGAGGCCGACGCCGAGGGCCTCCAGGTGATTCCTGCCACGCTTGCGCACTGGCTTGAGGTCTCTGCGCCTGCCGTGACCATGGCCCTCAAGCGCCTCAAGCGCGACGGCTTCGTCGAGGTGGGCGCCGACGGCATCGTGCGCCTCACCAAGCAGGGCCGCGAAACCGCCTATCGCACCGCCCTGCGCCATCACCTCATCGAGCGCATGTTGAGTGAGGTTTTCGGCATGGAGTGGCACGAGATTCATGAGGAGGCCGAGCGCCTGGAGCACGCGGTCTCCCCGGCCTTCGAGGCCAAGCTCAGGGAAAAACTCGGCGAGGGCGGCGCCTGCCCCCACGGAAACGCCGTGCTCCCCGTCAGTCCCGCAGAGCGCAAGCGCAAGGGCGAGATCCAGCTCTCGCAGGCGGCCGAGGGCAAGCGCTACGCCGTCGTCAGCCTTCAGGAGCGCGACACCAAGCTGCTCGCATTCCTCCACGCGGCCGGCATCGGCCCCGGCAAATCCCTCAAGGTCCTCAAGCAGAACTACGACCAGACCGTCCTGATCGAGCTGTCGACAGGAAACTCCATCCTCGGCCGCCCCGCCGCCGAAGCCGTCTGGCTCAAAGCCGAGAAAGCAGGGACTAAGGACTAGGGATCAGCCCGCATTTCGCGCGCGCGTTGACAGCCTGTAGCGCCGGTCTCCAAACCTCCGCCGGTCAAACCCCTTCCCCGCCTCCGCCGCAATCCGCTGTCCCCCCAAACCCTCACCCCCCTTTGCGGAGAATTTCTCTGCTCTGCCGCACAATCATTCCATGCGAGCTCGATTTCGACCAACTAAATGCGCCCCCCGGCTGGGGGCAAACACGAAATAGAAAAGAAGTTTCTTCACACCCCAAGGGGGTATATTGTCGATGTTAACTCTTGTATTTTCAACGAGACACTCTCAAAATCGTGGTCAAATCTGGTCGAAATTTGTAGCGTAAACGGCCAGTTTTGCCCTCAAAACGCCTCATCGTCCGCCTTTCCTGCAGCCTCTGGAACCAGACCAAGCCGGGATCGCCCCGAGAATTCTTCGTAATGTAATATAAGAAAATTGATTAACCACGGTTAACATCTTATGGCATACTGGGGTAGACAAGTTCCATCCCTCTATCCGTGGCCACAGACGTCGTAACCCGAACTGCCGTCGCCGAGCCCTCGCTGCCCGAGGTGCACGCGAGCGTCGGCATCTCCCTTTCGCCGATCTATTGGCGTCGCCTGCTCGGCTTTCTCGGCCCCGGCTTTCTCATCTCCGTGGGCTACATGGACCCCGGCAACTGGGCCACCGACATCGCCGGCGGCGCGCAGTTCGGCTACACCCTTCTCTTCGTCATCATGCTCTCGAACCTGATGGCGATCCTGCTGCAAAGCCTCTCGCTCAAGCTGGGCGTCGCCACCGAGCGCGACCTGGCGCAGCTATGCCACGAGAGCTACGGCCCCAGAACCAGTTTCGTGCTGTGGGTTATGGCCGAGATCGCCATCGCCGCCTGCGACCTGGCCGAGGTCGTCGGCTCCGCCATCGCCCTCCAGTTGCTCTTCCATATTCCGCTCTTCTTCGGCGTGCTCATCACCGGCCTCGATGTGCTCCTGATCCTCTTCCTCCAGCGCTGGGGATTCCGCTATATCGAAGCGCTGGTCATCGCCCTCATCGGCGCCATCATCGCCCTCTTTGGCGTGCAGATGTTCCTCTCCCGCCCTGACTACTGGCCGGCCCTGCACGCCCTGTTCGTGCCCTCGCCGCACATCATCACTAATCCCGCCATGCTCTACATCGCCATCGGCATCCTGGGCGCCACGGTGATGCCGCACAATCTTTATCTCCACTCCTCCATCGTGCAGAGCCGCCGCTACCAGCGCACCCCCAAAGGCAAGCGCGAGGCCATTCATCTCGCCAACATCGACTCCGCCTTCGCTCTCACCATCGCCCTCTTTGTCAACGCGGCCATCCTCATCGTCGCCGCGGCCGTCTTCCATCGCAGCGGCCACTTTGAAGTCGCCGCCATTCAGGATGCCTTCAAGCTCTTGAGCCCGCTGCTCGGCGCGGGCGCGGCCAGCACCCTCTTCGCCTTCGCGCTTCTTGCCAGCGGCCAGAACTCGTCGATTACCGGCACATTGGCGGGCCAGGTGGTCATGGAGGGCTTCATTCATCTCCGCCTTTCGCCATGGCTGCGCCGCCTCATCACCCGTTCCCTGGCCATCATTCCCACCATCCTCGTGGTCGCCTTCATGGGCGAGCAGGGAACCGAGAAGCTGCTCATCTTGAGCCAGGTGATTCTCTCTTTCCAGCTCAGCTTTGCCGTAGTCCCGCTGGTGCTGTTTACCGGTGACCGCAAGCGCATGGGCGAGTTCGTGAATGCCCGCTGGCTGCAGGCGCTGGCATGGACGACCGCCGTGGTCATCGCCGGCCTGAATGGGTGGCTGCTGGTCCAAACCGCACTCGGCCGCAACTGAACACCGGGCCCGCGCTTCCGTTCCCTCCCGCATTCCTGTTTTGGTAAATCCATCCTCGGCAATGGCTTAGACCGTCCGCGCAACGGAATCCAGGGAAAATTCTGTTGCCTTCTTCATTGACCCTGACGGGAGCCTCTGCTACCCTTGACTAACGTTTTCGCATTTGCCCTGTGGGGCTGGAAGGTTCTGTGCGGGCAGCAATGTCCGCGCGCTAGTCGCCCTGGATTCGAATGCAATGCGGCCTGAGGGCCGACGGGGATCAAAGGCGCGATGTTACGCAGACGTTTTTACATAGTCTTTATAGCCCGGGATGAGGATGGCCATCTACGGAGAGTTCCGCTTCCGCTGAAGTATGCCTACGGATTCGTGCTGGCCGCCATCGTCGGAGCCTTCACCATCGTGGGTCTGGCCGGCTCTTACACCCGCATGCTTCTGAAAACCGAGAGCTACAACCAGGTCCGCGCGGAACGCGAAACCCTGCGCCAGAACTACCAGCGCATGGAGCAGATTGCGCACAACCGCAGCGTCCAGGCAGCGTCGCTGGGGGCGTTGGCCAACGAGGTCACCGCGCTCTACGGACTGCGCCAGAACCGGCTCGAGAACCGGCCTGAGGCGGCCAAGCCTGCCCCTCCGGCCAGCTCCAAAGCTTCGCCTTCGGAGCCGTCTGGCCTTGCGCAGCCTGACGAAATGAGCCAGCAACAGTTTGCCAACACCATCGACACGTTTTACACCCTGCGCAATGAGGCGCTTTCCGGCCAGATTTCCCGGGCCCTGGAGAGCGGATTGACTTCGAACTTTACCGGCGACTGGACGGAGCTGGCCGATGCGCCTTCGCTGTGGCCCGTAGAGGGCCGCATAGGCTCAAGCTTCGGCGAGCGCGAGGATCCGATCAACGGCGAAGGCGCCTTCCACTCTGGCGTGGACATCGAAGCGCCCTATGGAACTCCGGTGCGGGCCGCGGCGGACGCCGACGTCTCCGGCGCCGAGATGGGCGCGGGATACGGGCGCACCGTGGTGCTGAACCACGGCCACGACCTGCTTACGGTTTATGGGCATCTCTCGGCGATCGCGGTGGTTCCGGGCCAGCATGTGACGCGCGGCCAGGTGATTGGCTATGTGGGCCAGTCGGGCCGGGCCACCGGGCCCCACCTGCACTACGAGGTGCGCGTGCACAACGTGCCCGTGAATCCCCACAAGTACCTGCGCGTGACCTACGCACAGGCTGCCAGACTCGAACCGGATTCGCCTCTCGGTCAATAACGGCAAGCCAGCCAAAGAAAAAGCTCTCGGCGAACGGGAGCTTTTTTATGGGCAACGCACGGCGGAAACGCGCCGCCTGCAAGGCACGCCTGCGGATTTCTTAGCGTTCAGCGTTGCACCGTGCAGCCGTCGAGGGCAAAGTGCACCGTTGCGGCGCCGGTCACTTCCATATCGAGATGCGTGGGAATGGGAAAGCCATCGATCCATTGGTAGGCGATCTCCACGTTCATCTCCTGACCCTTCTTGGGATCGTTCAACGGCTGGATCAAGGCATGGAAATGAGTGACCATCAAGCCGTGATCGCTGGGAGAATAGGTAGGCGTCAATTCGATCCTCGTGCCGCCCATCACAACGATGTAATGACGCAGAATGCCGCCGCTGTCGAAGACCTCCGTCACTTCCACCTGGGGGGTTGCGAGGTGAATCTGCCTGCCGCTATCGGCAGTCGCGGTCATCTCCAGCCCGTCGGAGGAGCCGGGGACGACCTGGTTCTCGATGAAGGGCGTCCAGAACTGCATGAAGCCCTGGAGTGTCTGGTTGATCGCGTCGTGCATGTCGTTGAGCATGCTGCTCTGGTCGGTGCTCAACGGTTGCGTGGGCGGGTTCCAGTCCAGAATGCTGCCGCCATCCATGTGCGCATGGAGAGCAATCTTGACTGAATTCAGCATCGCCACTTTCGCCTCGTCCGGGGCGCTCAACTGGCCGCTGTTTTGCGTTGTATAAACCGCCTGCCAATCGGGCCGCACCGCGCAGTCAAAACCCTTCAGCCCGGCCTTTGCACTGGAATAGTAGAGTTTCGCCGTTTGCTGGAGCCAGGCATCGTTGCCGGCTTGCTGGGGCGGGCTGGAGGGCGGGTTTTGCGCCGCGGCGAGTGCGGCGAAACACGATGCCACGAGAAGGGTAGCGCAACGCGCCGGCCTCAGGAAGGTGCAGTTTTGCATCAGGGCGATCCTGCTTTCTTGAAAGATTGCTGCCATTTTCCTCCCGCCGCGTGCGATGCGCAACTGAAAAGCGCCAGGGACGCGCGTGATATGGTGGACACGGATTGGCATTCCAGGGAGGATGAGGATGCGCCTTGGGCTCGCGAGTGTTGCAGTATGTGTTGCGCTGGCCGCATCGGCCGTGGCGCAATCGAGCGCCGGCCCAGAGACCGCGTTTGCCCGTCCCGGCTTGGCTACGGCCTTTGCCCGCGCGCGCCATCTGCGCCACGGCATCAATGCTTCGGAGTGGTTCGCGCAGTCGGCAGATTACTCCGCGGCGCACACCGATCGCTACACTGACGCCCAGGACATTGCCCTGATGGCGAAGCTCGGCTTCGATCACGTGCGGCTGAGCATCGATGCCGACGCGCTCGATCAGGCGTTCAACGGACGCGGGAAAGCGAATGCGGATTTTCTTCCCCGCCTGGATCGCGCCGTGGATGCGATTCTTGCGAACGGCCTCGCCATCGAGATCGACGTGCACCCGAGCGACGATTACAAGCAGCAGTTGCGCAGCGGCGACGATCAGGTCGAGCGATTTACCGCGCTTTGGCGCAAGCTGGCCGCGCATTACGCCGATCGCGACCCCGAACGCGTCTTCTTCGAGATCCTCAACGAGCCG
>Ga0187852_1004067_pt1 | contig 10178 bp, 8 predicted proteins | sample June2016WEW_6_40_FD_134511 | JGI IMG/M metagenome (GOLD analysis project Ga0187852, IMG submission 134511) | Peatland microbial communities from SPRUCE experiment site at the Marcell Experimental Forest, Minnesota, USA - June2016WEW_6_40 | ecosystem: Environmental > Terrestrial > Soil > Wetlands...
ACAGTAAACCTGCCGTTCTTGAAGCAATCCAGTCCCGAGCGTGTCCCAATCCATAGGTCCTGTTGGCGGTCTTCAGTAATGGAGAAGATGAAGTCGTTCGAAAGTCCGTCCTGAACCGTATACTTGGTCAGCTTGCCGTCTTTCAACTTATTCAAACCCTTCGCCGTTCCGATCCAGAGAGCACCCTCGTGGTCCTGAAAAATTGGCAGAACGACATCGTTGGAGAGGCCTTCCCGCGCGCTGTAGGCCGTAATTTCTCCATCCTTCAGTCGACTGAGGCCGCCGCCCGCAGTCCCAATCCACAGGCTACCCTCTTTGTCTGGGTAGAGGGCATAGACTCCTGTCGCGCCTAATCCATCGCTGTCACTATAGGAGGAAATCTTGCCTCCGGATAACCGGTCCAAACCTCCTCCAACGGTGCCGATCCAGAGGCTCCCTTCATCATCTTCAGTAATCGAGAAAATCGCGTTGCTGGTGAGTCCGTCGCGCATCGTAAGCGTCGTGAATTTGCCGTTCCGCAGACGAGCCAGGCCACCTCCGTTGGTGCCGATCCACAGGTCCCCTTCGCGGTCGAAATAAAGGTTCCGCACGTTATTGCTGGGTAAGCCGTCGGAGGTATTGTAGGTTCGGAATCGCGCGCCCTGCAGCCGGCTGACTCCATTATCCGTCCCGATCCACAGTCCTCCGCTCGAGTCTTCCGCGAAACAGTAGACTGAGTTTGCGGCAAGCCCGTTTGAGGTTGAGTAGACCGTGATTTTCCCGTCTTTCCAGACGTCCGCTCCTCCCCCGTCTGTGCCAATCCAGATGTTGCCCTTGCTGTCCTCGAAGAGTGCGAGGATGACCTCGTTAGATAGGCCGTCCTTAGTCGTGTAAGTGCTGAACTCTCCATTTTTGAGCCGGCTCACGCCGCCGCCCGTCGTACCGATCCAGAGGTCACCCTCGCGGTCTGCTAGAAGCGCTCGGATGTTATTACTTCTGAGGGCAGGCGTGCTCCTCTTGTCAAACACGGTGAAACTCACACCATCAAACCGCACCAGCCCTTCTTCCGTCGCGAGCCACAGATAGCCTTCTGTAGTTCGGGTAATCGAGGTGATCGTCATTTGAGGTAAGCCGCGGTCGGTGTCCCACGAGTCATGGACATATTGGGTGATGGCTTTAGTGGGATCCAAACACTTGGCGGGGACCGTCGGCATCAGGAACGATAAAATTGTCCAAAGACAAAGGCCGACGCAGCTTGCTCGTCCCTTCCGATGTTGGCAGTTCAGCCTCATGCTCTGGTTCCCGCGTCGGTTAATTGGTCAGAGTATGAACAAATAGTACAGGGCCAGTTGGTAGGTGTCAAATTGCCAGAACAGCGGCGATCTCAAGCGCCGTGATAGCTGCACGTAGTTTCCTCTCGGGTCCGATTCCAGCGCCACCCTTACCGTTCTGTCTTGGTTCGTCGGGCTGGCTTGGAAGTGCGCCTGATAGCGAAACACTTAATACGACTAGTACTAATGTAACATTACCTCAGGGCTATTTAATCCATCAGTTTATGCGCTGAAAATACTAACGAGCCAGAAACAGTATGGCTCACTCCTGCCCTTCAAGCAAAAGAATCTGACGGCAGGTAGAAGCGAGTCTCCAAGAGGAAGGCAACGTTCGGCGACACACCAGTACGAACGACACATCCTTTCAAAATCAGACGACCGATAGTATTAGGAGGACAGATTGAACTCATTTCTCAAGAACGCGTGTAAGCTCTTCTTAATTCTCATAGCTTTCATCCTGCTGGGAAAGCCGGCTTTTGCGAGGCACCCCAAGATCGCGCCTGATTTGGAAGCCCTGGATGCTGAGGTCACCGTAGACGTAATTGTCCAGTTCACGCAAGTCCCGACCGAAAGACTTCATGCGAAAGTTTTGGACCGAGGCGGGTTACTGAATTCCGAACTCCCTATCGTGAAGTCCGGCGCTTACAGCATCCCGGCCGGAAAACTGGAGGAGTTGGCAAATGATCCCGAAGTCGCCCGCATCTCGCGCGACCACGCTCTTCGCGGAACGGCGACCGCCATTTCCCCGGCGACTCTGGATTACTACGACTACGCCGTCAATGCCGAATATGGCTGGCGGAAGGGTTTGGACGGCACCGGAGTGGGAGTGGCCGTGATCGATAGCGGCATTGTTAAAGTTCCCGACCTGGAAGACCAGAAATACAGGGTCGTCTATAGCCAGGACTTCACCGGGATTGGTAGCGCCGACGACCAGTATGGCCATGGCACCCATGTGGCCGGCATCGTGGGAGGAAACGGCAGGAACTCTACCGGTTTTAATTACTTTTATACGTTCAGGGGCATCGCTCCCAACGTAAACCTGATCAACCTGCGCGTGCTCGATCAAAATGGAGAGGGCACGGACAGTGCTGTCATCCGCGCAATCCAGGAAGCTGTCAGCTTGAAGGAGCAGTACAATATCCGGGTCATCAATCTCTCGCTAGGCCGTCCCGTCTACGAAAGCTATACTCTCGACCCGCTCTGCCAGGCTGTGGAATCGGCCTGGAGCGCGGGCATGGTTGTGGTGGTGGCGGCCGGCAACGATGGCCGGGACGACTCGCGGGGCACGAACGGCTACGGCACCATCGGTTCCCCTGGCAACGATCCCTTCGTGATTACCGTGGGCGCCATGAAGACCATGGGCACTCTCCCCCGTACTGACGACTTGATCGCCAGTTACAGCTCGAAGGGTCCGTCCATGATCGACCACGTCGTCAAGCCGGACCTTGTGGCTCCAGGCAACCTCATCATCTCGCTCTATACCGAGGAGCTCACCTTGCCGCGTTTGTATCCTGGCAATGAAATTCCCTACTCGCTTTACAAAGTCAACGGCAGCAGTGCAGTTTCCTCCAGCTATTACCGTCTCAGCGGCACCAGCATGGCCGCTGCCGCGGTCAGCGGGGCAGTCGCGTTGCTGTTGCAGCAGAACCCGTCGTCAACTCCCGACCAGGTCAAGGCCCGACTGATGCTCACTGCTTACAAGGATTTCCCCGCCTCCAGCACAGCAACCGATCCGGTCACAGGGCAGGTTTATGTGAATTATTATGACATCTTCACGGTTGGGGCCGGGTACTTGGACGTCCTGGCTGCCCTGAACGACGCCGATATCGCCGCCGGTGACGCACTCTCTCCGTTGGCGAGCTATAACAGCGCCTCCGGAACCATTCAACTCGTCACCGCCTCGAACTCGGTTTGGGGCACCTCGTCAGTTTGGGGAACCAACAGTGTCTGGGGAACCTCCGTGACCAGACAGGGGGCAGTATCGGGAAACCCTGCGGCCGTATGGAACGACTGCGCAATCCAAGCCTTCCAATCCGTCTGGGGGACGAACTCGGTTTGGGGGACAAACTCCGTCGGGGGAACAAACTCGGTCTGGGGTACCAGCATTTCGTCCGATAGTGCCACCAGCATTCTCATCAACGGAGAGTAAGCACTAACTCGCAGATCACCGATAGAGCGCCGTGGCTAGGCCCACCATGGTGGAGGCCTGAACATGTGAAGAGGGCGCATTTCATCGTCCGAGGATCCCTCTCCGTGGACAATTGAGATGCGCCCTTACCTATTGGAAGCAGCTAGTGTAGCGTGGGCCTCCACTTTTGAGGTCCCCAGCTCTTGAACTGGTGATCGCGTCCAGGGCGACGAATACATAGAACACGCGGATTCTTTGCAAAGTTCACTCTTGAGAAGTGCCAAAAGCATCGGCATTGCAAGCTCGAAAATTCTTGTTTTTTTGACGATCTTTTCAGGCTGCCAGCAGAGCGACGTCGGTTTGCCGGAACTTGAGAGCGGTGTTCACAATCTCTTTGCCTTTCTGGGTGGGGCGGTAATTGTGGGTACGTCCTACGCGATAGACGAGTCAATGAGCGCGGAGTAAGCGCAAGTAGCGAGTGGCGCGAGCCGCGGTGCGACGCGGCGGCGGAGTGTCGGTCTTACAGGGGGAAGCCAGCGCCTCCTGCAGGTCGCGATTGCGCACTCCCTGAATGTGGAATTCTCCTCGAAGCAGGACAGCGAACAGACGCAACACAGCCGATTCACAGCGAAAGAGATCCACGCTCCAGAGACTGTCCTTCAAGTGGCCGAGGAAAGTCAGCCAAGACGGCCCGCCGGCGTCCCGGCTGTGTTGGTAATGCCTGGCCAGGACGCGCCGAACGACATCTTTATCGATGGGGACGCCGAACGCCCAGGCAATCTGCTGAGCGATTCGCGGGCAGCCCCAGGAGGGATTGCGTTGCTTGGTGGCGACAATCGCATCAATGAGCGCTTTGGACGGGCCCTTGGGACCGGGCTTGGGCCTGCCCTTAGAGGGGAAGAGCAGGCGGTACTTGCGCTTAGTAAGGATTTGGTGAAGGTGCAGAAGGGTCGACGGCTTTAGAACGATGGCCGAACGGAACAGCCGGGACGGCCGCATAAAGAGAGCGCACCAACCGGCGACGACGCGATCCGAAAGGCGGAGATTCGGACCGCGCTGGCGCGAGCGATGGAGGATCAGCAGTTGATGTTTAACCAGGACGGACTCGGCAATTACGGAACGGACGCCGCCCGGCCTCGCCAGTCGGGCGACAGTCGTGACGAGGTGGATGAAAAGGATCACGAGATCGCGCATTTCCGAATGGTAGCAAGAAACTGAAAACTCACGGAATTCCGGGCAAATTGGCAATTCGCCATGGACAGGTCAGGGACTGGGCGTCAGAAGCCGGGAAACACTCCCTCAGTGGAGGAAAGCTCTCGCCCCCCAAAGCAAGAGGGAGCTGAGGGGAGCGAGGCGGGTGAGGGGGTACAACCGCGCAACTCTCGCTCCCCCTCCATGGAACTGGATGATATCAGCGTCGCCGGCGCCGCGATGGGGACAGCGGCCTACATGTCGCCGGAGCAAGCACGGGGCGAAAAGCTGGACGCGCGCACCGACCTGTTCAGCTTCGGCGCGGTGCTCTACGAAATGGCGACGGGCCGGCAGGCTTTCAGCGGCGAGACTTCGGGTGAGATTCGGGAAGCAATTCTGACGCGCCAAGCAACCCCACCTCTAAGCCTGAAACCTGATTTGCCGCCCAAGCTCGTAGAAATCATTCTCAAGGCGCTAGAAAAGGACCGCGACCTGCGCTATCAGGGCGCATCGGAAATCCGCACTGATTTGAAGCGCCTGAAGCGCGATACCGATTCAGAACACGCCTCTGTTGGGGCGGGCCTCGTGCCAGGCCAAAGAGGGCGCCCACGTGGGGCGCCCCTGCGAAAACGCTGGGCGGCGATTGCCGCGGGCATTGTGCTCATCGGCATTGCTCTCGGAGTTGTGGGTTCGCATTGGTACCGACGTCCGCGAGCGACGCCGGAGGCCCCGCTGACGGCAGTTCCCCTCACGACTTACCTCGGCAATGAGTCTTACCCTTCGTTCTCACCTGACGGCAGCCAAGTAGCATTCACCTGGAACGGACAAAAGCAAGACAACTTCGACATCTATGTGAAACTTGTCGGCGCTGATCCGCCGCTACGCCTAACAACCAACCCGGCCGTAGATACCAGCCCCGCCTGGTCACAGGATGGTCGCGGGATTGCCTTCGACCGTTTATCGCCCGGAAGCAAGGTTGCCGTGGTTTTGATTTCGCCACTCGGGGGCCCGGAACGAATTCTCACAGAGATGTATTTGAGCTACGCCGACACCAACGCCGACGGTCCTTTCCTCGCCTGGTCCCCGGATTCGCAATGGCTGGCACTGGTGGGCGCTGACAAGCCGAACGAATTTGCGGGCCTGTTTCTCTATTCTGTCGAGACTGGCGAAAAGCGAAGGTTGACCTCTCCATCAAGTCCGGGCTTGCAGGAGGATACCACGCTCCAGCTCGCGGAGAATGAGCGTGTCGACGCCGGCAACGCGCCGTTTCTTGAGAACTTCAAATCGCCGACCACGCAGCGGGTGGAAGGGATGCGATATTTCTGCCCATCCCAAAGGCGAGTGGGGCACAAGTGCAGTCTGCTCTAACCGTCGGCAGTCCAAAATCCGGGTGAGCGACGATGTGAAGGAAGAATTTGCCGTTTCGCCGGCGATGGACCTGCTGAGTGGCGGGTGGCCGACGAAGCGGCAGGCCGCACAGAACAAACGGACGCGCGTGGAACCCAAGTTCCTGCTGGCCGTTCTCCCGCTGCTCGCGGACAAGGCAGATCGAGTCGAGCTGCTTGACGTGCCTTTTGCTGATGCCCACCTTGGGCAGTACGGAGGGCACGGAAGTGAAACAGGATTCGGGACGGCCAAGAGTGTGGGCTTGGCGATAGGACTTCACGGGGGTGTTCCAGAAGTGTTCCAAAATTCGTTAATGTTGAGGCAAATGGGGTTCTACTCTGAGCGAAAGCAGAGACCCCGAGTGGATGTAAAGCCATGAAAGGAATAGGAGGAAGGTAAACGGGCGGGAAAGCTGAGCTGCCTGGCAGTCATGAGGTCGAGGGTTCGAACCCCTCCAGGTCCACCAATAACGTCAGGCACAGCAATAACATACAGTTAATGTAGCCCAGCTTGTCAGCTAGAGAAGGGGCGAAACTGTGCGAAAACTCGCCTGCAAATGCCACTGTGCGAAAACTCCGCCCGTGCGGCCATGAGGTTGCGCTCGCGGGTTATAACGATCGCTTTTCCACTCCGCCGGAGAATGAAAAGCAGTAGCGTGGCGCCGCCGTCAGAATCGTGTCCCTGCAATACGCTAGGCGCAAAGGACTTAATGTTCGAGATTGTCGAGGCTAGGGACTGCTTCACGGAGACGGACAGCGCGCAGACATGAGTAGCCTCCAGTTCATCTTGAGCAGAGATCTCGCTGAGGTCAGGAACTCGCGGCGGTTTCTCGGCCGCGCGCATGACTACGAAGCAAGGGGTCGGGTGTTCGAATCACCGCGGGCGTACCATAACCACCACAGGATAAGCAACTTACGGAAGCCGATCCAGAGAGCACCCGGTTTGCTGTACCAAAAAGCATCTAATTAGTGAACTGTAACAAAACCCCCTTTTCACTTCCCAGTTAATAGGTCGCAAAACTCTCTCGCCGAGGCAGTGGCCAGCAACGTTATAGTCGTGAGCCATGCAATGCCATCGGCCATGAGATTTCCCTAGCGATTGCCGTAAAGGCGAGAACGCATCTCTCACTTCTTTTCCGCCTAACGGAGGAAATGGTCGCCGCTGAGGCCCGAGCTCGTGTGTGACGTTTGGCCGCGTCATTGCCAAGCTGATCTCGAATGGCTTGCATCATGAATGCGGACTCGAGTCCGAACAAGAGTCTGCCCTGCTACCAAGTGGGTCCCACCGATTTTCGCGTTTCCCCTTTGGATGGGCACTTCCGTCGCGAGCACGCCTTTCTGCTCAAACGCCTGCCGATGCAAACACGCTTTCTAGAGCAGCACGAGCGATCCCTGCGCCGGGAAGTCGTTCAGCATCTGGATGAGCCGGCGCGCCGCGCCATCGGTCTCTGGGACACCATTCCCGGAGTCAACGAAGCTGTGGCGTGGGCGATGGTGGCGGAGATGGGCACTCGGGTTGAACAATTCCCTGACGCACACCACGCGGCGAGTTGGACGGCCACGCTCCAGGGAACAATGAGAGCGCAGGTAAGCGGCGATCTGGCAAAACCCGCAAAGGAGATAACTTGTTACGAGCGGCGCTTTGTGAGGCAGCTTGGGCGGCATCGTGTACCAAGGGTACCTATCTTGCGGCGTTGTTTCGGAGGATTGCTGCACGGAAGGGCAAGAAGCGCGCCATCGTTGCGGTTGGACACGCCATTCTAATCTTCGCCTATGAAATGCTGAAGAAGCAGGAGCCCTGCCGCGAACGGGGCGAGAACTACTTCGATAACATCTATCCGGAAAAGACGGCCACTCGACTGATACGTCGCTTGCAGAGAATGGGGTACCAAGTTTTGATTACCAAAGAGATCGCGGAGACAACCTGAGCACCCTAATTGAGGCCACCGGGTAACCAAATCTTCGTCCGTTCAATTGGGTAGGCGAAGCGCAGCGGCGAAAACTATTTTCGAGAGGGCTTCTGGCCCCGTGGGCCAAAGGACGTCGCCCGTCAACCGACGGGCTAAGGACAGACTCGCTTAGGTTAAAGCTTAGGGGATACTCGAGTCCAGTAGTGAGCGGGGCAGGTTCACGCCGATCCGGTCGCCTCAAGTAATTGCTCGGATGCCTGCGCTTCGGTCTGAGTGCCGAGCCACGCGCGCACCGCTTCCACCAGTCCGGGTGCGAATACAGACCCCAGGTAAGCTGAGGCGGGCGACAACGTCGCTTAGGGATTGCCGTGGTACTGCAGCATGGACCAAGTCGGGAATTGGGCCGAATTGTGCTTTCCGGCCAGCCTTCCAATCACCCGCCGGATCTGCTGTAATTTGTCAGCCATCGCGCAGGCGCCAGGAAGCGCATAGAGAGCTGTCCCAAGCACGTGGCCGACCCGGTCGAAGACAGGCAGTGAGCTGGCAACCACCGCGCGCGACCCTTCTTCGAGAAACATCCCGACCAGGTCTTTCCGCTGACCTCCGTATTCCCGCTCTCTGCCCGTGAGACACGAATTCAGAATCACCAGCGATTCATTAGCAAAAAGCGGCCCCGTGATGCCCTGGCGCTGCTTCAGTTCGTTGAGTTCGGACCTTCCAAACATCTTGCCGTATAAAAGCAGCACTTCCTCTTCGCTTACAATACCGCCGTGGCCCGTATAGTGAAGCACGGGTGGTTGAGAAAGAACAGCTGCCGTCATGGCTGCAAGGTTGGCGTTCGCGCCGACGGCCTGCCCGGTGGGTGCGAGTTCGAATCCAAGTGACGGCAGATCCCGCCCGAGAGATTCTGCTTCCTCCCGGCTGGCAGGGAGCAAGCGCTCCGGATCCGCGTCCCAAGGGCAAATTACTTCTATGCGTTTCGGATGGCTTGTTCTGTAGGACCGTGCGAGCTTTGAGGTCGCTGCGGCCGTCAGCGTGCTCCAGCGCGCCAAAGGACGTTGCCAACCCAGATAATCTTCGACGCCGGAGCCATACCGCAGGGCTTCCCACGGGAACGCGGCCCAATAGGAATCTCCGCTGATCAGCACGTCGATGCCTGAAAGTGGGTCCAGAAGATCGCGCAGGGCTTTCGGCAAGGCTGCCCACGCGGACGATCCAAGCTCCTCCATGCGGCGCTTCCAGGTCTCGCCATCGCGCCGGCGCGTAAGATCGAAAACAGACTGCAAATCATTGAAAAGCGCGTAGGCAGAGTCGGCAAAAGCCGGGGCTCGCTGGTACAACAGGGGAGGATCGACCCGGCCATCCAGAACTGCAAGCAACAAGTCGGCGGTTGTTGACTTCGCACTCCGGTGCAACGACTGCGCTGCGAGGATGCAGACGGGGCGGCCGACCGACTGGCTGACTCGCCGTACTGATTCGGCTGCCGCGGCAAGACCCTCGGCTGGTACCTCGCCGAGCGCGTGCACCGGCCCCTCCCGAAGAGCCGCAAGGGCGCGGAACAGCTCGTCAGGATCTTTTTGGTCGGCTACAACTCCCACCCAGTGTTTGTAAGCCCCCGCCGCCTTCGCCTTTGACATATAAAGTTCGCGCGCATCTTACGCATCGTTTTCGGCCTGCTCGACTGACTCGCGCGAGATCCTGGCGCTTTCTTCGTGATTGCCTTGCGCATCGTAGAGTGACGCCAGGTTATTGAGCGTGGTAGCAAGCTCAGGTTTGTAGACTCGCGACGCGGAGGCGGACATGCTCGTTGGACCCCCAGGTTCAGGAAAGACGAGCATGGCCATGGCCTTCGCCGAACAACTGCCAGGGACCTTGCACCATGTCAGCAGCCAGAAGTGCGATGTGGCAGCCTTGGATCGGCTGAACGAAACCCTCTGCTATTGCCCGGCTCCCGGGAAGTTTCATGTCGTGAAGGTGGATGAAGCTGACCAAATGACAGACAAAGCGCAAGTCCAATTACTCTGCCGGCTTGACGGCACAGCGAGTCTCAAGCCGAAATTCGGTGGTGGCTGGGAGCGGGGAACCCCACTGCCGGTGATCTGGATCTTCACCTGCAACGGCCGGGGCGAGGACGGGACGAATCCACCGAGCACCTTCGAGCCGCGCTTCCTGAGCCGCTGCCTGGTAGTCGCCTGCGGAAAGCCCGAAGTCCCCGAGATTGCCGAGTTCTTGCGGCGCATTTGGTCGCTTGAAG
>Ga0187852_1004069_pt1 | contig 10173 bp, 9 predicted proteins | sample June2016WEW_6_40_FD_134511 | JGI IMG/M metagenome (GOLD analysis project Ga0187852, IMG submission 134511) | Peatland microbial communities from SPRUCE experiment site at the Marcell Experimental Forest, Minnesota, USA - June2016WEW_6_40 | ecosystem: Environmental > Terrestrial > Soil > Wetlands...
ATCCGCAATCGTCCGGGAAATGCGATGAATGAGCTGGCGCACCGAGGTTTCGCGCTCCGGCGTGTTTAGTTCGCCGTAAAAATACTTCGAGACGACCACCTTGGTCGCGAGCAACGACCACGATTTTGGCACCTCGACATTTTCCTGCTTGAAAATGACCTTGCCCGCGTCATCGGTAATTTCGGCGGTGCGCCGGTCCCATTCAATCTGGTCGAACGGCTTGACCTTCGGATCACTGAAAACGCGCTCAACGCGCGCCGATTTTTTCGCCGCGCCGGCGTTGGTCTTGATATGGCGACCTGCCGCCACCGTTGCGGAACGACGACTGCCTTTATGCGACGCCGGAACCAACACCTCTTCGCGTGCGTCAATCATGAATTTTTCCTTTCGCGGCGGTCGAAATTTTATTTTGCAACAAATCACCCGACCGCCTTAACACAGAAGACCGGTCGGGAAAATCAACTTCTCAGCCCGCTATTTCGGGTTTTCGCCGACCGCCCAATTCCAAGCGAAACCCCATTTAGTGGGCAACGAACGGAGAATATGCCCAACCTATTGTGGTTGCAAGAAAATTTTAAATAAAAGTTACGGGAACGATATTCCCAAACAAAACCCGGCAAATCTCGCGCCGGTATTGCGCAAACGACAACTTATTCGCCGCGGTGAACAAAAAATTCAACGCGACTTTTTCCCGCGTGACGGTGGAAATTTCCCGGAGTGTTTCCGTTGCGGCAATTTGAACTTTCGTATCGGCTCAACGGTTTTGGGGCGCGGTTTGGGCACCAGCACCATCGGGCAGCCTTCGTAGCCAAACGCCCGGCGCAATTCGCCGGCCAGATATTTTTTGTACGGGTCGGAAAACAGTTCGTCGCGGTTGATGAACAGCAGAAACGTCGGCGGCGCCTGCCGCACCTGGGTCGCGTAAAAAAACTTCAGCCGGTGCCCCGCCGCGCTGACCGGCTGGCGGCGCTCGATGGCGTCGCGCAACGTGCGGTTTAGAATCGCCGTGGGAATTTTTTGCTGCAACTGCGCGGCCACGTAACGCACCGCCTCGAGCAAACGGTCGAGATGAAAACCGGATGTGGCCGACGTGAAAATCACCGGCGCGTAATCGAGGAAAAACAATTTCTCCTGCACCCACTGGCCGAATTCGCCGAGCGTGGATATTATCTTTGCCTGGCCTTCGGTCCGTTGCTTTTTATTGCGTTTCTCGATTTCCTCTTCGCGCACCTGGCGGACGGATTCCGCCACCAAATCCCACTTGTTGACGACGACGATGCAGGCCCGGCGCGCTTCAACGATTTTGTCCGCAATCTTTTTGTCCTGTTCCAAAATGCCGGCCTCGGCGTCCAAAACCAGCACGGCGATGTCGCAACGTTCGATGGAATCCACCGCGCGCTGAACGCTGAAAAACTCGACCGAATCATCCACGCGCCGCGTTTTTCTCATGCCGGCGGTGTCAATGAGAACATATTTTTGCCGCACCCCGTCGGTTTCGACCTCGAAGGGCACGTCAATGGAATCGCGGGTCGTGCCCGGCACCGGGGTGACAATGACACGCGCGGATTGCGTCAGCGCGTTGATGATGGACGATTTGCCGACGTTGGGGCGGCCAACGATGGCCAGTTTTAAGGGTGACGGGTGGCGGGTGGCGAGTGTCGAGTCAGGGCCGTCGTCCGTCGCAGGCGATCCCTCGTCACGGGTCACTCGACACTCGTCACCCTGCAGCGGCGGCAACGCCGCCGTTGCCGCGTCCATCAACGGCTGGATGCCTTCGCCGTGAATCGCACTGACGGGAAAAGTTTTCTCAAAACCAAGTTGGGCAAATTCATCGGCGCTGATCTCGGCGCGATGCGTGTCCACCTTGTTGACGGCAACCAAAATCGGTTTCCCACTGCGACGCAATTTTTCCGCGACTTCGCGGTCGAGCGGCACAATGCCTTCCTGCACATTGACGACGAGGATGATGACATTCGCGGATTCAACGGCCAGATCCACCTGCTCCATGGCCGCCTTGATGATGACGTCGCCCGCCTTTTCGCGCCGCAACAGGCCGATGCCGCCGGTGTCCACGAGCGTGAAAGCACGTCCGTGCCATTCGGCCTCGGCGCTGATGCGATCGCGCGTGACGCCGGGCTGGTCGTGGACAATCGCAATTCGTTTTCCGACGATGCGGTTGAACAGCGCGGACTTGCCGACGTTGGGGCGGCCGACGATGGCGATTAAAGCGGACACACCGTAAAGATAAAAAAAAAATCACAGGACGAAAGACAAAAGCCGCGTTCGGTGTCCCGCCTTCAGGCGGCCAATGACCGACATTCCCAACGAACCGCCTGAAGGCGGGACACCAAACCGACGGAAGGAAATTGAATATTCTTGCTTTTATGGGTGGTTATGCCAGAAAAGCTCACAGTGAATCGGTTGGTTCACTGTTTTACCCAACAAAAACCTCAGCAAAAAGGATTCAGTTATGAATGATAATGCAAGCGCAGCCGCGGGTACAGCCATGGGTTTGGGACTGGTTCTCTTCATCCTTCTCATCTGTCTGGCGTTTTACGTGTTTTACTGTTTTTGTGCCAAACGCATTTGTGAGAAATGCGGCGTGAACCCCGGCGTCCTGATCTGGATTCCCATCGCCAACCTGGTTCCCCTGCTACAGGTGGCCAAAATGCCGGTCTGGATGATCATTCTCTTTCTGGTCCCGATTATCAACCTGATCGTTGCCATCATGATGTGGGTGAAAATCTGCCAGGCGCGGGGGAAAAGCGGCTGGCTCGTCATTTTGCTGATCATCCCGATTGCCAATTTAATCTTTCTGCCTTACCTGGCTTTTTCAGAATAAAAACTATTTCAGCCTGCGCATCAGGCTCTTCGCCCGCCACACCCACACGCGGTCGCGTTTGCGCTGGAAGGCCGGGGCATGCACGTCGTCGGCCACGACATCCTTCAATTCCGTCCGCGCCAGATCCGGCTGGTTTTTGGCGAGGTAAAGCCCGGCCAGTTGCACCTTGGCGCGCGCGTAGGAATGTTCCGCGGTGACCTGTTGCCACATTTTAAGCGCCGAATTCGTTTCGCCGAGCGCGGCCAGCGTTTCGGCCAGCGCCATCATCGTGTAGCCGTAATCATGTTTCGGATTTTCGGCAATGACACCTTCAAGCAACGGACGGGCTTCGGCGGCGCGTTTCTGCCGGAGCAGGCATTGGCCAAGGTGCGCACGCGTGTCAATGTCCTGCGCATCGCGCTCCATCGCCGCGCGGTAAGATTTTTCCGCCTCCCCCAATTTGCCCTGTTGAAAATAAATGTCGCCGAGTTGCGAGTGGTGGTGCGCCTTGTCGAGGTGATGAATTTGCGCCTGCAATTCCTTGATGCGGCGGCGGCTGTGCGCGCCGGGCAGTTCAAATCCGCTCGTGGCGGACGGCACGGCGCGATAGACGAAAAAGTAGTAGAGGACCGCCGACAACCCGAAGCCGATGAAGATGAAAACCGCCCAAAACCACTCCTGCCGCCGCACCGCGTCAACGAACATCCAAAGTTGGAACGCAAACACCAGCAACAGCCACGGATTATAAATCAGAAATTCAGGATTCAACGCATCCGAAATCAGCGAGGCGAACATGCTTTCAGATTAGGCGCGCAGGCAAAACGAGGCAATCAAACTTCATAACGGATGGCCCTGTCCGCCGTTCGTCGAATTGACGGTGGTGTCCTTATTTTGTTGTAGTGTCGGCGCTGTGCGCCGATTTGGTCGAGCCGCAGGCTCGACGCTACACGAAATTCAGACATTCCCAAATTGCCCGCTTGTTTTCCGCGCGTTTCCCGTATAATTATCTGCGGCGTCACCCGGCATGAATCCGACTCTCATCATCGTACCGACCTACAATGAGCGGGAAAATCTCCCGCGCATGGCGCAGCGGCTGTCGTCGCTGCCCGTGCCGGTGGACCTGCTGGTGGTGGATGACAACTCCCCGGACGGCACGGGCAAAATGGCCGACGAACTGGCGGCGAAACACCCCGAAATTCACGTCCTGCATCGTGCGGAGAAGAACGGTCTGGGCCGCGCCTACATTGCCGGATTCAAGTGGGCGCTCGAACGCGGCTATGAATTCATTTTTGAGATGGACGGTGATTTTTCGCATAACCCGGATGACGTGCCCATGTTTATCGAAGCCACCAAGAATGCCGACCTCGTGCTGGGGTCGCGTTACAAGGGCGGCATCCGTGTCATCAACTGGCCGCTCCAGCGTCTCATGTTGAGTCGCAGCGCCGGCAAATACGTGAAGCTGGTCACCGGCATGCCGTTTACCGACCCGACGGGCGGTTACAAATGTTTTCGCCGGCGCGCGCTGCAGGCCATCAATCTCGAGGCCGTCCAGTCCAACGGCTACAGCTTTCAGATTGAGATGACGCACATCCTCTGGCGGCAGGGATTCCGGATCGTCGAGGTGCCGATCATTTTCACCGACCGCGCCGAAGGCCACTCCAAGATGTCCGGACACATTGTCTCCGAAGCGTTTTGGATGGTCTGGAAGCTTTTGTGGCAAAACGGCCTGCGCCGCCGTCCGCGCAAGCGCTGACGCAAACAAAAATTGCCAAATTCGTTGCGTAATCTAGATTGGTTTCCATGATTACTTTAATCGCCGGCACCAATCGTCCGGGCAGCAATACGCGCAAAATCGCCGCGCAGCTTGAGGAAATTTACGCCGAATTGAAGGTGCCGTTGCGCGTGCTCGACCTCGCGCATCTGCCACCGGAAATTTTTTCACCGGGTTCCTACGCGGAAAAACCGAAATCATTCCAGCCCTTTGCCGATGCGATTTTACAATCCGACGGATTGCACGTCGTCACGCCCGAATACAACGGCGGGATACCCGGCGTGTTGAAGTATTTCATCGATATGCTGAAATTCCCGGAGAGTTTCGAGCGCCGGCCCGTGTGTTTCACCGGCGTGGCGGCGGGAAATTGGGGCGCGCTGCGGCCGGTGGAACAGCTTCAGCAGATTTTTAGCTATCGCAACGCCTATCTTTATCCCGAGCGCGTTTTCCTGCCGCAAATCAACAATCTGCTCGACGCTTCGGGCCGGCTGAAGGACGCCGAATTGTCCGGACGTTTGAAAGCTCAGGCTCATGGCTTCACCGATTTTGTCGAACGGCTGAAAAATGTGAAATTGCGCGGCACAAAAGCATGAACAATTCCGAGGTAATCCCGTCCAATCCAGGAACGAACCTGAAAATTCGCGTTGGGTGTCCACCCTTCAGGGTGCCATGCTGCCAGAACACGCTAAAGCGTGGACACCAAACGGTTGCCCAGTTGGAACGATGGCAAAATGATTTTTCAGACTCGCTCCAATATCTCAAAACTAAAAAAACATGAAAACAAATTGGTTCGCGAACCTGCTCGTCATCAGTTCAATCCTCTTTTCCACCGCGGCAGCTTATGCCGCCATTCCCAAGGCCGGCGATCCCGCGCCGCTGTTCACCGGCCAGGACCAGGACGGCAAGACGTTAAAGCTGAACAGCCTCATCGGCAAAAAAATCGTGCTGCTCTATTTTTATCCCAAGGACAACACCCCGGGCTGCACGAAGGAAGCGTGCGGTTTCCGCGACCGCCTGAGCGGGTTGCAAACGAACAACGTCGAAGTCATCGGGGTCAGTTTTGATTCCGCCGAGAGCCACCAAAAATTCATCGCCGATTACAAATTGAATTTCCGCCTGCTGGCCGATCCCGACGGAAAAATTGTTGACCTTTACGATGTGCGGGTGGTGGGCCGGAAAATGGCGCGCCGCGTCAGCTTTCTCATCGGCCTGGACGGTAAAATTGTTCACGTCACCAACGCGGGCAATCCCGACACTCACTTCAGCGAAATGAAGGACGCCATCGCCGGTTTGAAAAAGCCCGGTTTGAAAAAGACTTGAAAATTTTCGCCCGCAGGTGTTTAATAAAATTGTGAGCATTTTCAAAGTCAACATCATTGCCTGCAATCCCAAACGCGAAGAACAGACCACGCCGCCGTTGGAAGCGCTGGTGGACACTGGCTTTGAATTGACGTGGTTGCCCGCCGACGTGCTGTTGAAAATCGGCGTGACGCCCCGCCGAAAACGCGCTTTTCACACCGCGACCCAGCAGGCCATCGAGCGCGATGTTGGCTATGTCATCCTGCGCGCAAACGGTTACGAAACGGCGGACGAAGTTGTTTTTGCCGAGCCGGGCGATATGACGCTGCTCGGTGTCCGGACGCTTGAAGGCTTCGGCGTCATGGTGGACAACATCAGCCACCGTTTCGTCGCCACCACGACGCTCGCGGCGTAAAAAAATTCACGCAAAAATCCCGTCTCGTCAGAACCACCGGTTTGCGCCTTTCTGATTCCGGCTGTTGTTTTGAGCCTTGTTTTTTAATCGTGGTTTTGTCGCTGCGTCACTTCGGATAAAATCCATGACGCCGGCGGAACTTCAACCCTTCCGGACTCGCAAATCCCACAGACTGCAAACCCATGATCGGCGTCACTTATCCCTTTCCATGAACCTCCTGGGAACGCCGGCGTCCCGCCAGCCAATCGGGAGCCGAAAACCGGAACTCGCCGGCGAGACACCAGCGCTCCCGGGCCGGCGCGGCCGATCCAATCCACCGGCTGCTTTCCGGCAAGCCTTTTGGCCGGCATCAGGCGTGGCTTGGTTTGTCATAGGCATAATCCCACAAACTTCAAAGTCCCATCTCGTCAAAATTGCGATCCGCGTTTAGATTCGCCGTGTGCAGGCGTGGATGAACAGCGGCATGGTCACCAAGGCGCGGGATTTTCTTCACCGCCACTGGCGGCGCGCACTGCGCCTGCGCGAAAAGCTGGTCCTCCAGGAAGAGGCGTTTCACCTCGTGCTGGCCGGGCTGGTCGGCGTGATTGGCGGCCTGGTGAATCTGTTCTTCTACTACGCGGTTCACCTCATTCAACCCGGCGATCCGGTGGAAGTTGCCGGACGCTTGAACGATTGGGAACGCATTCTGGTTCCAACCCTGGGCGGCCTGGCGGCGGGGCTGGTTTTGCATTGGGGCTTGCGGTTCGTCGGCCCGCAAGGTTCGACCAACCTGCTCGAAGTCGTCGTCGCGGGTGACGGACGGCTGCCGTTCCGCACGGAACTGGTGAAAACCGTTTCGGCGATCATCAGCATCGCCACTGGCGCATCCATCGGGCGGGAGGGCGGCATCACGCAACTGGCGGCGACGCTGTCGTCGAAGCTCGGCCAGATCGCGAAATGGCCGCCGTACCGGCTGCGATTGCTGGTCGGCTGCGGTGCGGCCTCCGGCATCGCGGCGGCCTACAACGCGCCAATTGCGGGCGCGGTGTTCGCTTCGCTGATTGTGCTTGGAAATTTTTCGATGAACCTCTTCGCGCCGCTGGTTTTTTCGTCGGTCATCGCGGCGATGGTGTCGCGAAACTTTTTCGGCATTGCGCCGTGGTATCAAATTCCGCCGTTTCCCGCCGCCACGCTGCCACAATTGCCGTGGTTTGTGCTGCTGGGCGTGCTGTGCGGCGCGGTGGGCGCCGTGTTCCTGAAACTGCTGCGCCTGGGTGAAGAGCGGTTTCGCAAACTCAACTGGCCGGTTTATCTCCGGCTGACGCTGGCCGGTTTGATCGTGGGCGTCATCGCCGTCGGATTTCCGGGCGTTTGCGGCAACGGCTATTCCGTGACCAATGACATTTTGCACGAAAAATTCCTGACCGAGGCAAACCCGCTCCTGTGGCTGGCTGGATTGCTGGTGGCAAAATGGGTGGCGACGGCGGCAACGGTCGGCGCGGGCACGGTGGGCGGCGTGTTCACGCCAACATTATTCATCGGCGCAAGCGCCGGCGCGCTGTTCGGCACGGCGTTGCATCAACTGGGCGGTTCGGCGGCGGGGGTGCCGGCGGGCGCGTTCGCGCTGGTGGGCATGGGCGCGGTGCTGGCGGCCACGACGCGGTCCCCGTTGCTGGCGATGATCATGATTTTTGAATTGTCCCTGGATTATTCGCTCGTGCCGCCGCTGATGCTGGCCTGTGTGGTTTCCATTCTGGTGGCGCGGCAATTGCACGGAGAGTCGGTTTACATGGAACATCTGCGCGTCAAAGGCCTGGCGCTCGGCCAGGAAACCAGCCGCCCCGGCGAAACGATGGAACAAACCATCGGCGACCTCATGCGCGCGCCGGTGACGCCGGTGCGCGAGAGCACGCCGCTCCGGGAAATTGCCGGCCGTTTTTTGACCAACTCCAATAATTTTCTGCCGGTCGTGGACGCGCGACAGCGGTTGCTCGGCGTGGTGGCGTTGCAGGATTTGAAGGAATTTCTGAACTCCGCGCAGGATTTGGACGCCGTCATCGCCTATGACGTAATGCGCCCGCCGCCGAAATGCCTCACGCCCGGCCAGCGGTTGCTCGAGGCGTTGCCGGCGGTGCTGGAAAGTGAATTGCGCAACGTGCCCGTCGTCAACAATCCGGCGGAAAACAAGCTGGTCGGCGCGGTTGACCGGGCGGAAGTGCTGGCGATTTTCTCCGAAGCCATCGCCGCAAAAAGCGATCCCGCGCGGTGAAAAGTCTTTTTTGAGAGCGTTCCGCTTTCTAAGCTGAACGTGTGCCTTTCAAAATTGGCGATCAACTCACCTTGACGATTCAAGACATCGCGTTCGGCGGTGAAGGCGTCGGGCGCGTGGAAGATTTCGTCGTGTTCGTGCCATTTGTGCTCATCGGCGAAGTCGTCGAGGTTGAAATCACCGGGGTCAAAAAGAATTTCGTCCGCGCGAAACTTTTGCGTGTCGTGCAACCGTCGCCGGAACGTGTCGAACCGGCGTGCCGCCATTTCGGCCAATGCGGCGGTTGCCAGTATCAGCACGTGGATTACGCCACGCAGCTTCGATTGAAACACAAACAAATTGCCGATTTGTTTCAGCGCATTGGCGGGTTTGAGCAGGCACGGGTTGCGCCGGTCATTCCCTGCCCCCGGCCTTACGGCTACCGCAATCGCATCATGATTCGCAGCCAGTGGAACAAACCGGAGCAAAAGCTGAATATCGGCTTTGTGCGCTGGGACTGCGGCCTGGTCGAGGACATCGAGGAATGCAAAATCGCCGAACCGGTGCTCAACGAAGAAATCCGGCGGGTCCGCGCGCATCCGCCGCCGAAAGGCGGGATCAAAGTCGTTTTGCGCGTGCCGCCGGAAGACTGGGACGTGCCGCCGGACTCGTTTTTCCAAAACAATTTTTCCCTGCTGCCGAAACTCGTCGAAACGGTGCGCGGGTTTCTCCGCGACAGCGGCGCGCGGCATCTAGCGGACTTGTATTGCGGCGTCGGTTTTTTCGGCATCGAACTGGCGGACGCGGTCGAATCTTTCACCGGCGTGGAATACGACCAGCGCGCCATCCAGGCGGCGCGGCGCAACGCGGTGGCGCGAAAAATCAGCAACGGCGAGTTCATGGCGTCGGAAGTCGAGGCGGTTTTGCCGGAAATATTGAATAAATTTCCCCCGGCCCAAACGACGGTTGTGCTCGACCCGCCACGCAAGGGTTGTTTGCCGCAGATATTGCATCTGCTCCGCGAGTCAAAGCCGGCGCAAGTGATTTATGTCTCGTGCCATCCGGCGACGATGGCGCGCGACTTGAACATTTTGTGCGGCAATGGTGTCTTTGAACTGGCGTGGGTGCAGCCATTGGATATGTTTCCCCAAACACAACACGTCGAGTGCGTGGCGGATTTGCGCGCTGGCACAAAGCCTTGCCAGGACGCACGGCATGGATTCAACTGAACAAACTCAATGACAACCAAAATGCGAACTGACCCGCGAAAAAAATTTGCGCCGCGATTTTTGCCCTGGCTTTTGACGGTGGCGGCCTTCGCGTTTTATTGGTTCACATTAAACCGCTGGGTATCGCTGTTCAACATCGACTACGTGGCCAGGATTTCCGGGTGGACATGGAAGCCGGAGATTGCGAGTCCGATTTTATTCCTCGTTACGCAGCCGTTCCACTGGCTCCCGGCACCGCAGATCCCGCTGGCGCTGAATGTGTTTTCCGCCGTGTGCGCGGCCTTGACGCTCGGCTTGCTGGCGCGGTCGGTCGCGCTGCTGCCGCACGACCGGACCGACGCGCAACGCAAGCGTGAACACAGCGATTTTTCGTTTTTGACCACTGGCAGCGCGTGGCTGCCGCCGGTTCTG
>Ga0187852_1004072_pt1 | contig 10170 bp, 8 predicted proteins | sample June2016WEW_6_40_FD_134511 | JGI IMG/M metagenome (GOLD analysis project Ga0187852, IMG submission 134511) | Peatland microbial communities from SPRUCE experiment site at the Marcell Experimental Forest, Minnesota, USA - June2016WEW_6_40 | ecosystem: Environmental > Terrestrial > Soil > Wetlands...
AGCCATGGGGGTTTTCCGCGTTACGGAGGAACAGTTCCAGAGGTTCCAAAATGGCGGTGGACCGGGAGGCGGCATGGGCCCTGGCGGTGGCGGGCCGATGGCAGGCAATTTCGCGGGTGGCGAAATTCTCTCCATTGACGGAAACCAGATTAAGGTGCGCGGTCGCCAAGGCGAACGAATAATCGTCGTCAATGACCAGACTGCGTACGCCAAAGAAGGTCAGACCATCAGCCTGAAAGACCTCAAAGTTGGAGACCGCATCTTTGCCAGGGGGAAAGAAGACAACGGCAAATTCGCGGCCACTGAGGTTCGGTCGGGACGCCCAGGCCAAGGCCGCGGCGGTTGGCAGGGTGGCCCTCCGCAGGGCGGCCCCCCACAGGGCGGGCCTCCGCAGGGTGGCCCTCCGCAGAACTGAGCATCCTGTGCTCCCCTCCTCAGGTGAGCTGATCTTTACCCATATCTTCGGCTGGACACCGGGGGTGCGTGCATTCGACCCCAAAGTCTCGTCCTGGCAGTGCGGTAAGCGGCTTTAAAGGCTGCTGTTCATGAACTTCAGATATGCCATCCCGATGCCTCTGTGCGAAGCACAGCTCGATTCATGAGGAGCAGGCGGCGGAGCCGGGTGAGGTGGCGGCGTAAAGCCGCCTTTCATCAAACCGAGGCAGTGCCCTCACATCGTGTCATTTGACTTCTCCAAATCGCTCAGTTAGGCTCAAATTCTGGGGCTAACCCTTGTAGAATCGCGACCGCGCCGAAGGACAGGCAACTGGAATTTTGCACATGCAGAGGATCTATTTCGATAACAACGCCACCACTCCGTTGGCGCCGGAAGTGTTCGAATCGATGCGGCCGTACATGCTGGAAGATTACGGCAATGCGTCGTCGATTCACTGGTTCGGGCAGCGTGCCAAAGCGGGTGTGGAAAGGGCCCGGGAGCAGGTGGCGCAGTTGCTCAATGCACGGTCGAGCGAAATCGTTTTCACCAGCGGTGGGACGGAGTCAGACAACGCGGCGATCCTCGGCATTGTGGAGGCCGCACGCGCCGAGCGGAAGCACGTGGTAACCACCGCCATCGAGCACCCCGCCGTACTCTCGACCGCGAAGGCGCTGGAGAAGCGCGGCGTGAGCGTTACCTATGTGCGTGTGGGCGCGCGCGGAGTGATCGACCCGGCTGACGTGGCAAGCGCGGTTCGGCCAGAGACTGTGCTGATCAGCGTGATGCATGCCAACAACGAGCTCGGCACGGTTCAGCCGCTGGAGGAAATTGGCCGCATCGCCCGCGAGCGCGATATTTACTTCCACAGTGACGCGGTGCAATCGGCTGGCAAACTTCCCGTGGATGTAGAAAAACTCGGAGTGGATTTGCTGGCCCTTTCGGCGCACAAGCTGAACGGCCCCAAAGGCATTGGCGCCCTCTACGTCCGCAAAGGGACGATTCTGCGGCCGCTCCTGCACGGCGGGCACCACGAGCGCGACCGGCGTGCCGGCACGGAAAACGTGGCGGGGATTGTGGGGCTGGGCGCCGCGGCGGAAGCTGCTCGCGCGCATCTGAGGGAAGAAAGTGACCGGGTCGCCGCTCTGCGTGACCGCCTGGAAGCTGGCATCCTTTCGAGCGTCCCTTACGTTGCCGTGAACGGCGACCGCACACGCAGGGTTCCCAACACCACCAATCTTAGCTTCGAGTATCTCGAGGGCGAAGGGTTTGTGATTGCCATGGACCTGCGTGGTATCGCGTGCTCGACGGGGTCGGCGTGCTCGTCCGGGTCGCTCGAACCGTCGCACGTGCTGTCGGCCATCGGGCTCAGGCCCGAACAGGCGCGGGCCAGCATCCGCTTTAGCCTGGGCCGCTTCAATACAGAGGAAGACGTTGACGCCGCGCTCCAAATCCTGCCCGCAGTGGTGGAACAACTGCGCTCCGTGTCACCGCATTATCGAAAAGAAGCTGTCAGCTCTCAGCCCTCAGCCGTCAGCAAGAGCTGAAAGCTGAGAGCTGATCGCTGAAAGCTAATTCTATGTCCATTGCAATTGCCATGAGCGGCGGGGTCGATAGTTCAACGGCCGCTGCTCTGCTCGCGGAAGAGCATTCGACAAACCGTACCGGCTCATCACCCGAGGTGGTGGGGCTGACCATGCAGCTTTGGAACCAGCGCCGCCTGCCCCAATTGTTGGGCGAGGGGGCGGGCGAGGGCGGCCACGCCAGCGGGCGCTGCTGCTCGCTTGACGATGTCTACGATGCGCGGGCCGTGGCGAACTTCCTCAACATCCCTTATTACGTCATCAACCTCGAAAAACAGTTTGAAGCCACCGTGGTGCGGCCTTTCGTGGAGGGTTACCTGGCCGGCGAGACTCCTATCCCTTGCAGCCTCTGCAATACGGAGATCAAGTTCGCGCAGTTTCTCAACACGGCAAGGCAGATTGGCGCCGAGCGCATTGCGACAGGCCACTACGCGCGCATCCGGCGCGATCCCGAAACCGGCCGACACCTGTTGTTGCGGGGCGTCGATCGCTCCAAGGATCAAGCCTACTTCCTTTTTGGGTTAACTCAGGAGCAATTGGCGCAGACGGAATTTCCGCTGGGCGAGATGACGAAACAGCAGGTGCGCGCCCTCGCTCGCGCCCGCGGCTTACCTGTGGCGGAGAAGCCGGATAGCCAGGAAATTTGCTTCGTGCCCACCGGAAGCTATCGCCAATTCATTGACGCGTACTTGGCCGAGCAGAATCATCCGCATTCGCCGGCGGGAGAGGTGGTCTCTACTGACGGGCGAGTTCTGGGCGAACATCACGGCATTCAAAACTTCACCGTGGGCCAGCGCAAGGGATTGGGCATGGCGGTGGGCGCGCCGCTCTATGTGATCGCGCTCGACTCGGCAAAGAAGCAGGTTGTGGTGGGAGACGATCGCGACCTGTTCCGCAGCCGCTTTCGTGTGCGCGAGGTGAACTGGATTCGCCCACTGGCTCCCCGTGATGCCGTGGATGCCCACGTGAAAATTCGCCACAACCATCCGGGCGCCGCTGCACGCGTCGAAGCCCACCCCGGCGCCGAAGTCCAGGTGGAATTCCTCGAGCCGCAACGCGCCATCACTCCCGGCCAAGCCGCCGTGTTCTACGATGACGATGAAGTTGTTGGCGGCGGTTGGATTTCACAGGTTTTGTAATGAGCTTGCTTCCCTTAGTCCATCCCTTGTTGAAATCGGGCTGTGGTTGGCAGTGAGCTATGCTCAGTGTAATTTTCGAACTCTTCTCCCCTTAGGTCCGCCGCGGCTCTGCTAATCCGTTAACACCCGCGAAAGGCATGCGCACACGCTCGGCCGATAAGAACACGCCGCCGGATTTGTTGCATCTCTAATCGGAATCTGCCGTCAGCGGAATCGGGTGTACACTTGGCAGCGTCGGTGACACAGGCACTCCTGCCTGTGCCTGGTCTTTCTACATTTCTGATAAGGCTTCAACCCGTGGTGTTCAGTTGTTGCGGTGAGCGGCTCTGGCGGCTGCTGTTTATGAGCTTGCGATATGACAGCGTCGAGAGTAATTGGCCCGATACGGCACGAAAAACGTAGAAACTCCAGACACAGGCAGGAGTGCCTGTGCTACTCCAGCGCGGCGGGTGGACAATGAAATACGGCAAAAGTTTAATGGTCCTCGTCAGCTTTTTTCTCCTCTTGTCTGCGGCGGGCACCTGCTATTTCGCAAAGTGGAAGTCAAATCCAGTCCCGGCGATTGATTCGCACCCATCCGCTGCCCAAGCAGAAACCAGTTCAACTGCAATGCCCGCGGGAGTCGCAGAGGTCAATCCCCAGCAGGTCACGGAAAAGATATCGAACTTCCTGGGAAATCTTCCCCCCGGGGGCGCCGCGGAGGCTGCGGGCCGGGACCGCACTTATATTGTCTCGTATCAAGTGGCCTTTATTCGCAAGACGCCGAAGGCAAAGGTTTCCGAAGATAGCCTTTCGTACACACAGCTTCGAGAGCGCGATTTGGAAGTGATGCCCCCCTACGTGTATTTCGTTGAAGCCGTATCGGGGAAATACGACCCCGCCCAACCTGAGGTCATTGCGGTCCGCGCCACGATCGATCGGAAGGAGGTTAGTGGTTACATCGATGCCGCCAAGCTGTGGCTTGAGCCCATCCTCGACCGGGCCGAGAGCGACCGGTACATGGCGGTGACGGAAACAACCTTGGTGCGTGTGGTTCCTGACCCGTCGAGTCCGCCGGTTCTGGAAATTCTGCAAGGAGAGGTGGTGGAAGCCGTTGGCCAGATCAAGCTGAAGGGGCGGAGTTGGATCAAAGCGCGGTTCAACCTCCCGGATCGCGCGCGCTACGGCTTTATTCCCGGAAGTGATTTGCATCCCTTGCGCGCCGAATCCGTTAACCAGTCCGCGGTTATGCTCGAAGAAGTTCCGAAGAGGATTCGCGAGTCGAAGTTGACCTTTTCTGATCCAGTTCGGCAAAGGCTTTCCCAGAACGGGTTCTATATCGAGCCATTGCCTCCCACGAAGGATATCGACGTCGATGACATGGTTGATTCCTATGTTGACCCATCCATCGGCGAGCAGTTTTTCGTCACCTCGGACCTTTACCTCCACTCTTATCACTTAATCTTCGATCGGATGCTGCAGGACATCGAGGAGAAGAAACTCTTTCCCGCCGCGAAGGAGATGTCCCGAGCCTTGGCCAAGGCCGCGGAAAACGCTCTAAATGCGGCTCCAGCGTCTGTGCCCGCGGTTCGTGAAGCGGTACTCGGGGACCTTCTGTATTTTTCGGTGGCGGCAAAGTTGTTCGATCCTGCATTCACCGTTGCAGACGCGGTTCGCGCTCAAACCGATGCGGTGGTCTCCCGCATCCAGGCAGCGGACGGAGAACTGCCCTCCGTCGCGAACTTCCTGGGACTGCAGAACGAAGACTTCACGCAGTACAAAGTCCGCGGGCACTACGAGAAGAACGAGGCGCTGCAAAGATATTTTCGAGGAATGATGTGGTTTGGCCGGCACAACTTCCTTCTGTCAGAGAAGTCGCAAACGTTGGCGGCCATTCTGCTTCCGAATTTAGTGGAGGCCGCACACGAGACCCGCAGGTTTGAGACCTTTGACGGTTTGGTCACCTACCTCATTGGCCAGCAAGACAAATACACGCTGGCTGGGTATCGTTCGGTTAACCAGAAAGTCTTCGGCACGGCGACCCCCAGTTTCCGCGAACTCAGCACCAATCTGGACAGCAACCTGGCCACGTTCCAGCGAACGGCCTGGAGCGACCTCCCCGCACCTCAGATCGTTTCCGTGCAGACCGGCACCGGCTTGACCCAGGAAGAACGTCTTCACCAGGTTGCCGGGCTTCAGTTCTTGGGTCAGCGTTACGTGCTCGATGCGTTCATTCTGAACCAACTGACTTCTCCCAGTGTGGGAAGCGATGCCAACCCCCGCAATCTTCCCTCGGCGCTGGATGTGATCATGCTTCTCGGTTCCGAGGCGGCGACGGACCTGCAACAAAAGGCGCAAAGTGCGCACCAGTGGCCGAATTATGACGCCCAGGTTGCGAAGCTCAAAACGTCAACGGAAGAGCAATTGGCCAAACGGTCGACTTTTTACGAGCAGTGGTTGTACGCCCTGAAAACACTGTTCCAGCCCACCTCCAGCAAGCAAGCCTTTGCGTTGCGATCCCCCTGGCAGTACAAGAGCTTGAACACCGGCCTCTCTTCGTGGACAGAGCTGAAACATGACACGATCCTCTACGCTGAGCAATCCGGTGCGGAGATGGGCGGTGGTGAGGAGTTTGAGATTCCGCCCTACGTCCCGCCGGAGCCCAAAGGATATGTCGAACCCAATCCCGCCTTCTTCCGGCAACTAACCGCCTCGATCGATCAGATGCTGACCCTACTGAAAAGCACTGGCTTCATCACCGATGAGTATGCGGATAAGCTCACACGATTCAGGGATCTCACCCAAAAGGCGGAAGCCCTCGCGCACAAGGAAATTTCTGGCGAACCCATCAATCGCGACGACTATGAATGGATCCGCAGCCTGCGGTGGAGTTTTGACGGTTCGCTTTTGTTGCCGCGCGGCGCTGATGTCATCACCGACCATTCTCTGCTACGCATGGCCCTGGTTGCCGACGTCGCCACGGACGCCTTCGCCGGCCGTGTTTTGGAAGAGGGGATTGGCGCCCCCCAAAGAATCGTCGTGGTCGTCAAGGATGCTTCCGGCGGAACGAGGCTTACAGTGGGTTACGTTTACTCCTGGTTCGAATTCACTCCCAGCCGGCGCTGGAGTGATTCGGAGTGGAAGAAGATCATCTATGACGGCGACGTAAACTCGAGGAAGCAGCAGGGCATTGCTCCGCCAGATTGGTATTCCACGTTTTCGAATAATGCAGGTAACGCATCTTGATTCGGCTGCGCCACTGCGCAATCTTATTCTGCCTTATCGCCGCCCCCGCATGGGCACGGACCTGCCACTATTCCTGGTGGAGCGATAACCCCGCGCCCTATCTTGAAGCCATGCAGAAAGGGCATCCGGGCATCCCACCGAACCTGGCGCCAGGTGAGAGAATTCTAGCGGGTATCGTGACTCACCACTTTCTTGCCAGCGGCTTAATGGTGCGGTTCTTTGCCACGTTGCGCGCCGAGTCTTCCCCGGAAACCATTGTCCTGATCGGACCGAACCACTTCCATCATGGTTCTGCAAACGTTAGCGTCTCTTCTCTGCCCTGGAAAACTCCCTTCGGCTTACTCGAAACAGACGGACGTATCGTTCGACAACTCCAGGCCACGACGAATTTGCCGGAAGATCCCGAGGCTTTTACGGGAGAGCATTCCGTGGGCGTGCTCATGCCGTTTCTGAAGTATTACTTCCCGAGCAGCCGTGTTGTACCCATCCTGGTGGACATCAACGCGCGGGAAGAACAGCTACGGGAATTGCGCCCCTTGCTTGCAGAGTTCCTGGTGAATCCGAAACTGATCGTTATCTTGAGCATGGACTTCTCGCATGATTCCATTGCGAGCATTGCAGATTCGCGTGATGTCCTGGCGCAGGGTGCGATGATTGGCCTCAATGCCGACGAGGCAAAACAACTGAACGTTGACTGCCCAAAGGGGCTGTGGCTTCTTTTGGCGGCGCTCAGGGATGTGGGGCAGGTTAAGACGCAGGTCAACGAACATACCAACTCAGCCCGACTGACCGGAAGGCTCAACCAGCCGAACGTAACGAGCTATTTCACGATGTATTTCCTAAAATGAGCGGCGGGCCGGAGGACGTCCTGCCACGATACTGCTTTACTGGCGATGCAGACTTCCAAGCAGAGAATTGAAATCATTCTCTGCCGCCGCCACGGTGTTCAGAGGACCGGTGAGTTTGAAGAAGACCAGACCCTCGGGGGCCTGCACGATAGCGCCCAACATGCGGAAGTTGGGCTTCGATACCTGTTGCTGGGACATCATCCCACCCGCGGCCAGATAAGTCCCCGACACGGCAAGGGTGGAAACCTTCAGACCTCCAATAACTCGCGTTTCCATTTTCGCCGGCGAGGGCGATTGGCTATTAGGCGAGGTGAATTGATGCGCCCAACGGTCGAGGTTGGCCTCCACCGACCCGCCTTGGCCCGCTCCAAAAAAGTAGACTGCGCATTCGGCGTCTTCCGGATCGCCGGCAATGGCGTGAATGCGATATGTGGCGATCCGCATCTGGCGCTCCGGCCCAACCTCCCAACCCGAGGGAATTGTCCAGGCAACGCCCGCGGCTTGGTTCGGAGCGGCGCCCGGCATCGACAACGAGGAGCCTGGTGCGGTGGGCAGCACGGGCCTCGCCTCCGGCGCAGGCCTATTCGCCTCGGGAGTGCTCACATTTTGCTTGCACGCGGCGAGGCTCGCGAGCACGGCCAGAATGGCAACAGCCCGCATCAGTGAATCCCCGGTCTTAGTCATTTTGTGGCCAGTGTGGTGTCCAGTAAGTAGGCGGACAATGTAGCGCCGTCCTTTAGAGCGGCACATGCCGGGCTGAAGCCCGGCGCTACAGTGGCGGCGAGGCGCTGACGCGCACGGTAGGCCGAGATGCCCAGCCCAACCCAAACGGCGCGCACGCCCTGAAAAGAAACCTTGCTCTCAGCGGCGTTTCCAGCCCCCACCCGGCTTTCAGATAAAGAGTTGCTCGTCCTGGGTCGCCTCGCTGACGTTCGTCACGCGGCGATGCGACAACAAGAACTCCAGGCCGGAACGCACGCCCTTGGCCACCGCCGAGATTTCGCGTATGGGGCCTAACACACCCTTTTGGACGTAATCCGTGGTGGTCTCAACTTTCTCCACCATATCGGTTACCATCCGGTCCACGCGGGCCACCTGCATCCGGGTCTTATCCAGGACGTCGGCCGCTACCTCGTCAGCATCGGCGGTCCGGTTGCGGAGTATCTGACTGATCTCCGACAAATTCGCGGTGATCGTCCGCAAGGGTTCACGCGAATTGCTCACGATCTCCGCAACCGATTGGGTCAGCGGATCAATGCGCTGCTTCACCTCGGACTGCACCTTCTCAATCTGACCCATCATTTTGCGGGTGGCCAGCAGGATTCCCAGCATGGCCCCCGCCTGCATCAGAACCGCGACAGCCACGAGAAGAAGCGCCGCAGTCACCCCAGCATTTCCCATAAGTCACTCACTTGAGGCTTAGCCGCCTCAGGCGCCCTGCTTGGTCCTGATCTTTTCTTCCTGGTACGCCTGCTTACCTGCTTCCAATGCCGCAGAAAGCAGATCCTTCTGCTTGTTCACCAAATCCTTGCCCTTTTCTACCGCGTCCTCTGCCTGTTTTTTCATTTCTTCAGTCTTCATCTTGACAAAATCCCTGCCCTCTTCCGCTTTCTTGGCGATGATCCCCCGCGTTTCTTCCCCCGATCGCGGGGCAAAGAGCAAGGCGAGGATCGCACCTAATCCTAAACCAACCAGGAACACCCCCAATTTGGACGCACCATTTTCATCGCTCATCGTATCCTCCCCGACGCTACTGTGTGAAGGTTTCGCGCGCGGCTTGTTTGCCTGACTCCATGACATCAGCCAGTCGCGCTTTCTGCTTGCTTACCAGGTCCCTGCCTTGATCAACGAGATTCTCCGCATGCTTGCGGATCACGCGGCCTTTGGCGGTTACAAAGTCCTTGCCATCTTGCGCCTTATCCGCAATCTGCCGCCTTGTTCTTTCCCCGGATTGGGGTGCGAATAGCAGAGCGATGACCGCCCCGATCCCCATCCCAGCCAATAAGTACGACACCTTGGTTCCGACATTGCACGTTGCCATAGCGCACCTCCAAGGCTTGAATGTAGCACCATGGAAATCGTGGCACAAGCAATATTCTTATGTTTCTTATAATTATAAAATAGACCGTCCGGACGGATTATAAAAGTCGCTACTCATGCCCCGCCAGATACTCGAACACACGCTTGGCTTGGGACCGCTTCACTACCTGTGCCAACTCCTCTACCGAGACTTTGCGAAGCTTGCTGATACTGCCAAAATAGGTCAAGAGCTTGCCCGTGGTCCGTTTCCCCACCCCGGGAATCTCCAGGAGCTCACTGGTGGTTTCCCGCTTGGCTCGGCGAGCGCGATGGAAGGTTACGGCAAAGCGGTGGGCCTCATCACGGATTTGTTGGATCAAGTGCAAGGCTGGGGAGTGGTGATCGAGGACGACGGGCTCATGCTCGCGTCCCAAGACGTACAGAATCTCCTCCCGTTTGGCGATGCTGGCGAGGGCTTGGTTGATGACCCCCAGTTCCTCCAGGGCCGCTGCGGCGGCATGAAGCTGGCCCACACCACCATCGATCAGCACCAAGTCAGGGAAAGGTTTCTTCTCCACCTGCAACCGCCCGTAGCGGCGTCCTACCACTTCCTTCATGCTGGCGAAATCGTCGTTCTGGGGCACGCTCTTGATGATGAACTTTCGGTAATCGGACTTCTTCATTCTCCCGCCTTCCCATACGACCATGGAGGCAACGATATCGGTTCCCTGAAAGTGGGAAACATCGAAGGCCTCGATCCGGTCCGGCGGTTTGGGAAGATCCAGCGCCTCGCTGAGGCTGTCCAGCACTTCGCGCGTGTGGGGTTTAAGGACGCGGAAGCGCCGCTCGAAGGAGTGGCGGGCGTTTCGCGCCACCAATTCCAGCAGCGCTCGCTTGCGCCCGGCCTGCGGGGTGAGAATATG
>Ga0187852_1004074_pt1 | contig 10163 bp, 5 predicted proteins | sample June2016WEW_6_40_FD_134511 | JGI IMG/M metagenome (GOLD analysis project Ga0187852, IMG submission 134511) | Peatland microbial communities from SPRUCE experiment site at the Marcell Experimental Forest, Minnesota, USA - June2016WEW_6_40 | ecosystem: Environmental > Terrestrial > Soil > Wetlands...
GTATGCAAGGCGCTCGGCGCGGATTTCATCATAGGCGTGGATATTATCGCGCGCGCCAAATCAAATATTATAAAAAACCATGATATTTTCAATATAGTATGGCAGTCGTTCATGCTCATGATCCAGGAGAATACCGAATTCAGGGCCTATAAGGACGCTGATTTTATGATTATCCCTGATATAAAAAACTTCAGCCCCTTTGACCTTTCGCAGTATGAAAGGCTCGTAAAAAAAGGTGAGGAGGCCGCTGAAAAAGAGGTAAATAACATTACGGCGGCAATAAAGGACAAGGGGTCGCTGCTGGGCAAGGTAAAGGATATTTTAAAGAAAGAACTGTGATATTTTCCTTTATTATAGGAACAAAATTTCATTGACAATAAATAACAAAATTACTATAATAAAACCGTTTTTTGATATGCGGGAATAGCTCAGTGGTAGAGCGTCTCGTTGCCAACGAGAAGGTCGCGGGTTCAAGCCCCGTTTCCCGCTCCATTTAAATATTTAACTGCAGATGAGATATATATTCTTTTTCAGGAGGGTGTTTAATGTCCAAACGTTCAATTTTTTTCCTCTGTGTGGTTGTTTTTATCGTTATTTTTCCCGTAATTTCAGCAGCAGATGATTTCGCGTTACCACCGCCGCCGGACGCAAGTGAAGAAATGGTTCCGCCGCCTCCGGGCGCGGGCGGTTCTGACGCCCTGCCTCCGCCTCCGGGCGGGGATACAGCAGCGGCGCCTGCGGGCGACGCAATGCCGCCTCCTCCGGGAGACACGGCGGCGGCTCCGTCGGGCGACGCAATGCCGCCTCCTCCGGGAGACACGGCAGCGGCCCCATCGGGCGACGCAATGCCGCCTCCTCCGGGAGACACGGCAGCGGCTCCGTCAGGCGACGCAATGCCGCCTCCTCCGGGTTCGGATACAGGGGCGCTTCCGCCTCCTCCGGGAGATGATTCGGCAGGATCTGTTCCTCCTCCGCCGGCTGAAGAGTCGGCAGCAGCGGCTCCGGCATCAGATATGCCGCCTCCGCCGGCTGAAGAAAGCGCAAGCGCGCCGGCAGCTTCAAGCGACATGCCTCCGCCTCCGGCTGAAGAATCAGCAGCAGCGGCTCCTGCTCCAATTCAGGAAGAGTCAAAGGCTCCGGCTGAAGAGCAGCCTGTAAAAGTCGCTAAGAAAAAAGGATCTAAAGGTTCGGAGAAAGTCACGGCCGGCACATCAAAATATTCTGTTAAAAAGGGCGAGAGCCTCTGGAGAATCGCCGGCAAGGATTCAGTTTACGGAGATTCCTTCAAATGGCCCCTTTTGTTCAAGGCCAACAGGGCGAACATAGACGACCCGGATTTGATATATCCGAGGCAGGCTTTGAAGATCAGCAAGAAATTCAACGCCGACGAAGAGGCTGACGCAGTTGGAAAAGCAAAAGAAACTCCGCCGTATGAGCCGCACTCCGAACCAAGGAAGAAACTTCCGATTAAATATTAATATTTAATTACGATATAAGAGCCCCTGCCTTACATGTTAAGGCGGGGGCTTTTTTTTATGAAGGGCAAGAACTTACAGAAAGTAGATAGTAGATAGGAGAATGAAAATGTCCCTGTAGTGGCGGCCCCATGTGGCCGCAACCTAAAAATTCCGTCCTCCAAAAAGCCCCGCATGCCATATTTTAACGCTTTTTACCGTATTACCGCTATTTTCCCTGTTTTTACTGCCCTGCCGTTTAGCGTTACAACGTACACATATATTCCCGGCGCTATGGACTCGGATCGCCTCACCCCTGTCAGCTGCCAGAAATATTTTCCGGATGCTGCGCCTGTATTTGTTTTTAAAGTCATCTCGCCGTTCATATTATAAATCTGCAGGGATCCGCCTGCCGGCAAATTTGTGAAGGTTATTCCGGTATCGCCGCCGGAGAGGCTGCACGGGACAGGGTATGCTGAAATATTGCCGGAAGGCGCCGGCGTGTAGGCAGCAGTAATCGTGGGAGTCGCTGTTGCCGTAAAAGAAAGAGCCGGCGTCGGCGTGAATGTAGGGGAGGAGGCAGCCGCAGTGAAGGTTGGCGTCGGCGTGGCAGGATAGACCACGCTGTAAAAATAGCCGGATAAAAAGAGGAGCGCCGCGTTCTCGCTGGTTTCGCCTTCGTTTGAGGCGTACGAGCCGTTTGAGGCGGCCAGGTCCAACCAGCATTTCGCAGGCGGCGTGCCCAGATTAATAAGGCTGATAAGGGGCGCGTCGTTTCCCGCGCCCGAGGCAAATCCATTCGGCCCTCCCGAGGCCCAGCCCGGCATTAAAACATTATAGTCGTAATATACCCAGTTGTACGGGTGGGAGGCGTAGAAAGTTCCTTCCTTTGTGACAAAAGAAATGTTAAGGCTGTTGTTGCCGAGTATATAGCCCAGCTGGTTTAGCGCAGTGTCCTTATATGCCTGGTTGCCAGTGGCTTCATATCCGAAAAGCAGGTCGTCAGCCTTGTGCATAAGGTCCTCGTTTGATTCCCAGTAGTAATCATAAATCCCCCTTGCCACTCCGTATCCGGTGCTGTTTGCCGTGTTTACTATTGAGTCGCACAGCGAAGTTATCCTTGTTGTGATTTTTGCCTTTAAAGCGGCCGGGGTGTTGGCGTCCTTTAGCAGTGTAAAATATCCGAAAAATTCCGGGGTGGACCAGCTTGTGGGATCCAGCGTGTGCGCGTTTGTGTCGGTGTCAAAAAGTGTTTCAACCGTGGGATCCGCTGTGAGCCTGTATATTTCCGCCATGGCCCACTCTTCTTCCTGCCAGGTGACCGCGTCGGTATAATACGGGTCAGTCTGGCCGATGCCGCGGTTGTTTTTCAGCCAGTTCCATGAGAGCACCGCCGCGGTTCCGCACTGGGAAGCGTAAGCGGGAAGGACATTTGCGAATACGCGCGAGGCCTGCGCCATGGCCGCGGTAAAAACACCGGCGTCAACTGATGACGGCGTCTGCGGCTGCGTCATCGCCTGGAATGAAACATACCGCGTGAAGGGGTCAAGGTCCGGCTTTGTGCCCCAGCAGAAATTGGGCTCGGTGTCGGATTTGTGGTAGACGCTCCCGTCGGGGTTCTGCAGCTTCATCATCCAGTCAAGCCCCCATTTTGCCTCGTTCAAAAGGTCCGAGATGCCGTTACCGCTTTCCTTTATATTATTATTGAGCCCGGAGGTGTTTGAGGGTTTTAATTCGTAGAGCCACATCATATAGGCGCATGAGATTGCCTCCTCGTTTGACCATTTGCCGAAGTCACCCGCGTTGTGCCAGCCGCCTGTCATGTCGCGGGTGAGCGTGGAGCCCCTTATGGTATCGGGCGCGGTGTGGCACGCGTTGCGGTTTAAGCCCGTGACCGGGTCGTTTATTGCAAGGCCGCAGCGTATCAGATAAAAGCAGCGCAGGCTGTCCTTAAAAAGCTGGTCATAAGCGGAGGTTGTAATATTAAAAGGGTAACTATCCTGGCCGTTCACGGAGATGTGGTATGTGCCCGGAGAGGTGAAAGAGGAAAAGTCTGTCAATAAAACGCCTTCGCCGGTGGAGAGCCTGTCGTCGAAAGGCGCTGCTGTGATTGTGGCTGTCATCATTGTATTTCCTGAAGAATCAAAAATCCTGTATGTGTCGCCTGTTGACGCGGTGTTTGTCACCACCGTGAAATATTTTTTCGCGCCCGGCAGGTAGCCCAGCTGGTTGACCTTGGGGTTCGGTATTATTACGTTGGGGTTGTTAAATATTGTGGCCTCGGACTGTGTGTAAAAGGCCACATTGTCGAATGAAATTGACCCCGAGGCGCCCGGCGACGCGGATGCGTCAAAAATTACAGCGTATATTTTTGCCGGATCCCAGGCGGCAGAGGGCCCCCAAGTCTGGGTAAACTCGGAAAAGGGTATTTCATAATACTGCCATGACGGCGAGAGCGTTACAGGGAAGGAATAGTGGTTATTAACCGTCCTTGTTTCTTCATCCGCAATCATTATCACGTGGCCGCCGCTGCCCTGCGCGTAAAAACGGATACCGTAATAGGAGCTCAGATCCACGTCGTTCCAGCCGGAATTAAAGCCGCATGTGGCTCCGGCGAAGGGGCCCGGGATTCCCGCGTTGATTGTCCAGTCAAGGCGCCTGCAGTAATTTCCGGCGTAACCTGGCGATGAATTTGCCGTATAAGTTATTGAAGAGTAGCCGTCCGTGAATGTGATCCAGCCGCAGCCAAGGTTGTTCAAAGCCTGCTCCGCGTCGTCAAAAAGCAGGGCGCCGTAAATGGCCGGAAAAAGCAGAAACATAGCGGCTGCGGTTATCAATATTTTTTTCATGAAGGTCCTTTAAATGATTTTTCCGGCTTTCTATATTATATACATATAATTATCCCTCAAAAAACCCATAAATCAAGTGAAATTGGGGGTTTTACGGGTTGTTAATCTTTATTGACATAACGGGGGTTTTTGTTAATAATATATAAAACCTTTTATAAGAGGAATAATGAGAAAAAACGTTTTAACTATAATCATTACAGCCGCCCTTACGGCCCCGTTTTTGCTCGCCGCGCAGGGCGATAAGTCACAGTATGACCTCGCAAACTCCCTTTACCTGAACAGCAATTACCGCCTTGCGGGCCCGCTTTTTGAGTCATTTACCGACGAGCGGCCCGACGATCCCCTTGCGGGCGACGCCAAATTCATGGCAGGAGAGGCCGAGTACGCGGCGGGGGAGTATAAAAAGGCAATAAGCGCCTTTACCACCATAATCGAGCGCTACAGCACGGCTCAGAATAAATACAGGAAAGAGCTTTATTACAGGCTCGCCGAATGTTTTTACAGGGTCAAGGACTATGAAAAATCCACGGAATATATAAATATCCTTTTAAAGGAATACCCGGGCAGCTACCTCACGGCCGACGCGTGGCTCCTGCTGGGCGAGAATTATTTTCTTTCCGGGAAATATGAAGAGGCCATTGACGCCTTAAACAGGCTGGACAACTTTACCGAATACCATCATTTTGATTATGTTTATTATTTAAAGGGAAGGATATTTTATGAAAAGGGTTTGCAGGAGGCTTCGGACAAGGAAAAAGATTTCCTGGAGGCCGTAAAATATTTTGACAGGATAAAAAAGGAATTTCCTGATTCGCCGATAATGAGCCACGCCGAATTCAGGAAGGCCAACGCGCTGTACTCCATGGGAAAATACCCGGAGGCTGTCACAATAATAACATCGCTCATTGACAGGGAGCAGGACCCGAAATTCAAAACACTTATGAAATACCTTCTGGCGTGGAATTATTACATGGAAGGGCAGTATAAAAAAGCAGTATCGATTTACGTTGAAATCACAACCTCTTCGCCAAATGACCTGCTCGCGGCCTGGTCCGAGTTCAAGGAGGGGCTCTGCCTTGAGGCTTTAAACGACCCAAAAGGCGCGCTTGCAAAATACAGCCTGGTGGCTGACAAATACCCGGACACGGTGCCTGCCGCTTACGCGCAGTACGCGGCCGGGCAGTATTATTACAATTCAAAAAATTATTACGACGCCGCGGCGCAGTTCGCGCAGGTGGTGGAAAAATATAATGTCGAAGAGATAACCCGCGCGGCGCTTTTTCTCGAGGCTGATTCGGATATAATGCTCTCAAACTACGGCAAAGCAAAGGATATTTATACCGACCTTGAAAAAAGGTCGCCGCAGGACGCCTATGAGGCGCGTTACATGAGGGGCTGGTGCCTTTATAAGGAAGCCAATTACGAAGAGTCCATAAAACTGTTCGGGGAAATATGCGCCGACGAAAAGGCCCCGGCTGAAATAAAGGGAAAATCCCTGATAAAAACAGGGGATAATTATTACGAACTTAACAATATGGAAAAGGCTGAGTTAAATTATGACGCCGCCATAAAGCAGTATTCTTCAGAGCGCGGCGTCGCGGCAGAGGCTTATTACGCCAAAGGCTGGATACTTTACGGCATGGACAAGAACAGCGAGGCGCGCGCCCTTTTTGAAAAGGTAAAACAGCTCGCCTCCGACAAAGAAACCAGGCTCAGGGCGGATTTTATGAGGGCAAACACCCTTTACGGCGATTATAAATTTGACGAGGCCTTCGCTATATACGGCTCGATACTTTCAGACAAAGGCGCGCCGCAGTCAATGAAGGACGACTCACTTTTTTATTCGGCATGGTGCCGCTACAGGAAGGAAAAATTCACGGAAGCCGCGGCCCTCTGGCAGAAATATCTCGGACAGGTGGCCGACCCGGTAAAAAAAGCCGAGGCCCTTTACAGGATAGGCTGGACCTATTTCAGGACGAATGATTACGACAAAGCCATAAAGGAATTTACCATAATAACGGAGAGTTACAAGGAAACCCATTTTTTACAGGAGGCCCTGCTGAAAATCGGGGATTCATATTACAACAAGAAGGATTATGACAGAGCCATAAGTTTTTATAAAATAATAGTGGATAAATATCCCTCGCATTACAGGGTGGGCGAGGCCCTTTACGGGATACAGTGGTCATATTACCAGCTCAACCAGCCGGAAAAAGCCATTGAACTTTCAAAACAGTTCGTGGAAAAATACCCGGACTCCTCCTTTGCCCCGGAGATTCAGTACAGGATAGCGGAGCATTATTACAATACCTGCGATTATTCCACGGCCGCGGCCGAGTTCGGCAAGTTCATACACAAGAACCCGAACGACAAGCTTGTGGACAACGCTTATTACTGGCTCGGGGTATGCCACGAGGACCTGAAGGATTTTGCCGCCGCCGTAAACGCCTACAAAGAGCTCATCGCGAAATTTCCCGCATCGCCTTTCGCGGAAAAGGCCATGTTCAAGTCCGGCGGATGTTTTTACAAGCTTCACGATTACACGAACGCGTGCGCCACATACCTTGCTTTTATAGACAAATACAAGGTTTCAACATACATGCCGGAAGCGTACTTTAATCTGGCAATGTCATACAAGCGCTCCGGCGACCTGCAAAATACAGAGGCGTGGTATAAGAAGCTCATTTCCGAGTTCCCGCAGTCGACACTTTTTGAAAAGGCGCATATGAACCTGGGTTACATGTACCAGGATAATAAGGAATATGAAAAGGCAATCGCGGTATTTAAGGAAGCGGCCGCGATGAAAAGGGAAAAAGGGGCCGAGGCGCAGTACTGGGTGGCCGACTCATATAATTCCGAGGGCGACACGCAAAATGCCCTGGCGCAGTACATAAAAACCGCGGATGATTTTAAGGCGGACGAGCTCTGGTCGGTTTCGGCGCTCGACGCGGCCGGGAAGATTTATGAGAAAAACGGGGAGCTGCAGAGCGCCATAAATATATACAAAAGGATACTGACCGTGACAAAACAGCCGAAATACACAGAGACGGCGCAAAAAACAATAGAGCTTCTTGAGGAACAGTACAAACTGCTCCATCCGGCCGGGCCGGTCAGGAAAAAGGCGGCGGTAAAATGAAAAAGATAACCGTTCTGCTGGCGGCGTTCCTGCTGCCGGCGATGATACACGCGGCCGCGGCTGCCGACACGGACACGATTACGGATATCCAGGAAAAATCAGGGCTAACAAAGAACGCCTACGCAACATCCTCAGAGGGCGACACCATGACCGTGAAAAAAGGCGAGGGATTTGATTTTAAGGTGCCCGAGATACTCATTACAGGGCAGGTGGATACGAAAATAATGCTCACCAGGGAGATAAATTCCCTTGAGGACCTGCAGGGCGTCAAGTCGGTGCTCTACGAGCGGGAGAAAATATATATGCCTGATTATTACCTCAAGGAAGAATCGCTTTCCCCGCAGGCGCTGGAGCTTTCCGCGGACAGGGATTTTGTCGGGCAGTTGAAGCTTTTCGCAGGTTCTTTTAACAACATCTCAGCCTCCGGGCTCCTCGGCAGGGCATTTGACGCGGACAACAAGGCTATTCTGCGCATAAATCACGATAATTATATGAACGAGAGGGTCAACGACGTGGATACGTCGGACAATATCAATTCCGGGGAGATATTTTATTCGACAAGATACGACGCTTATAACGCGGTTTACAGGCTTACCGGAGGATATTCCGGTATCGGGAACCCGTTCCCGTCAAACATTTTCGGCAAAGACTTAAGCGATTATTCGGGAAAATTTTCAGCGGCATTTTCAGGAAATATAATGGATTATAATTTCAACGCGGCGGCGGGTTATTCTTATTTCAACGCCCTTGCAGGAGCCGGAGGGGACTCCAATATTTACAAGGAAAACACGGCCTCGCTTGCGGTTTCCGGCGACAAAGATTTTGAACTGCCGAGCGGCAAAAAAATAAAACTGACCGGAAATCTCGACGTAAAATGCGGGGAGCAGGCGCTCGGAGCCTCGGACTATCCCGGATCATTTGATATGAATTTTGACATTAAAGCAGTGCTTTATTTTGACGCCATCACGGCGCAGGCGGGTTTAAAGGCAATGGGATACAGGCTGCAGGATAATTATTTGTCGGCTGCTCCGTACCTGAACCTGAACTGCGCCGCATTTGGGGATGTATCGCTTTACTTTACCTTTGACCCGGAGTTAATCGCCCCTGATTTTGCCTCGATGATTGAGAATAAATTTATAGCGCCTGCGGCATCTTTGAAACCATCAACGGACGCGGCCAATATAAAGACAGGAATCAATGCCACCCTGTTCGGGTTCTTTACCGACATTTACTGGGGATACAGGAACACTGACAACTACATCACCCTTGACGAATCAGGGGCTTCCGGATATTTCACGCCGGTCAACCGCGATTTGGAATACTCCCTTGCGGGGCTCTCTGTCGAGGCAATGAGGCTAGATAATATCAAGCTCAAGGTTTCATATGAATACAAGAACCCCATCTCATCGTCCGGCACGGTTACATACCTGCCTCTCAACGAAGCTGCCTTCAGGGGAAGTTATGAAACAGGAAATTTTACATTCGGCCTGAAAGCAGGGCTTTTGAGCCAGTTTTACGGCACCTCCACGCAAAAAGCCCCGGCCGCGGCGGTTGTCGACGCGGATGTTTTGTGGAAAATAAACCAGCTGGTCACGGTTTCGGCCTATATAAATAACTTATTGAATAATAATTATTATCTGTTATATTATTACAAAGAACAGGGGCTAAACCTGGGGCTCGGAGTCGAACTTAATTTTTAAATATCCCGCTTAAAAATCTTCAAGGAGGCAATAATGTTCGAAGAACTCTCTTTCTGGCAGATGCTCATGAAAGGCGGGGCGACAGTTGCGCTCCTTATTACGATATCAGTTTTTTCATGGTGGATAATACTCGACAGGCTCATCCGCCTCTCGAAAATGAAGGTAAAAACAGAGGAATTCATGGAAAAAGTCAGGAATTTTTTTGAGGCGGGCGAGGAAGCCTCCATTGTGAACCTTTGCCGCGCAACACCCGGCCTTGTTTCAAACGTTGTGCTGGAGGCCTTAAAGAACAAAAAAAAGGACAGGGATAAAATAGAAAACGCGGTACAGCGGGTAATAAATAAAACTTCCGGGCAGATGCAGTCTGCGCTCGGGATGCTCGGAACTATCGGCAACGTCACGCCGTTTATCGGGCTTTTCGGGACAGTCATAGGCATCATAAGGGCTTTCCACGATCTTTCGTTATCGTCGGGCGGCGGGCCCGCTGTTGTGGCCAGCGGCATTGCCGAAGCGCTTGTGGCGACAGCCATGGGGCTCTTTGTGGCAGTGCCGGCCGTTATTTTTTACAATTATTTTGTGCGTGTGATCGACGGCATAGAAACCGACGCTGTAAATGCCGGCTCCCAGATGCTCGACATATTAGAGGACTGATATGCTTAAAAAAAGGGAAAGGGCAAGGCTCATCGCCGAGATAAATATAACTCCGCTCACCGATGTAATGCTGGTGCTGCTCGTGATATTCATGGTGACCACGCCTTTTATAATCCAGGGCAACATAAAAATAAACCTGCCGGCGGCCAAGGCCCCCTCGGATGAGGCCCTTGAGGACAACACCATTGTCGCAGTGACAAAGGAAGGCAAAACATATTTAAACGGCTCCGAGATGGCGGATGACGCCGCGCTCACAGCGGCTCTAAAGGCCGTGATGCTTAAAAATGACAACAAGCGCGTCATCATAGAGGGCGACAGGGAAACCATGCACGTGGAAATAGTAAGGGTCATGGGGCTGGCGAGGGACGCCGGA
>Ga0187852_1004076_pt1 | contig 10154 bp, 10 predicted proteins | sample June2016WEW_6_40_FD_134511 | JGI IMG/M metagenome (GOLD analysis project Ga0187852, IMG submission 134511) | Peatland microbial communities from SPRUCE experiment site at the Marcell Experimental Forest, Minnesota, USA - June2016WEW_6_40 | ecosystem: Environmental > Terrestrial > Soil > Wetlands...
AGAAAGCATGAAGTACCCGGGAGCGCGGGCATCCTGCCCGCAGAGTGCATGCAATTGCGGCGCGAAAGGCGGGCAGGATGCCCGCGCTCCCGGATATCTTCAGAGCAGTCAAAAGTCGAGAGTCGAAAGTTGCGGAGGCGAAGATCAAAAATCGAGAAATCACAAACATCTATCTCAAATGCCAAATTTCAAATTTGAGACCATTTGAATTTTGCCATTTGCGATTTGCCATTTGAAATCGCTTTATTCATTCGCGCGCGTTAGTCAGCTTTTCAACTTTTCGACTCTTGAACGTCTCGACCCCGCGACTCTTCAAACTGTCAACTGTCGACTGTCGACTTTTGACTGTCGACTCTCGACTCAACTCACCCCTCGCCCATCCACGCCCCGTAGGGTTTCAGCTTTTCAACGTTGTCGCACACCGCTTTGATGGCGGCGGTGATGGGCACGGCGAGGATCAGCCCAAACCCTCCCCACAGCCAAGCCCAGAACATCATCGCGAGGGTGACCGCCAAGGCATTCAGGTTCAGGCGATGTCCCACAAGTCGCGGAGTCAGGACATTCACGGCAATAAAGTGCGCCGCGGCGACCGTGGCCGCAAGGATCAGAAACGGCTTCACCGAGTCGTACTGCATCAGCGCGACCATCAGAGGAGGAACCAGCGCCAGCGCCACTCCGATGTAAGGGAGAAGGCCTACAAACGCCGCCAACAACCCTAACACCAAGGCGTATTGCAGGCGAAGATAGGCGAAGACCAGGCAGATCGGAACCGCCGTGATGAGAGCCACCAGAAGATTCCCCAACGCGAACTGGCGCAGCATCAGGCCGATGTAGTGAATGACATCCTCCGCCTGCTGCCGGTTCTGGCGCGGAAAGAGGTTCAGCGTGGCCGCCCATAAGTGGTCCTTGGAGTTCAGCATGAAGAAAACCAGGAAGGGTATGAACATCACGGTGACCGTGAAGGCGTAGACCGAGCCCACGCCGCGCAGCAAAAACTGCGTCCAGGGGGAATCCTGTTGCAGCCGCACGGTGGGCAGACTGCTGTCTGTCGAGGAGGGTATGATGGTGCGGGTACTCTGTTGAAAACTCTGCGCCGCCACATCCAGGTGGGCGGTGATTTGCCTGAGCTTGGCCGCCAGCCTGGGAGCATTATCGATAAAGTCCAGCGCCCGCCCATAAATCCCGTACACCGCCAGGTAGCTGATCGTGAGCATGAGCAGAACCATGACCAGCGAACTCAGCCAGCGCGGCATGCGCAGACGCTCCAGGAACCCTGCCCCCGGCTCGAGCACCGCGGCGATGAGGATCGAGAAAATCAGGGTGATGACAACTGAGCTGGCATAGTAGATGCACCCGCCCAGCACCGCGAGAGCGATAATCTTGGCGCTGATGGAAGCCCCGGAACTCTCGCCCCCGCGTTCGACTCTGATCTCCGGCATGAAAAGCACTCCCCAGAGTAATTCTAGCCTGTCGGGCCGCGAAACGCCAGTGAACAAACGCGCGTTTTCTGTTGACAGCAAAAAATCTTTGCGGTATAAGAAAGTATATTTATGCATCGAATGCATAAATATTCCGGTCGGCCGGAATGTGGGGTTTAGCAGACGTTGGATGTCACGACAAAATCTGGAACGAGCGCCCTGGCGCCGCCCGCCGCGAAAGCGGAAACCGCAGAGTTGAAAAGCGGGTTTGCGCTGCCCGTTCGGGCTGCCGTGCTGGGCGCCACAGGGTATGTCGGGCGTGAGCTTTTAACCCTCCTGGCGCGGCATCCTGACGCTAGCGTCGTGCGCATGATCTCCTCTACTTCCAGCGCCAGGAAGCCTTTCCCCATCGAGCAGGTCCATCCCGCGCTGCGTGGCCGTTTCGTGATTCCCTGCCTGCCCGTAGACCTGGAGGGTTCGGCCGGCTCCGCCCTGCTGGAGGCCATAGGGGCGCCGGAAGCGGACGTGGTATTCCTCGCCACCCCGCACGAAACATCCCGCGACGTCGCGCCCGTGCTTCTGGATGCCGGTTTACGCGTCATCGACCTGAGTGGTGCTTTCCGCCTCAAGGATGCTGCTGCTTATCCGCGCTGGTACGGCTTTGAGCACTACGCTTCGGAAGCGCTTGCCGAGGCGGTCTACGGCCTGCCGGAACTTAACCCGGCGGCCGTCCGGAGCGCCAGATTGCTCTCCAACCCTGGCTGTTATGCTACCTCCGTGATCCTCGCTCTCTCCCCTCTTCTGCGCTCCGAATGGGTGGATATATCCGCCGGCATCATTTCCGATTCGAAATCCGGCGCCAGTGGCGCAGGCCGTACTCCCAGCGGGAAGCTTCACTTCCCGGAGGTCAACGAGAATTGCCGGGCTTACGGCCTTTTCACCCACCGGCACGTCCCGGAAATGCTCCAGGCGCTCGACATCGGCGAGAAGGATTTCATTTTCACCCCTCACTTGTTGCCGGTTACGCGCGGCATTCTGAGCACGGTGTACGTCCGCCTCAACGCGCGACGGACCCCGGGCGAGGTGGCCGCCGTTTTCAAGGAATTCTACGGGCCTTCCCCTCTGGTCCGGGTTTACGAAGGCGGGGCTCTGCCTGAAATTCAGGCGGTGGCCAACACGCAATACGCAGATATCGGGTTCGCGCTCGATGAGGAGACGCGGCGGCTCATCATTGTTTCCGCCTTGGATAATCTGGGCAAAGGTGCGGCGGGGCAGGCGGTTCAGAACATGAACCTCATGTTCGGACTGCCGCAGGAATCAGGCCTGATATGAAGTTAGTCGTAAAAATCGGTGGAAAGGCGGCGGAGGACGCCAAGGGACGCCGGCGACTGGCCCGGCAAATCGTCGACCTCCAGCGCGCCGGCCACTCCGTGGTGGTTGTCCACGGCGGCGGCAGCACCCTTACTCGGACCCTTGACCGCTTGGGCATCCACACGGAGTTTTACCAGGGACTGCGCGTCACTGACGCCGCCACGCGCGACGTTGCCTTGATGGTTCTCGCCGGCATCGTGAATAAGCAGTGGGTAGGGGAATTCGCAGCCCTCGGCCAGGCGGCGCTGGGCATCACGGGCGGCGATGCGGGAATGGTCCGCGCAAGAAAGCTGTCTTTGGGATCGAACGGCCACAAGAAAGATCTGGGTTACGTCGGGCGGCCTTACAAGATCCGGACTGGCGTCCTCGAGATGGCCTTACGGGCTGGGATTGTTCCCGTGGTCGCCAGCCTGGGGTTGGGCGCGCGGGGAGAATTCCTGAACATCAATGCCGATGACCTGGCGGCCTGCCTCGCCGTAGCCCTCGAAGCTGATCGGCTCTTCTACCTTACTGAATCAGGCGGCGTCTGGGACGCGAACCGGCGCCTGCTGCCGCTGGTGAAACTCAGCGAAATTCCCGGCCTGATCAGGAAAGGCGTGGTGCGCGACGGCATGATTCCCAAACTGCGTTCGTGCGCCCGCCTGCTCCGCAAGAACGTTGGTGAAATTGACATTCTCGCGGCCGACGGCTCAAAGGACCTGCTCCGCGCCGTGAACCATGGGCAGCACGTCGGAACCAGGATCGTGAAGGTTGCCCCAATAAGGGTGTAGCGTCGGCCTTTAGGCCGGCATGTGCCGACTCTTTGCTTTGCTCAGGGCAGGCTCTGAAGGTCGGCGCTACTTCGAAGCTTGTTGATTGTGAAGAGCGTATGAACTTCGACGAGATTGCACGGCTCGAGAAGCAAGTCCTGATTCCCACCTACGACCGTTTGCCGATCCTAGCGGTGCGAGGCGAGGGCTGCTACCTGTACGATGACCGCGGAAAGAAGTATCTCGATTTCCTGGGAGGGCTGGCGGTAAATTCGCTTGGTTATGCTCACCCGGAAATCCTCGCCGCTCTCCGCGACGAATCCGAGACGCTTCTGCACACTTCCAATCTGCTTTATCACCCGCACCAAGCGCCGCTCGCGAAAAAACTCACTGCCTTGTCCGGAATGGACCGGGCCTTCTTTGCCAACTCCGGCACGGAAGCCATTGATGGAACGCTGAAGCTGGTTCGCGCCTACGCTCGCCGGCGCCAGGAGTCGTGCGAAATCCTGGCAGTCGAAAACTCTTTTCATGGAAGAACCTTCGGAGCTCTGTCCGCGACCTGGACCGAAAAATATCGCAAGCCGTTTGAGCCTCTCGTTCCGGGCATCCGGTTCATCCGCCTGAACGACGCGAAGCACCTGCGCAAAAGCTTCACGCCCCGCGTAGGAGCAGTGCTGCTGGAAGTGATCCAGGGCGAAGGCGGGGTGGTGGAGCTCAGCGAGGAATTCCTTAAGACCGCGGAAGAGCTTTGCCATGCGAATGGCGCCTTGTTAGTTTGCGACGAAATTCAGTGCGGCCTGGGGCGCACCGGCCGTTTCTTCGCCTTCAGCAAGTTCGGACTGCGGCCCGACATTGTGGTTGTGGCCAAGCCTCTTGCCGCAGGTTTACCCTTGGCTGCTATCCTGGCCCGCGAAGAAGTGGCGCAGGCATTCACTCCCGGCATGCACGGCACGACATTCGGTGGCGGGCCGCTCCAATGCCGCTTGGCTCTGAAGGTTCTCGAAATCCTGGAGCGCCCGGGTTTTCTCGAGCACGTCCGCGATGTCGGCGGCTATTTCCGCGCTCAACTCGAAGCGCTCCGGAGCGAATTCGCAGTCATCGAGCAAGTTCGCGGCGACGGCTTGATGTTGGCCGCCCAACTTTCCGTTCCCTGTAAGAATGTGGTCCGGCAAGCGCTCGAAGCGGGAGTGATTTTCAATTGCACCCAGGAAAAGGTCCTGCGCTTTCTTCCACCCCTGATCATCGAGCGCAGCCACGTGGACGAACTTATTGCGGCCCTGAAGCCGATCCTGGCCGCGTGCAGCGCCGGCCTTGAAGTTGGCACAGCACGTAGCACGAGCCAATAGTCTGATTGGGCGCTCTCGCCGTTGGGGGAAAGGGTGACGCGCAGCCGGCGCTTTCATCAGCCGGGGCGGGCCGGGTGAGGGGGTCGCGAGCCAGCGTCGGACCGGCACCGCAGGGGAGGTAGAAAGCATGGCATCGAGCTTGAGTATGGTTGAAAAACAAGAAAAGTTGAGTGTAACCGATCTGCTGGCGGACACGGACCTCTCGCCGGGCGACCTGAACCTGATCTTTGGGCTGGCGGAGCGTGTCAAAGCCGCGCCGCGCGCCTATTCTCAGGCGCTCTTGGGAAAACAACTGGCGATGATTTTTGAGAAGCCTTCCCTTCGCACCCGCGTCACTTTCGAAGTGGGCATGACCAGCCTGGGAGGTTTTGGCGTTTACTTGGACCACGCCAAGCCGCGCTTGGGCGAGCGCGAGGCGGTCAAGGATATTGCTCGCAATCTCGAGCGCTGGGTGGATGGGATTGTGGCGCGCACCTACTCGCACGAGTCGGTGCTGGAACTCGCGAACAACGCCTCGATTCCTGTCGTGAACGCGCTCACCGACCTCTTTCATCCCTGCCAGGCCTTAGCCGATCTCTTCACGCTGCGGGAAAAGATTGGAACCCTGTCGGGGCAGACGCTGGCCTTCGTGGGTGACGGCAACAACGTGTGCCACTCGCTAATGGTCACGGGCGCGAAGCTTGGCGTCTCGGTGCGCGCGGCTACGCCTCCGGGCTATGAACCCAAGGCCGAAGTAGTTGCCGAAGCGAAAGCACTGGGCGCGGCGACGGGGGCGACAGTCGAGGTTTTCAATAACCCGCTCGAGGCAGTGGCCGGAGCCCAGGCCGTCTACACCGACGTCTGGGCAAGCATGGGCCAGGAGCACGCCGTCCACCTCCGAGCGCAGGTGTTCGCACCTTACCGGGTCACCGATGAACTCTTGGACGCAGCCGCACCCTCTGCGCTGTTTATGCATTGCCTGCCCGCGCATCGCGGCCAGGAGGTTACCAATGAAGTGATCGATTCTCCGCGCTCGGTGGCTTTCGACCAAGCGGAAAACCGCCTGCACGTTCAAAAGGCTTTGTTGATTCTGCTGATGCAGGGCACGCGCGCCTGAGCTTTGAAATCTGAGATTTCAAATCTCGAATCAGTTCGCAGAGTCTGCTGAAGAAAGGTAAACGAAGAATTGAACATACGAAAAGCTGAATTGCGCGACGTGCCCGCGCTCTACAAACTGATCAAGCGCTACGTGGCCGAACAGGTCCTGCTTCCGCGTCCCCTGTCGAACCTCTACGAAGACATCTGGGAGTTCACAGTTGCGGAAGAAGACGGAGAGCTTCTCGGATGCGGCGCGCTCAAATTCTACAGCCAGGAGCTTGGTGAAATTCGTTCACTCTGTGTCGACGCGGCGCTCAAGTCCAAGGGCGTAGGCACGCTGCTCACCGAGGCCATCATGGACGAAGCCGAGCGCTGTGGCCTGAAAACAGTTTTCGCCCTCACAGTCGTCCCGGCCTTTTTTGAAAAATTAGGTTTCCAAAGAGCCACGCGCGAGACCTTCCCGGTCAAAGTCTTTCAGGATTGCCTGGGCTGCCCCAAGTACTCCTGCTGCGATGAGATTGCCGTAAGCTACCAATTGGCTTGGCGGCACGCGGAAGACCTCGAGACCTCCTTCGAGGAGATCCACGCGCCGGCGTAGCACGGCCGTAACGGCCGGCATGCCGATCAGGTCTTCGAGTTCCGATAAAAGAATCGAATCCTCTAACGATAGACTTCCCTCCGATGGCCGATCTTTACGACAACCACGAGCAGTTCTTGCGGCGCAACTTGATAGATGACCCGGTAATCGCCCACACGGATTCGATAATAGGGCTCCTCGGCTTGGAGTTTCTTGCCGCCAGCCGGATAAGGATTTTCCGCTAGGCGATCTATGCGCCGCTGCAGTCGTTTTTGGGTGGCTCTGTCGAAAGCCGCGAAATCTCGCAGGGCCCGCGGAGTGAACCGGATCGAGTAGGGCATGGAGGAGATGCTTTAAAGGCGTAAGTCCGACTTGATTTTTTCCCAGGGAATCAAGCGACCGGGCTTTTTCATAATCTGCCGGGCGTCTTCCAAATCCAGGCGGTCCTCGAGAGCCTCGAGCGTCCTCAGGTCCTCCACGGACACCACGGCAGCAACTTCCTTCCCGTTGCGTCGGATGACGGTCCGCTCGCCGCCAATGGCTGCCCGGTTGATCGCCTCTGCCAACTCAGCGCGCACATTTCTAGCGCTAACCTGTCGAGCCATCTTAGCCATCCCCTTCGCTTGGATTGTATAATCTTCTGGACCAAGCTGCAACGTTCGTTCGAATGGGGCGTTTGAGTGTTGAATACTCTCCTCCACTCAGGATCGCTGGAGGCATCCTTGCATCTGAAGAATCTCTTCCTCACCGTATCTCTCATCTTCGCGTCCGCGCTTGAAGCGCTGGCCGTCACTCCGGCGACCATGCGCCTGGACTATTACCACACCGGCAACGCCACTCAGGAACTGTTCAGCGTCGACCGCGTGGTGATCGAACCGCTCCCCTGGCCCGGGAATCCCGCCAAGCCAATCGACACGACCAATCGCGGCTTGTATTTCTTCGAGGTCAGGGATCTCGGCACCCAGCGCGTGCTTTATTCACGCGGCTTCTCCTCCATCTACGGCGAATGGGCGACCACGGATGAAGCAAAAAAGGCCAACCGCACTTTCCACGAATCGCTCCGCTTCCCCGCGCCGGAAGCTCCGGTTCAAATTATGGTGAAAAAACGCGACGCGCAAAACGCTTTCCGCGAAGTCTGGTCCACCACCGTCGATCCGCACGACAAGCACATCGATGCGTCCAAGCCTCCCTCACCCGGACGTGTGCTCACCCTGGAACAAAACGGCGACCCCGCAAATAAAGTGGATCTGCTGCTTCTGGGCGACGGCTATACGGCGGCCGAGCAGGATAAATGCGAAAAGGATGTGCGGCGCCTCGCCGAGGGTGTCTTCACCTTCTCGCCCTTCAAAGAGCGCCGCAAGGATTTCAACGTGTGGGCCATCTGCGCGCCTTCGCCTGACTCGGGCGTGTCAGATCCCTCCCGAGGCGAATACCGAAATACGCTCTTTGACTCCGAGTTCGATGTCTTTGGCACCGAGCGTTACGCCCTCTCGTTTGATAATCGCGCCATCCGCAGCATCGCGTCGTTCGCCCCTTATGATGTGATGGGAATTGTGATGAACTCGAAGGAGTACGGCAACGGAGGCATCTTTGGTCTTTACGCTACGGTCAGCATTGATTTCCCGGCGGCCATTCGGGTCTTCGCTCACGAGTTTGGCCACCACTTCGCCGACCTCGGCGATGAGTACTACTTCAACGCCAACGTCGCCTATGCGCCTGTCACTAACCCCGTCGAGCCGTGGGAGCCGAACATTACTGCCCTGCTCGACCCGAAGAATTTGAAGTGGAAAGCCTTGGTGCTTCCCGGAACGCCCATTCCCACACCCTGGCCGAAGGAGTGTTACGAGAGTAGTATCCGTGACGCGCCCCTCCACATTCAGCAGATGCGCGCCGATGGCGCCACCGCCGAGCAGATCGCCGCCTACCGCCGCCAGGCCCGCGAAACCACGGAGCATTGCCTCTCCGATGGTCCCTACGGCAACAAGGTAGGCGCATTCCAAGGCGCCATGTACGAAGACAAATACTACCGACCCCAGCAGCGCTGCATCATGATCTCCGGCGACACATTCTGCGCCGTCTGCCAGCACGCCATCGAGGAGATCATCGACCTCTACTCGCATCCGTGAGCATGAATAACCAGCCCTCTCCCCTGGAGAGTGGGTGAACTGGTGTCCCGCCGGTTGGTGGTGTGCTAAGATTGCGATAAGGAGGCGAGTGGAACCCAGCATGGCAGGAAAAGGCAAGAGTCGTACTAAACCTCATAATCAAATAGCTGAGGTGGACGAGGCCGCAATTCGACTGCATATCGAGCCTCTGGACGAAGGGGGATATGTAGCGACCAGCCCTGACGTTCCCGGCCTGGTCGCTGAAGGCCGAAGCATCACGGAAGCGGTCGAAATCGCCCAAGGACTGACCCGCAAAATTGTCGAATCCTGTATAGAACACGGAGACCCGCTCCCTCCATCATTGCGTGAATTGCGTAAACCACCGTTCGATCTGCTCATCCCCGTGGGCGTTCGCTGATGGGCCGCCTGGCGGGCTTCAGGTATCGCGAAGTTGCTCGTAGACTGCGCGCGTTCGGCTATGTCTTTGACCGCTCCGGTCCAGGCAGCCACGAAGTCTGGCGGAACCCAGCCACTGGCCGCAAAGTCACTTTACCCCACCACAGTCGAGATATGGCCGAGGGAACGCTCCGCGCGATTCTGCGCGAGGTTGGTATCAACCTTGAGGATTTTCTGAAGGCATGAACGCCGCGTCTGCGGCTCCTCGCTAAATCCCGGCATGGGGCCATGTGTCGCGCGGTGGCACGCTTTCGTCCGCATTCCACGGCGGCAGCTTCGCTGCCGCACTCCATGGTGCGAATCAAGCGTGGCGGAAGTTGAAGCGCGCTTGGGCGATGGGAGTGCCGAGAACTTCGATCTGGTTGAGATCACGGGTGCCGACGCCGAGTTGTTCCGCCAGGCGCAGGGTGCTGTCGCAGGTTTCGAACGGAGGAGTGCCGCGATCCGCCATGGGGTCGAAGCCCATGAGCGCGGTGCACACCGCATCGGTAGCCACACAGTTGGTGCCGGCGACCAGCAAGCCGGGTTGGACGTGGCGCACGTTGTCACACCACGGACCTTCCCCGCCCGCCATGCTGTGGATTCCGTCGATGACGGCCAGGTGCACGGGCCGCGCCGCCACGAGGTCCGCCACCACGCGCGGCACTCTGTAGCCCGGGTCTTTCGAGGCAAGGGCATTCAACGGCGGGGGTGCGCTCTTCGAGGGCAGGCGATTCCCCTCGTGGAAAGGACCGCGGCCGCCCAGCGGCGCAGGGCTCGGTTCATCCACGGGAGAGCCGTCGCCGTAGATCGTGCAGGGGGTGATGCCGAAGCAATTCTTCATCGAGAGGGTTACGCCGGCCGTCACGTGCTCTTTCAGCTTGGCCAGGGAGACGAAGACGTCGCAGTCTTCGTAGGAGTGGTTGAGGTCGTAGCCCTTGAACATCAGGCCGCCGCCGGGAACCCAGAAGCGCGAATACTTCCTGCCATAGCCTAGATAGTTGGTGTTTTCGAACTCGACGCGCGGCGCCGCGCCCAAGAAATCGCGCGGTTCCCAGTTGGCCTGAAGCATGAAT
>Ga0187852_1004080_pt1 | contig 10149 bp, 10 predicted proteins | sample June2016WEW_6_40_FD_134511 | JGI IMG/M metagenome (GOLD analysis project Ga0187852, IMG submission 134511) | Peatland microbial communities from SPRUCE experiment site at the Marcell Experimental Forest, Minnesota, USA - June2016WEW_6_40 | ecosystem: Environmental > Terrestrial > Soil > Wetlands...
CAATCATATCTTCAAGTCTGACGCCCAGCCCCGGTTCGCCATCCCGGCTTTCAATGGCCATGACATTTCCTGCTTCGAATGTTTGAGGGTATTTCAACGACCATAGCCTGTTGATGATTGGCGGTTCATAGAGAAACAGGCCGAGTCCATGTCCAATCTCGATCGTGAACACGCGATCCTCGTCATCGTAACCCCATGCGCTTGCGGGCTTGAACTTCTGGGCGGCGTCTGCGGTCGTAGCGCCCGGCTTAATCGCTTCGAGGATTGAATTCTGGTTATCCAATAGTTTCTTGTAGAGGTCTTTTTCCTTTTGGTTTGGTTTTCGCCCTGCGATAAACGTCCGATAGAGGCAGTCCTTATATCCCAAATAACCGAAGTTGGTAATATCGCCATAGACAATATCGCCTGGCTGAATGATTCTGTCTGTCATGGCAAGCCCGCGTTCAAAGGTGTTCGGCCCGCTGAAAAATGGCACGACCCCGCCGATCTCGGCGCCCGCTTCAATCATGGCCTGGTACCCGATCGCCGTCAGATCGATATCGCGCATGCCCGGTTTCATCGCTTCATAGAGTTTGCACCAGGCCCTGTCGGTAATCGCGGTGATCATCTTCAGACAGTTGATCTCATCTTCTGTCTTTACTTTCCTGGCTTCGAACAGGAGGGACTGGGCATCAAATGTCTGGATGCCCATCTCGCCTAATGCTCGAAGGGACGGGCCATCCAGCGCAGCGGTCCCCAATTTTTCGCCCTTCAAACCCTTCTCTTCCAGCTCCCGCACAATTTCAGAAGCAAATCGTTTCGCGGTTTCAGCTGCGGCATCGCTGCCGCACACTCCTCCCAGCGAGCAGCGGGCGATTCTCCAACTCTCCGGTTTAATCCAGGGCCACTCATGAATTTTTTCAAACCGGCCGGCATGCTCCCAGATAACGGGTTCATCTTCAGCGAAAAAGAGACAATATCTCAAACTCGGCATGAAAGCGTCGCCGGGCAACCCTGTCGCATAGCGGATATTATCCTCACGCTCCAGCAGGCAGGCGGCTACGCCATTTTTCTTCATGACCTCCCGTAACCTGTTGGCCCGTTCTTTCCTCATACGAGCGGTGTTAATGCGCTCCTGCCAGTCTTGCATCCCGGCGCCATAAGATAATTGAGAAGCGAATTCCACCATTTATGCAAACCTCCTTTCACCCATTCAGGTTTTGTGATCGGGGAAACTCTGCCGTTGCTTTCCGCCCGGCGATATGGGCTGTCACATCGCGGAACCGGCGCTGAAGCATCAGCACGAGCCCGATTAATCCGTTATTCAAGAATAGGACGGCGCCTATGAGAATCAGCGCGAAGACGATCGGTTCTAATTCATTGATGGGTCTCAAAAACTCCGAGAGGGTGTTGAGGACCAAGGCGCCGAGGATGGGTCCAAGAATATAGGTCCCTCCCCCCACTGCGACGTAGACGAGGTAGGTTGCCGATTGTGCGAGGGTAAACGAGGAGGGCTGTATGCTTCCAAGGTTGTAAGTGTACAAGACGCCTCCCATCCCGGCGAAAGTGGCGCCAATTACGAATGCCAATATTTTATATTTCATGATATTGATCCCCACATTTTCCGCCAGATCGTCTTCCAGGCAGATGCCGTTGCACACCAAACCCATAGGCGACCTGTTCAATCGATGCATCACAAGCATTCCGATGAGGACAAGAACCAAGGTTAAATAATAAAGGGAGACCTTTGATGCAAAACCGATTGCCAGAAGTCCGGGGATATCGATTCGGTTCGGCGGAGGCAGATTCATAATGCCGACTAACCCGCCAAAAGGATCGTCCCATGCGCCAAACACGACTCTGATCACTTCTCCCAGGGCCAGGGTGGCGACAATGAAGTAAATGCCCTTGATCCGAAGCGTGATATATCCGATGATCAAGGCGACAATCCCGGTCACCGTCATTGCAATCAGCAGGCTCCACCATGAGCCGATCCCATATCGTGCAACTAAGGCCGCGGAAAGATAACCCCCTATCGCAGCAAAACCGGCATGGCCCAGCGTGACCTGGCCGGTCGTCATGATAAACCAGCAACTGGCGGCGAATAGGGCATTGATCAACATGAAGGTGATAACGCCCAGGTGATAGGGGTTTCGAAACAAGACCGGGATCAGGAGTAGAAACACAAATACGAGTGTATAGAGAATTGCCCTTTTGCAATTCAGTGCATTCATGCTGCTCTGCCCATCAATCCTGTCCGTTTGAAAATGAGGACCAATAAGATGATCAAGAAAGGAAAGGTTGTCGCAGAATATCCCAAAAAGGTTTGCCCGTAGCTTTCGACAACGCCTAAAATCAGGCCTCCCAGCGCTGCCCCCGGAATGCTTCCCACTCCTCCCAGGATAATGATCGACAAGGATTTGATCAGCGTGGTCGTTCCCATCGTCGGTTCAACAAAAAACACCGGGGCCATGACGCCCCCGGCAACCCCTGCCAGGCCGCAACCCAGCCCGAATCCGATCGTCCCGACCTTGCCGACATCGATTCCAAGGGACATCGCGGCCTCCCGATCCTGTGCAACGGCCTGCATGGCCTTTCCCAGCTTTGTTCGATAGATGAGGACGTAGACGCCGACCACCAGAATCATACTGATGAGACCGGCTGCAATCCTTGAATCGCTGAGGTTGACGTTGAGGAAGGAAACGCTCCCTTGGAAGACTTCCTTCATCCCCCTGGGCTGGGCGCCGAATAAGAGCTGAGCGGCTGTCTGAAGCATCCACATCAGCCCAATTCCCACAATGACAGTCGCGACGACCCGTCCTTGGGCACGCCGGTAGAGAACCCGCTCAAAAAAGATGCCAATGGCTGCAACCACAACCACACTTGCCATCAAAGCCAAGAAGTAATTGACTTTCAGCAGACCGGTTACATAGAGGACTGCAAAAGCCCCCATCATGTAGAACTCGCCATGGGCGAGATTCACGACGTTCATGATGCTGAAAATGACTGTAAGCCCCAAGGCTAACAGGATGTAGGTGACGCCTAATTGCAATCCATAGACCAGGGGTTGGAGCAAGGTTTCAAAGGTCATAGAAACGAACCTCGTGCTTACCGGTCACGCGACAGAAATAAAACCGCTTTTCCAAGAGCCGGCAAAATTGTGAACCATTCAGGTCAATATTCAAAGAATCCCTTATTGGTTTTTCTGCCTAAGTATCCAGCGGCGACGTATTGCTTGAGTAGAAAATGGGGCCAAAAACGAGTCCCTAGAGTATCCTTAAAATGATTCAGTGCGTCGAGCGCCCAATCCAGTCCTTTCGCATCGGCCCAATGCAGAGGACCTCCTGCCCCGTTTTCATCGACAGGAAACCCCGTGCCGAGCACCAATGCCCTGTCTATATCCTCAGCCGTACCTATCTTTTCCTGAAGGCAGTAGATGGCTTCATTTACTTGCCGCAAAATCAACCTTTCTGCGGAATACTGCGTATCCTTGATCCCTGTCTCTCTTTGGATTCCTCTGATAATTTCGAAGAATTCATCATCAGTTTCTCCATCTACGTAAATGCCCTTTTTCGATTTCAAACCCAGTCGACCCGCCTTCAGTAGCCTTTCGAACAGCACAGGCACGGGAAATCTTTCCCCATAGGCCTCGTGCATTACAGGAAAAGAATGAACGCCTACGTCAATGCCGACCATATCATTCAAAGCGAGGGGACCCATTGGGAAACCGGCCCTTTTCACGGACTCGTCAATCTCCGTCGGCAATGCAGCTCCTTCCTGAGCGGCCAACATGGCTTCCCCCGCATAGGGCAATATGATTCGATTGACCAGGAAGCCCGGGCAATCCTTCGCTTCTATAGGAATCTTCTTTATGCTCTTTACGAATTCGATGGCTGCATCCGCCGTCTGACGAGAAGTCTGAAGCCCAGGAATGACCTCCGCCAATCTCATCGCCGGAACCGGGTTAAAAAAATGGAGCCCCAGGAATTTCGGGGGTCGAGAGACTCCCGCGGCCATTTGTGTGATCGAAAGAGTTGAGGTGTTCGAGGCAAAGAAAGTTTCAGGAGAACAAACGGCGCCCAGTTGTTTGAAAAGGTTTAACTTCAAGCTTAAGTCTTCGAAGACCGCCTCCAGGATCAATTCGGAATGTTTCAGATCCTCTATCTTGGTTGTAGCTTGGATCCTCCTTAAAATCGCCTCCTTTTCATTCAAAGGAAGCTTGCCTTTTTCAACGCTTTTTGAGAGGTTCTTTTCAATCTTTCCGACCCCGGCTTGAACAAAGGCCTCTGAAAGGTCCATAAGAACAACTTGAAATCCCGCCTGAGCTACGACCTGGGCAATACCGCTGCCCATTGCTCCTGCCCCTAAAACCCCAACCCGATGGATTTCCATCCTTTTCCTCTCCTCCGTGACTTCCCGTATGTCTATTTCGTCCTATTCCTTCTTCTCAATAAAGGCCAACAGCCGCTGGATCGCCTCCTCAGACATGAGGCTGACTGACGTCATTGCCGATTCGAAGGCCATTGCATGATCCAAAGGCATGTCCGCGCCTCGAAGAACTAACTCCATTGCCGGCCGGACGGCAGTTGGTCCGCTATTCAGGATCGAATCTGCCATTTCTATCCCACTTCGATCATAACCGCGTCCCCCTGGGAAAGGCCTCCGCAAATCGAAGCGACGCCGTAGCCTCCTCCCCTCCGTCTCAGTTCATACATAAGCGTCATGAGGATCCTTGCTCCGCTGGCCCCGACGGGATGCCCGATGGCGATGGCCCCTCCATTGACATTCAACCTTTCCCGTATTTGCTTCGTCTTGGTCTCGTCTCTATCTCCAAGAATCTTGCTGCTCACCAATGGAACTGCCGCAAAGGCTTCATTGATCTCAAACAGATCGATCTGACCAACGTTCATGCCGGCCTTGGAAAGAACCTTCTGAATGGCAATGCCCGGGTTGATGGCAATCATGGTGGGTTCCGTGGCAACACTCGCCGTCGCAACAATCTTTGCGATAGGCTTCAAGCCAAGCTTCTCGGCCCCTTCTGCCGAGACGATCAAGAGGGCTGCGGCCCCTGTATCGAGCCCCGGGCAATTCCCGGGCGTCACTGTGGGGCTGTCGTAAATGGTCCTAAGCTTGGCCAATTTCTCCAGCGTGGTGTCGGGCTTGGGGAAAGCATCTTCACTGAAAATGAGAGGATCGCCCTTTCTTTGCGGAATTTCGACGGGCGTCAGCTCTCCTCCTACTTGAAATTTCCCGGCCTTCTTCGCCTCCTGATATCTCATTTGGCTTCTGTAGGCCCACTCGTCCTGCTCTTCGCGGCCGATGCCATATTCCACTGCTGTTCTCCCGGCATTCGTCGACTCCGGCGGATAGCCGGGATGGCCTAGGGGCGACAGACAATCCCTGAAGACGATCGGGCCCAATCTCTGTCCCCAACGAAGTTCAGGGGGAGCAATCTGCGGAGTGCGGCTCATGTTCTCCGCCCCCACAGCCAGGATGACATCGCCTTCCCCGGATCTGATCGTTCGAAAGGCTAAGGCGGCGCCGGCCATGGAGGAACAGCAAGCCCTGTCTATCGTCAAAGATACCTGTGTGGGAGGGAGCCCGGCAAGGAGAGCGGCCTGGCGAGCACACACATTATTGTAAAGGGCAGCTTCTGCCATCTGAGTCATTCCATAGAAGATTTCGTCGATTTGGGCTCCTTTCGGACCTGATCGTTTTACAATCTCCCTGATTACGGTCGCCCCGAGTTCTATACTCGGGATGTCCCTTAAAGGACCGCCGAATGGGCTAAAAGGCGTCCTCACGCCTTCAACAATAAAAACATCTTTCAGCATCTTTCAATTCTCCTTTCTCGATTGCAATTACTCTCTGTTCACTCGGAAGCCTTTGGCTTCAGACTGTCCAGAAAGGTTCGGCTGATGATCTCAGCCAACTCCCCAGCGTTCTCCTGATGGCTATAGTCAAACCAATAGGGCACCCAAAACACCATGCCTATCCACGTGAAGGATAGAAAAGACTCTCTGAATTCTTGGGCTCTGCCTGTCCGTTGAAGTTCTCTGATCGAATCGCGGACAAGCTCATACGATCTTCTCCAGAACCGTAATATTTCATTCCGATGTTCCTCGTCGAGTCTATGGATCTCATGAACGAGCGTCCAATTAGCCGGGCTTGAGGTATTCAACAGGGTAAATTCACGTAAGAAGCAGGCAACCCGATCTGCCGGATCGGGCACTTTTTCCGCAATTTCCAAAATCGGCAGAAATTTGTTACGCGAAAAGTCCAACTGAATCTCGTACAGGAGGTTTTCTTTGCTGGTACAGTAATAATAGAGGTTCGCTTTACTCATGCCAACGGCATCAGCGATCATAGACATAGATGTCGCATCGTATCCCTTTTCCAAAAAAAGGCTCAAAGCTTTTTGGTAGATTTCGTCCCGACGATTCAAATTCTTGTCCCTTTCACCGTTCTTCTTTTTTTCTGTTCGGAGAATCCTCAGATTCATAATCCCTCAAGAATTTTATCTACCGGTCGGTCAGGTTTTTTTATACTCCTTTCCTCTATTCTTTGTCAAGGACAAAATTCGATTGGGGTTGACCGGTTCCGCCTTGGAGATCCGTCTCACGCTCTTCATGCCGCAGATGCCCGGAACAATCAGTTGTAGAGGGTATCCATGCTGCTTTGGCGGGGGTTCCCCTCATGCTCCAGGCAAGGAAGACGTCAAAGGCGACCCCTTCCCGGGGCGCATTGCCGATCGCCCATGCGGAGCCTCCAAAAAGATCGAGGCTCATTGCCTGGATTTGGGAGGGCCGGCCGGCGCGTGCACTCCATGATGCCGGCGAAACGCTTGCACTCCTTGGGTGACCGAATCATACATATGATCTGCGCCGATGGCTTCTTCCACCCCCATTCGCCGCAGCATCTCCCGCACGGAATCCCGCACCCGGGCCAGGCAAAGGGTGATATCGGCGCCTGCCAATTCGGCCTGGAGCTTTACTATCATATCAGCCGCCGTGGTATCCACAAAATTGATGGTCTCATAATCCATCAACACCTCCTGCACCGGCTTTGTCGCATCGCGGATGGCGTGTTTGACCTGCACGGCGCAATAGGCGGCGTTGGCAAAAAACAGGTCGCCGTCGAGCCGGAAGATCAGCAGGCCGGGAATCGTCCTGGCCTCGGGGCGCCGCCGAATGTTGCGGTACACATCCTGCCCCGGCGTTTTGCCGAGCACCGCAGTCGAAGGATGGCTGGCCCGATAGATCAAGCCCACCAGGGACAACACAACCCCCAGCGCCACACCCGGAAGTACGCCGAGTATGAGCACCCCGAGGAAAGCCGCCAGGGCAAAGCTTAATTCCAGCTTGCTGATAGCGCCCAGTCGCTGAAAATAACCGAAATCCAGCATCCGAATCATGGCCCCGACTACGACGGCGCCCAGGACGGCATCAGGCATATTTTTAAAAAGCGGCATCAGGACCAGCAAAGTGAGGGCTATAAAGACGGCATGGAACAGCCCCGCCATTTGGGTCTTGCCGCCGGTGCCCATGCTCACGGCGGATTGCGACAGGCTGCCGGCCACTACGAAGCCGGAACTGAGGCTCGAGCCAAGGTTGGCCATGCCGAGACCCACCAATTCCTGATTGGGATCGATTTCCCCACCCGTTGCCAGGGCCGCGGTTTTGGCCGCTCCAAGTGATTCTGAGTAGCTGAGCAGCACGATGGCCAAAGCCCCCTGGATGAGAATGGAGAGGTGCGAGGGAGGCAGGCGCGGAATACCGACGGGTGGGAAATTTGTGGCAACGACGCCCACAATGGCTACCCCTCGCTGGTGCAGGTGAAAAACGGCGACCGTCAGAATGGCGCCCATGACGGTGGTTAAGGCTGCGGGAAATTTTGGCAGAAAGTGCGCCAGAGTTAACAGCGCGAGGAGGCTGACCAATCCGACCGCCAGGGTCAAAAGATGGGTATTCGGCAGCTCCAGGGAGAGGGCCCAGAGCCGCTGAAAAAAATCGCCGCCGACGCTTTTCACCCCGCACATCTTGGGCAACTGGGTCATAATGGTGACCAGGGCCAGACCTTGAATAAAACCCTTCGCCACCGGTTGCGCGATGAAGTTGGCCAGCCAGCCCATGCGTAAGATGCCGAAACCCAGAAAAAATATTCCCACGAGCAAGGCCAGCGCCGAGGTCAGGGCCTGATAATCGGGGGCGCCTTGCGCCGCCAGAAGGCCCACGGTGTGCGCTGACAACAGGGCTGTGGCAGAATCCGGTCCAACGACCAGCGACCGGGACGTGCCGAAGACTGCGTAGCCGATGAGCGCCAATGGCACAGCATACAGACCGATCACGGGCTTTACGCCGGCGATGCCCGCATAGGCCAGGGCGGTAGGCGCCATTACCGCCCAAACGGTGAATCCGGCGATGAGATCATTTCGCAGCCAGCCTACACGGTAGTGGGAGATCCAGGTCAATAGAGGGACGAATTTGTTGAGCGGATAGGAATGCTTCCTATGGTTGGTCCGCGTCTCGATGGCAATCACCTGTCCGAACTATAGGGCATGCTTGAGATCCCGCACAAAACCTTATACGACATACCTCATCCTGTTTCCACTTGTGCAGGCGACACTCCTTGCACGTGCAGCCGACACCCAAATATGCCACGCTCGCATGCTCCCCTGTCTGCTCTCATCGTACGATTGATCGCCTTTTAGATGACTCGGCGAGCGCCTTCCTTCTGAGTCGATCCATGTGGCCGATCTCGAATCCGCTGTTGCTGAAAGCCTTAAATGATCCCCCCTACGCGCGGATCTCGTTGCTCGCCTTCGCCTTGCTGCGATGCTCGGGAATCTTTTTCAAGGCATCGCCCATTTCCTCCGCCGCAAGCCGCAGTTCGTAGTTCTTTTGCAGGTTCATCCAGATTTCCGGCCCCGTGCCAAACCACTTGCCGAGGCGCAAGGCCGTGTCGCCAGAAATCCCGCGCTTGCCGGCAATGATCTGTGTGAGCCGGTTCGTCGGCACGCCCAATTCTTTCGCGAGCTCGTTCGCGCTCATGCCGAGGGCCTTCAATTCATCGGCCAGGTGCTCCCCTGGATGGATGAGAATTCGTGCCATTGTTTTACCTCCTCCTCATGATAGTCCACAATTTCCACTTGTCGCGGAAACTGACAATCATGCAAGATCCTATCATATTATACGTTATACGTCCAGTGTCTTATTGCAGGCCCTTTCCCTCAAGTTTTTCCATCCTTGCCACTGACGCGCGCCATAACGAAAGCGAGGATTCCCGACGTAAAGGCGCTCAAAGCAATATTCCTTCGGACTCCATTCCGCGAAAGCAGGCATATTCTTGCGCGCCAAACTTCCCGTGTTCCTCGTTATAGCGGCAGAGCGCTGCGGCACTCTCCGGATAAGCTGACCGGCTCGGCTATTATTGGGGCTAGCGTCGCCCCCTCCATGAGCAAGCTCACGGGCCTTCCCCTCAAACAAAAGCCTTGTTGGCGTTTGTTGCTCACTCTCGCAGCCTTCGCGACTGCGCTGCCCCTGGCGCTCTTTTGATGCTCCTCTCCGGCTTTCTTGAGCGCTGAGTCGACAAACTGGCTGCTGCCGAGAATACGCCCGTCGCGGGAAACGCGGGGGTCGGACTTTTTCAGGTTCCTCCATCCGCGAACCAAACCTCCTCCGCCGAGATCGGACAATGCCCGCTCTTAAAGGGGTGAGATGGGTATAGCGAACCAGTTCGAGGAAATAGGGTTCCTTTTCACAGAGAAAGGACTTATAGCGGTCTTGGCACAGACGGCCGCGACGTTTATGGCGCCTGTTGCACTGCCGGGCATATCCGGTAAGCAGTCTTCTCATTACTGCGGATAAAGGCGTCGTCCCCATTGCCACGCCTTTCGTCCTTGCTTGCTCCTTTTGGATGCTCTATACTGTGTCTGTGAACCGGAAGCGGAGAGAAGAATTAGGGAAGGGCTCCTTTGATATGGCAAAATATCTCCTGACCACAACGGCGGTCGGCTCGTTTCTGACAAGCAATCTGAAGGTGGTTGCCGCCCTGATCGCTTGTGCTGCGTCCTTTACCCTGATTCTGATAGCCCATTAAATGAGGTAAAGGAGGCGGCCGATGCGCGCCATGAAAGAAATAATTGAAGACGCGGAATCTCTGCCTGTTGAA
>Ga0187852_1004082_pt1 | contig 10144 bp, 7 predicted proteins | sample June2016WEW_6_40_FD_134511 | JGI IMG/M metagenome (GOLD analysis project Ga0187852, IMG submission 134511) | Peatland microbial communities from SPRUCE experiment site at the Marcell Experimental Forest, Minnesota, USA - June2016WEW_6_40 | ecosystem: Environmental > Terrestrial > Soil > Wetlands...
GCATGCCTGCGGTCGTATGCTTCACGGAGAGCCGGATGCGGGAAACCTGCACGTCCGGTTCGAAGAGGGGAGAGTGGATCGCCCATCATTGGGTCGTCCTCTCTCCTACTCTACCGGCTGTTCCTCCGAGATCCGCAGAGGAGGGCAAAAGACGCCCACCTCTGCGCTACTCTCTGTTTAGAACTTGGGGATCAAAAAACCGGTGTGGCGGCGGTGCTCCTTGAACTCTTCGCCGAACTGTGCGGCCAGAACGGACTCCTCTTTCGTCCCCTTGATCCAGTAGGCAAGGACAATTGCAGCGAGACCTGCAACGCATCGCCACTCGTCCATAACTAAGGTTCCGCCGATGGCAGCGAGAATGATTCCGGAATAAATCGGATGCCGGAAGTGAGCGTAGGGGCCGGTCCGAATGAGCTTGTGATCCTCCTTGAGGGTGATTCTACCGCTCCAATACTGCCCCAGGTGCCAGCGGGCCCAGATGGCGAGAACGATTCCAATCCAAGTGAGAGCGACGCCCGTTAGCGAGATCGCGTAGGTACGATGGAAAACACGCTCACCAAGCACGCCGATGCCCATGAAGCCCCCGAACAGCAAGGCGAAGCCGGTGATTTCCAAAAGGAGGTGGCGGGCGCGCGCGACAAAGGACTCTGTACTCACAGTCCTGCGCGTCTTCAACGCGCCCAGGGCCCAATAGACGCAAAAGACGATCCAAGGTCCTTCGATGAGATAATGCCAAATCAATTTGACTCAGTCCCTCTCCGGAGACCTTCACCCATCTATGTCAAAAACAACGCCTCGAGGTTCTGAAAGCCCGAAGCCCGCCACTGCCGGAGCCGTTTGCGGCCTTCTTCGATCAACCCGACGACGCTCTCTTTTTCCAGCTTATCAGGAGAGGCCGTTTGCCACAACGGGTCGAGCCAGCGCGCGGCCGGAACATCCGTCTTGAGCGTGTTATGGTCCAACGCAGCCAGGGCGGCTGCTGTCCCGAAAGCGTAACGCGCCGGCTTGATGCCCTGCTCGAGCGCCGCGCGCAGGGTGCCCACCAGGCGGTCGTCCCATCCCAGTTTGCGCCGCGGATCGCGTCCGACCCTTTCGACGGTGTCGTTAAGGAAAGGATTAACCATACGTGCGAGCAGGTCATCCGCGTATTCGCGATAGCCTTCGCGGGTGAAGAGTCGGCCCTGGCCCGCGTGCTTGCGCACCAAGGCTTCTCCGGATTCTTGTATGAAGGCGGTGCGGAGGAACGAAAGGATATCAGGGTATTTGTTGAGATCGGCAATGCGCTCCACGCCGCGCAAGGCGCCGAGGTAGGCGGCGAGCGCATGCGTGGAATTGTGCCCGTAGAGCTTGGCCTCTTCGAAAGGCAACAAGTCGTCCTTCTCTTCAAACACGTTTATGCCGCGCTCGAAGGGAGGCTCATCGCCGCTCGGTGAGAATCGAATCCGTGAAATCAGGATCCGGTTAAACGCTTCGACAAGAAAGGCACGCTGTCCGCCGGGAGTTACGGTGGCCAGGCCTTGCATCCGTATTTCCTCCGGGTTGGAGACAACGCCGCTCATCTTTCCGATCACCGTGTTCAGGAATCGACCACGGCTTGAGACACGCGCTCTCTCGTCTTCCGGAATCTCCTCCAGGACTTTCGCTCCCAGGATTTCCGCCGCGTGATTGTGATTTTCAGCGGCGTAAACGATCGCCGGCCGGCCTTTCATAGCGGCTTTGCGCCGCAGGCCCTCGGCCAGGAGCTGATGAATACTGCCGGGCCCTGGCGAGGCGTAGAATTCCACGCTGGGGACCGCGGTAGCAATTTCCGCCGCCTCCGCGATCGCTTCCACCAGACGGTCCTGGCCATTCCGAGAGCCGGGATCTTCGATTTCAATGCGTCCAATCTCCACGCGCTCGATGCGGTCCGAGTGGGCAATGTTTATCGAGAACCGGCCTCCCGCTTTCCGCACCGCGTCCACGAGTTCAGGCGCGACTTCCGCAACCACCAGCCGGCCGAAACTCCCGGACCGGAAAGCTTCGTAGAGAAAAAGGCCCGCTTGGATCGGCCCGAAGCCGAAGCCAACGAAGGTGCGTAGTGGGAAGGGCTTAGGGGCTAGGGGCTGGGGACTAGGGTTGCCCTGAACGAGTCGAGAGTCGAAAGTTGAAAGTCCAAAGTCCTCCGATTCTGCCCCGTGTCTTCTGACTCCTGGCTTCTGCTCGTCACTTGTCACTCGTCACTCGTCACTGCTTTAAGTACTCCGCCTCGTCCTTGGCGCTCCAAGAGGCCACAGCCCTGATTTCACCGCTGCGCCGGTGTGGGTAAACCACCGCTTTGCCATCGATCTCCTGGGCCTTGATCATTCTCAAAAACTCGATAGCGTGTTCCAAGTCGCCAATGCGAGTAATGTGGCGTTCGGCGTTGATTTCACCCTTCGCCATCAATTCCAAAGTCCGAGCGATGTCCCAGGGAGAGCCTCCGCTGGAACCCGTGACGTTGATTTCCTTGTAATGGATGATTCCTGTATCGAAGCCGATAATGTCTTCGCCTTTTTTCAGGCCACCGAACAGGTCCAGGACAGCGCCGCGCCCGACCAGGTTCAGAGCGTTTTCTATCGCCTGCTTTGAGCCTACGGCAACGATGACATCGTCGGCTCCGCGGTAGTCCGTGAGTTCGTTTACGATCTTGCGCAAATCCGTTGATGCCGGGTTGACGACCTGAAGGTCAACTCCGAGTTTGGCGGCGCGCGAACCGAACAGCATTCTCACCAACTCCAAACGTGCCTCAACGAGGTCGGCCACCGCGAGGGCGCGCGGTTGATGGCTGAGCGCAACGTCCACATGCATCCGTCCCATCGAACCTGCGCCGACCACAACGGTTACGCCGCCCGGCTTCAGCCCTTTAACGACCTGTCGTGGCCCCGCCGGTGCCTGCTGCACCAGATGCACGTGATGATCTTGAGCGGAGACGCAGCAAGACACCGGCTCGCTGAGTGCCGCATGTGCGAAGGGGAAAGAGGGGCTCGGCACGGGGAGAAGACAGCCCGCAGCCACCGCCTCTTCCAGGATGAGGATATACTCCGCGAGGTGTCCCGGCAGCGTGTAGCCGACGGCGACCTTGGCGACGCCTCGACCCCCGTCTCGATAACGCTCCCGGTAATTGATGGGGGGGTGATCGACGGCGGGCTGAACGACATATCGCTCGCCCGGGTGGTATCGATTCGTCAATTCCTGGCCCACCTCGACGAGCGTTACGCAACCTTCGTCGCCAAGAATCAGCGGAAAGCGCGCGAGATCCCAGCCGTACACCTGCGCGTGCGCCGGGCCCTGCTCGACGAGCTTGATGAGGGATGTGCAAATCCCCGCCGCATCCACCCGGGCCAGCATTTGACGCGGTCCGGGACGAGGAACCGGCACTCGCCGCACTCGCAGGTGAGCGAAGCCGCTCCCATCGAGAACCAGGGCGCGCATTTCAGAGGGAATGGGCAGGGTCATGTGGCCTCACGCAGAAACTAGAAGGCAGAAAGCAGAAGGCAGGATCGCACTCATCGATCGCTACCGCGCTTGAAGCGCAAGCAAATCTCAGATTCCAGATTCCAGATCTGAAACCGTCGCAGTCAGCGCTCCGGCTCAACACCAGGCGCGCAAACGAGAATCGAAGAGGAGCTCATCAGTTCATTCATCAGGCGGGCAACATCGACGGGCTCGGCTGCTATAGAGGCCATCTGCCCATCTGCCTATCTACTGCCCATCTGCCTACCTGCCGATCTGCCCAGCCTAATCGTAATACTCCAATCCCAAGTGAGTGATCAGTTCTTCGCCGCGCAGGTGCCGGAGTGTGTTTTTAAGTTTCATAAGTTGAATAAAGACATCATGTTCAGGGTAAACACTGGTATGGCACATGGGGCTCTTGAAGTAGAAGGACAGCCATTCCTGGATTCCCATCTTCGCCAGGCTCGGGCAGCGTTGTGCGAGATCCATGAAAAGAACAAGGTCCAAGGCCATGGGAGCGGCAAGAATCGAATCCCGGAAGAGGCAGTTCACCTTGATCTGCATTGGGTAGCCGAGCCAGCCGAAGATATCAAGGTTATCCCAGCTTTCTTTGTTATCGCCCCGCGGCGGGTAGTACTCGATCCGCACTTTGTGGAAGTAATTCTCGTACAGTTGGGGATAGAGATCCGGCTGAATGATGTACTCGAGCACCGAAAGCTTGCTTTCTTCCTTGCTGCGGAAAGCTTCGGGATCGTCCAGCACCTCACCGTCGCGGTTGCCCAGAATGTTGGTTGAAAACCATCCCTTCAACCCCAGCAGCTTTGCCTTGATGCCGGGCGCCAGAAGGGTCTTCATGAAGGTTTGCCCAGACTTGAAGTCTTTGCCACAGACAGGCACTTTCTTTTGCAACGCCAAGGCAGTCAGAGCAGGAATATCCGTGGTGATGTGGGGCGCGCCGTTGGCGTGCGGAACGCCCAGCTTCAATGCCGCGTAAGCATAAATCATGCTGGGAGAGATGTCGGGACTGTTCGTTTTCAGGCCTTCCTCAAAAGTCTCGAGCGTGTCATGAACGGGATGGGGCTTCGAGAAAACTTCCGTCGAGCCGCACCAGATCATCATCAGCCGATCAGCGCGGGATTGCTTCTTAAACCCCTCGATATCCTTCATCACTTGCTCGGCAAGGTCCATCTTCGTCTTGCCGGTCTTCACGTTGTTCGGATGAAGCCGCTTCACCCACTTCTGCTCGAACGCGGCAGGCATGGGCCGCAATTCCTGAAGAAAATCCTTCAACTGTTCGACGTGGCCTTTATCCAATACGCCGGCTTTACTGGCAGCTTCATAAGCAGTGTCCGTGAAAAGGTCCCAGCCGCCAAAAACTAGATCGTCGAGATTAGCCAATGGCACGAACTCTTTGATCAACGGAATCCACTTCTCGGTCCGCTTTCCCAGGCGTATCGTACCCATCTGAGTGAGCGACCCAATCGGCAACGCTATCTTCTTGCGCACCGCTTCGACACCGGCGATCATGGTCGTCGCCACCGCTCCCATGCCAACCGTAAGAACCCCCAACTTCCCCTTTGGTTTCGTTATCGCAATCTCTTTTTTTGCCACTTTGCTCGTCCTCCGCCTCTCAATTAGATAATTAATTCGTCAAACCAAACGGGTTATATTCCGCCAACAAGGGCGAAATTGCAAGCAGATAGCGCGGCGTAGGTTGTTTCGTATCGAAGGCGGGCGAACTGCGGAGATTCTTCGCTCCGCTCAGAATGACATAGGACCCTCGGACTGCGTTCATCCTCGGTTATTTTATTTTGATTCCTGACTCCTGACTTCTTACTCCTTACTCAAGTGCTCGAACCGCATTCGGGCGTCGGCAATCGTCGGCCGGCCTTCAAGATCGACGAAGCCTGGCTGGCCCTGTGCGACCAGCCGTTGGTGGGCGAGCAGCAGCGTGGTGCTTTCCCGGAACCAGGGCTCAAAATCCGGGTCAAGCGCGAAGGGGTCGAGGATGGGCTTAGCCTCAGGCGTATTGTGTTCGGTACCATTGAAGACGGGCCACCAGCGGCGCCGCGCCGTCGAGACGATTTCCGCCAGACGCTCGCGTGTGTTGCGATGTGGAATGACCTCGACGGCGTAAAAGCCCGCCGCCTCTAGTCGATCAAGAAGCGCCTCGACATCTTTTTCGCCGGAAGTGATGGGATTCCCGAGGATTGGATAAGTGGGGATGGATCCAAAAGCCAGGAAGATCCTGCGCAGTTCTGCAACCGAGACGAACGCCTCTTCGTACTCGCGCACGAAGCACGGAGCGCCCGCCTTTAGAAGTTTGGCGCGCAGAAAGATCTGGAGAGCGGCATCGTCGGCGCCAGGCGTCGGCGCCGCGCCACAACATTTCGTGATGGCCTCAGCGAGAGGTACTCCCTCGGTTGCGGCCCACTGGCGCAAGCTCGATAGAGTGGCCCATGCCACGTGTCGCTCCGTGGCATTACCGCGCGGCGTCAAGCTCCGCACAGACTCCCAGGTGGGGCCTTCGGCATGCATGCGCTCCTCGAAGAGCGCGCCGACCTTTGCGGTGATCTCGCGATTCCGGCGCTCGAGGGCCGCCCTCATGCGCGCCAGACTCTGCATTTCCGTTGAGGAATCTGGCGGAGTCCTGGTCACACCCTTACCGCAGAGATAGACACGGCCAGGATTGTCAGGGTCATTCAGCAGCACTCCTTGCGCCTCGGCGTCGCGATCCATGGCTACGGCCTCGAGCGAAAACGCCGCAGCAACACCGGCTATCTCGCAGGCGCGGCGGAACTCCTCGTGACCTGCAATGGTGTAGTGATCGTTGATGCCGAGTACCGCCAGGCCTTCCCGCGCTGCCTGCCACACGGCTTCCGTCGGCGAGCGAAAAACGCTGAACGATTCGCTGGTGTGAATGTGACAGTTGGTGCCGCGCTTTGTTCTGGGGCCGAGTTGGGCGCACAATTCGTTGAGCGCGCGCAGGCGCTGTTCCAGTCCTCCCTGATAAAGCTGCGTCTCGAGCTGGGCCGTATCTTGCAATGGTAAGCTGCTCATCGAACCATCACCTGCCCGCTGTCCACCACCAGCGTCTGGCCGGTAATGCAACGCGCGGCGTCGGAGCACAGGAAGACGATGGCGGCATTAACGTCATCATGCTTGATGTCACGCTTAAGCGCAGTCAGCGAAACGTAGTAGGGGATGACTTCTTCGGGCTTAATCCCCTTTTTGCGCGCGGCGGTTTTGATGTACTCCGGGTTCCAGATCTTGGACCCTTCGAAGACATTGCCAGGGGCTACGCCGTTGACACGGATGCCGTCGGCCCCCAATTCGAGCGCCCAGCCGCGCATCAAGTGCAGCTCGCCGGCCTTCGTTGCGTTGTAGGCGGAATTGGCCTTCGAAGCGTCCAAGCCGCTTTTCGACGAAAGCATGATCATGGCGCCGCCATCGCCCTGCGCGCGCATGATGCGAGCCGCTTCCCGCGCCACCAAAAAATAGCCGGTGAGATTGATTTCCAGGGCTTGGCGCCACTTATCCACCGGCATCTCGACCAACTCGTAAGCAGGGGCGACGCCCGCCGCGCAAACCACGATGTCCAGGCCGCCCCAGTGGCGCAAGAGCGTGTCAAAGGCGCGGGCCACAGAGTTTTCGTCGGTAACATCCATGTGCACGGGGAGGGCGCGTGTGGTGTCCGCCGAGGCAGCGGCCGCTTCTTCTGTGCCTGGATCGTCGACATCGCAGAAGGCCACCGCCGCGCCCGCTTTTACCAGACCCTGGGCAATGCCGCGGCCCAGGCCGGATGCCGCGCCCGTAACCAATGCGACTTTACGGGCCAGGGGAGCCGCAGCAGCGTCAAACAGAGCCGCGCGGTAGTGTTCCACTTCCCAATTGATAATGAACTCGGCAAACGCCGGGGCGAGGTTGTGCGGGCCGCCGCGCCCCATTGCCATACGTGTAATCTTGGCAGCGGCAACGCCCAACGCCTCTGCGGCATCGAGCTTTGCGGCGTTGTCAGCAAGCAGGAAGGTCCCCACGTTTCGAAGGATGGCCACGCGGGGCGGAGCCAGCTCGTTCAATGCGGGTTTCAGCTTCGACGCCACTTCGTCGATCGAATCGCCCACAATCGCGCGCGCTCCGTTGTAAACGATATGGTCGGGCGTCAGCGAACCGGCAGCCAACGTCTCCGCCCTTTCGTCACACGCGACGCCGGCCAGTTCCGCGTCATCTGTTAAGCGGATGAAAGGCGTGCTTCCTCGCGCCTCCTTCCACGCGCGGCGCAAAGTCACCATCGCCTTGCGCATCGCCGAGGAATCCAAGCTCGCGGGCGAACCGGGTGGCGGAGCTTGCGGCGTGAAGTAGCGTTGGCAACGCGCCACCCATTCGTTATGGAGCGCCACGCAGGCCTGCGCCTCGGGAGCCGAGACGAGAAGGCCATGGTTTTCCATGAAGAGCACATCTGGGCGCTGGTGATGCTCCTTGTCGTAGGCCTCTGCCGCCGCCTTGATGGTATTGGCGAGGCGCCAGCCGGGATCGGTGTAAGGCACCCAGAGCGGCGGGAGTTCGCCTGCCGGTGTAATTTCCCTTAATGCGCTCAGTCCGGGCCCGCAATTCAAAGCGTTGGCAGCCACGGGGTGAGTGTGGATGACCACGCGCCCGAGCATGGCGTGGAGCGCCGACTCAACCGAGGGCCGCCCCACGGCGCCAATGACCGCGGAGGAGAGGTGCTGAAGCACGAGCGCTTCGCGGGGGCTCGACTCCAGCGCGGCGAGGTCGGTGCGATCGAATATGCTCAGCACTCCCGCCGTATCCAGTTCGACCCAGCCGGCGGTCTCACTCATCGATGTCAGCGCCGTGCCGCTGGCCTTGATGGCCATCCTGCGCCCGTCCTGGGATTTCACGGAAGTATTGCCGCCGCCCGCCTGAACATAGTCGAGATTCGCGCCCACAGCGTGCGAGATAGCAATTAATTGCGCCAGAGATTCCTTGTCCATGTTGATTGTCTCTGTAGGATCGCAGTCATTCCGAGGCCCCATCATTTGGGGCCGAACAATCCCCGCAGCTGCTTATTCGCAGTCAATGACTGTCTTGATTCCTTGTCCCGCCTCGACCACGGCGTAGGCCTTCACCATATCCTGAAGCTTGAACCGGTGGGTGAGAAAGCGGTCCCAGGGCAAGTCGTCGCGGGAGACCATCTCGAGCGCCTGGTGGTAATGCTGGAGGTTCGAAGCAAAGCAGCCAAAGACGGAGATTTCGTTGTAATGAATGAGATTGGCGTCAAGGTCCAGAACCGGGTTGTCCTTGGGCACGCCGGCAAAGAATGAAACTCGCGCTTTTTTGCGAACCAGCTTGAGGGCGTCGGCCTGGGCGGCCTTGACGGAACAGGCGACGATGGCGAGATCGAATTTCTCTCCCGCGCCAGCCGCCGTGATTTTATCCAGCGCGTTCCCGCCTGACGTGTTCACCGGTTGGCCCACACCGAACTCGCTCACATAATCCAGACGTTCCTGCGAGACGTCTGATACCAGCACCGGGGCACAGCCTCGCGCTTTCAGAATGCTGGCGTGCATCAAACCGATCGGTCCGGCCCCGAACACCACGGCTCGATCCCCCGGTTGGGGCGACAGGTACTCCTGGCCATTCAGGACGCAGGAAAGGGGTTCGATAAGCGCTGCGCGCTCGACAGACATGGAATTGGGGATTGGAATCACGTTGCCCTGAGCTACCGCCGCGGCGGGAATCTTGACGTACTCGGCGAATCCTCCGGCATAATCGTAGCCGACCGCGGTGAAGGAGTCGCACAAGTTGTATTGCTTGCGCCGGCAGTAAATGCACTTTCCGCAGCCTACCACCGTGGCAACCACGGCCCGCTGGCCGATGCGCAGCCCGCCATCCACACCGGGTCCGATCTCCTGGACCGTACCGACAATCTCATGCCCGGTGATCGCCGGCGGCACTACGTTTTTTTGCCCGTGGGTGTAGATGCGCTTGTCCGTGCCGCACACGGAACAGCGCTGTACGCGCAAGACAACCTCGCCGGTTCCCGACGTGGGCTTCGGGACATCCTCGATCCGGACGTCTCGCGGCCCGTAAAAGACTGCTGCTCTCATTTCGTTTATCGCCTTTCTGCGGCCCGTCAGCCGACGGGCTGATACCCTTTCGGCCTTCGAGGGGCGGTTCGCCTTGCGGCCCAGAGCCATGGGGCGACTGCTCGTGCGCTTACATTGGCTGAAAGCCCAAGCAAACAAGGCGATAGTATACATGCAAGCTCCTCTAAGATTCAACGAAGGGTAATGGAATCGTTTGCGGGCTTGGCCGAAGGAAGCAGAAGCCTTTGTCACACTTGGTTAGTGCTTGGAGCCGATCCAGGCATTAACTCTCGATTCCAGCACGTCCAGGGGGAGGGGACCGTCGGCGAGCACGGCGTCGTGGAAGGCGCGCAGGTCGAACTTATCACCCAGAGCGCCCTGGGCGCGCTCGCGCAACTCGAGAATTTTCATCTGGCCGAGTTTGTAAGCCAGAGCCTGACCGGGCCACGCGATGTAGCGGTCCACTTCGGTCTGGATGTTGGGTTCATCCATGGCGGTGTGCTGCCGGAAGAAGTCCACCATCTGCTGGCGCGACCAGTGCTTGTAGTGCACGCCGGTATCCACTACGAGCCGCACGGAACGCC
>Ga0187852_1004083_pt1 | contig 10138 bp, 5 predicted proteins | sample June2016WEW_6_40_FD_134511 | JGI IMG/M metagenome (GOLD analysis project Ga0187852, IMG submission 134511) | Peatland microbial communities from SPRUCE experiment site at the Marcell Experimental Forest, Minnesota, USA - June2016WEW_6_40 | ecosystem: Environmental > Terrestrial > Soil > Wetlands...
AAAAATGCCCGCAAAGTGGTTTTACGTTCCGTTTGTGTTCATCGCCATCGTTTGGGCCATTTCGATTCATACCGTGACGGCGTTTCTCTACGTGGGTCTGGGTGGCCGGCCGTTTTGGAACCAAGCCATTATCGGCCCGCGCTTTCTCGCGTCGGCCTTCACCGCCGGTCCGGCGTTGATCATCCTGGCGATCCAGGTGGTCCGCCGCGTCACAGCCACCGTTCCCGCCGGCGGAATCACGCGGCGTCCGGGGCAGGCCAGTGCGGCAAAGGCGGCATCAAGCCGCGCGGCTGCTTTGGACGATCTGGAGCTGTTGACCCGTCACCTGCCACAGTTCGTCTCGGTTTCAAAGGAAACCCGCCGCGACCTGTTGCCCGGTTTGGTGGTGTTGGAAGTGGAGGCGGGCGATGTCCTGTTGCGCCAGGGCGAAACGGACAAAGACGCCTATTTCGTTTTGAAAGGGCGCGTCGTGGTCGAGCGGGAAGAAAGCGGCCGCCGCCGCGTGACGCGCAGCTCCGGACCGGGTGAACAGTTTGGCGAGGTTTCCGCCCTTGCCGGAACCCCGCGCATGGCCACGGCCGTCGCGGAGGAAGCCACCCAAGTGCTGCGCGTGCCTGCGGATGCTTTGCGCAAGCTGATGAAGACGCCCCAGATGAACAAAATCATCCGGGCGCGGATGGCCGAGCGGCTGATGTTTACGGATCACGCACTGATGACGCTGCGCGGTATTGTGCAAGTTGCCATGACCATCAACGTGTTTCTGTTGGTGTGCGAAATCTTCACGGAATTTTACGCCGGCGGCCTGCATATCGCGTCATCCAAATACCTCTATCTTGGCTTGCACGGCCATCACGCGCTGGTGCCGTGGATTTGGACGGCTATCACATTCAACCTTACAGCCATGGTTTTGCTCGTGCTGCCGTTGAGCCGCAGTTTGAAGTGGCTCAACATCACGTGTATGCTGTGCATTGTCGGCATCTGGATTGAAAAAGGGATGGGATTGGTCATCCCCGGGTTCATTCCCACGCCGCTGGGCGAAATGATGGAGTACACGCCGTCGCTCAACGAGACGCTGGTTTGTTTTGGCATCTGGGCTTTCGGCCTGCTGTGCTACACGGTCTTCCTCCGCATGTCCGTGCCGATTTTGCAGGGCAAACTATCCAAGGCCAACGAGGGACAACCCGAACCCGCCACCGGTGCTCCCTCTTTGAGCGCCGCGGTTAAACTTTGAGCCCCGTCAACTTTATGGCAATCCAACTCACCGCCGCCGACGCCCGTCAGTCGCTTAACGACCACGTGGCTGCCTGCGGACGCGAGATCCACGGGAAATACGGGCCGCACATCGGCTGGCCGGAGTTGCGGCAAATTCTCGAAGACCGCTCCTGCGTGCGTTATCCCTGCGAGGTTGTCTTTGATGCCGGGCCGTTGAATCCGGGCGAGTTCGCCCATCCCGTCGCCAAGGGAAAACGTCCGGAGGATGGATTCACGATGTACGTCCATCCGGTTTTCCTGACGCAATTGCCGCAGGTGCCTTATCTGGTCCTCTACCAGCTGGTCGTGGTTAATTACGGCGAGATCGCTTCAGCGGATGACGCCGAAACGTTCGGAGCCGCCGTTTTGGGTCTTTCCCAACACGAATATTATGACACCCTTTGTGAACTGGCCGGCCGGATTTGCGATCAAGCCACATGACCATTAGATCGGAAGGAGCAATCGGCCGCCTTTTTCAATGACGTTAACTTCTGTTTAGCCCTTGCGAAAATTGACATCGCCATCTACCGTTGCCGCCGCGAAACTTGAATCGTGGATTGAGGCTGGCGTTCACCCGGCCGGTCATTCGGCGGGTTGCCGCTCAAGCCGCAATTTAAAGAAAACCCGCACTGAATTAATCCATAACCAGTAACTTGAAACGTATATGAAAAAACTGCTCGCAATCGGACTGACGGTGTTCGTGGCCTCCGCCGTGTCGGCCCTCGCCGGCGACGCCAAGGCCAACTACGAAAGCAACTGCGCCAAGTGCCACGGCGCGGACGGCAAGGGCCAGACCAAGATGGGCCAGAAACTTGGCGTGAAGGATTATACCGACGCCAAAGTGCAGGCCGAGTTGAAGGATGACGCGGCGATCAAGGCCATCAAGGAAGGTTTGAAAGACGCCGACGGCAAGACCCTCATGAAGCCGGTCGAGGGACTGTCGGACGACGACATCAAGGCGCTCGTCGCTTACATGCGGACGTTCAAGAAGTAAGCGACCCCGGCAGCCCTTGCTGGATCGCCGGGTTTGGCACTTTGGATTTTATACTGTAGCGGCGGTCTATGACCGCCGATTTTGCGCTGATGACAGCGCCCACTACAGCAAACTGATCATTGCCGGGTTCCGGCGATGGCCGCTTGACCGATATGAGCACCGACACCACGGGGAAACCGCCTTACCGGCCATCCCTGTTGCGAAATTGGATGAGTTTGACCGGGCTGGTCGTTGTGATCGGCAGCCTGTTCTCATTTTTTCTGCTGTTCATGCTGGATGCGGTGGCGCACTTCTCCAATCCGTACCTCGGCATCCTCACCTACATCATCGCGCCGGGTTTTCTGATCTCCGGACTTCTGCTGACCTTGGTTGGGGTGCTGCGCGAGCGGCACAAACGGGGCGGGGCCGTCGGGCTTTTCCCGGTGATGCAGGTTGACCTTTCCCGTCCCCGCGACCGCCGGAGGATGGCGGTCTTTCTCGCCGGCACCCTGTTTTTCCTCTTTCTTTCGGCGGTGGGCAGCTACAACACCTACAATTTTACCGAGTCGGTCCAGTTCTGCGGGGAAACCTGCCACACGGTCATGAAACCCGAGTTGGTGACCTTCGAACACGGGCCCCATGCGCGGGTTGCCTGCGCGAATTGTCATATCGGGTCGGGTGCCACCTGGTTCGTCCGCTCCAAGCTTTCCGGCACCTACCAGCTCTATGCCACCGCCTTTGACAAATATCCCCGGCCCATCCTGACGCCGATCCGGAACCTGCGTCCCGCCCAGGAAACCTGCGAGGAATGCCACTGGCCGAAAAAGTTCGTCGGCAACCTGGACCGGACGTTCACCTATTTCCAAAGCGACGAAACCAACACGCCCTACACCATCCGGCTGCTGATCAAAGTGGGCGGCGGCGACCCGACTCACGGACCCGTGGGCGGCATCCACTGGCACATGATCGGCGGCAACACGGTCGAATACATCGCCACCGACCCGGCCCGGCAGAAAATTCCCTGGGTGCGGATGACCGATGCCCAGGGCGTCGTCACTGTCTTCCATGATCCAAAATTCACCAACGACATCAGCCAGTATGAGCTTCGCAAAATGGACTGCATGGACTGTCACAACCGCCCCGCCCACCGGTACATGTCGCCGGACAGCGCGGTCAACCTGGCCCTGTCGCTCCGGGAAATTGACCGGGCTTTACCTTGGATTAAAACCAACGCGGTCTATGTCCTGACCCGCAAATATCAGACCGGGACGGAGGCCCGGGAAGGCATTGCCACCTTCCTCGCCGCACGCTATCCCGATGACCCGCGCATCCGTCAGGCCATTCCGGTGGTCCAGCAAATTTATCAGGACAACTTTTTCCCGGAAATGAAAGCCTGTTGGAGCGTTTATCCGGACAACATCGGCCACATGATCTGGCCCGGCTGCTTCCGCTGCCATGACGGTAAACACAAGTCCGAAGACGGCACACGGACCATCAAGGCCAACGACTGCAACGCCTGCCACACCATCCTGGCGCAGGGCGGCGGTGACGAATTGCTGCAACTCTCGCCCGGCGGCCAGCCCTTCAAGCATCCCGGCGGAGACTACGACCTGACCTGCTATGACTGCCACAATGGAGGACTCTAGGCTGCCGGCTCCCATCGGACCCGTCCGCCGTAGCAGCACTGCGAAGGCGGGATGGGAGAGATTTCACGAAATTGAGGATTTACGATTTGTGTCCTTGAACAGTAGCCGACGACGTGAGTCGGCGCTGATCCTTCTCGGGGAAAGAATGCGCGGACTGACCCCGCCATGCGGGACGGCTACGAGGTTTATGGAAAGGATGGTCCACACAAGACAAGACCGGATGAGGGCTGTCTTCGCCTGCCTCCTCGTCCTGTTTTGCCTGCCACTCGCATCGTCTGCTTTCGCCGCCACCAACGCCGTCGAAAAACTGGCGAACGCCGATTGCCTGGATTGCCACACCGACCCTTCCAACAGCCGGAAGGTGAATGGCAAAACCGTCCCGCTCGCCGTCTTTCCCACCAACAGCTTCGCCCGGTCCGTCCATTCCATGCTCGATTGCACGGACTGCCACACCGGCGTCAAGGAACTCGTCCACGACGCCAAATTGCCGCCGCCCGACTGCTCCGGATGCCATGAAAAGGAGGCGAAAGATTACGCCACGAGCATCCACGGCCTGAGCCACAAGCTGGGAGCTTCCGGCGCCGCCAATTGCTGGGATTGTCACGGCGCGCATGGCATTCTGCCGGTGAAGGACCCGACGTCGCCGGTTTTCAAGCTGAACCTCCCGCAAACCTGCGCCAAGTGCCACAGCAATCCGGGGCTGACGAAGGAATACCAGATGAAGTTTCCGGAGGCCGCGTCGCAATACATGGAAAGCATCCACGGCCGCGCGCTCCTGAAGATGGGGTTGATTGTCGCGCCGTCCTGCAACGACTGCCACGGCGTGCATGACATCAAGCGCGGGGTGGACCGCGACTCGCCCATCAATCACGCCAACGTCGCCAAAACCTGCGGCCAATGCCACGTCGGCATCGAGGAAACCTACAACCAAAGCGTTCACGGGCAGTTGCTGGCCAAGGGCGATTCGCGCGGACCCGTCTGCACGGATTGTCACACAGCGCACCAGATTGAGAAGCCGGAGGGGAACAACTTCAAGGCCATCAGCGACCAGCGTTGCGGCAAATGCCACGAGGACCGGCTGGCGCACTACCGGGAAACCTACCACGGCAAGGCCATGGCGCTGGGCAAACCGAACGCGGCCCCGGCCGTGGCCGCCTGCTACGACTGCCATGGCCATCACGACGTGCAGCCGCCGTCCAACCCGCGCTCACACCTGTCCCGGACCAACATCCTAGCCACCTGCCGGCAATGTCATCCCGGCGCTACCATCGGCTTTACCAGATACAAACCGCACGCCGATCCGATGGACAAAAAGAATTATCCCATGCTCCATGCGGTGTTCCTGGGCATGACCGGCCTGCTCATCGGCACGTTCGCCTTCTTCGGATTGCACACCCTCATGTGGCTCATCCGCGCCATTTATCTTTACCTGCACGACTCGAAAAAGTTCCGCGAAGCGAAAATCTCGACGCAGGTGGACGGCGAATGGTTCACGCGCTTCGTGCCGTTCGAACGCCTCCTGCATTTCTTGGTGGTGACGAGTTTTTTGTTGCTCGTCATCACCGGCATGCCGTTGAAGTTTTATTACGCGGGCTGGGCCAGGGCGATCTTTGCCGTCATCGGCGGACCGGAAACCGCGCGCACGCTGCATCGCTTCGCCGCCGTGGTGACATTCATCTATTTCGGCCTGCACCTGGCCTCGCTCATTGGCAAGGCGTGGAAGGGCAGGGGAACCCTCCGCAATCCGGTGGACGGCAAATTCCATTTCAAGCGGCTGTGGAACGTGTTGTTCGGACCCGACTCCATGATGCCCACCCTCCAGGACTGGCGCGATTTCGTGGCGCACAACAAATGGTTCTTCGGCCGGGGACCCAAGCCGCAGTTCGACCGCTGGACGTATTGGGAAAAATTCGATTACTTCGCCGTGTTCTGGGGCGTGGCCATTATCGGCACCTCGGGTCTGTTCATGTGGTTCCCGACGTTTTTCACGAAATTCCTGCCGGGCTGGGTCCTCAACATTGCGCTCATCATCCATTCGGACGAGGCGCTGCTCGCGGCGGGCTTTATCTTCTCCATCCACTTTTTCAACACCCATTTCCGCATCGAGAAATTCCCGATGGACACCGTCATCTTTTCGGGGCGGGTTTCCAAGAACGAGATGCTGCACGAACGCAAACGCTGGTATGATCGCCTGGTCGCCGAAGGCCGGCTGGAGGAACACCGCGTCAAGGATGAATGGTTGCGCTGGAAAAACATCGCGCGGTCGTTCGGCTACTTTTTCTTCGGCCTGGGCATCGTGCTGTTGCTGTTGATCATTTACGCCATGATCACCCGCCTCGCGCACTGAGCGCGAAGCGCGAAGATAGAGGATGGAGGATAGCGAAGGGCGTGGACTACAGATTTTAAATTAGGAATCCAGGAATCGAGGAAAAGACCAGTTCCTGCTTTCCTGGTTTCCTTATCCAAGTTTTGGTCTTGCGTTTCGGGCCTCGGATTTCGGCCTTCTTTCAGCCATCGGAATTCGGTTCTCGGTTCTCACCTTCGAGTCGCTTTCCCCTTCCGCCTTCCTTGCCGCGCCGAAATCCGATGAAGGCGGGAGCCTTCCCCCTTCAGTATGGACAAACCCGGGGTCATCGGGGAATATCAAAAGCAATCGGTTCCATGCCTATGGACGAACAAAATCCGAAAGCAGCACCCATTGATGGAACTCAAAACGTCCAAATGGAACACATTCAAGACGCATTAACCCGCGTGAAAGGGTCGCTGAAAGGTCTTAGAATTGTGACCGTGTAAAGCGGTGCCACGCGGCAGGCAGCAGATTGGGAGATGGGAGATGGAAGATCGAGGATGGCGGAAACGAGGACAACAAAACTTTGTCGCATATGCGACAAAGTTTTGTAAACATCTTGTGATTGAAGAACTTACCGTTAGAAGGAAATGGGGCGATTTTTATGATTGGCTGGTTTGGCCGCGTAAAAGACTTCCAACTTCGTCCCGCGTTGCGGATTGCCAGCTATTCGTAGCGAAGCGCCTCGATTGGGTCCAACCGCGAAGTTTTCCAAGCCGGATAGTAGCCGAAGATGATTCCAACGCTTGCCGATACCGTGACGGCAGCAATGACGGCGGGCAGCGACGGGATGGTTGACCAGTGCAGCAGCGCAGTGACGGCAACCGACACCCCGCGACCGGGCAAAATTCCGACAACACCTCCCGCCAACTGAATTCGCTTCGGCTCAAACCAAACTGCCGATGCGCCGCAGCCGAAGGAACGGCTCGCCCAAGGCGCGGGACTGGGCCAGGTCCACTTCGAATTCCGCCACCCAGTCGTTGTCTTCCTCCGGGTCAACCAGCATCTGTTGGACGCGCCAGCTTTTCTGGTCGTCGGACGGAGTCACGTAAGTGTGCCGCGCATTCCGCGCGTTCGGGTCGAGGCAAATGCGCTCGTGTTCGAGTTCGTAGGCTTCCACCGCCGCGCGCAGACGGTCGGCCGTCCACGGGTGGCCTTCGGCATCCTTCGGAGGGACGAGCTCCGCGAGTCCCTGACTTTGAGTGACGGAATCTGTTTCAGGGGCTCGTGAAACTCGCCCCTCCGAAAGCGATCCCAGCGCCGCTTCATAATCAGCAATCACCAACCCGCGCAGAAAAACAAAAATACGATTCCGAATCGCCGCCGTGAAGGCCTTGGTGTCGCGCGTGATGTCCAGGGCGGCTTCCTCCGCGCCGGGCGGACGCACCTCTTTCGTCTCGGCACGCTGGAAATTCGGGTTACGCATTTTCTCCCATTCATCGAGCAGGCTCGAATCCACCTGCCGGATCATTGAGCCCAGGTAAAGTTCTATCTCGCGGATCTGGTCGTTCTTGGCGGCATCGGGAACATTCTGGGCGAGGACTTTGTAAACCCGGTTCAAGTGCCGGAGCAGAACGCCTTCGGCACGCTGCAACTCGTAGTCCCGGATGTAATCAGAAAACGAGCGGAACGATTCGAACATTTCCCGGGCGATGGATTTCGGACGGATGTTTTCCTGGCCCACCCACGGATGACGGTCGGCAAAGGCGTTGAAGGTCGAATAGATAAACTCCTGGTTCGGCTTCGGGTACTCGAGTTTTTCCAGTTCTTCCATCCGCTGGTCGTAATCAAGTCCTTCCATTTTCATCTCCGCCATCTTCTGGTCCTTCACCTGGTCGAGTTGTTTGCGCAGAATGATGTCGGGATCTTCGAGAATGGATTCCACGAGGGTCAGCAGGATGAGCGCGTAATCCGGCTGCTGCGGATCCACCAGCGGAATCGTGTCGAGCAAATACAAGGACAGCGCCTGGTCCATCGAGAAATCCTCCTGCAACTCGATGTTCACGCGAAGTTTACGCTCGCCCTCACCCCGGCCCTCTCCCCCGGGAAGAGGGAGAATCTGTTTCCGCGCTGAGGCAAGTTCCGACGTCTCAGGCAATCCAGCAGCGACACCTTGCTGTTCCTTCTCCTGGGGGAGAGGATCAGAGTGAGGGCGGACCATACTCTGACTTTCATTCCGCACTCCGCATTCTGCATTGGAAGATGGAGCGGACTCACGTCCACTGCTACGGGGTTCAATGAACTCGACGATCTTCCGGTCCAGCAACGAGCGGAACAGTTGCCAGGCACGTTTGATGTGCGTCTGCTTCTGCCGCGGCGTTTCGTGACAGCGGGCAATGAGCTGCTGCATCGCCCAGCACCCATCGCCTTTACGGCTCAACACATTCAGCAACATCCCGTGCGTCACCTGGAAACGCGAGGCAAGGCGCTCCGGCGGCGCGGCGATCAGGCGCGTGAAGGTGTTCTTGTCCCAGTTGACAAAGTTCTTTTCCGGCGGCTGGCGCTTCACGGTTTTCTTCCCGTCCCGCGCGGATTTTTCGGCGAGCTTCAGGTTTTCGATCACATGCTCCGGCGCCTGCGCCACCACCCAGCCGCGGTCATCGAAGCCCTTGCGCCCGGCCCGGCCGGCAATCTGGTGAAAGTCGCGCGAGCTCAGAATGCCGGTCTTTTGCCCGTCGTACTTGCACAGCCGCGTGAACAGCACGGTGCGGATCGGCACGTTGATGCCCACCCCGAGGGTGTCCGTGCCGCAGATGATTTTTAGCAAGCCCTTTTGCGCTAGCTGCTCGATTAGCACACGATACTTCGGCAACAAACCGGCATGATGCAGGCCGATGCCATGCCGCAACCACTTTTTGATGTCGGGACCGTACGGGCTGCTGAACTTGAATCCTTCGAGCGCGCCAGCCAGCGCGGTTTTCTCCTCGCGGGTGCAAACGTTGATGCTCGTGAAATCCTGCGCGCTCTGCGCGGCTTCTAGTTGCGTAAAGTGGACCACATACACCGGTGCCTTGCCCTCGGCGGCGAGGCTTTCCAGCGTCTTGGCCAGCGGCAACTCCGAATACGCATGTTCCAGCGGAACCGGCCGGTCCGTGGACGAGATGGCCACCGTTGGCCGCCGGTTGAGCCGCGTGAGTTCCTCCTCGAAAAACGTCGTGTCGCCCAGCGTCGCGGACATCAGGAGGAACCGCGCCTGTGGCAGCGTCAACAGTGGAACCTGCCACGCCACACCACGCTCGCGATCGGCGTAATAATGGAATTCGTCCATGACGACCTCCTGCACGTTGGCCTGCGCGCCTTCACGCAACGCGATGTTGGCGAGGATTTCCGCGGTGCAGCAAAGGATGGGCGCGTCACGATTGACCGACGCATCGCCAGTGCTGAGGCCGACGTTGTCCGGACCGAACTCGCGACACAGGGCCATGAACTTTTCATTCACCAACGCCTTGATCGGGCAGGTGTAAATGGAGCGCCGGCCCTGGGCAATGGCCTGGAAGTGCAGCGCCGTGGCCACGAGCGATTTACCCGACCCGGTGGGCGTGTTCAGGATGACGTTCTTCTCCTCGAACAACTCCAGAATGGCCGATTCCTGGGCGGAATAAAGTTGCAGCCGCCGCCCTTCCACGTAGTCCAGAAAGCGCCCCAGCAAGACATCATTGCCGGGCTTCTCGTCCCGCGGAATCAGATCGTATAGCGTGGCTGGCACAGGCCACCCACTCTACGGAGGAGCAGGAGCGTTGAAAAGGCAGATGATAGAAACGGAAACTCGATTGCGCAAGGTAGGGCGCGTTGCTCCGTGCGCGCCCGAATCCTTAGCAAGGAATTGGGCACGCTTTATGAATTGGGTTTTGGCGGTTGACGGAAGCGGATTCATTTTTTGGAAGCACTGCGTTGGCCTTGTCGTTGAGCGTCGTGAGTGTT